>ENA-OQNM01000232-OQNM01000232.1-human-gut-metagenome-genome-assembly--contig:-NODE-232-length-20931-cov-2.913767_pt1 | contig 20931 bp, 19 predicted proteins | sample MGYA00242632_ERZ504886 | MGnify/ENA primary metagenome ERZ504886 (study PRJEB26092, sample SAMD00036424) | human gut metagenome | host: Homo sapiens | study: EMG produced TPA metagenomics assembly of... | reverse complement strand
CGGTCGTGGTGGTGCTGTGCCTTGTGCTGGTGTGCGTAGTGGCCGCCGCCGTCGCGCTGGGGCTGGTGAGCCGCCGCGTGAAGAGCTTTGCCGGCGGAGCCAGCTTTTCGCTGGACTACCAGATCACTTCCACCGCTGCCGAAGAGCCCGCTTTATATAAGGTGCTGGCGCAGTTCGGCGGCACCTCCGGCCGGGTGAACGGCCAATATACGCCGGAAGCCCTGCAGCTGGAGCTGTACCCGCAGGCCAGCGGCAGCAGCCAGGCCCTCACCCGCCTGTACATCAGCAAGGACGAGACGCTGTACGATGCCGGGCAGCTTTACCGCACCCTGCGCAGCAGCATCACCGACAACTATCCGCTGGCCGGTGTGCTGATCCCGGAATGGAATATGGGCAGCTACATCTCCCAGACCCAGCTGGCCAGCCTGCTGGGCGTGGATGATACCGCCACCAGTCTGCAGTCCATGAGCGACTTCCAGCTGGACCTGAAAAAGATCAAAAAGGTGCAGCCGGAAAATGCCAAAGCGGGCTACCTCTACTTCCGGCTGGAAACCGAGGACACTGCCGCCGATTCCCCCGTTTTGACCCTGGGCGTGGAAAAGAGCGGCCTGCTGCGGGCTGCTTCCCCTGCCGTGCACATCCTGCTGGACATCCCGGCCCACGGCATCCACACCGAGCTCACCGGCACCGTGACCCCGGCAGCTCCGACTCTGACCGCTCCCACCTCCCGCATGCAGGACAGCGACATTGCTTCGCTGGTACAGCTGCGCCAGACTGTCGAGAGCGTGGTGCAGTTCGTGCAGGGCGCTGCATCCGGCACGCAGAGCGCCTCCTGAACCTCCTTGATATGCAAAAACGGCAGACGCCTTGCAAAGCGTCTGCCGTTTTTTGATGCGTTTACCGGTCCAGGATGCGGCCGTCGGTGGAGATGGTCACCACCTGCCACGGCACGAACTTGCCGCTGTTTTTCAGGGCGGTCACGGCGGCATGTTCCAGCCCGCCGCAGCAGGGCACCTCCATGCGCAGCACCGTCACGCTCCGGATGTCGTTGCTGCGGAAGATCTCGGTCAGCTTTTCGCTGTAGTCCACAGCATCCAGCTTGGGGCAGCCGATGAGGGTGATCTTGCCCTTCATGAACTCTTCGTGCACATTGGCGTAGGCGTAGGCGGTGCAGTCGGCTGCGATCAGGAGCTTTGCCCCGTCAAAATAGGGGGCGTTCACCGGCACCAGCTTGATCTGACAGGGCCACTGGCGCAGCTGCGACGGCTGTGCGGCGGTGGGGGCAGCAGGTGCGCTTTCCTCCCGGCGGAACTGGCGCATGGCGCTGCCCGGGCAGCCGTGGAAGGCCGGTTTTGCGGCCTGTGCGGCCTTTTTCTGCTTGTTTTCCAGCACGGCCTGCTCGTCGTAGGCGGCTGCCTCGCGCTCTTCAAAGGTGATGGCACCGGTGGGGCAGCCGGGCAGGCAGTCGCCAAAGCCGTCGCAGTAGTCGTCCCGCATGAGCTTTGCCTTGCCGTTCACCAGACCGATGGCACCCTCGTGGCAGGCGGTGACGCAGGCCCCGCAGCCGTTGCATTTTTCTTCGTCTATATGAATGATTTTCCGGATCATAGAAAAGCCTCCTTGTGTTTGTGCTTTGAGTATACTATAATCAGGGCAGATCTTCGGTTGTTATAACCACGAAAGTGAGGTTTTTTTATGAGACCCGTTGCATCCCCGCTGTTTCAGGGCCTGTCGGCAGAGGAGTGGGCTGCACTGGAGCAGTCCGGCTGCCTGCGCACGAAGAGCTACCCCCGGCACGCCGTCATTTTTCATGCCGGAGAGCAAGTGCATGCTCTGGGCGTGGTGCTGCGCGGCACCGTCCACATCGAAAATCTCGACCTGTGGGGCAGTAAGAGCATCCTGAGCAGCATTTCTGCCGGGCAGGCCTTTGCCGAGACCTACGCGCTGTGCGGCGACGTGATGATGGTGGACGCCGTGGCCGCCGAAGAATGCGAAGTGCTGTTCGTGAACATTTCCGCCTTTTCCGGCGGTGCGCCCGGCACGGTGCACGAAAAGCTGCTGCGCAACCTGCTCACGGTGTCCATGCGCAAAAACCTGAGCCTTTCGCAGCGCATCTTCTGCACCACCCCCAAGACCGTGCGGGGCCGTCTGCTGACCTACTTTTCCGCACAGGCCGCCCGCAGCGGCAGTCTGCAGTTCGAGATCCCGTTCAACCGGCAGCAGCTGGCCGACTACCTCAATCTGGACCGCAGCGCCCTCTCCAAAGAGCTGTGCAAAATGCGGGACGAAGGTTTGCTGGAATTTGATTAAAAACCGCTTTGTTTTAAAGCAGCTTCCAGAATAACCAAAAGCGCCCGCCGGGCAGGGCTAGACCTCCGGCGGGCGCTTTCATTTTAACAAATCAACAGAACGAGATCAGACCGTCTCCTTCTTCTTGCGGGGTGCGCACTTGCGCTTGGGCTTCTCCGCAGCGGGCTTTTCCTCTGCAGGTGCTTCTGCCTTTGCAGGCTCTGCTTTTTCGGCAGCCTTGGCGGCGGTCTTTTTTGCGGCGGTCTTACGGGCAGGCTTTGCGGGCTTTTCTGCCGGTGCTGCGGTCTCTGCCTTCCCCTCTTCTGCAGCTTCTGCCTTGGCGGCAGCCGCCTTTTTGGTGGTGCGGGGCTTGCGGGCCGCAGTCTTCTTGGCCGGTGCCTTTTCTGCAGCGGGTGCAGCTTCAGCGGCAGCCTCCACAGCAGGCGCCTCGGCCTTCTTTGCGGCACGCTTTGCGCGCTCCTTCACCTCGGCAATGGTCCACAGCTGGTCATCTGCGCCGGACACCTCCTGCCAGATCTGCAGCACAGTGCCAACCGCAGCGCCCATGCCAACGGTGTCCACGCACTTGCCGCCGGCCCAGGAAGAGCGCAGGCGCACAGTTCCTTCCGGGGTGGGCTGAACAGTCCACATCTGAGAGGTGCCGCCCACATCCTCCCACAGGTGCAGCCAGGTGCCGTTGGCGGTGCCGGTCATGGTCAGGTCCAGCAGCTTGCCGGATGCGCGGTTGCGGATGCGGTACACGCCCTCGCCCACCCGGACAAAGCTCCACTCCTGTTCGGGCTTGTGGTCATACTTGCCCAGACGAACGGTGCCGCCGTCCTTGCTTGCTTCCACGGCCTGGATCACATTGCCGGTGTGAGCGGCAATGGTATAAAAACGATCGGCTTCGATCACGGTCTGTGCTACGGTTTTCATGCTTCAGTTCCTCCATCTGTCACGATGCCGGGCAGGGTCTGCCAACATCTTCCTGCCTAAATGATACCACATATCGTGATTTTCCACAAGCAATTCGACCTTTCTTTAGCAAATCATACAGAATCGCCGGTTCTTTCGGCGTCATTTTCGCCCCTTCGCACCGGTTTGCGAGCCGTTTTTTCACACGGTCCCCCTCTCGACTTTTTGCCGTACTTGCGTTATACTATGATGTTGCTGATTTCCGCCGTCCGCTTTTGGCGGCGGCTTTCCCTGCTCCATCCCATTCAAGGAGGCTTTTTATGACAAGCGATGACCGCAGTGCGCTGCAGTTTCGCCGGATGACCGAGACGCCCATCCCGCAACTGGTCCTCAGCCTTGCTGCTCCCACCATTTTAAGTATGCTGATCACCAGCATCTACAATCTGGCCGACACCTTTTTTGTGGGCCAGATCTCCACCAGTGCGTCCGGTGCCGTGGGCGTTGTTTCCAGCCTGATGGCCATCATCCAGGCGCTGGGCTTTATGCTGGGCCACGGGGCCGGCACCATCATCAGCCGCAGCCTGGGCAGCCGCGACACCACCGCCGCCACCCGGTTTGCGTCCACCAGCTTTTTCACGGCTCTGGTGTTTGGCGTGGTGCTGGCCGTGGCGGGCCTTGGCACCCTGCCCCACTTCATGATGCTGCTGGGCAGCACCGAGACCATCCTGCCCCACGCCTGCGCCTACGCGCGGCCCATCCTCATTGCCGCCCCGCTGATGATCTCCAGCCTGGTGATGAACAACATCCTGCGCTACGAGGGCAAAGCCAGCTTTGCCATGATCGGTCTGGTCACCGGCGGCGTGTTGAACATCGCGCTGGACCCGCTGTTCATGTTCGTGTTCGGGCTGGGCACCGCCGGGGCCGGCATTGCCACCGCCCTGAGCCAGAGCATCAGCTTCTGCATCCTGCTGTCCATGTTCCTGCGGGGCAAAACGGTCAGTCAGTTCCGCCTTTCGGCCGTCACCCGCGAAGCCCGCGATTTCGGCCGCATCCTGCTGGGCGGTGCGCCCAGCTTCGGCCGTCAGGGCCTGAACAGCATCGGCGGCATGCTGCTGAACCTTGCCGCCCGCAGCTACGGTGACGCCGCCGTGGCCGGTATGAGCATCGTGTCCCGCATCTTCATGTTCATCATCTCGGTGGCCATCGGCGTGGGACAGGGCCTGCAGCCGGTGGCATCCTTCAACTACGGTGCCCGCAAATACCGCCGGGTGCGGCAGGCCGCCATCTTCACCATCGAAGCGGCCTTCTGCATGCTGGTGGTGCTGGTGGGCCTGTGCTGGGTGAACGGCGATGCCCTCATCCGTCTGTTCCGCGATGACCCCGCCGTCACCGCCGTGGCGCTGCCCGCCTTCCACTACCAGTGCCTGGCCATGCTGCTGCAGCCCATCATCGTGGTGGCCAACATGACCTTCCAGAGCGTGGGCGCGTCCGGCCGGGCCACCTTCCTGGCCTGCTGCCGACAGGGCGTGTTCTTCATCCCGCTCATCCTCATCCTGCCCCGCACCCACGGGCTGTTCGGCGTGGAGATCTGCCAGCCCATCGCGGATGTGCTCACCTTCCTGGTGTCCCTGCCCTTCCTGATTGCATTTCTGCAGCAGCTGGGCCGGATGGATGACGCCGAACAGAGCAAAACCGCGTCCTGAAATTCTGTCATAAATCTGTAACCATCAGCCGCGCATTTTCTGCAATGGAATGCGCGGCTGTCTCGTATTCCAGATGAACCGGAACTTTCTTCCGGGTGCGTTTTTCCATTCCAGACAGTAGCATCTGCATTTTGCATTGCTTTTTGTATTGTTTTAAGAGGAGTGATCCCATGAAAAAGACCGTTTCCCGTCTGGGCAGTGCTGCCCTGTGCGTGACCCTGAGCCTTGCGCTGGGCTGCGGCTGCGCGGTAATGCCGCCTGCCTCCTCCGAGAAACCCGCTTCCCCGGCAGTGTCCGTTCCCACCGACGCCGAGGGCAAGCCCCTGTACGATGCCGCCCGGCTGGACAACGGCCGCCTGCGCATCCTGTACGGCTACGACAACTCCGGCGACAGCCGCACCGTCCTGTGCGGCAGCAAGGTGCTGTACCAGTCGCTCCGCAGCGAGACCGTGAACCTGCTTACCGACACCGTCACCGGCGAAACGAACTACTGGTTCCGCACCTGGTCGGACTCCACCGGCCGGGGCGGCCGCCGCAGCGCCCTGTACGACAAGGACGGCAGCGAGGTGCTGGCCTTTGACGGCGAGCAGAGCGCCACCATCCAGAACAGTCTGCTGGTGCTGCAGGAGAGCAGGATGGTCGGTGACAGCTACGATGTCGACTATGACAGCTACGGCACCTGCAGTGTCATCGACCTTGCCACCGGCAAGAATCTGCCGGTGCCGGAGGGTGCCTACAGCTGCATCGTCTGCGGGGACGCACTGGTGTTCAACTGCTACGCCCGCCCGGCAGACCTTGCCGCAGACGAATGGGACGACGACCCCAGCCTGCACAGCTGGGTCACTGTCCAGCAGAAGGACGGCACCCAGACCTATGGGTCCTCCACCTCCACGGCCAGCCGCATTTCCTATGAGCCGGACGAACTGGACGACTGGGTGGAACTGGACATCTCCCATGCAGACGGCAGCCCGGTCGACCAGGTCCTGCACAACCCCGCCACCGGGGAGGGCCTGCGCGGCTACCGGCAGACCTGTGGCCACGGTACGGCAGCTTTCCTGACCCCAAGCGGCACCTATCAGCTGCGGGACCTGACCACCGAGGACCGGGGCGTGATTGCCGAATTCGACGCCCTGCCCAGCAACTATTTCCCGGGGTATGTGGTCACCTGGAACGTGGACAGTGACTATCGTTATTCCCTGCACGACCTTTCCACCGGGGAGGTCACCCCGCTGTATGCTTCCAGCGTCACGGGCAGCAAGATCGCCCTCTATGCGCAGGACGGCAGCCTGAAGGTCTGCGACGCCGACACCGGAGCACTGCTCACCGACGTGAACGCCGGGACCATTGGGGACGATCAGCGCGTGACGCTGGACTGTGAAGAGGACGGCTTTGTCTGGATGGAGCTGCGGGATGCCGACAGCTATGAGATCGCTGCCATCCGGGTGTACAGCCCCGAAGGCCTCGTCTCCGACCTGAGCAGCCTGAATGAGACCTACAATTATCTGGGTTACCTCACCACCGATGCCAACGGCAGGCCGCTGTACTACGGCACCCGCAGCGTTCCCGGCAGCAGTTACGCCACCGGATGCGATGTGCTGGACGAAACCGGCAACGTGGTGATGCAGGGCCTTGGCAGCTGCTACAGCTACTACGACAACAGCCTGAACGCCCTGCCGGACCATGTATTCGTGGCACGGCGTGGCTTCTATTACGGCTGGATGGACACCGACGGCAACTGGCTTTACTGCCAGAGCATCTTCTCGTCCGTCAATGCCGATGACGAACTCGGTTACTGAACCATGACAGGTAGGTTTTTTCTGATAGAAAACACGTAAAACTTTCCCGCCGCAGCTTTCTGCTGGGTCTTGCCGCCTGCTCTGCCGCCGGGGGTCCTGACGGCCTGCTCCGGCAGCAGCGAGCCTGCTTCGTCTGCTTCCACCGCCCCGGAACCCCCTGCTTCCTCGGCTGCCAGTGAGGTGACCGCCGCACCGTTCCTGACCGTGGAGGACTTCCCTGCCCTGGACGGCAGCACGGCCTGCATCCCCCTGATGGCACAAATGCTGGCCGACACCACCGGCATGGACCTGGAAGAAGCCCAGAGCATCATTTCGGTCAGCACCACCGCTTATGCCTGGGAGAGCTTTGGCTGTACAACACCGACACCAAAATGCTGGTGGTGTACGAAGCCCCGGATTCCGTCAAGGAAGAGCTGGAGCCGCCAACGTCCAGCTGGAGCAGAAACCCATCGGCGTGGACGCACTGGTGTTCATCGTGAACGAGGACAACCCCGTGACCGACCTGACCCAGCAGCAGCTGCGGGACATCTACGCCGGAAAGATCACCAACTGGAAGGACGTGGGCGGTCAGGATCTGGACATCGCGGCCTTCCAGCGCCGGTCTGACTCCGGCAGCCAGACCCTGTTCCAGAAGCTGCTCATTCAGGGCGGCGAACTGATGGACCCGCCCACCGAGCTGGCCCCCACCGCCATGGGCGAACTGGTGGACAGCCTTGCCGCCTACAACAACTCCGCCAACGCCATCGGCTTTTCGGTGTACTACTACATCGACCAGATGTACTCCCAGCCCGGTCTGCGGCTGCTGAGTGTGGACGGCGTGATGCCCTCCAACGACACACTGGCCGATGGCAGCTATCCCCTCTGCAACGACTTCTACGCCGTCATCCGCCCGGATGCCGCCGCCGACAGCCCGGAGCGCCAGCTCTACGACTGGCTGGACACCGAGGCCGGGCAGGCCTGCATCAAAAAGGCCGGCTATGTGCCTGCCGGCAGTGCAGCCGCCAACGGCTGAATCCCTGCCATAACCTGCACCGTTTGAATTGACACGCTTTCATCCTTCTGCTACAATAATGTCAAAGATTTGTCGAATCTTCTACAGCAGAATGCCGAAAGGACGGTCTTGTTATGGAACATCCCGCTTCGCATGTGGAAAGCCACTGGCGCACCCAGCTGCGCAACCACATCATTCAGGCGTCCAGCCTGCTGGAGATCCTGCTCTCTGGGCTGGTGCTCATTGGTCTGCTGCTCAGCGCCGTGCCGCTCATCCGGTGGATGCCCGGCCTGCTGATCGACGGCAACGAGGTGGAGATCCGCACCTTTCTGGAGCGCAGTCTGGACATCGTGATCGGTATCGAGTTCATCAAGATGCTGGCCAAGCACAGCCCCGGCAGCAGTCTGGAAGTACTGCTCTACGCCATTGCCCGCCATCTGGTGGTGGGCCATGACTCGGCGCTGGAAAACCTGCTCAGTGTGGGTGCCATCGCCCTCATCTTCATCGTGCGCAAATACTTCTTTGTGCCCGCCTTTGGTGCCCATCTGCCGGACGGCCACCTCGCTCCGGACCTTTCGCCCGCGCAAAACGGTATCCACTGGCTGCACCCCGAACCGGAAACAGAACCGGGCGAGGACGACGAATAACCTTACAAAAAGAAAAACAGGCGGTGCCGCACAGCATTGTGTGCAGGCACCGCCTGTTTCATTGTTTGATTTTACTGTTTGCCGTGGCGGCCAAAGCGGTATTCCTTGCCGTCGCGGATGCGCTGGATGTTGGAGCGGTGCATATAGATGACCATGGCAGCCATGATGACAGAGCCCACCAGACAGATGAGCAGGTCCTGTACGGCATAGCCACGCAGCAGGCAGTAGCCCAGCGTCAACAACGGATAAGCCGCCGCCATGGTCACACTGCCCAGCGACACCATACCGGTGGGCAGCAGGCAGGCCAGAAAGATCAGGGCCAGGAACGGCAGCAGCACCGGCTGGATGGCCAGAATGGCTCCACCGGCCACCAGCACGCCCTTGCCGCCCTTGAAGCCGAAATACAGGGGCTTAAGGTGGCCCACCACCGCCAGGATGGCGGCCAGATACACGCCCAGCCAGGCCGAGAGGCCGGCGTCGGCGGGCAGGAAGTGGAACAGCCAGCGGCCGATGCACACGGCAGCTACCCCCTTGAGCACGTCACCGGCGGCCGTGAGGGCCGCGGCTTTCTTGCCAAAGGTGCGCAGCATGTTGGTCATACCGGCAGCGCCGCTGCCGTGGTTGCGCACGTCATCGTGATACACGAATTTGCTGATGAGGATGCCGGTGTCCACACTGCCCAGCAGGTAAGCCTGCGCAGCCGTGAGCACGGCGATGAGGATGGTTTGCATCATAACGGAACCCGGATGCCTCCTTCGGGGCGCTTACACGTCCTTGGCACCCACTTCGCCGGAGCCGCGCTCCCGCACGACCAGACGGATGGGGGTGTGTTCCAGGCCAAAGTTCTCGCGGATCTGGTTGATGAGATACCGCTGATAGCTGAAGTGGAACAGGTGTTTTGCGTTCACAAAGGCCACAAACGTGGGCGGGCGGGTGGAAGCCTGGGTCAGGTAGAAGATCTTCAGGCGGCGGCCCTTGTCGCTGGGCGGCTGCATGCGGGCCGTGGCACGGGCCAGCATCTCGTTCAGCACGCCGGTGGGCACGCGGGCACCGTTCTGTGCGTCCACGTCGCGGATCAGCTGCATCAGCTTGTTCACGTTGTAGCCAGTCTGGGCCGAAATGAAGATGATGGGGGCGTAGCCCATGAAGCTGAAGTCCTCGGCATAGCCGCGGCGCTGCTGCTCCATGGTGTTGGTCTCCTTGCCTTCCACGGCGTCCCACTTGTTCACCACGATGATGCAGGCCTTGCCCTGGTCATGGGCATAACCAGCCACCTTGCTGTCCTGCTCGGTAAAGCCGACGGTGGCATCCACCAGGATCAGGGCCACACGGCTGCGCTCCACGGCAGCCAGGGCGCGCACCACCATATACCGCTCCAGACCGTCGGTGATGTTGCTGCGCTTGCGCAGACCGGCGGTGTCGGTAAAGATGAACTTGCCGTAGGCATTGTCCACCGGGGTGTCGATGGCATCGCGGGTGGTACCGGCCTCATTGGCCACGATCATGCGGTTCTCGCCCAGGATACGGTTGGTCAGGCTGGACTTGCCCACGTTGGGGCGGCCGATGATGGCCACCGGGATGCGGTCCTCTTCCACCACCGTTTCGCTGAAGTCCAGGTGCGCGCACACGGCATCCAGCAGGTCGCCGGTGCCGTGACCGTGCACGGACGAGATGGGCATCACCTCGTCAAATCCGAGGTTGTAGAACTCGTACATCTCCATGGGGGCATCGCCCACCTTGTCGCACTTGTTCACGGCCAGAATGATGGGCTTGTGGCTGCGGCGCAGCATGTGGGCCACATCCTCGTCGGCAGCGGTCAGGCCGTCGCGCACATCCACTACCATGATGATGCAGTCGGCAGTGTCAATGGCGATCTGGGCCTGCTCGCGCATATGGGCCAGAATGCCCTCGGTGGCCTTGGGCTCAATGCCGCCGGTGTCCACCAGCAAAAATTCGTGGCCGTTCCACTCGCAGTTGGCAAAGATACGGTCGCGGGTGATGCCCGGGGTATCTTCCACGATGGCCAGACGCTGGCCGCACAGTTTGTTGAACAGGGTAGACTTGCCCACGTTGGGGCGGCCCACCACTGCTACGATCGGTTTGCTCATGGGGGTTCCTCCTTTCTTGTAGCAAGACCCTCTCAGTCACGGCTCACGCCGTGCCAGCTCTCCCGAAAGGGAGAGCTTTTTGATGCGTTGCGGGAAAGCAGCTCAGACCTCGCCCTTCGGGAGAGGCGGCATTGCGCAGCGATGACGGAGAGGGTTCTTTTTTATCGCTTTCTTCTTGCGATGTGCAGTCCGCTGCGCAGCAGGGCCCGGGCCTCGTCGCCGCCGCCCACGGGCAGCACCTCGACCTTCACGCCCAGACGCTCGCCCAGCTGGGTGATCGTCACATCGTCCAAAAAGGTATCTTTCTCTTCGCGCAGCATCACAGCGGGCACGCCCAGCGTACCGCTGGTCAGTTTGCCCTCACACTGGGCGATGATGTCGGTGGCCGTTACAAGGCCTGCCACGCCCACGTTGCCGCCAAAGAACTTGTTCTGGATGGGGTGCACGGTCACCTCGATCATGGGGTACTGGCGGTGCAGCTCCTCCATCATCTCAATGATGAGGGGGGCTGCCATGGTGCCGGTGACCACATCCAGCTTTTTGGTGCCGTAAATGCGGTGGGGCTTGTCCAGTTCGGCCAGAAATTCCTGCCGGAACAGGCTCATCATGCCCACGCCGTTTTCCAGCTGGTCGTAGTCCTCGTAGAATTCCGGGTCCGGGATGGGACGCCCGGCCTTGAGATACCACTCATCGCTGGGGTAGATGATGCGCTTGCCGTGGCGGCGCTTGCACTCGTCGCCGAATTCTTCCAGAATGTCGATGACGGCGGCGCTGGTCTCGGCGTCGTAGGGGATCTGTTTGAACAGATTCTGACGGTAATCCGTCACACCGCAGGGCACCGCCGCCACGCTCTGCACCATCGGGGGTCAGCTCCAGCAGATCGGTCAGGGTGCGGCGCAGCTCGTCGCCGTCGTTGATGCCGCGGCACAGCACCAGCTGGCAGTTCACGGCAATGCCGCCCTGCACCAACCGGGGCAGGTACTTGAGCACCTCGCCGCCGCGCTTGTTGGCCAGCATCCGCACGCGGAGCTGGGGATTGGTGGTGTGCACCGAAATGTTGATGGGCGAGATGTGCATCTTGATGATGCGTTCGATCTCATGGTCCTGCATGTTGGTCATGGTGATGTAGTTGCCGAACAAAAAGCTCAGGCGCTCGTCATCATCCTTGAAATACAGGCTCTCGCGCATACCGGGGGGCAGCTGGTCGATGAAGCAGAACATGCAGTGGTTGGAGCAGGAGTGCTTCTGGTCGCCCAGATAGGTCTTGAAGTCACAGCCAAAGGGTCCGCGCTCCGTGCGCTGCACATTCCATTCCCGGATGCCGTCGGCCACCTTTGCTTTCAGGTGAAAGCTGGAGCTGTCGGTATAAAAATCGTAATCCAGCGAGTCGTTCAGCTCGTTTTCATCCACGGCCAGCAGCTCGTCACCGGGCGCAAGGCCCAGCGCCTCGGCTTCGCTGCCCGGTTCCACACGCTCGATTTTGATCGCCAACGCATCCACCTCCTTTGTTCAGACAGAACAAGAAGGGGAAGGCATCGCGCCCTCCCCTTCTGTACATAACACCATTATGCCACCAATTACGCGCAAATTAGGCCTTCTTGATGACTTCCTCGCCCTTGTAGTAACCGCAGTTGCCACATGCCTGGTGGGGGAGCTTCAGAGAGCCGCAGTTGCTGCACTTGACCAGTGCGGGGGCCTCCAGCTTCCAAACATTGCTGCGACGCTTGTCGCGGCGGGCCTTGGAAAGATGTCTCTTAGGTACTGCCATATTTTTGCACCTCCTTGATGGGTTTATCAGTTCAGCAGTGATTTAAGGATTGCGAGCCTTGTGTCTACGGGAGCTTCGGTCGGTTCTGCCGGCTGGCAGGTGCACTCCGCTTTCTTTTTGCCGCACTGCGGACAAAGTCCGGCGCAGTCGGGGCTGCAAAGCAGCACCGTGGGGATCTGGAACATGAATTCCTGGCTGAGCCACTCATCCACATCCAAATGCCCTTTTTCATCCAGCGGAAGCTCGAAATCCGGGTCATCCAGATCCCGTTCCTTGACGGTCCACTCCGTATCGACTGTCTCTTCCCGGGTGACCGGGTCCAGGCAGCGGGCGCACTCTCCGTGCACCAATGCGTTTGCCCGCAGTGTCATCCGGATCTCGTCGCCGTCCGTCTCCGCGTCAAACACCGCAGTGACCGGCTGAGGGATCCTTGCACCGGCATAATCATGAGCAGATAAATCACACTGAAACTCTGCATGATAGGGTTGCCTGCCGGCTGTGATAAACTTTCTCAGGTCAAATTGCATAGTACACCTCTAAAAGGCTGCTTTGTTAGTATAGCGCCAACAAAGGCCTTTGTCAACACCAAAACAGGCAGAAAACCGAAAAAATTTCAAATTTTCCGGTCTCCTGCCTGTTGTAAGCCTACCGTTCGGAACTTACAGGTACTTCTTCACGTTGTGGGGCAGGGCAGCCTCTTCTGCGCTGACGGTGACGGTGACCTTGACGGAGTCGCCCGCAATGGCAGCCATCTCATCCAGCACAACGCCCAGACGGTTGATGTCGTGGTCCAGCACCTTCAGGATGCCGTCGATGTACAGGTCGGTGATATCGTAGTTGCTTGCCATCAGGCCGGCAACAAAGCCGTACAGCATCTCGCCGCCGGCGATCTTGTACTCGTCCAGGTCGATCAGACGTGCAGCAGGAGCGATGTCGTAGGTGAGCTTCATGCCCTTTTCCACGACGACCACGTTGCCCTTGGAGGTCTTGACCGCGTCATTGATCTGGTCGATCATCGCCTTGGTCTTGCCGGAGCCCTTGGTACCAACAATCAGTTTAATCATAGTTCAGTCCTCCTGTATTTTCCACGCCTCGCGGCGGGAGATCATTTTTTGATTTACTTCAGCTTTGCTTCCAGCTCGGCGGTCAGGCCTTCGTAGCCCGGCTTGCCCAGCAGCGCAAACATGTTCTTCTTGTAGCTTTCCACGCCCGGCTGGTTGAAGGGGTTCACACCCAGCAGATAGCCGCTGCAGGCACAGGCACGCCAGAAGAAGTAGATCAGGTAGCCCACGTTGTAAGCGGACAGGTCGTCCACTTCCACCAGCACTTCCGGCACGCCGCCGTCGGTGTGAGCCAGGATGGTGCCTTCCATGGCCTTGCGGTTGACCACGCTCATGTTCTGGTCGGCCAGGAAGTTCAGGCCGTCAAAGTTGCCCTCCAGCGAGTCGATGAACAGGTCCTTTGCGGGCTTCTTGACGTCCACGATGGTCTCGAACATGGTGCGGGAGCCTTCCTGGATGAACTGACCCATGGAGTGCAGGTCGGTGGAGAAGATGCAGCTTGCGGGGAACAGGCCCTTGTTGTCCTTGCCCTCGCTCTCGCCGAACAGCTGCTTGTACCACTCGTTCATCAGGGTGAAGTCCGGCTCGTAGCACTCCAGGATCTCGATACTCTTGCCCTTGCGGTACAGGATGTTGCGGATGGCAGCATACTTGTAAGCGTCGTTGTCGGGGCTGAGCACGGAGAAGCGTTCCATCGCGTCGGCTGCGCCCTTCATGACGTCGTCGATGCTGATGCCGGCAGCAGCGATGGGCAGCAGGCCCACAGCGGAAAGGACGGAGTAGCGGCCGCCGACATCGTCGGGGACCACGAAGGTGGGCCAGCCCTGGGCGTCAGCCAGCTGCTTGAGGGTGCCCTTGGCGCGGTCGGTGGTGGCGTAGATCCGCTTGTTGGCCTCTTCCACGCCCATCTCGTCTTCCAGCAGCTTGCGCAGCACACGGAAGGCCAGAGAGGTCTCGGTGGTGGTGCCGGACTTGGAGATGACGTTGATGGAGAAGCGCTTGCCCTTGCACAGCGCGATGATGTCATTCAGATAGGTGGGGCTGATGCTGTTGCCGCAGAAGTAGATCTTCAGGCCGTTGTCCAGCTCGTTGTGGTACATACCCTTGACGGCCTCGATGACGGCGCGTGCGCCCAGATAGCTGCCGCCGATGCCGGCGACCACCAGAACGTCGGAATCCTCACGGATCTTGGCAGCAGCTGCCTTGATGCGCTCGAACTCTTCCTTATCATAATCACGGGGCAGATACATCCATCCCAGGAAGTCGCTGCCGGGGCCGTTCTTGGCTTCCAGCGTCTTGTGCGCGGCCTCTACCTGGGGGTAGATGGCCTTGTATTCCTCTTCGTTGATGAAACTGGAGAGGTGCTTTGTATTCAGAGCGAGACTCATTCTATCAAAACCTCCAAAACATTTTACGGGCTCTTTGCCCGGCGAGGGTTTTTCTTGGTATAAGTGTACCGTTCCCGCCGGGCAAAGTCAAGGCCAAAATCCTCGCTTTTCATACAATTTTAATAGTGTTGTTTTGTATGCTCTTACATCTTTTATACAAACGTCCAAGCCATTCTTTGCCCTCGCTGACCGTTTTTGACCGGTAGTGCGCAGTTTTCGGTCATGCCGCGCCGGTGAGGCTCTGCCACAGCAGGCCGATGGCATCCCGGACGGTCATCCTCGGCGCATCGGCGGCAGCACCCACTTCGTACTCTTCCAGAAGCTTTTCGCCCTGATAGACGGCGGCTTTGCCCAGCGTCTGGCCCTGCTCCACCGGAGCTTCCAGCTCCTCGGGCAGGGTCAGCTCGGTATGCAGGGATGCCCCGCTCCCCTTCTCCACCAGCACCGTCTCCGGCAGGGCCGAGTAGTCCAGCGGGACGCTGCCCGCCGCGCTGCCTTTGACCGTGATCTGGAGCGGCTGTGCCTCGAGTTTTGGCAGCGGCGCGGCCTCATAGGCCCCGAAGCCGTAGTCCAGCAGAGTCGTGGCGGCGTCGAAGCGGTCGGCGCTGGACGGTGCGCCCAAGATCACCGCGATGAGGGAGAGGCCGTTCCGGGTGGCGCTGGCCGAGATGCAGATCGCCCGCGCCGCCGGTGGTGCCGGTCTTGAGGCCGGTGATCCCCTCATACCGGCGGAGGAGCTTATTCGTATTGATCAGCTGGGTCGCCCCGCCCCGGAGGGTATCCGTCCAGATGCCGGTGTAGTGCAGCACCTCGGGGCAGGTGTTCAGGATGGTGCGGCTCATGACGGCCACATCCCGGGCCGTGGAGAGATGGCCTTCGGCGTCCAGCCCGCAGGCGTTGCGGAAAGACGTCTGCTCCATCCCCAGCGAGGCGGCCCGGGCGTTCATCTGCTCCACGAAGGCCGGCTCACTGCCGCCCACCAGCTCGGCCACGGCCACTGCCGCGTCGTTGGCAGAGGAAACGCAGATGGCCTTTATCATCTCGTCCAATGTAAAGTGCTCCCCCGGCTCCAGCCAGATCTGACTGCCGCCCATGTGGTAGGCGTGCTCACTCACCGGCACCGGCGTCTCCATGGTCAGCCGCCCGTCGTGGACAGCCTCGAAGGCGAGCAGCAGGGTCATCACCTTGGTGATGGAGGCGATGGGGACCCGCTCGTCGGCATTCTTCTCGTAGAGGACCCGTCCGCTCCCCTGCTCAATGAGGATGGCAGCGCGGCAGTTGAGGTCGAGCTGAGGCGCGGCGGCTGCGGCCGGCAGCAGCAACCCTTCCGCCGCTTCCTCGACGTCGGCGCTGACGGCCCGCTCTTCCGGGTGCATGACAGCCCGCAGGCCCACGCCCTCCGCCGTCCCAAGGGCCAGTGCAAACAGCCAGAAGCAGAGCACGGCTGCGCAGAGCACCGCAAAATTCTTTCGTTCCATCCCTTGTCCCTCCCCGCAATGTCTGTCTGATTGCATTCTATGCAAAAAAAGAGGCCGGAATGCTCTTTTCTCCCCGGGAAAAATCTGCTATAATAGGATGGTTTATTATAAGGTAATAACCTCTCCGTTTTGCTGACGCCTGACAGCTTTCCTACCGAGGAGAGCCTCTGGCGAGGAGAGAAAGCTTTACGAACTGCCAAGGCCTCCCCTCGATAGGGGAGGTGGCATTGCGAAGCAATGACGGAGAGGTTTCAGAAAGGACACCCCATGCGAGTTTGTTTTTATACTCTTGGCTGCAAGGTCAACTTAAATGAGACCGGTGCGCTGGAACAGATGTTCCGCTCCGCCGGTTTCACCATCGTGCCGGAGGGCGAAGAGGCCGACGTCTTTGTGGTGAACAGCTGCACCGTCACCAACTTCGGCGACCAGAAGAGCCGCAAGTGGCTCCGCCGGGCCAAGCGCGAGAACCCCGGCGCCGTCACCGTCCTCACCGGCTGCTACCCGCAGGCCTTCCCCGAGGAAGCGGCCCAGTTCATGGAGGCCGACCTGGTCTGCGGCAACGGCGACCGGAAAGCCATCCTCGACAATGTGCTCAAGCTGCTGGACGGCCACGAGCGCATCGTCGCCATCGCCCCCCACGCGAAGGGCGAGCGTTTCGAGGAACTGCCGGTGGAGCGGTTCGAGACCCACACCCGCGCCTTTATCAAAGTAGAGGACGGCTGCAACCGTCAGTGCGCCTACTGCGTCATCCCCCGCGCCCGCGGCCCGGTGCGCAGCCGCTCGGAAGAGAGCATCCTCGCCGAGCTGCGCCAGCTGGCCGCTTCCGGCTACCGGGAAGTGGTGCTCAGCGCCATCTCCCTGCCCAGCTACGGCCTCGACACCGGCACCAACCTTGTGGAGCTGGTGGAGAAGTGCGCCCGGGTGGAGGGCATCGAGCGCATCCGGCTGGGCAGCCTTGACCCCGATATGCTGACCCCCGAATCCATCACCCGGCTGGCGGCAGTGGACAAGCTCTGCCCCCAGTACCACCTGAGCCTGCAGAGCGGCTGCAGCGCCACCCTGCGCCGGATGCGCCGCGTCTATACCGCCGAGCAGTACGCCGAGGTGGTCCGCCAGCTCCGCGCCGCCTACGGCGACCGCCCGGTGAGCTTCACCACCGACTGCATCTGCGGCTTCCCCGGCGAGACGGAGGAAGATTTCCGGGAGAGCTGCGCGTTCCTGAAGGAGATCGGCTTCCTGAAAGTCCACGTCTTCCCCTACTCCCGCCGCAGCGGCACCCCCGCCTACGACTTCCCCGATCAGGTCCATGAGCGCGAAAAGCAGGCCCGCAGCCGGGAGATGAACGCCATCGCCGAGGACATCCGCCGCGAGGTGCTGGCCGGCTGCGAGGGCAGCGAAGACGACGTTCTGCTGGAGACCTCCCCTCTCCGGCACCCTCTTCACCGGCTACACCCGGCTGTATGTTCCCGTCGTGGTCTCGGCCCCGGGCCATAAGAGCGGCGAGATCGTCCATGTCCGGCTGGGCAGCTACGACGGCGAGCGTGTCCGGGCCGAGATGGTGTAAGTCTTCGCCAGCTCTTTGCCGTTTTGTACAAATCCATTTGTTCGCATTTGTGCAAGATGTACCAGTTGTGAATTTCATAACAAATTTTAAGTTTTTCCCTTTTCTTCCCGAAGGGTTTATGCTACAATAAAAGTGGATCATTCGGGGTATCCGGCTGTTTGCAGCAGCCCAGTACCAAATGCCCCGGAGAAAAGCCGCGTCAGAGCGGTTTTTTGTTCTGTTGTTTCAAAGCAAGGAGAGATTGGAATGAGTTTCAGAGGAATCAATACGACGGTCATCCAGATCCGCCGCCAGGTCTTTACCGAGGTAGCACGGATGGCCTACGCCAACGTCAAGGGCGAGCAGGCCAACCACCTGATGCGCAAGATCCCTTACACCATCATCCCCGGCGAGGAAGGCAAGCTGCGCAAGGACATCTTCCTGGAGCGCGCCATCGTTGAGGAGCGCGTCCGTCTGGCTATGGGCCTGCCCACCCGCCGCATGGACGAGCACAACAGCGTCGTCTCCGGTCTGGAGGACGCTTCCATTGCCGATAAGTATTATGATCCCCCGCTGGTGAACGTGATCAAGTTCGCCTGCAACCGCTGCCCGGAAAAGCTGGTCAAGGTGTCCGACCTGTGCCAGGGCTGCCTGGCACACCCCTGTATGGAAGTGTGCCCCAAGAAGGCCATCACCTGGGAGAGCGGCCGTTCCACCATTGATCAGGAAAAGTGCATCAAGTGCGGCCGCTGCGTCACCGTCTGCCCCTACAATGCCATCGTCAAGACCGAGCGTCCCTGCGCCGCAGCCTGCGGCATGGGTGCCATCCACTCCGATGAGCTGGGCCGTGCCGAGATCGACTACAGCAAGTGCGTGTCCTGCGGCCAGTGCCTGGTCAACTGCCCCTTCGGTGCCATCGCCGACAAGGGCCAGATCTATCAGCTGATCCAGGGCTTCAACCGCGGCGACCGCATCTACGCGCTGGTGGCTCCCGCTTTCGTCAACCAGTTCCCGGGTCTGGCTTCCACCGGCAAGCTCAAGGCTGCCCTGAAGGCCGTCGGCTTCTGCGACGTGGTGGAGGTGGCCATCGGTGCCGACCTGTGCACCGTGGACGAGGCCCACGACTTCCTGCAGGAAGTGCCCGAGAAGCTGAACTTCATGGCAACTTCCTGCTGCCCGGCCTGGAGCATGATGGCCAAGACCGCGTTCCCGGATCTGGCCAAGAACATCTCCATGACCATGACCCCCATGGTGTTCACTGCCCGCATGATGAAGCAGGCCGACCCGGAAGCCCGTATGTGCTTCATCGGACCCTGCGCCGCCAAGAAGCTGGAGGCCTCCCGCCGCACCGTGCGTTCCGACGTGGACTTCGTGCTGACCTTTGAGGAACTGGCCGGCATCATTGAGGCCAAGGACCTGGATCTGGCTTCGCTGGAAGTGGACCCTGCCGAGCAGGATCTGATCCACGCTTCCGCTGCAGGCCGCGGCTTTGCCCAGTCCGGCGGCGTGGCCAAGGCCGTTGCCGACAAGATCAAGGAGTGGCACCCCGACATGGATGTGAAGATCGCATCCGCACAGGGTCTGGCCGAGTGCAAGAAGCTGCTGATGCTGGCCAAGGCCGGCAAGTACAACGGCTATCTGCTGGAGGGCATGGGCTGCCCCGGCGGCTGCATCGGCGGTGCCGGCACCATTGCCGACCCGGCCCGTACTGCCGTCCAGCTGAACAAGTACGTCAAGGAAGCTCCCTTCACCGACCCCGAGCAGAGCGCCTTCATGAGCAACATCCATGTGCTGAAGGACGACCCGACTTGTAGCTGTAAGCCGCTTCTCGTCTGAGCATTTCTGCCGTCTCCCGTTTCCGGGTAGGCGGTCTTTTTTGTGGGATGCGCTCCGCTTCTTCGTGAATGTGCAATATTTTTGTGAAGCATTCACAGCCTGCATTGACAATTCTGCCGAACTCTGCTATATTTGCGGTGATAAAGCATGTGATTCTGTCATTGCCGCTTCCTGCGGCAGGAAAGGCTGATATTTTATGACAACTTCTCTCAAGCGTGCCGGTACGGTCCTGCTCTCGGTGCTGCTGCTGTGCACTCTGGCGCTGAGCGCCGGGGCTGCCTCCAAGCTCCGGGTGGGCGTCAAGTTCTGGAAAACCGGTTCCGACAAGGAGTCCATGGCCAATTCCGGCATCGACACCAGCCGGGAGGCTTCCCTCACCCGCCAGTCCAACGGCACCTACACCCTGACCCTGCCCATCCAGCAGGTGTCCAAGATGGGCGTCACCGGCTACCTGACCGGCCTGACCATCGGCGATGTGACCTACAACGGCACCGTGACCGGCGATGTGACCAAGGACACCGGCGTGCTCACCATCAAGAACCTGCCCGCCTCGGTGCTGACCGGCAGCGATGTGAACAAGGCCCTCACCGTGACCTGCAACATCCAGATGGACCTGAGCCTGCTGGGCGAGATCAACACCTCTGCCCGGATGTGCATCTGGAATAAGTAAGGCTTCCCCGCATATGCACAACGCCGTTCCCGCTGTGGGAACGGCGTTGTTTTTGGTTCAGCTGTCCATGTGCTTTTCCACAAAGTCGCCGACCATGCGGTCCAGCTGCAGCACAGCGTTCTCTGCGCCCTTCATCACCTTGCGGGTGGTACGGCGCAGCTGCCGCTGGTTCTGGGTGGCCGCCATTACGCCCACGGCCCCCAGTGCCGCCCCGGCCGCCATGCCCAGCAGCATACCGGACGCTCCCTGATTTGCCTGCTGTTTCATTGCAAACACTCCTTTCCCTGCCCGCTGTGCGGGCCCTTGGCGGTAGTATTTCCTGTAAAGAATCCACTATACGCTTTTTTTGTACAGAAAGTTGTGGTATACTGTAGCATGGTGTTTCAGGCAGTTCTGCCTTTTGGCGGCATTCTGCCTGCATTGGACCCGTACAAAGTAAGGAGGTTCCTTATTTGATAAAACCTGTTGAACCCAAAAAGATCCTCTGCATCCATGATCTGTCCGGCGTGGGCCGCTGCAGTCTGGCGGTGATCCTGCCGGTGCTGTCGGTCATGGGGCTGCAGCCTGTGGCTCTGCCCACGGTGGTGCTTTCCACCCATACCGGCGGGCTTGGCACCCCGGCCCGTCTGGACGGCTGCGCCTACGGCGAGGCCGCTCTGGAGCATTATCATGCACTGGGCCTGGATTTTGACTGCATTTATACCGGCTACCTGGGCGGCGAAGCGCAGGTGGCACTGG
>ENA-OQNM01000226-OQNM01000226.1-human-gut-metagenome-genome-assembly--contig:-NODE-226-length-21308-cov-4.423682_pt1 | contig 21308 bp, 16 predicted proteins | sample MGYA00242632_ERZ504886 | MGnify/ENA primary metagenome ERZ504886 (study PRJEB26092, sample SAMD00036424) | human gut metagenome | host: Homo sapiens | study: EMG produced TPA metagenomics assembly of... | reverse complement strand
GTTTCTTATTGGAATCCTTCCTCTTTCACTTTGGGGACATGCTATCTTTTCAATCAAATAATCATGGTTGGCTTCGGATCTCTGTGGACCTTTTCCTCCGGTTTTTATTGTTTCTTCTTCACTCTCCACTTTTCTGTTCCGGAAATTTCTCTTTACATAAAAAGCGCCTGTCTATTACCGCCTACATACAAATTTTGCACTTATTACGGTACAAAAAGTGTTCTTTCTGCCTGCCGTTTTTTCGTTATTTTTACACGTATATGCAATTTTTGCAATGTTTTTAGGCGTTTTCTCGCAGTTATTTCTTTCACAAGGCTATGCAATTCCGCTGTATGGAATGATTTTCCTCAATACGGAAAGCGCAACGCTTTGCAGGTTCCGGCAAGCGGAACAAAAATAGTGCTAAATATTCTTTCTTACTTTTGTCAACCCCTGCAATGTTATCCCATATTAAAAAATGTTACACTAATTATGACATAATTGTGCATAGGGCGGCCCGCCTGCCGCACGGCACACAAACAGCAGTGCGCACGGCACTGCCGAAGAGAAGGAGATTATTTTATGGCAAAAAATGCGATCGTCGGTCAATCCGGCGGCCCCACCTCAGTCATCAATTCCAGCCTGGCCGGCGTTTATGAAAGCTGCAAGCGCCGCGGTGCAGGTAAGGTGTACGGCATGATGCACGGCGTGGCCGGCCTGTTGGAGCGCCGCGTCTGCGTACTGGATGACAAGTTGAAAAGTGCCATGGACATTGAGCTGCTCAAGCGCACGCCGTCCAGCTATCTGGGCAGCTGCCGCTACAAGCTGCCCGACTGGCACACCACCGAGGGCGAAGCCGTATACCAGAAGCTGTTCGAGATCCTGGGCGAACTGGATATCGGCTATTTCTTCTACATCGGCGGCAATGACAGCATGGATACCATCGGCAAGCTGGCGGATTACGGTGCCCATATTGGCAGCGATATCCGCTTTATGGGCGTTCCCAAGACGATTGACAATGACCTGATGGTGACCGACCATACTCCCGGTTACGGCAGCGCCGCCAAGTACATTGGCGTTGTGATGAAGGAAATCATCCGCGATGCCACCGTATATGGCACCAAGTACGTTACCATTGTGGAGATTATGGGCCGCAATGCCGGCTGGCTGACCGCCGCTGCCTCCCTGGCAAAGGGTGAGGACTGCGAGGGCGTGGATATGATCTGCCTGCCCGAAGTTCCCTTTAATGTAGACCGCTTTGTGGAAAAAGTGGAGCGGATGCAGAAAGAAAAGCCTTCCATCGTGATTGCTGTTTCCGAAGGCGTTAAACTGGCTGATGGCCGCTATGTCTGCGAGCTGGCCGACGATGTGCACGCAGTTGACGCGTTCGGCCACAAAGCCCTGACCGGCACGGCACGCTTTTTGGCCAACACCGTTGCCCGCCGTCTGGACACCAAGACCCGCTGCATTGAGCTTTCCACCCTGCAGCGCTGCGCTGGCCACCTGACCAGCCGTACCGATATCACCGAGGCATACCAGGTGGGCGGTGCTGCCGCCAAAGCCGCTTTTGAGGGCCACACCGGCGAAATGGTCGCACTGGACCGCATTTCCAACGCACCGTACCAGTGTACCACCAGCCTGCACCCCATCAGCGAGGTTGCCAACCTGGAAAAGAAAGTTCCGCTGGAATGGGTCAATGCCGACCACACTGCCATGCTGCCGGAGTTCCTGGCTTATGCTATGCCGCTGATCCAGGCCGAGCTGACCCCCATCTATGTTGAGGGCTTGCCCCACCATATCTACCTGCCGGAAACCTGATTTTTGCCGCGTAAGCCTCTACCTTGCGTGAAGATTGGTACTTATCGCATATAGAATATTGATTGGCCGCCGCCCTGATTGGGGCGGTGGTTTTTGTTTTGGGGGATCTTCTAAAGTGTCAGTAGGGCGGCCAAGTCGGAGCGCCAGGTTAGAGATGCACTCTAAAAATATTGCTTTTTCTTCAAATTCTCCTGCACACAAAAATGTGCGGCCCCGCTGCATTCACCGCCCGGAGCCGCACATTTATTTTATATAGGCAACACCGCACAATTCCCGCCTAGCGGCTTAAGCACCGCTTCGGCGGCTGCGGCACGGCATCTGCGTTGCCAAAATGCTCGATAAGACATCCAGTATTATCTGCGCTTTTGGCTTAGCATCTGCCGCACCTTGCTCGCCGTATCGGCACTTAGAATTATGCGGTATTGCCTATAATGCAATTCGTGAAAATAATTAAAGTTTTTCGCCAGGCCTTTTTTCAAAAAGGCCGAAAAGACTCCCCGTAACTGCCTTAATAGAACCCGTAACTCGGCAAAATCTTGGTGCTCTGCGCCCACAGGGTCGGCACGGGTAAGCCGGACAGAACGGGATAGAACCAGGCAAAGCACACCAGCGCCGCAATGCACAGCCCCGCGCCAATCTTTTTGGCGCGGTCCTGCCGCTTCATCTGCGTTAAAACCAGCACAATGGCCGTCAACGCAAAGACCGAGCTGGGGAAGTAATGGTACATGAAAGTGCAGCGCGATACCAGCATCCAGGAAAGCAGCTGGCTGGCGTACAAGATCAGAACGCCCGCTCCCTTTGCCGTGCCGCGAGCCGAAACCTGGCGCCACAGCAGCAGCAAAATGCAGAACAGCCCCGCCCAGCAAATGACCGGGTTATAAAAACCCGCAATGCTGCCCTGAAGCCCAGCTTCCAGGTAAGAATTTTTGTAATACCACACTGGGCGCAGGTCCAGCAGCCAGGTGTACCAGCGGCTTTCAAACGGGTGGGTTGCTTTCAGGGTGGAATGGTACCAGTACATGTAGGTTTGGCAATCCCACCAATCCCGCAAACCAAAGGTAGGGTCTTTCCACCAATAAGGCAGGTAGGATGCAAGATAGATCAGGAACGGCACAACGATGTAAAACGCCACACCGCCCACAGCAGCCATCCGGAATTCTTTCCAGAAACCCGGCTGTTTTTGCTTCCAGCGGGCATACAGCACACCCAGGTACAATACCGCAAGCCCTGCCCCGGCATAAATTCCGGTCCACTTGGATGCACACCCAAGCCCAAATGCCACGCCGCCCAGCGTCATGGGCAGCAGCGAGCCGTTTACGCCGTTTTGCAGCACGCTCTGGCAATACCATACCATAAAATATGCGCCTAACAGGATAAAGAACGTACCGTAAATATCGATTGTGGCAATGCGGCTTTGGGAAAATCGCATGAACCCAGCGGCAATCAGCGCACCTGCCATGGCCCCGGCCCAGCGTTTGTGGGTCAGACGGCGGGCAAAGCACCACATCAGCGGCACCAGCATCACGCCGAACAGCGTTCCGGCACAGCGCCAGCCAAAGGCTGTCATTCCAAAAATAGCAATGCCCAGCATGATAAAATCTTTGCCCAGCGGCGGGTGGGTGGTTTCGTATGCCGTCATGCGGTGCAGCATTTCGTACCCAGTACGGCCATGATAGATTTCATCGAAATACATGCTGTTCAGCTGGCTGATGGCATCTGGCACTTCGCTCTGCTCATCAAACAGGGCATCGCCGCCCGTTACCGGCACCAGCGCACCGGTGGCATCCCGCAGGGCCAGTTCAAACATCTGCGCATTTTCAATCGTTGCGGTCAGGGTCTGCCCTGCCGGAGCCGTGATGGCCGTTTTGCTCCAGCAGAACGGCGTTGCATAGCTCAGTTCCTTCTGGTACAGCTCATTGCCCGCTGCATCCGTGATGCGCAGGCTGCCGCCGGTGGAAATGCCGGGGTACACCCAGATTTCCACCGCGTCCTGTTGCGGGGTAAAGTCGATGGTTGCCGTGCTGTCCGTAGCATCCACAGGGTTCTGCGGTGCTTTCATGCTGCCAAGGTAGGCAAAGCTCACCACAGCAACGATCAACGTCAGCGTTGCCAAGGCTTTCTTCTCTTTAGCCGTCCAGGCAGGCTGCGGATCAATGCGCAGGGTGCACAGTTCCAGCTTTTTCTGCACTGTTTTTGTTTTATCTTTTTCGATGGTTTCCACTTTTGCCAGTGGAGAAATCGCTCCATGGCGGCTAGATGGCCCACGCGGTGAAAGCCAGCAGCACAAAGGCTGCCGTTTCGGCAAAGCCCACTGCCATGGCAAACTCGCGGCTGGTATCGCTGCTGAGCCACTCGTCATCGCTGCCTACCAGGGTATACACAGTTTCCAGGTTCAAGAAGCCCGTTATCGACAGACCAAACCCGGCGCCATACAGACGGATGTCATTCCAGCGCGCCGCAGCAAGCAGTACCAGCAGCATGCCCAGCACCAGGTAACGCTCGTGCATGCAATGGGCAAAGGTAAAAATTCCCACCGTATAAAACGCTGCCAGCAGCAGCGGGGAAAACTGCCCCGCCCGCCAGCTGATGACCGCCAGCACCACAAGCAGCACCGTGATAACAGCGATGTTGAAAATGCCCAGCACTTTCCAGCTCAGGTTAAACACCGGGCAAGCATCCAGCGCCTGCCAGTTGCCGCCCAGCGCTGCAAACCAGTTGAACGCATTGATGGTGGCATACTGGTAGCCAGACGCCGTGGTGATGTACTTATCGATCAAGGACGGCACCAGATTTTTTGCCCCGTAAAACGGCAGGCCCGCCAGCAGCGGCGGCAGCAAAGCCAGCGCAGCACCGCCAAAAATCTGGCCGACCGATTTCAGCGGGCTTTTGCCATTCCGCACGGCATCCGCAATAGCCACCAAAAAGCAGACGGCCAGCACCGGCCCAGCCAACAGTGCCTGCGGCTTGATGGCCAGCGCCACGCCGTACAGCACCGCAGCGAGCAGGTAGCGGCGCTCTTCCAGCAGCCAGAAGCAGAGCAGCAGCGGCAGCGCAAAAGCCCCATCGATCTGCTTCCAGATGCCGGTATCAAACAAGGTCAGCGGGCAGAACGCCGCAAACAGCACCAGGCAGCGCTGTGCCCTGCCCTGCCCCATATACCGGCGGCTGATATGGTCCAGCAGCACCACGGCGGCACAATCACAGATTGCGGGGATCAGTGCCAGCAAAAAATAGGTCCAGCGGGATTCATAGCTCAGTTGGAGCGCCTTGCGCACCAGGCTGACCAGCCCCAGCACAAGGATGTAGCCGGGCGGGTAGTCCGCAAAATAATCGGCGCTGTAAAAGGCCGCGGGACCTTCGCTGGCCAGCTTATCCCCCCAGGCCACAAAGCAGCTCATATCATAGGTGTAGCCTTCAGTAACAAGGGCCAGCAGCAGGCGCACGGCAAGCGCTGCGGCCAATATAATATACAGCGTTCGCTCTTCCTGTTTGGTTCTGGTATTTGTCATTCTAAACTCTCCAGATAATGCAGCGTATTTGCCGCTGCAATAAAATAAGGAACTGGAAGCAGAGGCAGATGCTTCCCTGTTTCCAATTCCTTTGTTTTGCCGTGATTGTGCAGTAATAATTATAGCTTGGTCAGCTGCGGGCCCTTGGCGGTGTCCATCACATTCCAGCCCAGCTCAGTGATTTTGGCGCGCAGAGCATCGGCGCGGGCAAAGTCCTTGGCCTTTTTGGCTGCGGTGCGCTCTTCCACCAGCTGCTTCACTTCGTCGGGGGCTTCCTCAGCCTTGCGGTTGTACATCAGGCCCAGCACACCGGTCAGCTCGTCAAACGTGGCGGCGGCCTTTTCCAACGTAGCCTTATCGGCAGCATCGGACATGGTGTTGATGTCCTTAACGAACTCAAAAATGGCGGCCAGCGCATCGGGGGTGTTCAGGTCGTCATCCATGGCGGTCTTGAACTTTTTGCGTGCTTCTTCGCACTTTTCAGTCAGGGCAGTGTCAGTGCCATGGACATTGCGGATGGCAAAATCCAGGTTATCGCGGCAGGTGTACAGGCGCTCCAAGCTGTTCTTGCAGCTCTCGATCAGGTCCACCGTATAGTTCAGCGGCATGCGGTAACCAGCGGTGAGCATAAAATAACGGATCGGCTCATAGCCGTACTTATCAGCAATTTCACGCACGGTAAAGAAGTTGTTGGCGCTCTTGGACATCTTCTGGTTGTTGATGTTCAAAAAGCCGTTGTGCATCCAGTAATGGCTGAAGGTGCAGCCGTTGGCGCACTCCGACTGTGCAATCTCGTTTTCGTGATGGGGGAAGATCAGGTCCTGGCCGCCTGCATGCAGGTCGATGGTCTTGCCCAGGTGCTTACGGGCCATGGCGCTGCACTCAATGTGCCAGCCCGGACGGCCCTGGCCCCAGGGGCTGTTCCAGGAAGGCTCGCCCGGCTTGGCGGCCTTCCAGATAGCAAAATCTGCGGGGTCTTCTTTCAGGTCGTCATCCATCTGGCTGCGCAGTTCGCGGTTGCCGCTTTCCAGGTCGTCCAAGTTCAGGTGGCTCAGCTTGCCGTAACCGGGATCAGACTTAACGCGGAAGTAGACATCGCCGTTGTGGGCAACGTAAGCATGTCCGGATTCGACCAGGTCCTTGACGATCTTGATGATCTCACCGATATGCTCGGTTGCGCGGGGGCGCACGGTGGGGGTCTTAACGTTCAGGCCCTCGGAATCTTTGATGTACTCGGCCTCGAACTTGCGGGCAACCTCCTGCATGGTGGTGCCATTCTCCTGGCCTTTTTTGATCAGTTTATCGTCAATATCGGTGATATTGGAGACATACAGCACCTTGTTGCCAAGGTACTCCAGATAGCGGCGCAGCGTGTCAAACACGATCATGGGGCGCGCATTGCCGATATGGATATAGTTATACACCGTAGGGCCGCAGACGTAAATGCGATAAACGCCCGGCTCCTGCGGGATAAAATCTTCCTTTTTGCGGGTCATGGTATTAAAAATCTGCATGGACAGGAACTTCCTTTCCCAACTTTGCTGGTACGGCGCGGCTAAACCTGCAAACCGTTCAGATTTATTATAGCCGCCCTGATAAGCGGTTGCAAGGGGGCAGCATCATTTTGCCTGCATAAAGCAGGAACGATTCTGCCACAGGTAGATGCAGCCGGAAAGTGCGGTAACGGCAGCAACGGCCCAGCACAGCACCTGGGTGGTAAAGCTGATAACCCCAACGCCGTCCGCCGGGGCGAGCGCCATGGCAAAGTAATAGAAGATGATGGTGACCATCTGCAGCACGGTTTTGACCTTGCCCCACATGTTTGCGGCAATGACGGTACCGGACTCTGCCGCAATCATGCGCACACCGGCCACAGCAAACTCGCGGAACATGATGATGGCCAGCACCACGGGGGAGCAGACACCGTCCACCACCATATAAATAATGGCGGCGGTGGTGAGCATTTTATCAGCCAGCGGGTCCATAAACTTGCCAAAGTCCGTTACCAGGTGGTTCTTGCGGGCCAGGTAGCCATCCAGGAAATCCGTAAAGCTAGCCACAGCAAACAGAATACCCGCTATCAAGGCATACGTTGCATTGAACTGGGGCGTGCCCATGTGGCTCATGGCAGCAAATACCATAAAGAACGGCACCATGATGACACGCATCATCGTTAATTTGTTAGGCAGATTCATGGTTTATTCCTCCACTTTGCTTTCCGCATAACCATAAAGATCATAAGTATCGGCATCGGTGATGGTAACGTTATAGAACGCGCCGGCTTCCAGCGGGGTATCTGCCGGGGTCATGATGCTGCCATCAATTTCCGGGCAGTCTGCTGCGGAGCGCAGCAGGTACATGCCGGTTTCATCGTCCACGCCATCGCAGATGCACTCATAGGTCTTGCCGACCTTTTCTGCTTCCTTTTCCGCGCTGATCTCGGCCTGCAGCTCCATAATGTGGTCTGCGCGGCGCTGCTTGACTTCCTCGTCAATCTGGTTGTCCATCTTGGCGGCCACGGTGTTTTCCTCGGCGGAATAGGCAAAGCAGCCCAGGCGGTCAAACTTGACGGTTTTGACAAAGTCGCACAGCTCGCTGTACTGTTCCTCGGTCTCACCAGGGAAACCTGCAATCAGGGTGGTGCGCAGCGTGATGTTGGGGATGGCCGCGCGCAGGCGGCGGATGGCATCCTCAATTTCTTTGCGGCCGCCGCGGCGGTTCATGTTTTTCAGCACCTCGTCATCGCAGTGCTGGATAGGCAGATCGAGATACGGCACAACCTTATTGTTGCGCACAAGGGCTGCGATGAATTCATCGGAGATACGCTCCGGGTAGGCGTACAGCACACGGATCCAGCGGATGCCCTCAATGGTGTTCAGCTTATCCAACAGTTCGCAAACTGCGCCGGGTTTGCCCCAGTCCTCGCCGTAAGCGGTGGGGTCCTGCGCCACCAGGATCAGCTCTTTCACGCCCTCCCCGGCCAGCCAGCGAGCTTCGGCAACACAGTCGTCAATGGGGCGACTGCGCAGCGGGCCGCGGATGAGCGGGATGGCGCAGTAATGGCAGCGGTTGTTGCAGCCTTCGGCAATTTTCAGGTAAGCATAGTGGCGCGGCGTGCTGATAACACGGGCACCGCCCAGCTCCATATCGCATTTGGGGCCATAGCTTTCCACCTGGCCCGCGCCGTTGGCGGTCAGGCGCTCCACAATGGCGGGCAGAGCGGCGTTGGAGCCAATGCCCACAACGGCGTCCACTTCCGGCATTTCGCTCACAATCTGGGTTTTATAGCGCTCAGCCAGGCAGCCGGTCACGATCACCTTCAGGTTGGGGTTCTGCTGCTTATACTGGCAGGCCATCAAAATGTTTTCAATGGCTTCCTCTTTAGCGGACTGGATAAAGCCGCAGGTGTTGACAATAATAATGTCCGCCTGTTCAGGGTCCGCAACCGTCTGGTGGCCCGCCTTGATCAGCGCGTGGCAGAATACATCAGCATCGACCTGGTTTTTGGGGCATCCAAGGGAAATAATTGCAATATTCATGTATGGTTGTTCCTGTCTCTCTTTTCAGTATGTTATGTTGGGCTCTGCCGCTTGCTTGGGCAAAATTCAGGCAAAGCTATCCGTTCGGTGCATTGATACCACAATGCCGCAGGAGCATTTTTTGCCCCTGCGGTGTGTACTTTTTTTGTGTTACGCTTCGGTTTCTTCTGTCTCGGCATCTGCCAATGCCTGGCGGATCACGCTGTGGGAGAACCCGCGCCGTGCCAAAGCGGCAGCTACCTGCTGCCATTTGCCCTGTGCCAGCTTTGCGGCATAGTGGCGTTCCACCAGTGCGCGGGCATTGGCCAGCTCCGGGTTTTCCTCCTCGTCCTCCTCGCTTTGGGCAAACAGAGCTTCCACCGCTTCGGCGGCCGCGCCGCGGTCAATGCCTTTGGCGTGCAGATCATCCAGAATTGCACGGCGGCTCTTGCGCTTGCGCAGCAGCTCCGCCGCACGGCGGCGGGCAAAACCGGCGTCATCCAGCAGGTTCAGCTCCTGCATTTTTGCCACGGCGGCGGCAGCGCTGTGGGGGTCAAAGCTGCGGCAGAGCTTTTGATAAAGCTCCCCGGCTGCATGGTCCCGCAGGGCCAGCAGGTCCATGGCTTTATCCACAGCCTTGCGGGTGTCGCTTTTGGTCTGCAGGTCATGGATCTGCCATTCTTCCAGCTCATCCCCGGTATGCAGCCCCGCCATGGCAAAGGTGTCCTCGTCCAGCGAAAAGGCAAACTCGCCATCAAAGAACAGCGCATAGCGGCCTCTTTTTGTTTCTTTTACCTGTGTCAGCTTCGGCATCGCTTATTCGTCAACCATGATGTCGAGGTCCATCTCGCTGCCGGTGGTCTTGGGTGCATCCGCCATGGGAGCGGCAGGGGCATCTTCAGCAGCAACGGGGGTAACAGCCGGCTTCTCCAGCGGCTTCACGGTTCCCTTTTTGCCGGCCGCCAGCAGACGGTCCGCATTTTCGCGCACCTGCTTTTCAATCTCAGCAGCCACATCAGGGTGTTCTTTCAGGTAGAGCTTGGCGTTATCGCGGCCCTGGCCCAGGCGGATATCGCCATAGTTGAACCATGCGCCGCTCTTTTGCACAATGCCCAGCTTAGCACCCAGATCGATCATTTCGCCCAGTTTGGAGATTCCCTCGCCGAACATGATGTCAAACTCGGCCTCACGGAACGGGGGTGCCACTTTGTTCTTGACGATCTTGGCGCGGGTACGGTTGCCGATAAAGGAACCGCTGGCGTCCTTCAGGCCCTCAATGCGGCGCACATCAATCCGTACAGAGGAATAATATTTCAGGGCGCGGCCGCCGGTGGTCACTTCAGGGTTGCCGTACATCACACCGACTTTTTCGCGCAGCTGGTTAATAAAGATGCAGACGGTGTTTGTTTTGCCGATGATGCCGGTCAGCTTACGCAGAGCCTGGCTCATCAGGCGGGCCTGCAGGCCAACGTGGGAATCGCCCATTTCGCCTTCAATTTCGGCTTTGGGCACCATGGCAGCAACAGAGTCCACAACAATAGCGTCAATCGCGCCGGAGCGTACCAGAGCTTCGCAGATTTCCATGGCCTGCTCGCCGGTATCCGGCTGGCTGACCAGCAGGCTGTCAATGTCAACGCCAAGGGCGCGGGCATAGGTGGGATCCAGGGCGTGCTCAACGTCGATAAAGGCAACCTCGCCGCCCAGCTTCTGGGCTTCAGCCAGAACATGCAGGGCCAGGGTGGTTTTACCGGAAGATTCCGGCCCATATACCTCAATGATGCGTCCGCGTGGCAGGCCGCCGATGCCCAGCGCCAGGTCCAGCCCCAGGCTGCCGGTGGAAATGGCATCCACCTGCATGGCAACGTTGGTCCCAAGCTTCATCACGGCGCCTTTGCCAAACTGCTTTTCGATCTGGGCCAGTGCCGTCTCCAGCGCTGCCTTTTTATCCCCTGCCGGGCCGGTGGGGAGCTGCTTGGATGAACTTTCCTTTTTTGCTGCCATAAGTTTATATCTCCTTATCTGAGCGATCGTGCGTTGTATCCCATACGCACCACAGGCAACTGCGGTGCTGTTTTTATTTTGTACGGCAGGTGCGCCGCTATCCAAATGGTCGTCCTGCGTTTATCAGGTATTATTATAACCAATCGCGGCACGAATTACAACCATTTGTTGTCATCTTTTCAAAATTTTCTTCGCATTTTCCACATTTCAGCTGCAAAACGTTGAAAATCAGATTTATTTCACCCGTTGGGCGTACACCACACGGTCGTTGCCGCCGTAATCCTTCCTTGCCTGCACTTGCTTCCAGCCGTTTTGGCGGCATATCTCCATCACATCCGCCCGCTGGGCACAGCCAATCTCAAACACCAGCCACCCACCGGGGCAGGCAATATCACGGTAGTGGGCGGCAATGGCGCGGTAAAAATCCAACCCATCCGTTCCGCCGTCCAGCGCCATAGCTGGCTCGTGGGCGGTCTCCGGCATCAGGGCCTGCATCTCTGCCCCGGTCAGGTACGGCGGGTTGGAGATGATCAGCTGCACGCTTTGGGGCATAAGCTCTCGCCAGTATTGCAGCACATCCGCTGCCTTTGCCTGCACACCGGTGCCATGTACGTTGGCTTGCAGGTATTGCAGCGCCTGCGGGCTTTTTTCCACGCAGGTCACGCTGGCACTTGGCACAAAATGGCGGATGCCAATGCCCAGGCAGCCAGTTCCGGCGCACAGGTCCAGCACCCGGGGCTCAGGTTTTCCCATCTGCTGCAACAGCTCAATGGCAGTTTCGCACACCACCTCGCTGTCTGCGCGGGGGCAGAGCACACCGGGGCCGACTTTGAAGGTCAACCCCAGAAAGTCCCACTCCCCTGCCAGGTATTGCAGCGGCACCCGCTGCATGCGCTGAGCCGCCAGTTCCGCCAGGCACTCAGCCTGCGGCCGGGTAAGCGGGTCAAACAGCAAGCGCGGATCTTTTCCAGCGGCAATGCGCAGCAGTTCGCGGGCGTCGTAATCAGCATCGGGGCAGCCTGCGGCCTGCAGAGCATCCTGCACCATGCGCACAGCCTGGCGCGGCAGAATGCCCGCCAGCTGCTGTGGGGCAAGCGGCGTTACCATTGGCCGTCCTCCGGCTTTTTGGGCAGTACGGGGGTAACGGCGGCGATGGCCACTTCAATCATGTCATCTTCCGGCTCAAAGGTCGTCAGGTGCTGCAGCCAAAGCCCCGGCACCGAAACAGCCCGTGCCAGCAGTGAGTTGGAACGCCCTGCCCACTTCAAAATCTCATAACAGATGCCCACCAGCAGCGGCAGCATGGCCAGCTTGTACAGCACGCGCAGCATGGTACCGCTCCACGGCAGCACCGCATACAGCACAATGCTGACCAGAATGACCAGAATCAAAAAACTGGTGCCGCAGCGGGGGTGGAACCGCGTATGTCTGCGGATGTTAGCAACCGTCAATTCCTCACCTGCCTCATAGCAGGCAATCGTTTTGTGCTCAGCCCCGTGGTACTGGAACATGCGGTGGATTTCCTTCATGCGGGTGCAGAGGAACATGTAACCCAAAAAGATTGCCAGCTTGAGCACTGCTTCCAAGATGACTCGCGGCCAGCGCCCCATGGGGATCATTTTTGCCACCAACCCAGTCAGGAACGTAGGCAGAAAGGTAAACAAAAAAATTGCCAGCACTACACCTGCGCAGGCGGAAAGGGTCATCAGCGCACTTTGTACCTTGGGGCCGGCGTGTTCGTCCAGCCAGCGGTCCAGCTTGCTCTCGTTCTGCTTTTCTTCCTCTTTTTCCTCTTCCGTCATGGCAATATCGGCGGAGTGCATCAGGTATTTGTACCCGTTCATCAGGTTTTCCACCATATTGCACACTCCGCGCACCAGGGGAACTTTATTGTACCAGTGGGTGGTCACATCGGAATAGCTCAGATCAATCGTGCCGTCCGGGCGGCGTACCGCGCAGCAGATTTTTTCAGGGCCGCGCATCATAATGCCCTCCATCAGGGCCTGGCCGCCCACAGAGGTACGGAATTTTTCAGTTGGACGTTGTTCTTGCGGCATGGGTTCTCCTTTATTTTTGCGGTCAAATCGGCGCGTGCAGATGTTCCTGCCCAGCGTGGTAGATGGGCAGGGTGATGGTAACGGTGGTACCCTGCCCCAACGTTGAGGTGATATCCGCCGTACCGCCCAGTGCTTTGGTGATCTCATCCACCACCGCCAGGCCGATGCCGGAACCACGCACGGCGTTTTTGGCTTTGAAGAATTTCATCTTTACGTTTTGCAGGTCATCCGGCGCAATGCCGCGGCCCTGGTCCCGGATGCTGGCCGTTACGGTGGTGGCGGTGCGGGTCAGAGTAAAGAAAATGGTTCCTTCCGGCGGCGAATATTTGATGGCGTTATCAAATACGTTGACAAACACCTGGCGCAGGCGGGCGGGGTCAGCCCAAACGGGATACGGCTCCGGCGGTTCGTCATACACAAGGTGCAGCCCCTCCTGCCGGATGCGAGCTTCCACAAACAGGGCAGCGTCGGTGGCTTCGGCCACAAAATCCAGCACCTCGCAGTTCAGCTTGATGCCGTTTTGCAGGCGGGAAAAATCCAGCAGTTCCTCCACCATATCATACAGGCGGTCGGTCTCACTGCGGATAATGGTAATACCCTTGCGGTAGTTTTCGTCATCGGGGTCACGGATGTTGGCGATGGTTTCCACCCAGCCTTTGATGCTGGTCAGCGGAGTGCGCAGTTCGTGGCTGACAGAGGAGATGAACTCGTTTTTCATCCGTTCCGTTTTTGTCAGGTCCTCGGCCATCTGGTTGATGGCTTTGCACAGGCGGCCGATCTCATCGTCATACGGGGCATCCGGCAGGCGGGTGGTCAAATCGCCGTGGGCAATGCGATTGGCGGTGGCTTCCACCTGGCCCAGCGGCCGCACAATGGTGCGGATAAAAAACAGGCCGCTAAACACCGCAAACCCCAGCACCACCGCCGCCACGCCGAACGAAACCATCAGCGTGCTGTACCACTGGCGGTCCACCAGCGTCAGGCTGGTAACAAGGCGCATGGCCGTCACATTGCCTGCCGCATAAGGCACCAGGCTGGTAACAGCCATCACGTGTTCGCCGTCCGCTGTGCGGAAAGTGACCATGCCGCTACCGGTGGAGCCGGTGACAGCCTGATAAAAATCCCTGCCCTCGCTCAGCAGATTCTTGTTCATGGTGCCGCTGGAGGTTGCCAGCACCACGCCGGAGGAATCCAACAGCATGAACTCGAACTTATCTTTTTCATCAAACTGTTCCACCGTGCGGCGCAGGGACTGGCTGCGGCTTTCGGACGTTGCCTGGCTGCTGCCGGCGGTGCCGGTTGCCTGCAAACGTCCCTCCACGGTGGAAAACCGCGCCTGCATGGCACGCTGCACCCCGCCGTACAAATTCTGGTGGCTGTAATACAAAAACAAGCCCCAGCGCCGCAGCCAGGATGCAAATGGTAATCAGCAGGCTGCCGCGCAGCCAGCGGCGGGTAATGCTCTGCACAGGCGGCAGCCCCCTTTCCCATAAAAATAGCGGTAATTATGCGTTCCAGCGGTAGCCATAGCCCCAGACGGTCAAAATGTGCTGGGGGCTGCTGGGTTCATCTTCCACTTTCATGCGCAGGCGGCGGATGTTGACATCCACGATCTTGACATCGCCGAAATACCCCTTGCCCCAAACGCCTTCCAGGATCTTTCGTCGCACCAGGGCAGTGCCGGGGTTGTGGAAAACAGCTCCATGATCTGAAATTCCACCTGGGTCAGGTCAATGGGCTTGCCGGATTTGTACAGCACGCGGCTTTTTTCATCCAGCACAAAGGGGCCGCTGACCAGCTGATCCGGCTCGGAGCCTGCCTGTTCATCGTCCGCAGTGGCGCTGCGGCGCACTCGGCGGGTCAGCGCTTCCACGCGGGCCATCAGCTCCGACACCGAGAACGGCTTGGTGATGTAATCATCCGCGCCGATGGAAAGGCCGCGGATCTTATCGCTCTCCTGCCCTTTGGCGGACGCCATAATAATACCGATGTACGGGTCGCCGTGGCGGATGGTTTCGCACAGCGAAAACCCATCCATGCCCGGCAGCATGATATCCAGCAGCGCTACATCGCAGGGGGGATTTTTCTGGATCAACTCCAGCGCACGTTCCGCGCTGGGGGCTTCCAATACTTCCCAGCCTGTCATTTTCAGGTTCAGTGCCACAAGTTCGCGGATGCTGGCTTCGTCTTCTACGACCAGAATACGTTTCATTGTTTTTCCTTTCCCGGTCGGGATTCTGTTTCCCGCCGCCTGATTGTTATGGCGCACCGCCCGCAGATAGACATGCGCGTTTTACCGTATATTTTTAGGGCAATACCGCATAATTCTAAGTGCCGATACGGCGAGCGAGGTGCGGCAGATGCCAAGCCAAAAGCGCAGATAATACTGGATGCTGCAAAGGTGAGCGCCGCCAGTGGCGGAAACAGCGAACCGAAGCAGGGGCAGCGGTCGCAGAGTGCGAGGGGCTTTTGCCCCCGAAGCACGATGCGGGTACCGCAACCCGACATTATCGAGCATTTTGGCAACGCAGATGCCGTGCCGCAGCCGCCGGAGCGGTGCTTAAGCCGTCAGGCGGGAATTGTGCGGTGTTGCCTTAGTTTTTTTAACGGAACACGGTTGTTCCGTGGATGATATCGTCAATACTCAGGCCATAATACGGGGTCACCACGCGGGCCTGCAGCTGCTGGCTGCCAATGTTGGCAATGCGGCGGTACTCCCCGGCTTCGGTCTGTTCCCCGTCGATGTCCGGGGTTTGGGTTTCTTTGGCGGGGTCGGTCAGGCGCAGTTCGCAATAAACTGTGGTACCCTCGCGGTTGCACACCATCCAACCGCTGCCATCCCGGTTGGTGCGCAGCAGCACCGAGCCGTGCATGGATTCCGGCAGCGCCAGAAAGAAGCTGTACTCGCTGTCATACACACCAAAGTGGCTGCCGGTCTCATCCTCCGCGGCAAAATCCCGCCACAGGATAAAGCGCAGCCGCTTGTCCATTCCGGTGGAAATTTTGCCGCCGTCATCGATCATCGTGGGAATCTCGATCGTTCCGTTGCCGTCCAGATCGGTGCTGACCAGTGCGGCGTCATACCGCAGGGTCGCTTTAGTCAGGTTGGCCACGCCCGCCGGGCGGTAGGTCTGCAAAAATCGGGTTTTCGGGTCATACACTACAATAGAGCTTGCCAGACTGGTGCCGGAAGCACCAGTCCAGCCATCCACCACCAGATAGTTGCCATCGTCCGCACCAATGCCCGCGTGCAGGGCCGCACAGCCGCTGTAATCACCAATCGCAAGGGTCTGGGCAGAGCGGAAGCCATCCTCGGTGTTGGTCAGCAGCTGCAGGTTCAAGCCGCCGCCCTCCTGCTCAGCGGGCAGGGCCAATACCAAATCCTGGGTGCCCTCTCCGCCCGTCAGGTTGGCAAGGATCATTTCGGTGTATGCCTGCTTGATGATGATCTGCAGGCCATCCTCGGTGTACAGATACACCACCATATAACGGTCGCCCTGGGCGCTGGCATAGCCGACAAGGATCTGCAAGGAATTTTCATCCCGCAGATGGGCAGTGTTCACGCTTTCCACCTCGCTGGAAAGCCCTTCTGCCGTCTGCGTCACCCGCCAGCCGTTTTCCTCGGTCGGTTCCAGAACAGCCAGGTACACATTGCCCGCAGAGGCATCCAGCGTGTACAGCACGGCGGCTTCATCCTGGCCGTCACCATCCCAATCGCCAAACAAAAGAGGGGAAAGAAAATCGCCGCTGGCAGGGTATTTCAGGGTCGCGGTTACACCAAGGGCGCTGTTGAGCGCCTTTTGTACGGCGCTCGTCTCGCCGGAAGCCTGCGGCGCGCGCAGCAGGGATTCCACATCGCTGCCGGTTACGGCAGAACAGCCGGAAAGCAGCAGCGCGGCTGCCAGTGCGCACGCGGCGCAGCTGCGGCGGTATGGCATGGATATTTTCCCTCCCCTGCATGGTTTCCAGGCACTATTTGCACCCCAGACAAATACAGGTTATAGTATACCACAATCAAGCCAACGCTGCAATGCCAAGAATCATCATCAGCACCCCCACGCAAAAGCCTGTCACCCCCATTTTGCGCCACGCCGGTTCAAACGCCGCGGGCAGCAGCTGGGCAGCCGCCACCCACAGCATAATGCCCGCCACCACAGCCACAATGCCGTTCAAAAGTCCCGGCGTCAACAGTGGGGCCAGCACCAGTGCCGCCAAAACGGCCCCCGCCGGTTCCGCAAGGCCGGATACCAGCGCAGCCACGGTACCCTTGGCCCGGCTGCCGGTGGCGCAGGCAAAAGGCACCGCAACAGCCAATCCCTCCGGGATATTGTGCAGGGCAATCGCCAGTGCCGTGCGCGCCCCCAGCTGCGGGTCCGAGACGTTGGTCAGCAGGGTCAGAATGCCCTCCGGCAGGTTATGCAACAGCAGGGCTGCCCCCGTTACCAGCGCAGCCCGCATGGCAGAGCCCTGGGTGCGGGAGCCAAAATGGTCGGCCAGTGTATCCTCGTCCGGCAGAGCACAGGCCAACAGCCAGGCTGCCAGCATACCACCCAGCAGCAGTGCCGCAGCCGCAGCCCCACAGCCAAAGGGTGAAAGCAGCGCCCCGTAAAAATCCAGCAGCGCCGGAGCCAGGTCCGCCAAACTGACGGTCAGCATGACCGCCCCGGCAAAGCCGCCGCAGAACGCCATCAGCCTTGGCGTTGGCCGGAACAGCGCCGCAATCAGCCCGCCCAGACCAGTGGACAGACCGGCGATGGTTGTCATGAGGAGAGGAAGAAGCATAGTGAACACCCCAGTTTTAGTTAGGAGGGAGGAGTTAGGAGTTGGGCGCAAGCAATGAGGAATTAGGAATTGGAAACGGGGTTGGGTTTATTATGGATTTTATATGCGGGGTGGTGGAGCGGTATGCGGGTGATTTTTATATTGCAGTTTTTATGTGTTATGTCGGGCATTTATTGGCATCTCACCCGTAGGGGCGCACATTGTGCGCCCGCCAACCTAAATAGGCAATACTTTTTTTCAATGGTCCCGCATTGGGCAAACCGCCACGGGACGATGCTCGTCATCGTCCCCCTACAGATGATTTGCGGGTTTGCGTCAACTGCTTTACGTTTCTCTGCGGCGCGATGAGGGCATCGCGCCCTACCATTTTTTCATTGTTCGTCTCACATTTCAAAAGGCTCAATCGCCTAATATTTTTGAGCGGCATGTTTGTGCCGCGGTCCACCACAATGATTCACTTATTTCTTTTTTAACTCAACGTCTTTTTCCAAGACGAAAAACGCCTCCCGGCCTGGACCCACGGTCCGCCGGGAGGCGTTTTGAAACATTAAATCAATCAGTTTATTTTTGTAGTAGTTGATCAGGCAGCCATCGGCCAGGATCTGGCGCTCGGCATCGGTCAGGGCACCAAGCTTTACGGTGAACTCCTTCACACTGCCATCGGGCTTAACAGCCACGGCGGGCATGGTATCGGCAGCTTCCAGCAGAGCCTTGCGCACGCCGGGCAGGTAGATGCAGTCGCCCAGTTACAAACACGCCGGGGTCCTCCACCAGGAAGGGCAACATCGCCCCAGTTGATGCAGTTGGAGCGGTAGCGCTTGGTTGCATACTCCTTGGCAAAGTTGGCCGCGCCGCCCAGCACGCGCTGGCAAGAAGCCGCCTGCTCACGTGCGGAGCCATCGCCGGGCTTATTGGCAAAGATGGCGGAGCCAATGTTGGTGGCTGCGGCGTTCGGCTTGTAACCGGCCTTTTCCAGCGCGGCATACACAGCCTGTACTTCTTCCGGCTGAGTGCCTGCGGTGCGGGCTTCGTCCAGAGCCTTGACTGCCTTGGCGCGGCCGACATAGGCCGGGTCCTTGCGGGACAGGGTGAACTCTGCCAGGCGCAGCGGGTTGGAGCGGAAGGAAGAAGTCTCACCGGAGGGGATCAGCTCATCGGTGGTGGTGACAGGGTCGGTGATGTAGCTGACAATCTTGACCAGCAGGTCATCCGTCAGTTCCGGCTGCTGCGGCCAATCCTTGATGTTGGGGCCAAAGCGCAGGGCGGTTTCCGGTTCGGGGCTGCCCCAGCCGTTATAGATACGCTTATCGTACACACCCCGGTCAAAGTGATACTTGGGTGCGGTGTAGTCGTGGTCACAAACCTCGCTGGCTGCGGTCAGAATGCCGCCGTTGGCTGCGGTAGCCGCAATGGAGCGGGCATCCATCAGCGCCACGCCGGAGATTTGACCCTCGCCGGGCTTGGAGCCTTCGCGGTTGGGGAAATTGCGGGTGGTGTGGCGAATGCTGAACTCGCCATTGGCCGGGGTATCACCTGCGCCGAAGCAGGGGCCGCAGAAGCATTCGCGGAAGATGCCGCCAGCGGAAACGATATCGGCCACCACGCCGTTCTTGACCAGCTCCAGGTAGGTGGGCATGCTGTCCGGGTAAGCGCTGAACTTGAACTCGCCGTTGCCGCAGCTCTTGCCGCGCAGGATGTCAGCCACAGCGCACAGGTTCTCATAAGTGCCGCCGGAGCAGCCAGCCACAATGCCCTGATCCACATAAATGCTGCCGTCGGCGCGCACCTTGCTGACAAGATCCATCTTGACCTTGCCGCTCAGCTGCTCATTGGCGCGGGTTTCGATCTCATGCAGCAGATCCTTGGCGTTTGCCTTCAGTTCGCGGATGGGGTAAGCATAGCTGGGATGCATGGGCAGTGCGATCATGCACTCGATCTTGGAAAGATCCAGCTCGATGCAGCCATCGTAATAGGCAACATCGGCTGGCTTCAGCTCTTTATAAGCATCGGCACGGCCATGGCCTGCGAGGTATTCCTCGGTCACGCCATCGGTCTGCCAGATACTGGACCAGCAGGTGGTCTCGGTGGTCATACAGTCAATGCCGTTGCGGCAGTCTGCGGAAAGGCTGGCAACGCCGGGGCCAACAAACTCCATGACCTTATTCTTCACATAACCGTTGGCATAGGTTGCGCCAACCAGGGCCAGCGCCACGTCATGCGGGCCAACGCCGGGGTTCAGCCTGCCGGTCAGGTAAACGCAGATCACGCCGGGCATGGCCATATCATAGGTACGGCCCACCAGCTGTTTGGCCAGCTCGCCGCCGCCTTCGCCCACGGCCATAGTGCCCAGTGCGCCATAGCGGGTATGGGAGTCAGAGCCCAGGATCATGCGGCCGCAGCCTGCCATCATCTCGCGGTTATAGCTGTGGATAACTGCCATGTTGGGCGGAACATAAATGCCGCCGTATTTATGCGCAGCGGAAAGGGCAAACTGATGGTCGTCCTCGTTGATGGTGCCGCCCACCGCACACAGAGAGTTGTGGCAGTTGGTCAGCACATACGGCAGGGGGAACTTTTCCATGCCGGAGGCGCGCGCCGTCTGGATGATGCCCACATAAGTAATATCGTGGGAAGTCATCGAATCAAACTTGATGCGCAGGTCTTTCATATCCGGCGCAGTGTTATGGGCTTTCAGAATGCCGTAAGCAATGGTGCCCTTGCGGGCCTCTGCTTCGGTCACATGGGCCGGTGCGGTATCGGTCAGCTGGCCGTTGACCAGGTACACGCCGTGGTCGTGCAGTTTCATTTTCATGCTCCTTCCTGCAAGACGGCTTTATTACAGCCGTGCCGCAACAGCGTCAGTAAATTCGGTGGTGGTGGCGGTACCGCCAATATCCGCGGTAACAGCCTTACCCTCGGCAACCTGTGCCAGAATGGCGGCGTTCAACCTGGCGGCCTTATCCGTCATGCCCAGGTCGTTCAGCATCATGGCAAATGCCATCAGGATGGCGCTGGGGTTGGCCTTGTTCTGGCCTGCAATGTCGGGGGCGGAGCCGTGGACAGCCTCATAGATGCGGGTCTTGGCGCCAATGTTGGCAGAGGGGGCAAAGCCCAGGCCGCCCACCAGACCGGCGCACAGGTCGCTGATGATATCACCGTACAGGTTGGGGGCAACCAGAACGTCAAACTGCTCCGGCTTCTGCACCAGCTTCATGCACAGGGCGTCAATAATGCAGTCGTCTGCTTCAATGGCGGGGTAATCCTTGGCGACCTCGCGGAAGGTGGACAGGAACATGCCGTCGGTCAGCTTCATGATGTTAGCCTTATGGACTGCAGTCACCTTTTTACGGCCGTTGGCGGCAGCGTAATCAAAGGCAAAACGGCAGATGCGCTCGCAGGCGGGCTTGGTGATGAGCTTTACGCCGTTGGCGATCTCATCGTTCAGCATGTACTCGATGCCTTTATACAGGTCCTCGGTGTTTTCGCGCACAATAACAAGGTCCACATTTTCAAAGCGGGTGGGCACACCGGGCAGGGTGCGCACGGGGCGCAGGTTGGCGTAGGTATTAAAGCGCTGGCGCAGCTGCACGTTGATGCTGCGGAACCCTTTGCCGATAGGGGTTGCGGTGGGGCCTTTCAGCGCC
>ENA-OQNM01000225-OQNM01000225.1-human-gut-metagenome-genome-assembly--contig:-NODE-225-length-21317-cov-2.997924_pt1 | contig 21317 bp, 19 predicted proteins | sample MGYA00242632_ERZ504886 | MGnify/ENA primary metagenome ERZ504886 (study PRJEB26092, sample SAMD00036424) | human gut metagenome | host: Homo sapiens | study: EMG produced TPA metagenomics assembly of... | reverse complement strand
GGGAGTCCAAGATCTCACGGCCCTGAACGTCTACGATCTCAAGATAGTTCATGATTGGTACCTCCATATATAATAGGAATGGATGCGCTCTTCTCATTTGGATAGTATACGCTAACTAACCGATATTATCCTACCATGATTCGGCCCGAGATGCAAGAGGATGCATGGATGTTAGCGGAAGCAAACTTCAGGAGAGGAAAGTTGTGTCATCTTTTTGTTACGTGTGAATTGCTTTCATGTTCTGTTTTTCTTAGGTGAACAATTTGAAAAAGTAACCAAAAAGTGGCGTTTGATTTTGTGAAAAATAGCGAGTTTTACCCGAAACCCCTCCCAAACTATGGACGATTTGTGAATTGCAGACTTGCACCGAAGTGCTTATAATAAGACTCAGGGAAGCAGAGCTGCTTTGAGGGAAGGGAGCGCTGCTTCCTTAACAGCTTTTCGGGACACTGGCTCATGGGCCGTGCGAAAGGGCTGCAAATAACACGAACGCTTCCAAATATCAGGAGGATATAGACTTATGAAAAACATGATCTCTCGTCGTAACTTTCTGGCTGCTGCCGGTGTCGTGGCTGCTGCCGGTGTTCTGACTGCCTGCGGCGGCTCTTCCAGCACCGCAGCTTCCACTGCTGCCGCTTCCGGTTCTACCGCAGCAGCTGCCTCCGGCGACACCATCAAGGTCGGCGTTATGGGCCCCCTGAGCGGCAACGTCTCCGTTTACGGTCAGGCTGTTGTCAACGGTGCTACCCTGTACCTGAAGCAGGTCAACGCCAACGGCGGCATCAACGGCAAGCAGATCGAGATCCTCACCGAGGACGAGCAGGGCGACGCGACGCAGGCTGTCAACTGCTTCACCAAGATGGTGGACGAGGGCATGACCGCTCTGATCGGCGACGTTACCACCACCCCGACTCTGGCAGTCGTTGCTGAGAGCGCAGACTACAATATGCCCATGGTCACCGCTTCCGCTACCGCTGAGGCTGTCACCTACGATGCCGAGACCGACACCGTGAACGCAAACGTCTTCCGCGCCACCTTCACCGACCCGTTCCAGGGCATCAAGATGGCTGACTACGCATACCAGAAGCTGGGCTACACCAAGGCAGCCGTCATCTTCAAGAAGGGTGCTGACTACAACGAGGGCCTGGCAGAGAACTTCGTCAACGAGTTCGAGTCTCTGGGCGGCACCATCGTCGATCAGGAGAGCTACTCTGAGGGCGACGTGGACTTCAAGACTCAGCTGACCACCATCCTCGGCAAGGACCCCGAGACCGTCTTCTGCCCCAACTACTACGAGGAAGTGGGCCAGATCCTGTCTCAGGCTGAGAGCGTCGGCCTGACCGTTCCGTTCCTGGGCGGCGACGGCTGGGATGGTCTGGAAGGCTACGCCACCAACGATCAGCTGAAGGACACTTACTTCTGCGCGAACTACGCAAAGGGCTCCAACTCCGAGTTTGAGGATGCCTACAAGGCAGAGTACGGTGAGGAGTACCCCAACGGCTTCTCTCCTCTGGGCTACGATGCAGCAAAGACCATCGTCTACGGCCTGCAGGCTGCTGAGGATGCCGGTCTCGAGGCTGGCACCGACGATTACAAGCAGGCTGTCATCGATGCCATTGCCTCCGGCACCATCGACGGCATCACCGGCACCTTCACCTTCGACGAGCATCACGACCCCGTCAAGCAGACTGCTATCCTGACCTATGTGGACGGCAAGCCGGTGCTGAAGGAAATGTTCTGATCCCAGCTTTCTTCCATCGACCGGTGATGGAAGCGCCGCTGAGATCCGAATGATCGTAAATTGACCCGACTGCGGAGAACGCCGGAACAGTATTGCCCCGGTGCTCTCCGCCTTTTTGGTAAAAAAGTGTATCCCCACATAAGGCGTGCAACAGCGCCGGAAAGAAAGGAAGTATCCATCCATGACAGTGTTTTTCAGCCAGCTGATCAATGGCCTGTCCCTTGGCAGCATCTATGCACTGATCGCACTGGGCTACAGCATGGTGTACGGCATCATCCTGCTGCTGAACTTTGCCCACGGCGACGTCATCATGGTGGGCGCGTACATGTCCTGGTTCGTCATGAACCAGCTGGGCCTCGGCCCGGTCACGGCGGTCTGTGCCACCATCCTCACCTGTACGCTGCTGGGCGTGGTCATCGAAAAGATCGCCTACACCCCGCTGCGCAGCGCACCCCGTATCTCTCTGCTCATCACGGCCATCGGCGTGTCGTTCTTCCTCGAGTACACGGCTGAGCTGGTCATGGGCTCGGGCGCAAAGGTCATCCCGTCTTACTACGACAACAAGACCTTCTATCTGGGCAAGGTGCCTCTGGGCCTGACCTCTGTCATCACGCTGGTGGTCACCGTGCTGTCCATGCTGGTGCTGACCTTCCTCGTCCAGAAGACCAAGCTTGGCAAGGCCATGCGCGCCGTCTCTGAGGATATGGACGCTGCCCGTCTGATGGGCATCAACGTCAACAGCACCATCTCCTTTACCTTCGCGGTCGGCTCTGCACTGGCCGGCATCGGCTCGGTGCTGTACTGCTGCTCCTACCCGCAGGCAACCCCCACCATGGGCTCCATGCTGGGTCTGAAGGCCTTTGTCGCCGCCGTGCTGGGCGGCATCGGCTCCATCCCGGGCGCCATGGTCGGCGGCGATCGTCATCGGCCTGTGCGAGTGCTTCGTCTCCGCCATCGGCCTGTCTGCCTGGAAGGACGCCGTCACGTTCGCCATCCTCATCATCGTGCTGCTGTTCAAGCCCACGGGCTTCCTTGGCCGCAAGGTGCAGGAAAAGGTGTAAGGAGGGCATGAAGATGAACAAGAATCGCAAAACGCTCAAAATGCCCGTGCGCTACCTCATGAACGCCGTGCTGGTGGTGCTGCTGTTCCTGGCCCTTTCCTACATGACCGGCAACATGCTCTCCACTTACCAGAACAAGGTGCTCATGACCGTGGGCATCAACATCATCCTGGCCGTGTCCCTGAACGTGGCCACCGGCTATCTGGGGCAGCTGCCGCTGGGCCACGCCGGTTTCATGGCCGTGGGTGCTTACACCTGCGCCCTCTTCACCAAGTACAGCCCTCTGCCCGATGGCGTTTCCTTTGCCATCGGCCTTGCACTGGGCGCTGTGATGGCCGGCCTGTTTGGCGTCCTCATCGGCGTCCCGGCCCTCCGTCTGACCGGTGACTATCTGGCCATCCTGACCCTGGGCTTCGGCGAGATCATCCGCATCACCCTGAACAACATCGACGATGTGCTGGGCTACAGCCTGTTCTACGGCTCCAAGGGCCTCAAGAACATCCCCAAGTACTCCAACTTCGCCAATGTCTTCCTCTGTGTGGTCATCACCTGCTTCCTCATCCATGCCATGATGAAGAGCCGCCATGGCCGCGCCGTCCTCGCCATCCGTGACAACGAGATCGCTGCCGAGAGCTGCGGCATCCAGACTACGTATTATAAGGTCATGGCCTTCGCTTTCTCCGCTGCCTTTGCCGGTCTGGCCGGTGGTCTGTACGCCTGCTACATCGGCGTTCTGAACCCCTCCACCTTCGGCTTCATGAAGTCCATCGAGATCCTGGTCATGGTGGTTCTGGGCGGCATGGGCTCCATGCTGGGGCTCCATCCTCTCCGCTACCGTCCTGACCATCCTGCCCGAGGCCACCCGTAGCTTCGACAGCTACCGCATGGTCATCTACTCGCTGGTGCTCGTCCTGATGATGATCTTCCGTCCGGGCGGACTGCTGGGCAGCTACGATTTCTCCATGAGCCGCATCGTGGAAAAGGTCATGAACGGCGAGCTGTTCCACAAGAAGAATGCTGACAAGGAGGGCGCAGACCATGAGTGAGTTCCAGACGAAGTTAAACAGCGTCCCTTCCGGCGGCTTCCTGACCGACCGCGACAAGGATAAAAAGCCCATCCTCGACGTCCGTGAACTGGGCATCGACTTCGGCGGCCTGACCGCCGTGGACGGCTTCAACCTGATGATCGGCCGCAACGAGATCACCGGCCTGATCGGCCCCAACGGTGCCGGTAAGACCACCGTGTTCAACCTGCTCACCAACGTTTACCAGCCCACCCGCGGATCCATCCTGATCGACGGCATGCCTACGGCGGGCAAAAAGACCTATCAGGTCAACCGCATGGGTGTGGCCCGTACCTTCCAGAACATCCGTCTGTTCAAGGAATTGAGCGTCATCGACAACATCAAGGTGGGCCTTCACGAGTCCATGAAGTATAATTTGGCCTCCTCCCTGGTGCGGCTGCCCAACTACTGGAAAGAGGAAAAAAAGTGCACCGAGCGTGCCTTTGAGCTGCTGGACATCTTCCACATGGCCGATCTGGCCAACGTGCCTGCCGGCAGCCTGCCCTACGGTGCACAGCGCCGTCTGGAGATCATGCGTGCACTGGCTACCAGCCCGAAGCTGCTGCTGCTGGACGAGCCTGCCGCCGGTATGAACCCCTCGGAGACCGCCGAGCTGACCGAGACCATCCGCCGCATCCGGGACGAGTTCAACATTGCTGTGCTGCTGATCGAGCACGACATGAGCCTGGTCATGGGCATCTGCGAGGGCATCGCGGTGCTGAACTTCGGCCGCATCATTGCCAAGGGCACCCCGGACGAGATCCGCAACAACCCCCAGGTCATCGAAGCCTACCTGGGCAAGAAGGAGGGCTGAGCGATGGCAGATACCATCCTGAAGGTCGATAACATCAACGTGTATTACGGCAATATCCACGCCGTAAAGGGCGTTTCCTTTGAGGTGAACGAGGGCGAGATCGTGACCCTGATCGGCGCCAACGGTGCCGGTAAGTCCACCACCCTGAAAACCGTTTCCGGCCTTTTGAAGCCCCGCAGCGGCGATGTGCTTTACAAGGGCAAAAGCATCAAGGGCGTGCGCGCCCACAAGATCGTGGAAGCCGGTCTGGCACAGGTGCCGGAAGGCCGCCATGTGTTCCTGCACATGACCGTGGAGGAGAACCTGGATATGGGCGCTTACACCCAGCCTGCCTCCACCATTGCCCCCAACAAGGAAAAGGTGTTTGAGCTGTTCCCCCGCCTGAAGGAGCGCCGCAAGCAGCTGGCCGGCACCATGTCCGGCGGCGAACAGCAGATGCTGGCCATGGGCCGTGCGCTCATGAGCAACGCTTCCATGCTGATGCTGGACGAGCCCTCCATGGGCCTGTCGCCCCTGCTGGTGCAGGAGATCTTTGACATCATCCGCAACATCCACAAGGAGGGCATGACCATCCTGCTGGTGGAGCAGAACGCACAGATGGCCCTTTCCGTGGCAGACCGCGCCTACGTCCTCGAGACGGGCCGCGTGGTCATGGATGGCACCGGTGCTGAGCTGCTGACCAACGAGCGTGTCCGCAGTGCATATCTGGGCGGTTAAATTACAAAAAGTAAAAGAGGCGTGACCGCAAGGTCACGCCTCTTTGTTTTATATGAGCTGATTTTGTCAGCCTGTATATTTGCTGACTTCCAGCAGCTCCTCGGCCCGCTTGACCTGTTCCGCCGTAGGCGGGACAGCATCGGGCAGGGGATAAGGGATGCCGAGCTTCTGCCACTTGAAGAGGCCCAGCCGTGTGGTAGGGCAGTACCGTCCACCCGCTGCACCGTCTTGAGGGACGTAGATGAACTCTGCGGTCTTCCGGCAGGCCGTCTTCGTCGTCCGTCAGGCCGGGGACGAGGACATGGCGTATCCAGAGCGGTACGCCGAGGTCAGAGATGTGGCGCGCCATCGCAAGGATGTTCGCGTTGTCCCTTCCGGTGAGCCTGCGGTGCTTCTCCGGGTCGATCTCCTTCAAATCGAGGATGACGAGGCTGGTGGACTTCATCAGCCGGTCAAAATCGGCCAGATAAGCCGCATCGTCGGGGCGGAAGGGCTGACCGGCGGTGTCCAGAGCCGTATGCACGCCCTTGGAGCGCGCCAGCTCGAAGAACGCCGTCAGGAACTCCATCTGGCGCAGCGGTTCGCCGCCGCTGACCGTGATGCCGCCCTTCTTGCCCCAGTAGTTGCGGTAGCGCCACACCCGCTGGAAGAGCTTGTCCACCGTCCATTCCTCGCCGCCCTCAGCCCAGGTCTCCGGGTTGTGGCAGTATTTGCACCGCAGGGCGCACCCCTGCAAAAACGACGACGAAGCGGACGCCGGGGCCGTCCACAGAACCGAAAGTCTCCAGCGAGTGGACGTATCCGATGGGGTTACAGAGCTGCATGGCAGGTACGGGAGATGACATCCATCTGCTGCTCGCGGGTCAGGTCGATGAACTTGACGGCGTAGCCGGAGACACGGATGGTGAAGTTTGCGTACTCCTCCTTCTCGGGGTGCTCCATAGCGTCGATGAGCTTCTCTTTGCCGAAGACGTTGACGTTCAGGTGGTGTGCGCCCTGGTCGAAGTAGCCGTCCATGACCTGCACCAGATTCTCAACGCGCTCGCCCTCGCTGTGGCCCAGAGCGTCGGGGTTGATGGTCTGGGTGTTGGAGATGCCGTCCAGAGCCCAGTGGTAGGGCAACTTGGCCACGGAGTTCAGAGAGGCCAGCAGGCCGTTCTGCTCTGCGCCGTAGCTGGGGTTGGCACCGGGTGCGAACGGGGTGAATGCCGCACGGCCATCGGGCAGAGCGCCGGTGTACTTGCCGTAGACCACGTTGGAGGTGATGGTCAGGATGGAGGTGGTAGCCTCGGAGTTGCGGTAGGTGTGGCGCTTTTTGATCATCTCAAGGAAGGTGCGCAGCAGCCAGACACCGATCTCGTCGGCACGGTCATCGTCGTTGCCGTACTTCGGGAAGTCGCCCTCGACCTCGAAGCCGGTGGCAAGACCCATCTCGTCGCGCACGACCTTGACCTTGGCGTACTTGATGGCGCTCAGGGAGTCGATGACGTGGGAGAAGCCGGCGATACCGGTGGCGAAGGTGCGGCGGACATCGGTGTCGATGAGGGCCATCTCAGCCTCTTCGTAGTAGTACTTGTCATGCATATACTGGATGAGGTTCAGCACGTTGACGTACAGGCCGGCCAGCCAGTCCAGCATCTGGACGTACTTGGGCAGCACTTCGTCGTAGTTCAGGTACTCGCCGGTGATGGGGGCGTAGTTGGGGCCGCACTGCTCGTGGCTCTTCTCGTCCACACCGCCGTTGATGGCGTAGAGCAGGCACTTTGCCAGGTTGGCACGTGCGCCGAAGAACTGCATCTCCTTGCCGGTCTGGGTAGCAGACACGCAGCAGCAGATGGAGTAATCGTCGCCCCAGACGGGCTTCATGACGTCGTCGTTCTCGTACTGGACGGAGCTGGTGTTGATGGACACCTTGGCGGCGTACTTCTTGAAGTTCTCAGGCAGAGCGGAGGAGTACAGAACGGTCAGGTTCGGCTCCGGTGCAGGGCCCATGTTCTCGAGGGTGTGCAGGAAGCGGTAGCAGTTCTTGGTGACCATGCTGCGGCCGTCCATGCCGATGCCGCCCACTTCCAGCGTTGCCCAGACGGGGTCGCCGGAGAACAGCTGGTTGTAGCTGGGGATGCGGGCAAATTTGACCATGCGGAACTTCATGACCATGTGGTCGATGAGCTCCTGTGCCTGGCACTCGGTCAGGGTGCCGTTGTCCAGATCGCGCTGGATGTAGATGTCCAGGAAGGTGGAGATGCGGCCCACGCTCATGGCGGCGCCGTTCTGGGTCTTGATGGCGGCAAGATACCCGAAGTACAGCCACTGGCAGGCTTCCTTGGCGTTCTTTGCGGGCTGGGAGATGTCGTAGCCGTAGGCCTCGGCCATCTTCTTCATGCCCTTCAGGGCATTGATCTGCCGGGCAATCTCCTCGCGCAGGCGGATGACGTCATCGGTCATGGTGCCGTCGCCGCAGTTAGCCAGATCCTCCTGCTTGAATTGGATCAGGGCGTCGACGCCGTACAGAGCCACGCGGCGGTAGTCGCCTACGATGCGGCCGCGGCCGTAGGTGTCGGGCAGGCCGGTGATGATGTGGGTGTGGCGGGCGGCCTTCATCTCGGGTGTGTAGGCGTCGAACACGGCCTGGTTGTGGGTGCGGGTGTAGTCGGTAAAGATCTTGTGCAGCTCCTCGCTGGGCTGGTAGCCGTAGGTGGTGCAGGCCTGCTCGGCCATCTTGATGCCGCCGTAGGGCATGAAAGCACGCTTGAGGGGCTTGTCGGTCTGCAGGCCCACGATTTGCTCCAGATCCTTCAGGTTTTCGTCAATGTAGCCGGGGCCGTAAGCGGTCAGGCCGCTGACGACCTTCGTCTCCATGTCCAGCACGCCGCCCTTGGCGCGCTCGGCCTTCTGCAGCTTCTGCAGGGCACCCCACAGCTTGTCGGTCGCCTCGGTGGGGCCGGCCAGAAAGCTCTCGTCGCCGTCGTAGGGAGTGTAATTCTTCTGGATGAAGTCGCGCACATTGACTTCCTCTTTCCAGATGCGGCCCTCAAAGCCTTCCCACTGTTCAAAATTGATCATTGGAACCTCCTTGCTCCATTCTATGCGTTGGTTAGCATAGCCTAACTATTGAGCCTTTGAAAAGCCGCTCCTTGTTGGCGGCTTTCTGGGGGCGGACTGATCGGAGCAGCTCTGAACAAAAATTTGTCAAAGCGCCTCCTTGGACACACTGCACCCTTGAGAACCGCCCTGCTGCCAAAAAGCAGCGGCGAGATGTGGAGTTGCAGTGCTGCAGGAACTATAATAACAAAGATATCGGTCAAAAGCAAGAGGAAATCGGTGGATTTTGCACAGCCTTAGCCAGCTGTGTCTGTACAGGGTGCACGAATCGGGCAGAAAAAACTTTACTGCAAAAAAGTTCCGGAAAATTTTCAAATAAGGGTTGACAAGACTAACTGCGTATGGTATTCTGTTCTCGCAACGAGGTTAGATGAACCTAACCGCTTGAAACGCGTTGCACCAGAACAGCAGAGGTACCTGCAATGCTTCTGCGCAAAACGCAAGTCTGCTATAGCGGTTAAGCTATATCGGACGTCAGGTTTGTCGTGGCGAGGCCACTCCATCTTGCTTGCGCAAGACCACCTTGTGGCTTAAAAGCCTCACTGGGGCTTTCATTGCTGCGCAAACGCCAATTCCTCCATTCCATTCTCTTTTTCAAAAGGAAGCTGCAGCATGGTTTGCTCTGCGGCCTCCGGCGCGGCATTCGGTGTGATTGGTACCGCATCGCGTGCAAAGAAAACAAAAACGGGAACGTGCAGCTTGACCACCTGCACGCCCCGATTTTTGTTTTCTATAGAAAAGGAACGATTTATTCCACGATCTCCGCAAGCGCCTGATACAGCTCTGCGGCCCCGCCGCCGGAATATTTGACATTGACAAAGGCGCTGTTCACGATGCACACCCCGTCGGAATAAACCGTGAACAGCAGCTGATGCTGCTCGGCATCATCGTAATAGCTCACGGTGATGGAATCCACCGGAAATTCGTGGGAGTAGGAGGAATAGTTCTGGCTGAGCCGTCTGACACAGCGCACTCCGGAAAGCACTTCCGAAATGTTCTGATAGATCTCGTCCGAACTGGAATAAACCTCGAACTCCATTTCGTTGGAGCTGGCAAAGTTCTGAATGTGCTCCACCCGGACACTGGCCTGTGTGCTGGCGCTGATCTTTGATGCAAGGTCGATTTTGCTGGAAGGCAGGATGAGCACCAGAAGCAGCACCACCAGCACCACAAGGCCGAACCGGTACAGGATGCTCTTATCTTTCATGGCAGGTCAATCCTCCTTTGGCGGTGTCCGGGTCAGACGCCGCTGGGCGAGGAAGAAGCCCACGGCGCTGGCGGCAAACACGAAATAATAGCTGGCGATGCGGTAGAGCATGAGCACGCTCATCACCTCACCGGAAGGCAAAAAGCTGCTGTACAGCAGCAGAAAGGCGGTCTCGATGGAGCCCATGCCTGCCACGTTGGGCAGGGCGTTGGAGACGAACAACATCAGGCTGGTGAGCAGCTGCACCCGCGCAAAACTCAGCGGGGACAGCTGCATGAACCGGATGCACAGCCACGGCAGGCAGAACAGCAAAAACAGCTTGAGCGCCTGCAGGGCAAAGATCTGCACACAGCGGGCCTTGTCGGCCAGCAGCAGGCGGCTCTCGGTGCCCAGGACATCCAGCTGCTCCAGCCAGTCGGCCCGGCGCTGCTGCCATTTTTCGGTCTTGGGCAAAAAGCCCAGCGCCCAGCGGGCCAGATTCTGCACCAGCGTCGACACGCACACCAGCACCAGCGCCACGATCACCAGCGCTACCACAGCATATGCCATGGGCAGATATTTCAGCACGCCGGTGGTGTTGGCGGCCAGCCATTTGTGCTGGAGCAGCAGCATCACGGTGGCGTACAGCAGCACCGTGGTCTTGTGGAACACATATTGCAGGGTCATCAGACCCACGCCGGGGCCGATGGGCAGCCCTGCCTGATGCAGATACCAGGTCTGCACCGGCACGACACCCGCGCCCAGGGTGACCACGTTGCCAAAGGTGCCGCACCAGGCGTTGTCGATGCCCTGCCGCAGGGTGAAGCCGGGCAGCCGCCCCCGCACGATGACATAGGAGACACAGCCCTCCAGCAGCGGGTAGCTGATGCCCAGTGCCAGCACCACCAGCACCTGCCACAGGTTCAGCTGGGCAAGGGCGGCGGTGATCTCGGCCCAGTGATCCCGGAAGATGAGCACGATCACGCAGGTGAGCGCCAGCAGGATCAGCAGAGAAAACACGGCCTTTTTGCGGGAAGGCTGAGAGGCGGCAGATTGGTTCATGAGGGCAGGGACTCCTTTCAGACAGGATGAAACTTTTTTAAAAGTATAGCACAGCCGCAGGCCGTCTTTGTGAACGGAAGCCGAATTTTCTTGTGCAATCCGGCCCGGATGATAAAAAAGATGTCCGGAACGGAAAGAAACGGACAAATATTGCAGCTTGTTTTGATGCACTGCGTGCAAAAACGCCCCGGAAGATCACACGGATTTTCCGGGGCGTTGAATTTGACAAGAATAAAACAAAAAGCTTAGCGGGACTCGGTCAGCTCCCGGATCAGACGGACCAGGGTGGAGACATAGGCTTCGTTGGTGTAGTGGCGCTCGTAGAGCTTGCGGCAGTCGGCCTTCATAGCGGCCAGCTGGTCGGGGTGCTCAATGGCATGGGCCAGCACTTTGGAAAGCTGGACGGGGTCGTCGTTGCGGTACACAAAGCCGTCCACCCCTTCCGTGATGAGCCCGGCGGTGCCGGTGTGCTCCGACACGATGGAAGGCTTGCCGAAGATCAGGCCCTCGGTCACAAAGGTGGGCATAGGGTCATCGCGGGAAGCGCACACAATGCAGGTGCACTGCTCCATCAGCGACTTGATCTCCGGGCGTTCCAGCCGCTTGCGGTAGAACACATTATGAGGGAACTGCTCGGTCAGGGCGTGCACATGGGCGGAGACGTCCCGGTCGGAAGCCTTGCCCACAAAGAGGAAGGAGGCCTTTTCCCGCACCTCCGGCGGCAGCAGGCGGATGGCTTCGCAGTAGATGTCCTGCCCCTTGCGCATCTCCATGGAGCCCACCGTGACAAACAGGGGCCGCCCGCCGGCATAGCTCAGGTCGTAGCGAGGGAAGCTCTCGCGGGCGTAGTCGGGCAGGCCGTAGATCAGCTGCTCCACCTTGAATTTGGGTCGCACCGAGTGCATGGCGGCGGTGGCGTGGGAGCCCACAGCGGCAATGTGCACGTTGTCGGCCAGCTCCTTGGGGATCTTGTGGGTGATGAAGGGATAGCCTGCAAAGGCGTCGTGCAGCCACCACAGCACCGGCACGAAGCCGCCGTTCAGGGTGCGCACGGCAGGGGCTTCCACCACCGTGTTGGCCAGCACAAAGTCTGCGCTGGAAGCCAGCTCCCACAGGGTGGAAGAGGTCACGCAGTCGCGGCGGGTGACCACGGCAGCTCCAGCCTCCAGAAAGAGCGGCAGAGAGCCCTCGTCCGAGGGGCCCAGTACCACCACTTCATAGCCAAGACTGCGCAGCACCGGGATGGCGCTCACCAGCACGATGGGCGCACCGGTCATGGTGAGTTCATGGCTCAGCACCACGGCGCGTTTGCCGGTGGCCGAGAATACGTCCTCGGCGCACAGCTCCCGGCGGAAGTGCAGCAGTGCCTGCGGGACGCAGCGGCAGTTCTGCGCCAGCTGGTTTGCCAGCCGCAGCAGTTCCAGCACATCGTCTTTGCCGCGGGCCGCCGCGCGGCAGCGGTCCAGCAAAGCGCGGGAGAGCAGGGCACAGCGCTGGCCGGACAGGTGCTGGTCGGTCTGGTACAGGGCACTGCCGCCGTCGTAGCCGAACACGGCATCGCACACCACAAGGTCAGCCCCCTGCTGCAAGGCGGCTGCAAAATAGGTGAGGGCGGTGGAGGTGCACTCCACATCCTCGCTCACCAGCAGCACACCGTTCACGGAGGGGGTCAGCTCACCTTCCAGCCGGTCCACCAGCCGGAACTTGCGGTGCAGCTGCTCGGCCAGAGAAAGGGTCAGGGCATTGCGGCGGCCCGGGGCGTACACCAGCAGATAGGTGCTTTGGGTGTCGGTATAGGTCTGTTCCCGCAGCTGGCGGCGCTGCAGGGGGCTGTAACTGCTGTACATGTACGAACCCCCTTCAATGCCGGTGGAACAGGCCCAGCAGCTTGCGCAGCGGAGCCGTGAGCTTCCAGCTGCTGCTGCCCAGCACGTTTTCCAGCGAGGCCTCGTAGGCGGCCCGGCTGTTCTGCAGGTCGGCCAGATGCTGCTGCTGTTCTGCCAGCTGCTTGCGCAGCTGCTGGATCTCAGCGTTTGCCTCCAGCAGCTGTTCGGTGCCCTGACGGGACACGGCCTCGGTCTCTTCCTTGAGCACGGTCAGCGCCCGCAGCAGGGCCTTGCCGGGCTGCTCATGCAGGTAGCGGCCCAGGGGATAGTAGCGATATTTCACCGCAAACCGCAGCCCGGCGGGGAAGCCTACGACACTTTCCACTGTCAGGTTGGGGTCGATGTTCATGAACAGCATGGTGCCCTCCTGCAGGGCGTTGCCGTTGAGGATGTGGTAGCTGAGCCGCTCGTCTGAGAGGGAAAAATCAGTGATGCAGCAGGCAAATTCACCGGGGTCCAGCCGCAGGGCCCTGGCCTCCACGGGCAACTCGAACACAGCCGACACTTCGTGGGTCAGCTCGTCGTAGGAGTCAGGGGCAACGGTCAGGCACTCATGGGGCGAAAAACCGGAGCCGGAGTCGTAGAACAGCTGGGGCAGAAGCAGAGCACCCTGTTCGGTGTCGGCACCCTGCGAGGCCAGCACGGCCTCATATTTCAGCACCTGCTGCTCCAGCTCCAGGCACCGCTGTGCCAGCCGGGAAACGCCTTCGTCCGACAGCCGGAGCTGCTGTTCCAGTTCGGCCACGCGGCTGCCTGCCGCGTCCAGGGTCTGGGGGGCATCGTTGTTCATAACCGGATTCTCCTCTTGTTTTATAGGATACGGCTGCACCGCAGCAGCCGGGGTAAATCAATGCTGCGAAAGCGCGGGGGTGCGCCGCTGGGCCTGCCGCCGTGCGGCCGAGGCTTTGACAATCCAGCTGCGCCGCAGGTTCAGCAGGGCGCACACCAGCCCGATGGAGGCAAACGCGATCACGTTCTGCAGCAGCATACCCCGCAGCGGGTGGTCGGTGAAATGCGCCGCAAACAGATACCACGGAATGGCGATAAGCTCCACCGTGTGGATGCAGAAGATGTTCAGCGAATTGCGGCCGATGGCCTGCAGACCCTGTGCGATGGGGCCGGTGAAGCAGTTGAGCCGCATGAACAGGCGGATGAACAAAAAGCCGGTGGCGGCATCCAGCAGGATGCTCAGCGGGCCCAGGGTCCACTCGCCCATGGAAATGCAGTCGGTGCTCTGGGCAAGCAGAGCTCCCACAGCGGTCAGAGCTGTGCCGCCCAGCAGGATGTACAGGGTGCGGCGGGGCAGGGGCTTGTCCAGCCAGCGGTTCTTCTTAGCCAGATAGCCGATGTAAAGGTAGGGCACGATCACGGCCCCCTGCGAAAGGCTGAAGGGCAGCTCCCACACCAGTGTGGTGCCCCAGCCCAGCAGCATGATGCCGAGCACAGCCCAGTGTGTGTATTTCTCCGGGAAGATATTCAGGATGGCGTCCAGCAGCACCCAGCCGATCAGCAGCGAGAGCAGATACCACATGGGGCCGGTGGAAAAGAACTGCTGCCCGGCATAAGTAGTGGTGTGGGGCAGCCCCAGCAGAAAGCCGCCGGCCACCTTGAGGGTCTCGGTGACGCTGCTGGGGAAGTAATGGAACGCCATGTAGTGGCACAGCAGATGCAAGAGCGAAGTGCACACCGCCGTGATGCAGTAGGGCTTGAGCAGCGCTCTGAGCTGCTGCTGGATGCACTTGCCGATGGAGCGCTTGCGGAAACCGTAGCCGCTGGCAATGAAAAAGGCCGCCATCAGGGCCTCACGATAGATGAACGGGAAAAACGCCGTGAGCGACAGCCCGCCGGAGATCTGCATGGGGTAGAGTTCGGCGGTGTGGGCCAGCACGATGGTGATCATGCCCATGCCCTTGAGCATGTCGAACATGCCGATGGAGTTGACGGTGCTGGGTCTGGTGCCTTCCATGAAAAGGGTCCTTCCTTGCGCCGTCCGGAAACATGTGACCAACAGGCGCATACAGTAAAAAATGATCCATTTATAAGGATATAAGGCTAGTATAATGCTTTTTGTGCACACTGTCAATTTTGAATTGCCCACTGCCGGGTGGCAATTGTTGTCTTTACCGATAAAAAAGCCTGGCAGAAGGGCCGAATTTCTGGGCAGACGGCACAGGCTGCCGGATGGAAAAAATAAGGTATGCAAGTTTTAATTGCCAAAAATGGAAATTAAATGTTGCAAAAGCCTTGCATTGCCAGCGGCGGTATTGTATACTGAACACAATTGAAAAAGCGGCCTGGCCCGGGTGGACCCGACTGCAGGAATGTAAAAAACAATGACGTGGAGGCTAACATGGTTCATTCGTTGTATCAGTCCCTGAACAATCTGGAAACGATCTACGCAGACCGGATCGGCATCCGTTATTATGATGAGGCCAAGGGTGGTGTGGTGGAGGTGCCCTTCCGGCAGTACGCTGCAGACCTGCGCCGATTCGTGGCATTTTTGCGCAGCCGCACCCCGAACCCCCTGGGACAGCGTGTGGCCATCCTGGCCCGCAACAGCTACCACTATATGATGTGTATGTACGGCGCAGTGCTGGCCGGAGCTGTGGCAGTGCCGCTGAACACCGGCAAGAACTGGGACGAGATCCACTACGAGCTGGATCTGGTGGAGCCGGTGTGCGTGCTCCATGACGGCGAATACCTGAGCCGGGAGCCGGCCCTGGGCCAGGAGTACGGGGATCGTCTGGTGCCCATGGATGCCTTTACCGCCTTTGAGCCTGCCATGGACATCACCGAGGTGCCGGACCTCAGCGCAATGGCTTTTATCATGTTCACCTCCGGCACCACCGGCCGCAGCAAGGGCGTTATGCTGTCCCAGAAGAACCTGTTCACCGCCATGCCTGCCTTCCTGACCCCCTTTGAGGACGTGCGGAGCCAGACCGGCTGGAACACCGACGAGTTCAGCTCTCTGTCCTGCCTGCCCATGTTCCACATTTCGGACATGACCAGCCTGGTATCCTGGAGCGTCACCGGCCACTGCGTGAACCTGTGCAACGACCTGAAATATTTCTACCGGGACCTGGGGGCCATGCGGAGCGACGTGATGGCTGTGGTGCCGGTGCTGCTGAAGAGCATTTATAATGATGTGATGAAGGGCAGACGGGAGCGTCTGAACGGCCTGCGTGTGCTGACCTGCGGCGCAGCCATGTTCGACCCTGCCGTGCTCCAGGACCTGATGGACCGGGGCTTCTTCATCGCCCAGATGTACGGCCTTACCGAGACCTGCGGTGACGGTGCCTGGAACTCCTCCCAGGAGGAAAAGTACCTGACCAGCGTGGGCCATGTGGACGACAGCTGTCAGTACAAGCTGGAGGACGGGGAACTGTGCATGCGTGGTGACCCGGTGATGCTGGGCTACTACAAGGACCCGGAGGCCACCGCCGAGGTGCTGGACGCCGAGGGCTGGTTCCACACCGGCGACATTGCCCGGGTGGAGCCGGACGGCTATATGTACCTGACCGGCCGCAAAAAGAACGTGATCATCCTGGGCAGCGGCGAGAATGTGAGCCCCGAGGAGCTGGAAAAGCTGCTGGCTCCCTGCGCTGCCATCCGGGAGTGCATGGTCCGCGAGCGGAACCAGCGCATCTGCGCCGTGGTCTGCTGCGACCCGGACCAGCAGGACGCTGTGCGGGACTTTGTTACCAAGGTGAACCGCACCCTGCCCCTGTACAAGCACATGGTGGTGGAGTTCTCGGCCCAGCCCCTGCCTCGCAACGCTGCCGGCAAGCTGCTGCGGTCCTAAATCTTAGCGGAAGAAGCCGGTCTCATGGTGGGAAAAGTTCCCACAAGGCGTTATGGTCGTGAGACTGGTTTTTTTTAAAAGAATAGAGAGGGAAACGATCATGGAACTACATAAACCGAAAAATCTGTATGAGCTGCTGACGCTGAACATGGAGCAGCGATTTGCGAACCGGGTGGCCTTCCGCTGGTACGACGCCGACCAGGATGTGGTGGTGGAAAAGCACTTCGGGGAGTATGCGCAGGACATCCGCCGCGCGGTGAACTACTACCTGAGCACCATCCCGGACATTCAGGGCAAGCGGGTGTGCGTGTGGAGCAACAACAGCTACCACTACGCCGTGAACTGCTATGGTGTCATGATGGCGGGCGGCGTCATCGTGCCCATGAACCAGCGCAAGAGCTGGGATGAGCTGCACCGGGAGCTGGAGCTGGTGGAGCCTTCCGCCATCCTGACCGACGGCGATGACTACGGCTGCAACGAGGAGATGCAGGCGGCTTATGGCAGCCTGCTGCGCCCCATGGATGCCTACAAGGCTTACGAGCCTGCAGAGCTTGTGAACCGCATCGACCCGAAGGCTTTGATGGTGCTGATGTTCACCTCCGGCACCACCGGCCGCAGCAAGGGCGTCATGCTGAGCGAGGCAAACTTCTTTGCCGTGATGGACCACCACCTGAGCGTGGGCCGGGCCTATCTGGAAGCCGCCCATGACCCGGATATGCTGGTGGGCCACCTGACCGTGCTGCCCATGTTCCATCTGGGTGCCTTTGGCTGCCTGTTCACCTGGGCTGAGATGGGCTGGGCCCAGAACCTGGGCAGCCTGAGGTCCTTCTATAAGGATCTCAAGCGGATGCCCAGCCAGGCCATGGCCGCCGTGCCGGTGCTGGTGCAGTCCATTCACCACGACCTGATGGCCGACAAAAAGAGCAAACTGGGCGACCTGTGGGCACTGAACTGCATGTCCGCCATGTTTGAGCCGCAGATCCTGATGGATCTGTCCGAGCACGGCATGTTCATTGCTCAGCTCTACGGCAGCACCGAGACCACCGGCGGCGGCCTGATCAACTTTGCCCACGACGCAAAGCACATCGGTGCCATCGGCAAGCCGGACGGCCACTGCGAGATCAAGCTGGACAACGGCGAGATCTGCATGCGCGGCGGCGATGTGATGCTGGGCTACTATAAGGACCCGGAGGGCACCGCTGAGGTGGTGGACGCCGAGGGCTGGTTCCATACCGGCGACCTGGCCCGGGTAGATGAGGACGGCTATTACTTCCTCACCGGCCGCAAGAAGAACGTGATCATTCTGGACAGCGGCGAGAACGTCAGCCCCGAAGAGCTGGAGAGCCTGCTGGAAAAATGCCCTGCCGTGAAGGAATGCCTGGTGAAGGAAAAGGGTAAGAAGATCTGCGCTGTGGTCTGCTGCGAGGAAGCCGACCAGCAGGCGGTACGGGACTTTATCACCGAGACCAACCGCACCCTGCCCCTGTACAAGCGTATGAGCGCAGTGGAATTCTCCGCCCAGCCCTTGCCCCGCAACGCCATGGGCAAGCTGATGCGCTGAGGAAAGCTGGAAACGATCTCCGGCCCGGCGGCAGAATAGTGTGCAAAAGAACTGGGCAAACCCCTGACAGTTGTGCTATACTGGTAGCACACAGGGCCGGGTGACCAAACGGCCCGTAAATCATCCGTCATGGAAAGGAAGAACATTTCTATGGAACGAGCAGAAATCATGTCCCAGATCCTGGCCATCCTGGAGGATGTGGCAGAGATCGCGCCGGAGGATGTCAACGAGAACAGCGTCCTGATGGACGACCTGGATCTGTCCTCGATGGAGATCCTGACCATCGTGGCCGACCTGGAAGAGACCTTTGGCCTGCGCATCCCGGAAAAGGAGCTGCGCAACTTCGTCACCATCAGCGATCTGGCCGACTATCTGGCCGCACACGCGGGGGAATAAGGGATGGATGCCGAACAGCGCTCTGTTTTTCAGGGCATCGTCTACTATTACCGCGAAAACATGGTCAACTGCCGCTATCAGGTCACGCTGAAAGATGCCGTGGACGGTGCGCTTTTGCAGCAGGCTCTGGATGCGGCCCGGGCAAAGGCACCCTACTATTTCCAGAAGCCGGTGTGGGAGAAAAAGCTGCTCCACCTCGAGCCGTCGGACGCCCCTGCCCGGTGCGGCAGGGCAGCGCAAAGCCCGAATTTCCGGACGAGAACGGCTTTACGGTTGCCCTGAGCTATGAGGGAAAGTCGTCTATTTCGACTGGTTCCACTTTCTGGCCGATGGCCGGGGTATGGCACCCTTCATGACCATGGTGCTGCAGTTCTACTGCAACCTGCGGTACGGCACAGCTTTCGAGGGCCGGACCCTTGAGACGGACCCTGCCTACGACATCGAGGACATCCTTGCAAAATATCCCGAGAGTCAGGTGGCCAACGATATGCAGCGCCCCGTGGTGCAGACCTTTGAAGAGACGCCCACCTGCTGCCGCATCCGGCTGGAAAAGGCGGGGCTTGTGGACGCCGCCCTCCGTTGCGGCGTCAAGCCCTTCAGTACTCTCACGGCCCTGCTCTGTAAGGCGGTGCAGGCGTATCTGGACAAGGACGAGGTGCTCTACAGCTACTCGACAGACGCCCGCGACGCGCTGGGTGCGCCGAACGCCCTCTACAACTGCGTGGCCTCTTTCCAGCGCAAGCTGCCGCTGACGGCAGATGCCCCGCTGGCCGAGGTGGCCGTGGGCGTGGACGCTGACCTGAAAGAGAACCTTTCCGCTGAGCGAAAACTGTTCCGTATCGCGGAGCAGATGGGCTGGGTCTACCGGGTCTACCAGCAGAAAGCCAGCCTCAGCATTAAAAAACGCATCTTCCAGATGGGCGAGTACATCAGCGGCTTCCCGGCGGACTTCTGGGTGAGCTATCTGGGCGACCCCTTCGCCCCGTCCAGCCCGGAGCTGACCCGGTACATCGAGGACTTCCAGACCTGGGTGCCGGCGGACGGCGCTTCCATCGGTCTGGAATGCACCAGCTTGCATGGCATCATCACCCTCTGCGTCAAGAACAAGGTGCCGCGCCCCGGCTTTGCCGAGGCTCTGCGCGCCGCGTTTGAGGCCGAAGGCATCAAGGTGCTGGAAGCCGCAGAGCTGGGCGCAGACAATACATAAGATCAAACCTCTCCGTCACGCCGTAGGCGTGACGGAGAGGTTTTTGTCTTTTTATCCAGAACGTAATTTTTACATCAAATTTTCATGCGTCATACTTTTACGGAAAAATCGCCTGAAAAGCCGATTTTTCCCTTGCGTCCAACAGTTTGCCGTGGTAGGATAGGTCGAATGCGAACGAAACACACTGGGAAATGGACAAAAGTGAGGAAAATCGTATGGGAAAAAATAAGAACAGCGGCTCGGCACTGGCAAGAAAGATGGCGGTGTCTCTGGTTTGCGGTCTGGCGGCAGGCTTTGCCTTTATGATGCTGCGCGAAAAGCTCGTGGCTTCCGGCAACAGCGGCATCTGGCAGACCATCAACGACCTGCTCTTCCAGGACATCACCGCAGAGGGCGCGGAACGTGCGTTCGGCCTCTTCTACATCATCGGCCAGCTCTTCATCAAAGCACTGCAGCTGGTCATCATCCCGATGGTCTTCACCTCCATCGCGCTGGCCATCGGCAGCATCGCCGATACCCGCACCATGGGCCGCATCTCGGCCAAGACCCTCTTCTGGTTCCTGCTCTGCTCCTTTATGGCGCTGGCACTGGCCGGATGCGTGGGCTACGCCACCTATTCCATGGGCCTCTTCAACGCTCACATCGAGGGCCTGACGGAAGCCATCGGCTCCACCGGTTCCAACCCCCTGAACGTGGTGCTGAATGTCATCCCCTCCAACATCGTCACGGCTTTCGGCAGCAACAACGCTGTTCTTTCCTCCGTCTTCCTCGCGGTGGCTGTGGGCCTGAGCATGAATGTGCTGGGTGAGAGCCGTACTTCCACCCTCCGCCGCCTGCTGGGCGAGGTGAACGACGTGGTGGTGGTCTTCCTGAACTTCGTCGTCACAAACTTCGCGCCCTTTGCAGTCTTCGTGCTGCTGACCCGCACCTTCGCCATCTACGGCATTGATTACCTCAAGCCCGCTCTGGTGTATGTGGTGGTCACGGTGGTCCTGCTCTTCGTCTTCCTGCTGGTGGCCTATCCTCTGGTGGTGGCGCTGGGCGCAAAGCAGAACCCCATCACCTTCATTAAGAAGATCGCCAACGTGGCCGTCTTCGGCTTCTCCACCTCTTCCAGCGCAGCCACTCTCCCCCTGAACATCAGGGTCTGCACCGAGGATTTCGGCGTCGATGAGTCCATCGCCTCCTTCGTCCTGCCTCTGGGCATGACCATCAACATGGACGGCACCGCCATCATGCAGGTGGTGGCCACTGTCTTCATCGCAGGCTGCGCCGGTTACACCGTTACTCCCGCCCAGTTGGTCGTGGTCGCTCTGCTGGCTCTGCTGGCCTCGGTGGGGACGCCTGCCGCCCCCGGCGCAGGGGCCGTCATCCTCTTCACCATCCTGTCCGGTGCGGGCTTCGTGAATGACAGCGCCCTGCTGGCCTACTCCCTCATCCTCGCCATCAACCGCCCCATCGAGATGCTCGTCACCTCCCTGAATGTTGTGGGCGACGCTGTCGCCAGCATCTGCGTGGCCAAGAGCGAGGGCCTGCTGAACGAGGAAAAGTTCAACGCATAATTGACCTGTAACATACAAAAGCGCCCCTCCGTTTTACCGGAGGGGCGCTTTTTGCGCAGCAGAAGTCTTCTTTTTTACAGACGGCCCAAAGCCGCCGCCGGGGTTTTACGCCGATTTTGCGTCCGCATGGTTTCGGGCCGGGCGGCTGCGGCGGTA
>ENA-OQNM01000221-OQNM01000221.1-human-gut-metagenome-genome-assembly--contig:-NODE-221-length-21412-cov-1.997181_pt1 | contig 21412 bp, 28 predicted proteins | sample MGYA00242632_ERZ504886 | MGnify/ENA primary metagenome ERZ504886 (study PRJEB26092, sample SAMD00036424) | human gut metagenome | host: Homo sapiens | study: EMG produced TPA metagenomics assembly of... | reverse complement strand
TAGGCTTATAGGATTTCTCAAGACATACTGCTTGTTTATCTGTATATTGCATTACAGAAACCGTTTTTTATGCTCTCTACCGTTCCTTGTACGAGGGCGTTTCGTGGACGGAGTGGTTGGGTGTGATGTGGCATGGACTGCCGTTGGACTTATCGCTTGCAGGCTATCTGACTGTTGTTCCTGGATTGCTCTTTATCTGTTCTGCCTGGACGGTATCCAATCTTCTTCGCCGTATATGGTACGGTTATTTTGCTTTCGTTTCGGTTTTGCTCTCCGTTATATTTACCGTCGATTTGGGATTACCTACGAATACTGGGGATTCCGGTTGGACGCTACGCCTCTGTTCTATTTCTTTTCTTCGCCCAAAGATGCGGTGGCAAGTGTCAGTATATGGGTGGTAATCGGGGGAATTATTGCAATGGTTGCCTATGTGGCGGCATTATACGGGATATTCCATGGCGTGCTGTTGCGGAAACGGGTTTTCGAACGCATGAAGATACCTTATCGGCGTTTGAGGGTATCGGGGGTACTGTTGCTGCTGACCGGATTATTGTTTATCCCGATTCGCGGCGGATTTACTGTCTCCACCATGAATACCGGGCAGGTGTATTTCAGTACCGACCAGCGCTTGAACCATGCCGCCATTAATCCGGCTTTCAGCTTAATGGAGTCTCTTTCCAAGCAGAAGGACTTCGGCAGTCAATACCGTTTCATGGAAGCGGATGCGGCCGACCGTATTTTTTCCGGTTTGACAGACCCTGCCGTTCCGATGCGGGACGGTATTTCGGCAGATTCCCTGCAGCAGGCTCCGGATTCTTTGCATTCGTTGTTTACGACAAAGCGTCCCGATGTGCTCTTTATCATCATGGAGAGTTTCTCTTCGTGGCTGATGACAACGCTTGGGGGAGAACCCGGCGTGGCCGTGCAGTTGGACAGCCTGGCGCAAGAGGGCGTTCTCTTCACGAATTTCTATGCGAACAGTTTCCGCACCGACCGCGGGTTGGTTGCCATATTGAGCGGGTATCCGGCACAGCCCACTACCAGCATAATGAAGTATCCCCGTAAGACGCAGTCTATCCCTGCCATTGCAGGCAGTTTGAAGAATGCCGGTTACAGGACGAAATATTATTATGGCGGTGATGCCGACTTTACCAATATGCGTTCCTACCTGATGTCATCGGGCTTTGAAGATATTGTTTCCGACCAGGACTTTCCCGTAACGGAACGTTTAAGTAAGTGGGGGGCGCACGACCATCTCGTATTCAACCGTCTGCTGGAAGACTTGAAAACCGAAGCTGCCGAAGGAACTGCAGAAGAGAAAACTCCTCATTTCCGTGTCTTGCAGACCTCCAGCAGCCACGAGCCTTTTGAAGTACCTTTCCGTCGTCTGGAGAATGACCGGCTGAACGCCTTTGCCTATACGGATAGTTGTGCAGGCGATTTTGTAAGACAGTTCCGTGAGCTCCCCCAGTGGAAGAATACGGTGATTGTGTTTGTTCCAGACCATTTGGGAGCTTATCCCGAACATATCGACAATTTGTCGGTAGAACGCTACCGGATACCTCTGTTGATGGTGGGCGGTGCCGTCCGAGAGCCGAGGCGCATTGACGTCTATGGCTCGCAACATGACATTGCAGCCACGTTGCTGGCCCAATTGGCGCTGCCCCATGAAGAGTTTGTCTTCAGTAAAGATATGCTTAATCCCGCTTCCCCTCATTTCGCGTTCTTTACCGTACCCGATGCTTTCGGTATGGTGACAGCAGACAACCAGGTGATATTCAATTGCCAGGCAGGTGCTGTGGTAGTGGATGAGGGCACGGCAAAGGGAAAGAACTTGCCGTTGGGCAAAGCCTATCTGCAGAAATTGTATGACGATATAGCAAAAAAGATAAAGTATGGGGCATAGAACGAAGCGGTTTTTTCAATGGTCGGGAAAAATGGGCGAAAGGTTTTGAAAACCAAAGGGTTTAGGCATGATCGGGAAAATGGGCTGAATATTTCGAAGCGGTTTTTCTCTTTACATGGCTTACATCTGCTTTACGTTTGAGGGGCTTTTCTTCGGATATTCGGGGGATTGCTTTACATCGGGCTTGCAGATGGGGCTAAAACGGCCTGGAAGGGTTTTATTTTCGGCTGTGTGGCCGTTTTATGGCTGGGTTGATGGATTTTGTTATATGATGGTGTGAACGGCTGTGTGGCCGTTTTTTGTGCCTATTTTTAAAGATGTTGCCTTAAAATTCTTCTAAATAAGTATTATTTGGTATATTTGCAGCATAATAGAAACGAATATGGCAAAAGTGATTCATGTGCATTTGCTGCATAAAATAGACGGGACGAAGCAGAAAGATTGGTATTTCAGCAGTATATCGGCTGTTTATACGGTTCTGACGGCAGATCAGGTGGGGGCAACCAAGAATTACCTGCTTCATGCCGGGCTGTCTGGTAACGGCACAATATGCACGAAAAAGGCTATAATTAAGCAATCTACGCTCATCTCGGGTGGTAGTAAGGGAATGGTTAGAACGATATAATAGCGCCGTTAGAAAGGCTTGTAGGCGTTATTTCTTTGAATGCTGAGTTGGGGAGCTTATGGCTTCCCTTTTTTTATCGCCCCTACGGTTGGTTTTATTTGGTTAGGGGTTACTATTGGGGTTACTGTTAGGGGTTACTACTTCTTTAAGTTAGGGGTTACTTTAGGGGTTACTTTTTCAGTTCTCAGAGGGTACGCCCGAAATAGGAAACTATGTTATAAATGAAAGCAAGTGCCGTTTTTCTCTGTTTTCAGAGAGGAAAAACGACACTTGTTTGTGTGATATACCTTATTATAATAAAATAAATCCTTTGATTTACAGTGTATTTACGAGTTTGCTTCAGGTAAATTCCTTCAAAAGTGTGTGCGTGCGTCCTTTTTTAGCCTTCTGTAGGAGGCATGCGTGTACCACTTAGAAGAACTTGCTGATGCTTCCAATGACTTCAAAGACATTCATGATGCGTGATTTGTCGAATTCCTGCTCATCGTAGTCCTCTGTATTAATGGGAATGAAGCGCAACTTGCTTGGATCCGGCGACCTGCGCAGGATTTTGATGGTACGGATGGTGTCCAATACCACTGCATAGATTTCTCCATACTGGATGTCGTTGAGTGTGCATTGTCGCAGGGCGATGATGTCGCCATGGTTTATTTTGGGCTCCATGGAGTGGCCGGTGACATTGCACCAGAGGCTGGCTTTTTCGAATCCCCTTATTACAATGTTGGTGGCGGGTATGTTTACCTGAGAGTTGAACACCTCATCGAATCCCCCAATAAAGTCCACATCGTAGTATGGTGTGCCGACAGATGGGTTCATGGATGTGGTAGGCATGAACGAAGGATTGGCTTCGTCTATTGTTTTAATGCCGTTCAAATCATCTTTCAACATGCTTCCTGCACCAGTAAGCAACCATCCTGTTGAATATCGGGGATAATTTTCAACTATTATACTAAGCCATTTGGCTTGAATGTCGGTCCCGTTATTGATTGCTCTTGAAAGCACGCCTTTACTTGCGCCAATAGTTCTTTCCATGGCGCCAATAGTTATCCCCTCATTGGAGGCTATTTCTTGTATTCTTGATAAAATATTGCCCATAATTGAAAATTATCCCCATTTTTATTTCGATGGTTGAAAATTATCACTATATTTGCAGCGTGTTTAAGATGTAAACAGCGCGCCAAATATACAAAAAAGGCGTGTGATTAGCGAATTTTAAGGATTAAAGAAAATGAAAGCAAAAGTAATTATAGCTCAAGCAACAGCTGAGACCGCCGAAGCTCTTTACGGACTGGTCAAAGAAGATGGTAGATACAACAGCAATCAAGGACTTATCCCAGTGTGGATTATCAGGCAGTTTTCTTTTCAGCTGATAGATACGACTTAGACTTTGTAAAAAGAGTATTGGCGGATAAGTGCTTTTCTTTCAAAATTGAAGATGCAGAATAATACAATAAAATAAGTGAGTTTATGACACAGCAAGAATTTATGGAACGGACGGGGATAACCCCGTACAGCAGAGGATTTTGATTACATCCATGCGGTTTAATCTGAACACTTCGATGAACAAGGATGAGTTCTGCAAAGATTTCAAAGAAACATGGGGACAGCCGGATTATCCGCGATGTCCATGTACGGGTGCTGAACTATGAGATGAAATGTGAACGGCAAAAGGAAGTTAATCGGCAACCTGACCGACTTCCTGATTGGAAAGGCGCATGCGTATGACGATACCGATTTCCGCAAAGAAGCGGTAGGGCTGGTCGGTGAGATGGAAGTGGTGAAACGGACCATTGAATTGGGGCTTCCGCTTTGGGATGAAGACAGGATGGTTGTCCTTTCGATGATAGAAGAACAAGGCAAATAGATTGCCGGATAACTGGCAGCCCGGAAAGACGGGCAGGGGCGGCAGGCACGGCCGGAGAGTTGGTAAATCGAAATAAGAAAGCGTAGAAAGCCGTCGGGGTTCGATTCCCCGCGCCCCACGATATAAACGTTTTAAAATTTAGAGTTATGGCAAAGAATTTCAATCCGAGAACAGCAGAGAGTCTGTTCAAACAGAAGTTGCGCACGATGATAGGCAGTACGGCACATACGCAGAATATTGCCGACCAGGCGATGGAGCTGGCTGGACAATTCATGACGGAGGATGAGATAAGCAACTCGGATGCCTACCGGGTGATAGAGAATGTGAGCTGTGTGTGTGAGGAAGCGATGCAGGTGCTGGTCGAAGAACTGCAGAAAGGGACACGCCTTCATGAAATACTGACGGGTGATTAGGAAATAGCGGAAGCCGTTGAAAACCTTTGAACGAACGATAACGATTAAAAAGTATGACGATATGAGAAAGCAGATTTTGACAGATAACGAGACCAAGACCTTCTTGATGAAGACATTCGGATGCAGCCGTCAGGCTGTGTGGCAAGCACTGAATTTTGTCCGTGACAGCGATCAGGCGCGCCGGATACGCACTCTTGCCCTGAAGCGAGGCGGCAAACTGACTGACGGGAACTTCATCCCGAACTGCGAAACCACCTTCGAGGAGTGCGAGAAGACCATGACCTGCACTTTCGGTCCCCGTGTAAAACTCGTGGTCCACAGAAAGACCAATGATGTGGATGTGTACGTGGACGGAAAACGGACTGAAACCTACCAATGTGAATTTGTATCGGATTTCATGCAGCTGCAGCACGAGACCCAACAGATGGCATCTGCCTTATAAATAGAAATGAAATGGAGTATTATGGAAAGATATTGTGCATATCCTACAATGACCTGACTTACGATGACCGACCGGTGATGGTGAACGGAAAGGCAGACTACAGCAGAAGCCGCACGCTGAAAGGAGTTCATCCTTCCACTCTTTCCGAAGAAGAACTTGCTCCCATCATGTCGATACCCAATTACAAGAAGTTAGCGGCAAAGGAGAAAATCAATGTAGTTCGATCCGGAAGAGGTCTGGGAGGTTACGTTTTGGTAGAAATAGCCACCATGCCCCTACGGTTTCAGGAAAGGATAAAACTAAAATACGGAGATATGAAAGAAGACGTAATAAGAAACTGGCTCGGCAGCCATTACCACATCGATGCGAAAGCCCGGGAATTTTACACCCGGTTCCGTTTTGACAACGGAGATGCACTGCCACCGGAACACATCCAAGAATATACGGTAAACGCTTCGGTAATTGAGGCAGTGATGCGTGCCATGGAGGATGCCACGTTTATGCGAAAGGCCATGAAGGCCGGGCCGGTGAACTGGGGCGAACTGGCAGGAGCCATCAGTTACTACCAAGCAGAGTTCGGACATACCTTGCCTGTCAGTTCCAACCGCTTCAAGAAGCGTGTGAATGACTTCAAGGCCAACGGCTATGAAAGCCTTATCAGCCGCAAGTTCATGAACCAGAACCGCCGGAAAGTGACCTATGACATTGAACGCCTGCTGCTGAGCATCGATGCCCAACCGGAGCAGCCCTTCAATACCACCGTGTGGGAACAGTACAATCTATTTGTGCAAGGAGAACTGGAGCTATATGACCCCGAAACCGGCGAGGTGTTGAATCCGGCAGACTTTACCGACAAGGATGGAAATCCGCTGGTATTGAGCCCGGCCACAGTAGCCAACTACCTGAACAACCCCAAGAACAAGGCCCTTCGCGGTAAGCTGCACATGAGCCAATGGGATTTCAACAATGCCTACCGTCCTTATCATCTGCGCAGCATCGGTGAATATTCCTTGAGTAAGGTTTCTCTTGACGACCGCGACCTGCCGCGCCCAATGAAGGATGGCAACCGAGTGAAAGCCTATTATGCCTACGATGTGGTGAGCGGTGCTGTGGTGGGATATGCCTACAACCGGTACAAGACTACCGAGTTATTTTTAGACTGCATGCGAAACATGTTCCAGACCCTGGACCGGAACGGCATGTATATCCCCGCCGAGTTAGAAGTGGAACACCACCTGGTAAGCGACTTTGCCGACGGATTGATGCAAGCCGGTACCGTCTTCCCCCTGATCCGCTGGTGTAACCCCGGGAACTCGCGTGAAAAACGTGCCGAGCACAAGAACCGCGAAAAGAAATACGGTGTGGAGAAACGCACGCAGGTAGGTATCGGCCGATGGTATGCCAAGCTGGAGGCCAACCGCCCGAAGGAAGAAAAGGTGTATGACGAAAAGAACAACACCTACAAGGTGAAGACCTATAGTTATGAAGAATTGGTAGCCGATGATATACGCGCCATTGAGACCTTCAACGCACAGCCTCACCCCAACCAAAAGCGCTATCCGGGCATGAGCCGTTGGGATGTGCTTTGCGCCCATCAGAACCCGAACCTTGCACCTTGGGACAAGGCCGTTCTTTACCGGTTCATCGGACAGCACACCGAAACAACCATCCGGCAGAACACCTACTGCACGGTGATGTACAACCAATACGGACTGCCCAGCCCGGAAATCATCGAAAAGCTGGAGCCGAGGAACTACAAGGTAGATGCCTATTATCTGCCCGATGCCGACGGAACCATCAACGAGGTATATATCTACCAGAACGGACGATATATCGCCACCTGCAAGCCCGTAGCCCGTTACAATGAGAATACAGCCGAGCAGACCGAGTACGACAAGGCAGCCTATACCGAACAGTCCAAGTATGTAGCTCAATTCGACAAGATGATGAAGGACGGCAAGATCAAGCGTGTGGGCATCCTTGCCAAAGAGGAAGCAAAGCTGATAACAGAGGTACAGGCGGAAGCCGTTCCCCTTCCTGCACAAGCCGAGGAAGAAGATTACTCAGCCTATATGGACATCAGTGCCTTCGAGCATGATGCAGTAGCCAAGATATAATTAACGACGTTAGAACGAATTTAAAACAGCATTCAAATGGAAATAACAAATGAAGTAAAGCAACGTATTGTGGCAGCGATAGCCGCCGACCGTGAAAATTATCCCAGTGACAACCGCCATGCCACGGCACTGGGCATAGCCCCCAGCGTTTACAATGCCATCAAGCGGGGCAATTATGAAAAGCAGGTCAGTGATGCCAACTGGGTAGGTATAGCCCGAAGATTAGGCGTGCAACTGCGTACAGAAATACCTTGGCTGGCAGCACAGACCCCGACCTACGTGTTTGTGAGCAAGCAGCTGGAAGTGTGCCAGGGAAGCGGGCTGAGTGCCATCCTGTGCGATATGCCCAATATCGGCAAGACCTTTACAGCGAAAGCTTACGTGAAGCAGCACAAGCACGCCGTATATGTGGACTGCAGCCAGGTGAAGACCAAACTGAAGCTGATACGCTACATTGCCAAGGAATTCGGTGTGACCAGCAACGGACGCTATAGCGACGTGTATGAGGATCTGGTGGCCTACCTGCGCACGATTGATACGCCCCTGGTTATCCTGGATGAAGCCGGGGACCTGCAGTATGAAGCCTTCCCTGGAGTTAAAGGCGCTTTGGAACGCTACGGAACGCTGACTGTGCCTGGTATATGATGGGTGCCGAACGGATTAAACGGAGAAGATCAACCGCGCCATCGAAGGCAAGAAGGTGGGCTATACCGAAATGTTGAGCCGCTACGGTGACTCCTACAGCAAGGTGACCCCGGACGATGCGCAGGAACGCGAAAAGTTTCTGAAGGCACAGGCTGCCATCGTCGCAAAAATCAATGCCCCGGACGGTGCCGACATTGCCAAGATTGTTCATAGCACCGGAGGCGGCTTGCGGCGCGTATATACCGAAATCGAAAAATTAAGGAGGATGCAGGCATGATAAGCAAGATAGAAATGCAAGCGATGGATGCTGTTATCGGTATCCATCGCGAGATGAGAAAAGCGAATGAGATAGACTGGGAACAGCGCAGATATGAAATTGCCAAAAGCATGCTTCCGGTAGTAAGAAGCAATTCATCAGGTATAATGTCTATAAAACAAGTTGCCAGACTTGCTGTGGACTATGCTGATGCTCTTATTGAAGAATTGAAAGGAGGTAACCGTGAAACTGAAGAGAGCCTACAGTCCCGGTGAGGTGCTGAACATGAAGATTCCCCGGTTCGAGTTTTCCGGGGACTGGCAAACCTCGATAGGCAACCCGGCCAAGAGCGGCGTGTGGATTATTTGGGGAGCCAGCGGAAACGGTAAGAGCAGCTTTGTGATGCAGCTGGCCAAGTACCTGTGTAGCTTCGGACGCGTAATTATGACAGTTTGAAGAAGTACCGGTTGTCGTTCCAGATGAGCCTGAAACGGCACAAGATGGGTGAAGTGAAAAAGAAGCTGATTATCCTTGACCGGGAACCGATGGAGCAATTGGAGGAACGGTTACGGCGCAGAGGCAGTCCCGGAATCGTGATTATCGACAGCTTCCAATACAGCGGCTTGAACTACAAAACCTACAAGGAGTTCAAGGAACGTCATCCCAAGAAACTGTTTATCTTCATCAGCCATGCCGAGGGGCTTCATCCGGCAGGTAGAAGCGCCCGCAAGGTGGAATATGATGCCGATGTGAAAATCATGGTAAGCTGTTTCAAAGCCTGGTGCAAAAGCCGCTTTATGGAGCGGCCCGGTGAGCCCTACGTGATATGGGAAGAAGGTGCTGCCAAAACATTGAAGGACGATAATATGGAGGATTATTTGAATGATGGAATGGGAGAATAAGCTGTACCAGATACTCCTGAAAGAACAGGAAGCGGAGGCCGTGGTGGACGATTGGGTAGAACGTAACATACAAAGCGACCTCCGTCTGCGCAGGGCCAAGACAAAGGGACACGTAGTGATAGAAACCAGGGATGTGATGTTTGCTCGGAATATTCAGGTATGGCATCCGTCCTGCCAAATAAACATTAAAGATTTGAAGTGATGGAAAAGAAAGAAGAAAAGAAAGTGTGCTGCATCTGCGGCAAAGAGTATGAGGGCTACGGATACAATCCGTTCCCGGTGAAAGAAGAAGGCTGCTGCTGCCAATCGTGCAACTACAGTGTGGTCGTTCCGGAACGGTGGGAACGACACAAGGCTTTTCAACGTGGTGAAGCGACCGGTGCCGGGAAAGTGTACATCAGCGGAGCCATCGCGCACTATGATATGAATGAGCGCAAGGAAGCCTTCAGCCGTGCCGAGGAGAAACTGATGGCACAAGGCTATGATCCTGTAAACCCTTTCAGGAACGGATTGCCGGATGAAGCTCATTGGAGAGCCCACATGCGGGCCGACATTGCCCTGTTGCTGGCTTGTGACTATATCTACATGCTGAAGGACTGGGAACTGAGCAAGGGAGCCAAACTGGAGCTTGACGTAGCCAGTTCGTGTGGCATTAAGTATTGTTTGAATAACCTTTTAATAGTGAATGTATGGAAGAAAAACAGAAAGTTCAGGTCGTATTTGAATTTGACCGTTCCGAGTATGACGCGTATCTCTTTTTGATGAATCAAAAGAAGACGAAAGAGGTAGAGCAAATATGGAACACCATGAGCGGTGAGCCTGTGGTTGCGGATATTGATTTGTTTGAAGAGGACAGCCAGTCTGTAAAACTTATGATGATAAGTTTGGCAATTCTTTCAGTGGAGAAAAAAGTGAAAGGATGATATGGCACAGGAAGTAACCAATTTCGCCCGGTTCTATGCATTGTTCAACAAACTGCCTTATCAGGGCGATCGGGAGGAATTCAAAAAACAAATCGTGCTGCAGTACACGTGGAACCGGACAGACAGTCTGAAGGAAATGACGGCCAAGGAGTATGAAGTTTGTTGTACTGCTCTGGAGAAACTGAGCGGACAAGACGAATGGCGGCAGAAACTTCGCGAGGAACTGCGACGGAAACGCAGCGTCTGCCTGAAGCTGATGCAACAGTTGGGTATAGACACCACCGACTGGAACCGGGTGAACGAATTCTGCAACAACCCCCGGATAGCCGGCAAGCCCTTTGTTCAGGTTAGTACAGCCGAGCTGGAACAACTGGCCATCAAACTGCGGGCTATCCAACGAAAAGGAGGTTTAACCGATAAATAGAGCAATATGGATAAAAAAGCACATGAAGCGCTTGAGCGCATAAGAAAAGACGTGACCCTTACGACATCCGATATGGAGAACCAGGATGCAGCGGAGTTTTTCAACGAACTGGCCGACTGGGCGTATGCCAATGGGGAGGCCATGCTGATAGACGATGAACCGGAAAAGCAGGATGATTATGAGGATAGATGACCAAGACAAGCTGATAAAAGCGGGGTTCTGTATAATACGAAAGGATGATTATCCAGGCCCGAGGATAAAGATGTGTACCGGCATAAACGGTGGCTGGAAGACATACAAGAAGTTTGAAACCAAAGCAGAAAGAGACAGGACATTCGCTTTGCTGCTGAAGGATGACAAAGTAATAGCTGATTAACAACTAAAATGATTTAAAATGGAAAAGAACAATCAAAGTGTGGACATCAAGTCCCTGAGTAAAGAACAGCGAGCAGCCCTCATGGCCCAGCTGCAGCAAGAAGAGAAAGAAGACCGCATCGCCCGTCGTGAAACTTACGAGGCATTACGCGGTGAGTTTATGCACGAAGTAAAGACCAACGTTCTTGAGATGGTGAATGCCGTGACCGGGTTCCGCGGATGGCTGGAAAAAGAAGCCGATGCCTTTACCAAGGTGATGAAGGAATACGGCCAGGTGAAAAGCGACGAACAGCGCAGCTATACCATTACGGACGGAGACTTCCGTCTGGAAGTGAAAAGCAACAAGGTGAAAGGCTTCGATGAACGAGCCGACATGGCAGCCGACCGTCTGATTGACTATTTGAAGCGCTACATGCAGAACAGCGAGAAAGGTTCTGATGATCCGATGTATCAGATGGCCATGACCCTGCTGGAGCGCAACAAGATGGGCGACCTGGACTACAAGAGCATTTCAAAGCTGTATGAACTGGAAGATAAGTTCGATGAAGAGTATGCAGACATCATGCGCCTGTTCAAGGAAGCTAATGTAGTGCAGCGCAATGCCACCAACTACTACTTCAGCCGCCGCAACCCTGAAAACGGCGTATGGACCCGCATTGAACCCAGTTTCTGCCGTTTGTAGCCGAAACCCGTTAACCCTATAAACAGAAAGCGCCGCAGTTGTTATAATTGCGGCGCTTTTGTTCTTAAAATAGATGGAAATCAGTTATTTTTGTAAGAGAAATAAAATGTATGGGCAAAGGACGGGATAAAGAACTGATCAAGCTGCGTGACGAGGCACTATGCCGTCGTTACTACTATTGGACAGAAATACAGCGGTTGCGGTTCGACGATGCTTTAAAAGTGTTGTCGGAGCGCGAATTCTTTATATCCGAGGAACGTATCATGACCATCATCCGCCGGAAATCACGTGAGGGAACAGACTACAATCTGAAGCCTGTTCCCAAGGTGAAAGCCCCCCGTCTGACTGCCGCCCAGCTGGAACTATTCCCCATAAGATGACGGCATGGCCGATTCATCGTGCAGTGTGAATGAGAACGTCATTTCATAGACCTTGATGTAATGCGGCATGGCATACGAACGGCTTTTCTCGCGTACCAGCGGCGAAGCGTTGTCCGTGCATTGCAGACACTGCAGCGACTTGTATAATTTCTTGGTCAGCTGCTGCCTTTCCCTCACCTTGTCATACGTGCCGGATGCGTAGCTTGTATCGTCGTAACAATCGATGGCCAGCCGGACGGTCAGTGCGGATTCGCTTTTCTGTGCCCCGTATCCGAGGTCGTGCCAGTCGGAGTTTGTATTTCCGATTAATACACAAGGGAAAGTGACCGGGTACTGGTCTTCTTCTGCTCCCATTTCCAATTGTCCGTAGTCCTCGTCGATGAGAGAGAGTTCCGGCATTTCCTGTGCAATCTGTTCCATGATTGCGATAAAAATTTCGTCCATATCGTTATTGGTTTAAAATGTTGGTAATTTCCTGGTCCACCTTTTCCCGGATACGCCGGTTCAATTCTTCGCTTTCGCCCATGAACTGGCGCTGCGGGATGCGGATGTGCAGTTTCTTTTTTTGGGTAAGCGCCATGTTCCTCCAGAACTGTGCCTGCGGATTCAGTTCCTTCGGCTTGGAACGTCGTTTGACGCGTTTCTTTTGCCCTGTGCCGGCTTTTTTTCTTTTTCCCGAAGCCTTGTAGAACTTGGCCCATGCAAAGCGCCTCATGCGGTCTGTGACGGTGACATCGATTTCCCCGCCCCAGTTGTTGATGGGTGCATAGACCACCTCGTTGAATACCCTTACCCGGTAGTCTGCAGGTGTATATCCGACCGATTTGAACAGATGTTTCCTGCCGGAGAGCAGCGTTCCATAATTGCTGGCGGCATCGGAACCTCCCGAGGACAGCCGTTTGGCTTTGGGCCAAGGGTGAAGACCGCCATTGACAAATCCACCCTGCCGGAAGTTATCCTGAAAATGGTCTTTGGCCATTCGTCCTACCATGACTGGCATTTTGCGGCGCATCATACTGTCCAGCCTGTCACGTTTCCGCTTTATCATTTCCGTAAAATCTTTTATGTCCATAATCATCAGTAATTCAAGAATAATTTATAACTTTGCAACCGAGGCTTCCAATATGCCTTTTATGCGTTATGAATATACCGGAACAAGTAAAGAACGAGGCCCGTGTACTTATTGAGCAATACGGTGACACCTTCGAATACCTTGGTATTTATGAAGGCCAGGAAGCCTATGTGTTCAAGTTTCCGGGGGACTCCTGTACCGGTTATCCTTTCGTCTATCTGTATGACGGTAAAGACGCAACCGAAATAACCGGTCCGTTATCCCTTGACGTTATCGATTCATGTATCGAAAATATCGAGGAAGGAGACATCGAATAGCTTATTGTCAATTCTCAGGACTCCCCTGCAGTTGTGGGAAGTCGCAGCTCCTATTTCACATAAATATTTTACGTCTTTCCATTCCATTCCTGAACCGGCAGAATTATCGCTTTGGGGTTCGATATACCTTAGTTCACCATCCGCAAACCGTTGCAGGATTGTAGCATGCCCGCCCCCGCTTTTCCAGCCGATGCACAATTCATATACGCCTTCTTCCTTACATACCTCATTGAAATACTCCATGTACCTTTTAGGGGTCATTTTCAGGTATCCTTTGTGCGCAAGCCAGCTGTTTATACTTATATGTTGCGCCGGAGTACCGTCGGTGTTTTTCCAGACTTCAAAAGCACGTCCATTACTCAGATATTCAAGTTTAGACCCTGCGACATTGCCTTTGGCGGTAATATCCCATCCACGTAATCGTAAAGCGTATGCCGGTGCGCAAGTCTGGCAGTTGATACTGTATGGAGTATTCCCGTTTTTTATCGTAATCGCTGTTCTTCCGGTATCTGTTTCCCCTTTTATCGCGGTATATTCCTTTGGAATCCAAAATATACTCTTCCACATGTTTGGGATTTGCATTCTGTTTGTCCGCCTTATCCACATCCATAGGTTTTCCTTTTTTGATTTTAAGAGCCTTTTCCATTTCGAGGTTGTTCCGGGCAATGGCCATTTTTTCCTCCCCGGTAAGGTAGTCCGGCATTTCCGCAATCATCTCGTCAATACGGGCCATAAGTTTATCCACCGCTTTTTGGGCACCCTTGTGGGCTTCTGCCTGATATGGATGATTGTCGGAAAACAGTTTGCCGTCCGTTCCCGGATTGTTATCCAGTCCGGGCTGGGGCTTGTTCTTGTCGTCTTCGTCCGGAAGTGGTGTCGGCTCCTCGTCGGTGGCAGTGAGGTCGCACTTGCAGTTCCACCGGTCGCCCGGTCGGTGGATGTTCCAGAACGTGTCATCAATCGGCCGGATGGTATTCCAGAACGGGCGGTGGTCAGCCCCCGGATGAATGGAGGTGGACGGTAGCCATTTGAGGTTGGGCAGAATATCGCGTTCGCGCAGGAACTGTTGCCAGTCAGCCGCCTGATGCGCCCGGATGACCGCCGTATCATACTCCGTCCGCAGCCAGTGACGAACCTGATGGGAAGCAATGGGCAAGACTTCCTGTACCCATTTGTCGAACGGTTTTAAAATGCCGTTTGAATCCAATAAAAGTCGTGCCATGTCATTCTGCATACGATGTACCTTGAATGCCGAGAATACGGCATTGTTCCGGAGTATGGCATTTCTGAAATCCTCGTCCGGAGTAATGGCCTTGGATTTGCTGAACCCTTCCTTTGCCGCCTTGTCCATCTTTGCCCATATTTCATTGAACAGGTTGATTTCGATTTCGGTTGCCGGATGAAAGTCCCTGCTGTATATGTTCAGCAAGGCACGCCGCAGCACCTCTTCGGAGAAGTCAAACTCCATGGAGATGCTGCCATTATCAGCCGCATACAGTCTGTCGACTACCAGTCTAAAGCTGCCCCGTCTGCCGGGGCTTTCACGAAAAAACCTTTGAGCCAGTTCCGGAAGTTTCTTTTCTGTTTCGGTGTCGGTTCATCATCCCGTCCCTTATTCGCTGGCTCCGGCTCCTTCTTCGGGCTTGGAATCTGGTCGGCTTGTTCAGCCGTCTTTTGTTCCGCCTTCAGCTGCTCGTAATTGGCCGGTTTGTCGATACCGAATTCCTCATAGAGATAGTCGTCGTCGATGGGGATGTTGAAGTTCTTCTTCAGCTGCGTGAGGATGGATATTTTGGTACCGGCATCCGTTTCCTTCGGTTCGGGGAAACAGAACGTACCCCCTTCGGTGTTGATGCCCATGCGCAGCAGAATGTCCGTCATGTCGTAATTCAGCACGTTGAGCACGTACTTCCGGTCGGCCTCCAGTACCTTGTCCTCTACTTTCTTATGAACCGTACCCAACGACCTGCGTGTCCTTTTCGGTACGATTCGGTGGTCGAGCGTATTGCCCACGTATCAGTTTGGTAAAGTTTACGTTTGTTGCACCGCTCGCAGAGGCGTTCATAGACATCGGCAGACCCTGTTTTGTTTCCGGTCTTCCGTGAGTTTGTAGTTCCGTGTCCTTGGCATGGAAGAACTGCGCCAGACTTCCGGCATTGGCCGCATCCTCCATGGCCCGCTGGCGTGACTCGTCGTCGTCGGAATCATAGATATATTCCTGGATAGGCATGCCGAATACCTCGGAGAACTGTGCCCAGTCGCCCGTAGTGTTACGTTTGTAGATGACCCAAGGTGCAGCCTTGGCCAACAGCCCCAAACTACGGCGGTGAACCCACAAACAAGCAGTCGGTATATTCATTCCAGGAATGGCCGGTAATGTCCGTCTGGTGGCGCAGGATGAGTTCCCTGACCGGATCCACATGCTTGCGTGGTACCAGGTCATAATCCACCCACTCCTGCAGCTTGTAGAACTGGCAGAGCGAGAAGCCCCAGAATTTCGCATCAAGGATGTCACCCACCAGCCGGTTGAACCAGGGCGACTGTATCTGTTCGTTGATTTTATCGTCGGGCTTCCCGTCCACCCGGAATTCCATGTTGGAGCACAGCACGGCATTCTTTCGCTTTTCGAGCACACAGGAAAGGTGGGTATCCATCAGAATGTCCTCGTAGAGGTCATAAAGTTTGTAACGTCGCGAGAAATCGACATTCTCGGCCACCCTTACGGCTGCCATGTAGTCGGAAATGTCCAGCCCGAAGCGTTTGGGCTGTGTGAGCACAATCACATTCGGTCTCTTTTGTCCCGGCAACGTGAAGTTTCCCCCTACGGTGATGATGCCGGCTTTGTTGTTTTTTCTGTTTTTCTTTTTCATGATGCTTGCTTTTTACCAGTGGTTCGTTCGTTTGCGGTTGCTTTGAATGCGGAAATCCGACCTGCCCGCCCTTTGTTCCTCGGGCAGCAGCGGAGCCCCTTCGATTGAAATGTCCTCGTCGGCCACCGCCTTCATCCATTCCACCGCCCGTTCGTAACGATCCTTGCGTACCTGGGAAAGTTTCTGCGGGTTGTGGATGCAGAAGATGTGATAGACCGCCATGTCGATGACCATCATCAGCACGAGCTGGTTACGGTTCTCGCCGGTGGCTGCAAAAATCTTGTTGCAGTCGTAGCGTTTGCCCAGATAACACCGCATTTCGGCAATGGCCCTGTCCTCGCAAACCTCAATGACCGTTTCGTCTTCGCGAACCAGTGCGTCGAGGATGTCTCGGTGGATGCTCGCATCGTAATCGGTAAGTTCAACAATTTGCTCATAGTCCTATTGTTTAGAGTTGTCATAATCTTTCTTATTCCGTTTCTTACATCCTTCCGTGATCGGAATACGGGCGGTTCAATGCGCCTGATCAGTTCGTCAATGATACGGTTCGCCCCTTCGACCGCATCCGGTCCGTCGGCCGGATAGCGCATGGTCAGGGTGAACAACTTGAACTGATCCTCCAGTTCCTTCATGTGCGGATTGTCCCGTTCAGCCTCGTTGAGGATGAGGTTCCCCTCGCGGTTGAGCGGTTCAAGGTTGGCCTCGATGCGCGTAGCCTTGTCCGTCTTCTTCTCCTCGTCGCCCCGGATGAACAGCGCAATCTTCTGTTCGCGGCGTACTTTTGCCACCAGCGGTTTGAACACCTGTTGGAAGAAAGGGTCCTGCAGCTTGTTGTTCTCCATGTAGCAATAGACATTGGTCTTGCCCCCGACAAATTCAAGCATCCGGACATACCAGTCAATGAACTCCGCATTGAGCGCCTGTGCCAGGAAAGTCTTGATGACGTAAAGCCTGCCACCCAATTTGCCACAGAGCGAAACCGTCTTGAAGGATTTGCCTTTCTTACCCTTGCTTTCGCCCGGTGCCGGGTCGCCATACACCACGAGGAACTTGAATTTGGAGAGTGCCGGAACCTTGCCGTATGCAATGTTTTCGAATACCTCTCCCACGGAAATCGGGTTGTTGAAATATTCTCCCTGTGCCGCCTTTTTGGATATTTTGGACAGTGTGCGGTCGATGTCCTCTTCCGAGTTCTTTTCCGGCCATGTGGAAAAACCGTTTTTGTCGCGGATGTTCACGATGTCCCAGGAGTCGGCCATTTCGCCCGCCCTCACCACGCAGCAGTCCTTGGCGATGATGTTTCCGCAGAAGATGACCAGTGTAGGTTCGGAAATGGACCTTGTGGGATACAGCGCATTTTCCCACCAGTCCCAGCGCTTCTGGATGATGTCCGGGTTCTTGGTATCCTCGTCCGTATCAAAGTCATCGACCAGCAGTACGTCGGGACGTATGGCCTCGTTTCGCGAACCACGCGGAGATTGTCCGGCACCCAGTGCGCGGAAAGAGACCTTCCCTTTGGTGGTGAATTCATCCTCGGTCCATGAGCCCGGCAGTTCCTGTTTGCCGTAGTATGCCATGATGCGTCCGTTGGCTTCGAGATTGGCCCGGTAGGGATCGAGCAGGCGCACCGCATTGTCCTTGCTGTTGGAGGTCAGAATCACATTCTTTTTGCGTCCGGTAAGCGTGAGATTCATGACGATGAACATGGTGACGGTGGATTTGGCCAGCTCACGGCTCCAAGAAAGCACCTCAAACCATTCATCGTGTGCAATGATCCGCCGGATAGCCTTTTTCTGGAAGTCGGCAAATTCATATTTGACATAATTCGGAAAAAAGAACTTGATCCATTCTATGGGATGTTTCTCAAGATATTCCCGGTGTTTTTCCCGTTCGGCTGCCGTCATGTTCCTATCGACCGGTGTAGCCCTTGCGATGTCTTCTTTGTACTTCTCCCAATCGAGGAGAGCGAGTCTGTCAGTCTGTTTCATTGTCTATCCCTTTATAATTTGTCTTTAATGTACGCATCGGCCAGGCGTGTAATTTCCTTTGCCTTTTCGAGGTCGGCCGCCCGTACCCAGTCGATGAGCCCGGTGAGGACACTGATGATGTCGGCAATGCCCACTTCCTGCTCCATGTTGCGTATGGCCGCCGACAGTTTCCCGAGGATGTCAGCCTCCTTGGATGAGGGGAACCGTTCCCCTTCGGGCCGTTCGGCGATGGCCTTGTTTATTTCGGCCACCTGCCGGTAGAGGTTAGCCACCTGTTCCTGCCTTGTGAGCGTAAGCCCCACCTTCTGTTCCTCCCACTTCCCGGCCCGTACCCAGTTGGACACGGACACCCGTGACACGCCCACCCGGTCGGCGTATTTCCTGCTGTGTGTAGGTTTTCCTTGAGGTACTAAAGTTTTTCGCCCATTTCCTTTTTCGTGGGCATTCGTACAAATCTGCCATAATCGTTCCTTTTAGTTGTAAATCACGTTACAAAATTGCATAGAAAAAGCGGGGTTTGTAAAAGCGCGTACGCATGATGACGGGTTACAGCGTTATGATAACGCCAGAAAACGTTATGATGCGGACGCGGTTTCTTGGTGCCATGGGAATGTTCTATTTTCGCACCATCGAAAGGCGGGGAAACCGCTGGTAAAGACATGACGATGAGCAGATTTTTCAATATTACAACGAGTGACGACGGCACCAGTACGATATTCCTGTACGGGGACATCGGAGACTATACGGAGGTGCAAAGCGGGCGCATAGCCCAGGAACTGATGGAAGCCGAACGCGTGAGCCGACGCATCCATGTGCGTATCAACAGCAACGGCGGGGAAGTGTACAGCGGCATTGCGATATTCAACGCCCTGCGCCATAGCCAGGCCGACATCCGCATTTATGTGGATGGCATAGCCGCCAGCATGGCCAGTGTGATAGCCCTTTGCGGCAAGCCCGTAGAAATGAGCAAATATGCCCGTCTGATGCTGCACAGTGTGAGCGGCGGGTGTTACGGCAACAAGCAGGACCTGCAGCGTTGCATGGAAGAGATAGAAAGCCTGGAAGGCAGCTTGAGTGAAATCTATGCCGAGCGGCTGGGCATGAGCAAGGAAGAAGTGAAACAGACCTATTTTGACGGCGAGGACCATTGGCTGACCGCCAAGGAAGCCCTGGACCTTGGTTTCATAGACGACATCTATGATGCAGACCCCGTGCCGGCAGACAGTACACCGGCGCAGATATATACTTTATTCAATAACCGGCTCGTTGAGCCACAAAAAAACCAGAGAAGACATGAATCTGGAAGACGTAAAGAAACGCCCGCGCTTCAAGGACTGCGCGAGTGATGCGGATGTGTTCCGCCTGATGGACCAACTGGAGGAAGAGGCAGGCAAGGTACCTATCCTTACGAAAGAGAACCACGACCCTGAAGGCCAAGGTGAACGACCTACGACGACAAGGCTGAAGCCGAAGACCTTGCCGCCCGCAAGCAGCTGCTTGACGCAGCCGAGCAGGACGGTCGCATTGATGCGACTACCCGCCCATCTACGAAAACCTTTTGGCCAATGACCGCGAGAACGGCGAAAAGGCCCTGGCCCAACTGCCGGTAAAGCGCCGTGTGATGGAAGACCTGCATCTGGAACCGAATGGTGAAGAAAGCCCCTGGAACAGGCGTATGCGAGAAATTAAGGACAAACGTAAAAAGTGATTGAACTATGGCAATAATTGTAAGAAACACGAATTACAGCGGCGAGGTACTGGAACAGTTGCTGACGCTTGCCGCTACGAGCAATGAGATTGTGGAAAAGGGGCTGATCATGGTGATTCCCGGTGTGGAGAAGAAAATCAGCCTGCCGCGCCTGAAGACCGGCAAGATGCTCCAGAAGCGCAAGGAGAACCCCGGCGTGGAGGATTCGAAGGGCAACTTCAACTACGACGAAAAGAGTCTTGACCCGGTGGACTTCATGGCCTTTACGGTGTTTAACCCCCGCACGTTCGAGAACATCTGGCGCAAATGGCAGCCGAAGGGCAACCTGGTATTCTCGGAACTTCCGCCCGAAGCGCAGAACGCCCTGCTTGCCGAGTTGGCCAAGCGGGTACAGTTTGAACTGGGTGACCACTATGTGAACGGTGAATATGGGGATGATGACGACCACTTGTTTAACGGCATCCTGACCCAGATGGCCAAGGATACTGAGGTGATTGTGGTGGACAGCGCAGAATCGACCATGCTGGGCAGACTGAAAGCCATGCGTGCGAAGATTCCCGTGGCCATCCGCAACAACCCGGACCTCCGCATTCTGATGAGCGTGAACGACTTTGACAAGTATGATGACGAGCTGACCCAGCGCGAGTCCAAGAACACGAGCGAAACCGATGTGAATGCCCGTCGCTACAAGGGCATTACCATTGAGACGCTTGCGGCCTGGCCCGATGATCTGATTGTGTGCACCCTCTGTTCGCCCGATGCCGGCGGCAACCTGTTTGCGGCTGTGAACCTGCAGGACGATGAAGACGTGATTCAGATTGACAAGATCTCGAACGCGAGCGAACTGTACTTCTTCAAGATGCTGATGAAGGCTGACACGAACATTGCCTTCGGTGAAGAAGTGGTGGTGCTGGACAAGCGAAGCAACCCCGTGTTCAAGGCGAGCGAGAAGAAGATTTCAGTTGACCCTGCCAGTGTGACCCTTGAGGCAACCGGTGGCAGTGAAGAAGTGACCGTGACCGCCAGCGGAGAATATGAGATAGGCAGTGCCCCTGCCGGCTTCAAGGTGGAAGCGACGGATAAAGGCGTGAAGATTTCGGCCGGTGCAAACAGTGGCAGTCAGAAAACCGGTACACTGACCCTTACGCTCAATGCCGACCGCAGCAAGACGGCCAAGATTACCATTACCCAAAACCCAGAAAGGATAAGATGGTATGGCAAAATTGAAGTATCTGGTAATTCACTGTACGGCAACCCCGGAGGGGCGTGAGGTATCATCGGCGGACATCCGGAAGTGGCACACTTCGCCCGTAAGCCAGGGTGGCAGAGGTTGGAAACAGGTGGGCTACACCGACCTGTTCCACCTGCAGGGCGGTGTGGAACGCTTGGTGAACAACAACGAGGATGCGCAGGTGGATCCCTGGGAAGTGACCGACGGAGCCAAGGGGTACAACAGCGTGAGCCGGCCACATTGTGTATGCCGGCGGTGTGGCCAAGGACGGC
>ENA-OQNM01000217-OQNM01000217.1-human-gut-metagenome-genome-assembly--contig:-NODE-217-length-21638-cov-2.862861_pt1 | contig 21638 bp, 21 predicted proteins | sample MGYA00242632_ERZ504886 | MGnify/ENA primary metagenome ERZ504886 (study PRJEB26092, sample SAMD00036424) | human gut metagenome | host: Homo sapiens | study: EMG produced TPA metagenomics assembly of... | reverse complement strand
GAGGGCTTCGATACGCTCCACATCCTGCACAACAACTCCTACTCCGTGGAGGGCTACGCCATCTGCGGTACCCGGGGCTGGCTGTTCGATGTGGGGGAGCCTCACGACGAAAAGGTGATGAACCGCGAGATCGGCCGCCTGCGCATGAGCCTGGACGCTGCCGAGCCGGGGCTGGAAAAGCTGGTGTTCCTGCATTATCCGCCGGTGTACACCGGCATCAGCGCCCCGGAGATCGTGGCCACGCTGAAGGAATACGGCATCCGCACCTGCTACTACGGCCATCTGCACGGCAACGCTATCCGCTATGCGGTGCAGGGCGAAGTGGACGGCATCCGCTACAAGCTGGTGAGTGCCGACGGGCTGCGATTCTGCCCGTATCGCATCAATTGAATGGCAAAACCGATAAAAATTAACAATTTGGACTGGCAATTGTGTCAAGAGCGTGCTATAATAAGTTTTGACGCGATTGTTGCACCCAATTGAGCGCGCGCGTCTCCGCATATTGCAAAAGCAAGCTGATCCAGGACGCAGTGCGCGGTTGCTCAGGGCAAAAAAACTTCCTGCCCGATGCAATAGAATTTTTGAGTGGAGGAAAAACAAATGAATCTCATCAAGTGTGAAAAGCTCGAGAAGAGCATGGCAGAACTGCAGTTCTCCATCGACGCAGAGGCCTTCAAGAAGGCTGTTGCCGATGTTTTCAAGAAGGAAGGCAAGAAGTATGCTGTGCCCGGCTTCCGCAAGGGCAAGGCTCCCCGTTCTCTGATCGAGAAGATGTACGGTGCCGATGTCTTTACCTACGATGCCATCAACGAGCTGTTCCCCGAGGCTTTCGAGGCTGCTGTCAAGGAAGCAAACGTGGAGCCGGTCGGACGTCCGGAAGTCAGCGTTGACGCCGCAAACGAGACCGAGGGTGTCACCCTGACCGTCAAGGTCGCTGTCAAGCCCGAGATCAAGGTCGGCAACTACAACGGTCTGACCGTGGAAAAGACGGTCCATACTGTCACCGACGAGGCTGTGGACGCTGAGCTGAAGCGTGTGCAGGAGCGCAATGCCCGTGAGCTGACCCGTGAGGGCGCTGCTCAGAACGGCGATATCGTGGATATCGACTTCGAGGGCTTTGTGGACGGCGTGGCATTCGAGGGCGGCAAGGCTGAGCACTACAGCCTGACCCTGGGCAGCGGCAGCTTCATCCCCGGCTTTGAGGATCAGATCGTGGGCCACTCCGCTGGCGAAGAGTTCGATGTGAACGTCACCTTCCCCACCGAGTACCAGGCTGCTGAGCTGGCCGGCAAGGCAGCTGTCTTTAAGATCAAGCTGCACGAGGTCAAGTACAAGGAGCTGCCCACTCTGGATGACGAGCTGGCAAAGGACGTCTCCGAGTACGACACTCTGGACGAGTTCAAGGCTTCCATCCGCAAGAACAACCAGGAGCAGCTGGACAAGCAGGACGACCTGGCTGTCGAGAACGCTCTGGTCGATCAGGTCATCGAGAGCATGGAGGGTGAAATCCCCCAGGCTATGTACGAGACCCGTATGGACGAGATGGTCAACGACTTCGCATTCCGCGTGGAGCAGCAGGGTCTGCGCCTCGAGGACTACCTGAAGTACATGGGCCAGACCGTGGAGCAGTTCCGTGCTTCCTTCATGCCGCAGGCTGAGAAGCAGGTCAAGATCCGTCTGGCTCTGGAGGCTGTTGCCGCTGCTGAGAACATCGTCGCTTCCGATGAGGACGTCGATGCTGAGATCAAGCGCATTGCCGATCAGTACAAGATGGAAGAGAAGCAGGTGCGTGATGTGGTGAACATGGACGACCTGAAGAACGACCTGGCCGTGACCAAGGCAATCGACTTCATCAAGAGCCACGCCAACATCGTGGAGAAGGCTGCTGAGGCCGAGAAGGCTGCCGACGCTGAGTAATTGGCGTCCACAGCTGTAAGGTGCACGGACTGCCGTGCATCTACAAATCAAAGGTTGTAAAAAATTGACCGATACGGCTGAACTTTACAGGGAACCCGTATCGGTCAATTTTGCAAATACTATATTCCGTTTTTTTGGGAGGCGAACTTTATGAGTTTTGTTCCTTATGTCGTGGAACAGTCGGCACATGGCGAGCGTTCATACGATATTTTTTCCCGTCTGCTGAATGACCGCATCATTGTTCTGAGCGAGGACGTCAACGACACCTCCGCCAGCCTGGTCGTGGCCCAGCTGCTGTATCTGGAAGGGCAGGACCCGGACAAGGACATCAGCCTGTATATCAACAGCCCCGGCGGCTCCATCAGCGCCGGCATGGCCATCCACGATACCATGCAGTATATCAAGTGCGATGTTTCCACCATCTGCATGGGCATGGCAGCTTCCATGGGCGCATTCCTGCTGGCAAGCGGCACCAAGGGCAAGCGTTTTGCGCTGCCCAACGCCGAGATCATGATCCATCAGCCGCTGATCGCCGGCGGCCAGGGCGGCGGCCTCTCCGGCCAGACCACCGACATCAAGATCCACGCCGAGCACATGGTGTATATCCGCGACAAGATGAACCGCATGCTCAGTGAGTATACCGGCCAGCCGCTGGAGAAGCTCCAGATGGACACCGAGCGCGACAACTATATGTCTGCGCTGGAAGCAAAGGAATACGGACTGATCGACGAGGTCATTACCCACCGCTGATCGTTCCGCTGACACCAATTTATCCAGGATAAGGAAAAACAGCTATGGCAAATAACAATTCCGGCAGAGACAAAAACGAAAAGGATCTGGTCTGCAGCTTCTGTGGAAAGCACCAGGACGAAGTGGAACGCATGATCATCGGCCCCGGCGTCAACATCTGCAGTGAGTGCATCGGCCTGTGCCACGACCTGCTTTCCGACAAGCCGGAGCGTCCGTCCGGCAGCCGTGCACCGCGTGCAGGTGCGGGCCGTACCCGCAGCCTGCAGGCCGCTGACGACCTGAACATCAACATCATGACCCCGGCGGAGATCAAGGAAGGCCTGGATCAGTACGTCATCGGGCAGGATGAGGCAAAGCGGGTGCTGGCTGTTTCGGTCTACAACCACTACAAGCGCATCCTGAGCGGCAAGGGCGGCGACGTAGAACTGCAGAAGTCCAACGTGCTGCTGCTGGGCCCCTCCGGCGTGGGCAAGACCCTGCTGGCCCAGACGCTGGCCAAGATGCTGGGCGTCCCCTTCGCGATCGCCGATGCCACCACCCTGACCGAGGCCGGCTATGTGGGCGAGGATGTGGAGAACATCCTGCTCAAGCTGATCCAGGCAGCGGATTTTGATGTGCAGAAGGCGCAGATCGGTATTATCTATATCGACGAGATCGACAAGATCACCCGCAAGAGCGAGAACCCTTCCATCACCCGCGATGTGGGCGGTGAAGGCGTGCAGCAGGCCCTGCTGAAGATCCTGGAGGGCACTGTGAGCAATGTTCCTCCGCAGGGCGGCCGCAAGCATCCGCAGCAGGAGTTCATCCAGATCGACACCACCAACATCCTGTTCATCTGCGGCGGTGCCTTCGACGGACTGGACAAATATATCCTGCGCCGCACCGACAAGTCTGCTCTGGGCTTTGGCAGTGCACTGAAGGACAACTCCGTCGAGGCGGAGAAGGCCCTGCTGCGCAAGGTAGAGCCCCACGATCTGGTCAAGTTCGGCCTGATCCCGGAGCTGATCGGCCGCCTGCCGGTCATCACCGTGCTGGACGATCTGGACGAGGATGCTCTGGTGCGCGTGCTCAAGGAGCCCCGCAACAGCCTGGTCAAGCAGTACAAAGAGCTGCTGAACATGGACAACGTGGAACTGAACTTCACCGACGAGGCACTCCACGCCATTGCCCGCAAGACCATCGAGCGTAAGACCGGTGCCCGCGGCCTGCGCAGCGTGATGGAGAGCATCCTGCTGCCCATCATGTACGAGGTGCCCAACGACGCCACCATCATCCGCGTGACGGTGGATGAGGACACCGTGGAGAGCGGCGAAGCCCACCTGGAGTACGGCGCAGTGCGCAAGCGTTATAAGAACCAGACCTCCCTGAGCTGATACCGGCAGGGGAGAAAGGCCCTGTTTCAAAAGCAATTTGCTTTTGGCAGGGCTTTTTGTTTTCAGATTCTTGTTTCTAAGGGCAAAATGCGTTATAATAATAAAGTCTGGAATCTGTGCGGAGCTTTTCCCTGGCAGGAGCGCTTCCCCCAAGGCAGATCCCGACGCAATGGGTAACAGGAAGTACGATAAAGGAGTGTGTTTTCAATGGCAAATTATCTTGCAATGAATCGTGAAGAACTTGCTGCCGAAAAAGCTGCGCTTGAGGCAGAGTACAAAAAGTTTCAGGCCAAGGGCCTCAAGCTGAATATGGCCCGCGGCAAGCCTGGCCCTCACCAGATGGATCTGGCCATGGACCTGCTGAAGATGAACGATTACACCACCGATGCCGGCACCGATGCCCGCAACTACGGTGAGCTGGAGGGCCTGCAGGAGGCCCGCGTGCTGTTTGCCGATGTGTTCGGCGTGCAGCCCGGTGAGGTGTTTGTGGGCGGCAACTCCAGCCTGCAGCTGATGTACAATCTGATCAACATCGGCTATGTGTTCGGCTTCCCGGAGTCTCCGTGCCCCTGGTCTCAGGTGGAGAAGCGCAAGTTCCTCTGCCCGGTGCCCGGCTACGACCGTCACTTTGCCATCACTGAGGAATTCGGCTTTGAGCTGGTCAGCGTGCCCATGACCCCCAATGGCCCGGACATGGACATGGTGGAAAAACTGGTGGCCGAGGATGACACCATCAAGGGCATCTGGTGCGTGCCGCAGTATTCCAACCCCGACGGCTACACCTACAGCGATGAGACCATCGAGCGCTTCGCCAAGATGAAGACCGCTGCGCCCGACTTCAAGATCTTCTGGGATGAGGCCTACATCGTGCACCACCTCACCGATGAGTATCATCGAGACCCCCGGTGCTGCTGAACGAGAGCAAGAAGTACGGCAATGAGGACCGTGTGTTCATGTTCACCTCTACCAGCAAGATCACCTTCCCGGGTGCCGGTGTTTCCGCCATTGCCTGCAGCGAGAGCAGCATGAAGTATATCTGCAAGCGCTTCTCGGTGATGATCATCAGCTACGATAAGATGAACCAGCTGCGCCACGTCCGCTTCCTGAAGAACAAGGAAGGCGTTCTGGCCCACATGGCAAAGCATCGCCGTCGTCTGGTGCCCTGCTTCGATGCCGTCAAGACGGCATTCCGCAACAACCTGACCCCCTGCGGCGACATTGCCCACTGGACCGATCCCAAGGGCGGCTACTTCATCAGCCTGTACGTCATGCCCGGCTGTGCCAAGCGTGTGGCAAACCTGTGCAAGGAAGCCGGCCTGACCCTGACCGGTGCCGGTTCGGCATACCCCTACCACAAGGACCCGCAGGATTCTCATCTGCGCATTGCACCCACCTACCCCAGCCTGGACGAGGTGGAGACCGCCTCTGAGCTGCTGTGCGTCTGTGTGCGTCTGGCCGTTGTGGAAAAGCTGCTGGCAGAGCAGGCATAACATTTCTTTGTAAAAACCTCCTCCGTGCGGTCCGCCGGGCCTGCCGGGGGAGGTTTCAATAACGGGTCCCGCAGCAAACGGGACGTTTGGAGGTATTCCTGAAACATATGAAGACAAAAGGCAAAGCATGGCACCTGGTCGTCACAGTGCTTCTGATCCTTGCGTTTGTGTACACGGCGTTTTTCGGCGTGTCGGCAAAGTACGGCGATGTGACCACCACCTACATCAAGGGTGCAAAGGACATCCGGTTCGGTGTGGACATCAAAGGCGGCGTCAACGTCACCTTTGTGCCCTCGGAGGACTACGATGCCACCGAAGAGCAGCTGGAAGCGGCGCAGCTCGTCATCGAGAACCGTCTGGTGGCCCTGAACGTCACCGACTATGAGCTGTATGTGGACCCCAGCTCTGACAGCCTGATCCTGGAGTTCCCCTGGCAGTCCGGCGAGACGGATTTTGACCCGGAAGCTGCTATTGAGGAGATCGGCACCACCGCCTACCTGACCTTCCGGGAAGGCAGCAGCAAGGATGGCCAGTTGATCCTGGACGGTTCCATGATCGAAAGTGCTGCGGCCCAGTACGGCCCGGTGACCAGCGGCGGTGCTTCGGAGTACTATGTGTCCCTGAAGTTCACCGACGAGGGTGCCAAGGCCTTTGGTGAGGCCACCACCCGTCTGGCTGCTTCCAACGGCACCATCAGCATCTGGCTGGATGACGAGAATGTGAGCACGGCCACCGTCAACGCGGCCATCACCGATGGCGAGGCCATCATCACCAGTTCGGCTTCCAACCCCTTCACGCAGGATGCCGTGGTCAAGATGGCCCGCCAGATCAACTCCGGCGCACTGCCCTTTGCCCTCAAGGTGGACAGCTACTCCACCGTCAGCCCCAGCCTGGGCGAGAACAGCCTGAGCGCCATGGTGCTGGCCGGTGTCATCGCCTTTGCACTGATCGTGGTGTTCATGACGGTGCTGTACCGTCTGCCGGGCTTTCTGGCCTGCATTGCACTGGCCGGTCAGGTGGCCGCTACGCTGGCCTTTGTTTCCGGCTACTTCCCGGTGTTTGAGAGCTTTACCCTGACGCTGCCCGGCATTGCCGGTATCATTCTGGCCATTGGCATGGGCGTGGACGCCAACGTCATCACGGCCGAGCGCATCAAGGAAGAGCTGAAGAATGGCAAGTCCCTGGACGGCGCACTGAAGAGCGGCTTTGCCCGCGGCCTGACCCCCATCATCGACGGCAACGTGACCATCGTCATCGTGGCCATCGTGCTGATGGGTGCCTTCGGCCCCTCGGACGGCCTGTTTGCCAAGGCACTGCACTTTGTGTTCTTTGCCTTTGGCCCCTCCACCGCCGGTACCATTTACGCTTTTGGCTACACGCTGCTGACCGGCGTGCTGCTCAACTTCGTGTTTGGCGTGTTTGCCACCCGCGTCATGATCCGCGGTGCGGCCTCCATCAAGGCTCTGCGCAACCCCTGGCTGTACGGTGCTGCCAAGCTGGGCAAGGATGAGACCGAGAAAAAGCAGGTCAATTTTGTGGGTCTGCGCAAAAAGTTCCTGGTCTTTTCCTCCTGCCTGATGGCAGCCATCGTGCTGTGTGCTGTGGTGTTCGGTGTCCATCTGGACACCGAGTTCACCGGTGGTGCGATGATCACCCTGAGCTACGACGGCAGCTTTGAGATGGCACAGGTGCAGCAGACCGCCTCCGATGCACTGGAGAACACCGGCCTGACCCTGCAGACCGGCGAGAACGTGGCCACTGGTGACCAGACCCTGAAGATTTCCATGCCCGGCACCGAGACCGTGACCACCGATCAGGTGGAGGCTCTGCTGGACTCTTTGAACGAGACTTACCCGGACAACAACTTCGCGCAGCTGTCCCTGAGCAACGTCAGCGCTGCCATGGGCACCAAGTTCCTGCAGAAGAGTCTGGTTGCCGTGGTGTTTGCGCTGGTGCTCATCCTGCTGTACATTGCCCTGCGCTTCAAGAACATCGGCGGCCTGACCGGCGGCATGATGGCAGTGCTGGCGCTTGTGAACGACCTGATGGTGGTGTTTGGCACCTTTGTGCTGCTGCGCACCGCGCTGGACGGCAACTTCATTGCAGCCATGCTTACCATCCTTGGCTACTCCATCAACGATACCGTTGTGGTCTACGACCGTATCCGCGAGAACCGCACCCTGATGGGTAAAAAGGCATCCTTTGAAGAGCTGGTGAACCACTCGGTGAACCAGTCCGCCCGCCGCACCCTGATCACCACCATTACCACGGTGATGGCGCTGGGCGTTATGTGCATCGTGGCAAAGCTGTATGGTCTGGACAGCATCTTTACCTTTGCGTTCCCGCTGATGATGGGCATGATCAGCGGCGTGTACACTTCGCTGTGCGTTTCCACCTCTGCGTGGGTGCTGTGGAGTGAGCGCAAGCCCAAGACCAAAGCCTAAAAACACAGCCCGGTCAGACCGGACAGGAGGAACAGAACATGAAGTGTCCCTATTGCGGAGCCGAGGAATCCAAAGTGATCGATTCCCGCCCCACCGAAGACAGTGAGCGCATCCGCCGCCGCCGCGAATGCCTGAGCTGCCATATGCGCTTTACGACCTATGAGGTCGTGGAGACTGTTCCGCTTGTGGTCATCAAAAAGGACAGCTCCCGTGAGCCGTTCGACCGGCAGAAGCTGCTCAACGCCATGGTGCGTGCCTGCGCCAAGCGGCCGGTCAGCTACGAATCGCTGGAGCGTGCGGTAAGCAGCATTGAGCAGACGCTGCTCAGCTCCTACGACCGTGAGATCCCCAGCGTGCGCATCGGTGAGCTGACCATGCAGGAACTGAAAAAGATCGACGAGGTGGCCTATGTCCGCTTTGCCTCGGTCTACCGGCAGTTTGCCGATGTGGAGAGCTTTTTCAATGAACTGAAAAAACTCATGGGCGACCGGAAGGGCGCGCAGTAATCCGTAATTTGAAAAGCACCGCTTTCCCTGTACAGCAGCAGGGAAGCGGTGCTTTTTGTGCTTACACAAACCGCCGGGCCAGCCATTGCAGTGTTTCCACCTGTACCTGTGCCCGGCGCAACTCCCCAAAGGCTTCTTCGGGGGCGTTCTGCTCCAGGTGCCCGTCGGCGGTGCGCAGGGCTGCTTCCAGCTCGGTAAAATCCTCCGTGCGCAGCAGATGGTTCATCTTTTCCCGCATCCGGTCACACCGGTCGGCTCCGCGGGCCAGTGCCTGCCGGGCGGTGGGCAGGTCACTGTTGCGAATGGCCTCAATGGCACAGTCCAGGTCGGCGGAGATGTCATCGGCAAAGCGCTGTACCTGAAAGCTGCTGTAAAAGGCAGTGGCCAGCAAAGCGGCCACGATGGCAAAGCAGGCGTAGATCCGTTTCATTTCCGGCCCTCATGCACCGTAGCGCGGCGCTCCTTTTTCAAAAGAAAATAGTCCTCGGTCTCATTGCCGACAAGAAGCAGGATTTCCTGTGGCAGCAGGGTATTGGCCTGCGCTGTGCGTTCCAGCCAGGCACGGTCTTTGCCGCACCAGTGCAGGTTGTCCTCGAGCACCTGCCCATCCAGCACAAAGGGGATGGTTGCGTGGCAGTGCTCCACCCGCAGCTGCAGGTCGGACAGCCGCGCAGGTTCCTTTTCCGGCCGCAGTGCTACCGAGAGGGTGCCGTTCGTCTCAATGACCGCATAGGACACATCCCGCGGATCAAAGACATCCTTGCCGCGCAGCGCTTCCATCAGGTCGGCCACCGTCAGGCGCAGGGTGCGCAGGGCGTTCTGGTCGATCTCTCCGTTCAGGATCACGGTTTTGGGCCGCCCGGACAGCAGGTTGAAAAACTTCTGGCTGCGGAAGCTCAGCGCGGAGCCCAGCAGCTCCAGCGCAGCAATGAGAAACAGCGGGATCAGGCTGGCCGTCACCGGAACATCCTCCGATTCAATGGAGATGGACGCCAGATTGGAGATCAGGATGGTGGACACCAGTTCTTCGGGCTGCAGTTCCCCCAGCTGACGCTTGCCCATCAGCCGCATGGCAAACAGCACGCACAGGTAGATCAAAATCGTGCGGAAGATCAACAGCTTCATCGTGGAAACCTCCTGTCGGCACCCGCCGGTATGGAACCGGCTCCGGGCGGGCATACTGCTGTGCAAAGGAGTGGATGTTGTGTGCAGCAGTTGTCGTTGCATCTGGCCGAAAATCTGGCAGAGCTGGACGCCCGGTTCGGTGCCTCTGCGGATTATTATGCCAAGGAAATCATGATTTATCATTGCCGGGGCTGCATTGTGCTGTTTGACGGCATGGCCAGTCTGGATTCACTGTGGGAGCTGCTGTTGGACGCGGCCAGTCGGCAGGCGCTGCAGCGGCCCTGCCCATGCACCGGGCAGGAAGTGTATGAGCGCATTCTGCATGGTTCCGCTTCCCCGGCCGAGAGCACCCCGGTGGAGGATCTGCCGGATCTTGTCAAGCGGTTAACGGCAGGCATGGCTGTGCTGCTGCTGGATGGCTGCGCGAAAGGCATTGCCTTTTCGGTGCAGGCCCTCAAGTACCGCTCGGTGGACGAGCCGGAAGGAGAGGGCAACCTGCGCGGCTCGCGGGAGGGCTTTGCCGACCTGCTGCGGGTGAATCTGAGCCTGCTGCGCCGTCTGGTCCGCACTGATGATCTGGTGTTGGAGGTGGCGCAGGCCGACACCGCCGCAGGGACAGAGTACGCTATTTGCTACTGCAGGGGCAAAGCAGACCCCGCCATGGTGCGACAGGTGCGGCAGACCCTTGCCGCTGCAAAGCCGGAGCTGCTGCTGGACAGCAGCTATTTTGTACCGTGGCTCCTGCCCAGCCGGGCACGGCTGTTCACTCCGGTCAGCTACACCCAGCGCCCGGCGGCGGCTTCGGCCAAACTATGTGAGGGCCGCATTGTAGTGCTGGTCAACGGCAGCCCGTCGGCCATGGTGCTGCCGGCGCTCTTTTGTGAAAACTTTGAATGCTTGGACGACTACGCGTCCACTGCTGTGTTCGCCTCCTTCTTGCGGGTGCTGAACTATGCTTCCTTTTACCTCACGGTCTTTCTGCCGGGGGCGTTCGTTTGTCTGGCGGTCTATCTGCCGGAGCTGATCCCGCCCCAATTGCTGTATAAGATCGAAGCCGCCGAAAAGGCTACGCCGCTGCCCTTGTTTGCAGAAATGCTGCTGGTCATCCTGCTTCTGGAGGTCATCCGGGAGGCCGGGCTGCGGATGCCGCAGTCGCTGGGGCATTCGGTCAGTCTGGTGGCCGCCCTCATTCTGGGCGATGCCGCCATTGCCACCGGCTTGATGAGCACCCCGGTCATCTTTGTGGCCAGCATTACGTCCATTGCGGTGTTCGTCACGCCCGCTTTGTACGAACCGGCCACCCTGCTGCGCATCGGCGTAGTGGTGGCTGCGGGGCTTGCCGGGCCGGTGGGACTGGCCGGGGCTTTTTTGTGCTGCTGCTCAGCCTGTCCGGCACCGGGATGCTGGGGGTGCCGTATCTTGCACAGCATCCGTTCCCGCAAAGCCCGCTGGCCGAGGACGGCGTCATCCGGCGCAACTATCGGCACCTGTCCCGCAAGGGGTTCAACATCTGGCAAAAACGGAGGCCCCGCGCATGAATAAAACGCAGGACAAATTTTCATTGCCGGCAGTGACCCTCAGCATCTTTGCCGCGGCGGCGGCAGAGCGTCTGCCGGTATGCAGTTCGCCCCGGGCACTCCTCTGGCAGGAGGTGCTGGCTGCAGTACTGCTGATGATACTTTCTGCTTTGGCCAGTCGGTTCTGGCAGTCCGGTCCGCCAAAGTCTGCCGCCTGGGCAGCTGCATTTTGCCTGCAGGTCTGGCTGGCGGTGGAACTGGCCGGAACATTCTGGAAGGCTCTGCAAGTCTGCAGGGAAGAGTTTTCTTCGCTGGCATTGCTGGGGTTTTTGCCGCTGCTGCTCTGGGCGGGCTGGCAGATGCCTGCCCGCGCATGGGGTGCCCCGGCGCAGGTGTTGTGGTGGTTTGTGGCGGTGGGAAGCGCGGTGTGTCTGATGGGGCTGTCCCGGCAGATGCACTGGGCCGGGCTGTTTGCGCAGGCTGCGCCGCAGAGCACGGCATTCACCGTTCCGGTCTATGCGGAATACTTTGCGGTACCGCTGCTCTGCGGCCGGGAGGAGCGGCGTGGTGTCTGCCTGCCCATTCTCACAGCCCTTGTACAAACGGCGGCAACGCTTGGCATGGCACTGGTGTTCGGTCGGACATACCCGGCGCGGGAATTGCTGTGTGCATGGAGCACCGGGACATTTTCCCGGCTGGACGCGGCGCTGCTGCTGGTCTGGCTGACCTGCGCGATTTTTCGCATCGGGGTGCTGTGCACGGCCGTCCGGATGCTGGGGCAGGAGTACGCCATCAAAAGCGAAAGGAAGTGCGGCAATGAAGCAGCGGTGGGCCCGAATTCTGCTTTATGCGGTGCTTGTCGGTTGGTGCCTGCTGTTCCTGCGCTGTGAGACCACCGAAAAAAGTATGATACGGGCGGTCTATCTGGAACAGAAGGAACAGACCTGGTCGATGGGGCTTTTGTATCAGTCACCGGAAGCGGCAGCCGACGCAGCCGATGCCTCAGCCGCACTGCGCATCGCCGATGGCCGAGGGCAGACATTGGAAACAGCCCTTGCCGCTGCCGAAGGAACTTTGCCGCAGACGGCAGATTATCGTCTGTGCGATTATGTACTGTTCCCGGAGCAGACGGACGACGGCGTGCTCTCTGCATACGAAGCACTTGTGCTGGAACGCGGCTGCGGGCGCACAGCGGCCCGGCTTTCCTGCACGGAATTTGATCTGGAAATACTCTTGCAGTCGTGCGGAAAAACGGAGACGCTGCCCGACAAACTGTTGGACAAACTCAAAGCGGACTCGGCGGCAATGCCCCGGCTGTATGCACACGAGGAAAGCATGCTGCTTCCTGTGCTTTGCTTGCCCGAAGCACAGGAAGGGAAAGTGATGGTTTCTGGCAGCGGGGCCTTCCGCACCGGGAGCGGTGCGGTGCAGCGCCTGACAGAAAACGAGACAGAGGCGTTTCTTCTGCTGACGGGCACACCGGGCAAACGAACCTTCTGGCTGCAAGGAAAGCGTGTGACCATCCGGCGGTGCACCGTCTCAGTTGCTCTCCGAAAGCAGACGGCCACCCTGCGTCTGGACTGCCAGACGGCCTACGGCACGCCGCAGCCGGATGCGGCACAGTGTCAACAGTTGGAAGAGCTTTGCCTTGGGGTGGTACGTTCCTGCTGGCAGCAGGGGACAGACCTGCTGCATCTGCAGGAGCACAGTCTGCTGCGCACAGGCTCTCCCGACGGGTTTGACCCAACAAAAAACGCCTGCCCGCAGCTGCAGGCAGACGTTGTATTTCTGGGTGCTTGAAAAATCAGGATGCCGTGGGGAAGGTGACCGTGATGGTCGTGCCGACGTCCACCTGACTTTCCAGCTTGATGCGGGCCCCGTGGATGAGGGCAATGTGCTTGACGATGGCCAGCCCCAGACCGGTGCCGCCGGTGGCCTTGCTGCGGCTCTTGTCCACCCGGTAGAAGCGCTCGAACACACTGCTCTGCGACTCGCGCGGGATGCCGATGCCGTTGTCGGTCACGGTCAGGCTGCAATGGCCGTCCCGGGTGCAGGCTGTCACGATCTGCACCTTGCCGCCGGGGCGGTTGTAGCGGATGGCGTTGTCACACAGGTTCTGGCACAATTCATCCAACAGATTGCGGTTGCCCCGCACCGGTGCGCTCTCGCCCAGATAGGTCAGGGTGATGTAGGCGTGGCGGGCGTTCAGCTTCTGACGCTCCACACACTCCTTGGCTACGTCCAGCAGGTCCACGACCTCCATTTCCGGCATGGAGGAGGTCTCGGAGGCGTTGTCCAGGCTGGACAGCTGCAGGATATCGTTCACCAGCTGGATCATCCGGCTGGCCTCGCCATGGATCTTCTGGGCAAAACCGGGCACATCCTCCGGCTTGGCGATGCCGGTCTCGATCAGTTCCGCATACCCGGAAATGCTGGTCAGCGGGGTCTTGAGCTCGTGGCTCACATTGGCGGTGAAATCCTGCCGCATCTTCTCGTTGTTTTCCCGCAGGATGCGGTCGGCATGGATGCTCTCGGCAAAGGGAATCAGTTCCTTGTACGGGACCTTATCCTGAATGTGGTCCAGATCCTCGGTCATGTTCAGCACCGGCTGCACAAGGGCGCGGGTGAGCAGGGTGGACAGGATCGCGGCAGCCAACATCAGGGCAACGCAGCTCAGCACGATGGCCGGCAGGGCTCCGTCGTAGACCGACCACACCGTTTCGGCGTCCTGCGCCACGCGCAGGATGTTGCCGCCGGGCAGCTGCACGGCATAATAATAGGTCTCATATCCCATGGTCTGGGAATCACGGATGTCCTTGCCGATGCTGCCCTGCAGCGCCTGCACGATCTCCGGACGGGTAAGATGGTTCTCCATGGGCTGATCGGTGGCAGACTCAAAGATCACGTCGCCGTCCGGGGAGATCAGCGTAATGCGCAGGTCGCCGGTCACAAAGAAAGAAAGCTGCTGCGGCTCGCTGGTCAGGTCATACCCGGCACGGATGAGATCGCTCTCTTTTTCCAGGTCATCCCAGGCCTGGGCGATAAAAGCCCGGTGAAAGACAAAGATGCACAGTGCTGCGGTGAACAGCAGCCCCAGAAAGCCCATGAGGAACAGCCGGTAGCTGATTTTTTCTTCCATGCTGTGCGGCTTCATTCGTCTCCAGCCTCCTCGTCATCGGCCAGCTTGTAGCCCACCTTGCGGATGGTGCAGATGTAGCGTCCGGCATCGCCCAGCTTTTTGCGCAGGGTGCGGATGTGCATGTCCACGGTGCGGCTTTCCACCGAAATGTCGGTGCCCCACACCACCTGCAAAATCGTCTCGCGGGTCACCACAAGGTTGGTGTTCTCCAGCAGAAGGCGCAGCAGGCTGTATTCTTTGTAGGTCAGTTCGACAGGCTGGTTGTTCACCGTCACGCTGTGACGTGCATTGTCCAGCAGGATCTCATGGAAGCTGAGCACATTGGGCCGTGTCTCCGGAGCCGCTCGGCGCAGAGAAGCACGCACCCGGCTGAGGAACTCCATGATGCCGAACGGCTTGGAAATGTAGTCGTCGGCACCGCAGTCCAGCCCGCGCACGGTGTCCAGCTCGCTGGATTTGGCCGTGACCATGATGATGGGCAGCCGGTGCAGGGAAGGGGTGTTGCGCAGCTTTTTCAGGATGGAGAACCCATCCTCGCCGGGCAGCATCACGTCCAGGATCACAAGCTCCGGGGCTTCGGTGCGCATGGCCTGCCAGAACGGTTCGGAACTGGCAAAGCTGGCCACTTCATAACCGTTGGACTGCAGGGCATACTGCTCCAGGCTCACGGATGGCGTCATCATCTTCTACGATATAGATCATTTGTCAAATTCCTCCGCAGATTGATTGTCCGGGAAGAGATACCGCTCCCGGTATTTGTCCAGTCGACGATGAAATTCTTCGCTCTCCTTGGTATCTTTGCCATGACGCAGATCGTTGAGGTAAGCGTGGGTGTCAAAACTGTCCTGTGCTACCTCGATCTGAGCGACAGCCACGTTGCTGCAGTGGTCGCACACACGCTCGTAGTTGGTCAGCAGATCGTCCAGCACAAAGCCGTACTCAATGGAGCAGCTGCCGGTCTGCAGGCGGGCGATGTGGTGTGCCTTGATGGCACGCACCAGCTCGTTGACCACAGCTTCCAGCGGCTCTACCTTGCTGGCCAGGTGCAGGTCTCCCTTGCGGAAGGCGTCGGTGGTGCGGCTCAGGATATCCTGCACGGCATCTTCCAGCACCTGCAGCTCCTCTTGTGCGTCCTTGGAAAATTCAATGTTCTTCTGGTGCATTTCCTCCGCGGATTCCAGCAGGTTGACCGAGTGGTCACTGATGCGCTCGAAATCGCTGATGGTGTGCAGCAAGGTATTCACGCTCTGGCTGTCGGCGTGGCTCAGCTCGCGGCCGGACAGCTTGACAAGGTAGGTGCCCAGAGCGTCCTCATAACGGTCCACGGTGCTTTCCTCGTCACGCACCTTCTGGGCCAGCTCGTCGTTCCACTGGTGGGTCAGACTCATGGCCTGCACCACGCCCACGCGGGCCAGCTCTGCCATGTCGGCGGTGGCGCTGCGGGCGCGCTCCACGGCCACAGCCGGAGTGTTCAGCAGACGTTCATCCAGCAGGGAAAAGCTCTCTTTTTCCGGGGAGTCCGGGATGGTGAGGATGGCCAGCTTTTCCAGCCCGTTGGCAAAAGGCAGCAGGATGAGGGTGGCCAGGATGTTGAAGGCGGAGTGCACCACGGCGATGCCCCAGGCTTCAATGGTGGAATCCACAAAGGCAAAGTGGCACACGGCGTTCAGACCGTAGAAACCAAACAGGAAGATGGTCACGCCGATGATGTTGAAGTACAGGTGCACCATGGCGGCCCGGCGGGCATTCTTGGTGGCACCCACCGAGGAGATCAGCGCTGTGACACAGGTGCCGATGTTCTGGCCCATGATGATTGGGATGGCACTGCCGTAGGTGATCACGCCGGTGGCGCTCAGTGCCTGCAGAATGCCTACACTGGCGCTGGAACTCTGGATGATGCCGGTGACCAGTGCGCCCACCAGCACACCAAGGATGGGGTTGGAGAAGCGGACGAACAGGCTGGTGAACCACTCTTCGCCCTGCAGCGGCAGCACTGCGTTGGACATGGTGGTCATGCCGGTCATCAGCACGGCAAAGCCGATGAGGATGGTGCCCACACCTTTTTTCTTCTCACTCTTACACATATACAGCAAAATGCCGATAAATGCAAGCAAAGGACTGAAAGAAGTGGGTTTGAGCATCTTGATCAGCACACTGTCACCCTGCAGACCCGAAAGACTCAGGATCCAGCTGGTGACGGTGGTGCCCACGTTGCTGCCCATGATCACGCCGATGGCCTGATGCAGTTCCATGATGCCGCTGTTGACAAAACCGACCACCATGACGGTGGTGGCGCTGGAGCTCTGGATGATGGCCGTTACGCACAGACCCAGAAAGAAACCTTTGAGCGGGCTGTCGGTGAGCTTGCTCAGGATCTTCTGCAGCTGGCCGCCGGCCTGCTTTTCCAGCGCCTTGCCCATGATGTCCATGCCGAACAGGAACAGGGCCAGGCCGCCCAGCAGAGAAAAGACATTGAAAATAGTCATAAGGATTTTCCTCACTTTGATTTGACGTGTTTTCTTCCGAGTTTCAGTATAGTGGATGCATTGTAAAATCCGAAACCGAGCAAATGTAAAATCCATGTAAATGTAAAATCTTTTTGCATGAAGCCCGGACAGACCTCTTCGCAGCAGCGTGCCTTGGCCCGCAGGATAGAAAAAGATGGGAACAGGCGTTGTAATCGTCCGGATTTTTTACTATAATAAAAAAAGAAGGATGCCGGCGCACAGCCGGGCACAAGAACACAGGAGGAACAAGGATGGGTACGTTCAACGTCTCGCTCAAAACGCTGACCGAGCGCGTCAGCCTGGAGGTGGTCTATACCCCCAAAGAACTGGACCAGATCAATGTTGAGATCGCAGAGGTCAACCGTCCGGGTCTGTTTCTGGCCGGATACTATGACTATTTTGATAAACTCCGTCTGCAGATCATGGGTCTGGCAGAGATGAATTTTCTGTCCGGGCTCTCGGCCGAAAAGCGCTACGAGGCGCTGGAACAGCTGTTCCGCCAGCAGCCGCCGGCTGTTATCGTGGGCCGCAGCGAAGAGTTGGAACCGTTCCCGGAGATGCTGGAGCTGGCCAAAAAGCACAGCGTGGCGCTGCTGCGCTCCAACGAGACGACCTGCACCCTGATGGGCAGCCTGATCAGCGTGCTGAACCTGGAGCTGGCTCCCCGCATCACCCGGCACGGCGTGCTGGTGGAGGTGTACGGCGAGGGCATCCTGATCTTGGGCGACAGCGGCATCGGCAAGAGCGAGCTGGCCATTGAGCTGGTCAAGCGCGGGCACCGTCTGGTGGCCGACGATGCGGTAGAGCTGCGCAAGGTGTCCAACCGGCAGATCATGGGCACCGCTCCGGAGAATATCCGCCACTTCATTGAGCTGCGCGGCATTGGCATCGTCAATGTGGCCCGGGTGTTCGGTGTGGGTGCGGTCAAGCTGAGCGAGAGCCTGGACCTGGTGGTCCAGCTGGAAGCCTGGGACCCCACCAAGAATTACCAGCGTACGGGTCTGGAAAACGAATATTACGACATTCTGGGCGTCAGCATTCCCAGCACCAGCATTCCGGTCTCGCCCGGACGCAACCTTGCTGTGGTGCTGGAAACCGCGGCCATCAACAACCGCCAGAAAAAGATGGGTTACAATGCGGCCAGGGAGCTGCTGATCCGTCTGGGTCTGGACGATAAACTGGACTAAAGGAGCACGCACCATGGAACAACTCAAGCAGCAGCTGCAGGCGGCTGGAATCCTTTATAAAGAAAACGAGCCGCTCTCGGCACACTGCACTTTCCGCATTGGCGGCCCGGCCGACCTGTTTGTGATGCCACGGGATGAAGATCAGCTTTGTCAGACCGTTCAGTTCTGCAAACAGGCGGAGATCCGCTATTACCTGCTGGGCAATGGCAGCAACATCCTGTTTGCAGACGAGGGCTTTCGAGGAGCAGTCATTGATGTTTCTGCCGAAGCAGCGGGAATGGGACTGTCGATTTATCAGAATGCCGACGGCGATTATATTTCGGCACCGGCAGGTCTGAAACTTTCCGAGCTGTGCAAGTTTGCCCTCCAGCACGGCTACACCGGGCTGGAATTTGCCTATGGCATCCCCGGCACGGTGGGCGGTGCCGTCTACATGAACGCCGGTGCTTACGGCGGCGAAATGAAGGATGTGCTGGAAGCCGTCAGCTATCTCACCGCCGACGGCCGCTGGGTGGACAGTGAAGCGTCCGAGCTGGACTTTTCCTACCGGCACAGCGCGTTTGAAGAGAATGGTGCCTGCATCCTTGGCGCAGTGTTCCACCTGGAAAAAGGCGACCCGGATACCATCAAGGCCCGGATGAACGAGCTGATGCAGAAGCGCATCGACAAACAGCCGCTGGACAAGCCCAGCGCCGGCAGCACCTTTAAGCGCCCGGCGGGCGCTTTTGCGGCGGCCCTCATCGACCAGTGCGGCCTACGGAGTTACCGCCATGGCGGTGCCGCCGTAAGCAACAAGCACTGCGGTTTTGTGGTGAACCTGGGCGGTGCCACCTGTGCCGATGTGCTGGCACTGTGTGACGAGGTGCGCGCCATTGTAAAGGAAAAGACCGGCTACGATCTGGAAAAAGAGATCCGGGTCGTGAAATAAGATAGATTCAAAAAGGAGCGGGATCGGATCCATGGAACTGTTGATCGTCAGCGGACTTTCCGGTGCAGGAAAGTCGGTTGCTATGAATGCGCTGGAAGATATCGGTTATTTCTGCATTGACAACATCCCGGCGGCACTTCTGCCCAGCATCACGGCCTTTTCCAAGGCGGGCGATAACCAGCTGGAACGGGTGGCGCTGTGTATGGATGTGCGCGGCTGCCGCACGCGGGAAGAGATCGAACAGGCGCTGCAGCAGCTGGATGCGCAGAAAAAACCCTACAAGATCCTGTTCCTGGATGCGCCGGACGAGGTGCTCATGCGCCGCTACAGCGAGACCCGCCGCCGTCACCCCATCAGCATCGCAGAGGGACTGTCCACCCGGGATGCTTTCCTGAAGGAACGTCAGATCCTGGAGCCGCTGCGGTCGCGGGCCAATTACACCATCAACACGGCATTGCTCTCGACTGCACAGAACAAGGAACGCATCTGCGACCTTTTTCTGAAAAATGGCGGTGCAAAAAGCGCCATGCGGCTTACCATCATGTCCTCGGTTCGAGTTTGGTCTGCCGCCGGACGGCGGAGTCTGGTACTGGATGTACGCTGCCTGCCGAACCCCTTCCTACTGTGCCGGAGCTCAACACAAGACCGGCCTCGGATCAGGAAGTGGTGGACTTCGTCATGAACCACCCGGACGGCGAAAGACAGCTGCTGGACCGGTATGAGCAGTTTTGTCAGGTGGCACTGCCGCTCTATGTCAAAGAAGGCAAGAGCCAGTTGACCATCGCGGTGGGCTGCACCGGCGGCAAGCACGCTCCATTACTTTTGCGCGCAAGATCGCGGAGTACTGCACATCCCTCGGCTACGAGCCGGGTGTCCAGCACCGCGATGCCATGCGCTGACCAGAATTGAGGAACCACTATGAGCTTTGCATCCCGTGCACGGGAGGAGATCGCACAACGCAGCCTGCAGAAGGACTGCTGCGTGCGTGCGGCAGCGTATGGCTTTGCCTGCTTTGCCAAATATTTTGATAAAGGGGGGCTGGTGCTCCAGACCGAGCAGCCCCACACAGTGCAGCTGGCCCGGGAACTTTTTGCCCGCTGTGGTGTGCAGGGGGATGTTCTGGAAAGGCAGCGCCCCAGCGGCGTACTGTATGAGTTCAACATCCGGGAGCCGGAACAGGTGGCGCGGATGCATGAACTGTTCGGCACCACCGGCAGCGAGACGAGCCTGCAGATCGACCCCGCCCTGATCCGCTGTCAGACCTGCGTCAGTGCATACATTGGCGCAGCTTTTTTGTGCAGTGGCACCGTCACAGACCCGCAGAAGGAGTACAATCTGGAGTTCCTGACCGCGCGCACCAATCTGGCCCGGGACTTTGAAGCCCTGCTGGCTGAGCATGAATTTGCCCCGCACCGCACCCGCCGCAACGGCGTGAACCTGGTCTATGTCAAGAACAGCGCCAATCTGGAACGACTGCTCCGCTTTATGGGGGCAGCCGGTGCGGCAGAGGAGATCCATGCACAGAAAGCCTTCAAGCAGGTGCGCAACCAGACCAACCGACAGACCAACTGCGACACGGCCAACCTTGGCAAAACGGCCCGGGCCAACGCCCAGACCCTCAGGGCCATCCGGTATCTGCAGGAAAACGATGCATTGGAAACACTGCCGGAGGTGCTGCAGCAGGCGGCAGCAGTACGGCTGCAATACCCCGACTTATCGCTTACCGCATTGTGCGGCTGCTTTGACCCGGCGGTGAGCAAATCCGGCCTTTCGCACCGGATGAAAAAACTGGAAGCGTTGGCAGACGCCCTGCGGCAGCGCGTGGAAAAAGGACAGGAGGCAGAGCCTTGAGCGAAATCAGCGAAAACAACCACTTGGGCAGAGACTTTGTCCACCTGCACGTCCATACGGAATACAGTCTGCTGGACGGTGCCTGCCGCATCGACCAGCTGATGGACCGCGTCAAGGAATGCGGCCAGACCGCCATTGCCTGCACCGACCACGGCGTCATGTACGGCTGTGTGCAGTTCTACAAGGCAGCCAAAAGGCAGGCATCAAGCCCATCATCGGCTGTGAAGTCTATGTGGCTACCCGCACCCGTTTTGACAAGGTGAACAAAATCGACGGCAACAACCATCTGATCCTGCTGTGCAAGAATGAGACCGGCTACAAAAACCTGATCAAGATGGTCTCGGCAGCGTTCGTGGAGGGCTTTTATTCCAAGCCCCGCGTGGACAAGCAGCTGTTGGAACAGTATCACGAGGGCCTGATCTGCCTGTCGGCCTGTCTGGCCGGTGAGGTGCCGCAGGCCATTCTGGCCGGGGACTACGAGCGGGCCAAGGCCACGGCCTTGTGGTATCGGGATTTGTTCGGAGAAGGCAATTATTACATCGAATTGCAGGACCATGGGCTGGAAGAGGACAACATCGTTCTGCCGCAGCTCATCAAGCTGGCGCGGGAAACAGGCATCCCCATGGCGGCCACCAATGACTCCCACTATCTGCGCAAGGAAGATGCCAAGATGCAGGCCATCCTGCTGTGCATCCAGACCGGCAAGACCATTCAGGATGCCGACCGCATGGAGTTCCAGACCGACGAATTTTACGTCAAGACTACAGATGAAATGTATCCCGGACCGCCACCCGCATCCGTTTTGGGTGCGTGCGGTTTTCCGGATGCCCCTGGCGGGACGCCGTGGGCCTGTGGGCCTGTGGGTCGGGTCCGGTCGGGGCGCGTGGTGGTTTGAGAACTGGAT
>ENA-OQNM01000215-OQNM01000215.1-human-gut-metagenome-genome-assembly--contig:-NODE-215-length-21799-cov-3.474714_pt1 | contig 21799 bp, 19 predicted proteins | sample MGYA00242632_ERZ504886 | MGnify/ENA primary metagenome ERZ504886 (study PRJEB26092, sample SAMD00036424) | human gut metagenome | host: Homo sapiens | study: EMG produced TPA metagenomics assembly of... | reverse complement strand
TCGAGATGACCGTATACATCGAAGTCGGAAGTAGTGTTCAGGTTTTCCAGAATGGATTCGAAGTACTCGCGGTAAGCAGTTTTTTCGGAGCGTCCTTCATAGTATTTCGGGTAATAGGGATCGATTCCGTGAACAACGTGGGAGGAACCGATGACAAAATCAAACGGATGTCCGGTCACCGCTTTGCGGTTGATTTCCGTGATGTGGGGCTGCAGACCGACTTCGATTCCGAGACGAATGGAAAGACGGTCACGGCAGGTGTCCTGAAAACTGCGGACTTCTTTTATATAGGAATCAAAATCCAGAAGAAACAGATTGGGATCATCCGGGTAATCATAATCAAAATGATCGGTAAAACAGATGCCATCCAGGTTCTGCCGTACAGCGGCCTGGATCATGTCAGGCATCAATGCGTCACTGTCTCCGCTGTGATGCGTGTGCATATGTGTATCCCAAAGCATAAGAGCCTCCTTTTTTCTGTGTGGTTGGTTTTGGAAAAAGTCTTTTCGTAAGATTATACTATATTTCAGGGGAAATAGATACCTTTAGTGAAAAAATTAACAAAGACGGAGAAAAGACTTGAACTTTCGGAAATAATTGGGTAAAATAAAGGAAGCTTGGGACGCAAGTCCCATGAGACTATTTATTTACAATTCTAGGAGGAATTAAGAATGGCAGTAAGAGTAGCAATCAACGGATTCGGCCGTATCGGTCGTCTTGCTTTCAGACAGATGTTCGGAGCAGAAGGATACGAAGTAGTAGCAATCAACGACTTAACAAGCCCAAAGATGTTAGCACACTTATTAAAGTATGATAGCTCACAGGGTAAGTACGAGCATGCAGATGAAGTTTCTGCAAGCGATGATTCTATCACAGTATGTGGTAAGGAAATCAAGATCTACGCTTTCCCAGATGCAAACAATTGCCCATGGGGTGAGTTAAAGGTTGACGTTGTATTAGAGTGCTCTGGATTCTATACAAGCAAGGAGAAGGCTCAGGCTCATATCAATGCTGGAGCTCGTAAGGTAGTTATCTCTGCACCAGCAGGAAACGACCTTCCTACAATCGTTTACAATACAAACCACGAGACATTAAAGGCTTCTGACACAATCATTTCTGCAGCTTCTTGTACAACAAACTGCTTAGCTCCAATGGCAGATGCTCTTAACAAGTTTGCTCCAATCCAGTCTGGTATCATGGTAACAATCCATGCTTACACTGGTGATCAGATGACTCTTGATGGACCACAGCGTAAGGGTGATTTAAGAAGATCCCGTGCAGCTGCAGTTAATATCGTTCCAAACAGCACAGGTGCTGCAAAGGCTATCGGTCTTGTAATCCCAGAGCTGAACGGAAAGTTAATCGGATCTGCACAGCGTGTACCAACCCCTACAGGATCTACTACAATTCTTACAGCAGTTGTTAAGAAGGCTGGCGTTACTAAGGAAGACATCAACGCAGCTATGAAGGCAGCAGCTAATGAGTCCTTCGGATACAATGAGGACGAGATCGTATCTTCTGATATCGTTGGTATGAGATTCGGTTCTTTATTCGATGCTACTCAGACAATGGTTAACCCAATCGGTGATGATCTGTATGAGGTTCAGGTTGTTTCTTGGTATGATAACGAGAACAGCTACACATCTCAGATGGTTCGTACAATCAAGTACTTCTCTGAGTTAGCATAATCTATCTTAGTTTATGTGAAAGGGTCCGGCCTGTAGGGCCGGACCTTTTTTCATTATGACGAATAAGAAGAAAAGGAAAGGGTTCCGCTGTTTTATGCAGCTGCGGAGTATGAAACAACCGGCTGGAAAGTCATTTCCTTTTCTTCGGGTTTAAAATTGCCGAAAAGGCAGAACGGAGAATAAAAACATGGCATTAAATAAGAAAACTGTTGATGATATCAACGCAAAGGGCAAGAGAGTCCTTGTAAGATGTGACTTCAATGTACCACTGAAAGCTGGCGAGATCACAGATGATACCCGTATCAAAGCTGCTCTTCCTACAATTAAGAAGTTATTAAACGATGGTGGAAAGGTAATCCTTTGCTCCCATCTTGGAAAAGTAAAGAACGGACCAAACGAAGGAGAGTCCCTTGCACCGGTTGCCAAGAGACTTGAGGAGCTTCTCGGACAGAAAGTAAACTTCGTATCTGATTACAACGTAACAGGCGAGGCAGCTACAAAGGCTGTTGAGGAAATGAAAGAGGGAGAAGTTGTATTACTTCAGAATACCCGTTTTCGTGGCGCTGAGGAGACAAAGAACGGTGAGCAGTTCTCTAAGGAACTTGCCGATCTTGCAGACATCTATGTATGTGATGCATTCGGTTCCTCCCACAGAGCACACGCTTCTGTAGCCGGTGTTACAAAGTTCATCACTGCAAAGGGTGGACAGAATGTTGTTGGTTACCTGATGGAGAAGGAGATCGCCTTCTTAGGAAATGCTGTTGAGAATCCGGTACGTCCATTCGTAGCAATCCTCGGTGGTGCTAAGGTAGCAGACAAACTCAACGTTATCAACAACCTGCTTGAGAAGTGTGATACCCTTATCATCGGTGGTGGTATGGCTTACACATTCATCAAGGCTCAGGGATATGAGATCGGACTTTCTCTCTGCGATGATGAGAAGCTTGATTACTGTAAGGAAATGATGGCTAAGGCTGAGAAGATGGGCAAGAAGATCCTTCTTCCTGTAGATGCTGTTACCATCAAGGATTTCCCGGATCCAATCGACGGACCTGTAGAGACAGAAGTATGTGATATCACAGCTATGCCGGCAGACCGTGAGGGATGCGATATCGGACCTAAGTCCGCAGAGATGTTTGCAGATGCTGTTAAGACAGCTAAGACTGTTGTATGGAACGGACCGATGGGTGTATTCGAGAACCCGACACTTGCAGCTGGTACACTTGCAGTAGCTAAGGCTCTTGCAGAGACCGATGCAACAACAATCATCGGTGGTGGAGATTCCGCTGCAGCTAGTAAACCAGAGTGGGTTATGCTGATAAGATGAGCCATATTTCTACCGGTGGTGGAGCTTCCCTTGAATTCTTAGAGGGTAAGGAACTGCCAGGCGTAGTAGCAGCAGACGATAAATAAAAGACAGTTAAATTATTTACAGATTAGGAGAAATAAAAATCATGGCAAGAAAGAAAATCGTAGCCGGCAACTGGAAAATGAACATGACTCCAAGCCAGGCTGTAAAGTTAGTAGAAGAGTTAAAGCCATTAGTAGTATCTGACAGCGTAGATGTTGTTTACTGTGTACCTGCAATCGATATCGTACCGGTTGTAGAGGCTGTGAAAGGAACCAACGTACAGGTTGGTGCCGAGAACATGTACTTCGAAGAGAAGGGTGCATACACAGGTGAGATCTCCGCAGAGATGCTGGTAGACGCTGGTGTTAAGTACGTTGTAATCGGACATTCCGAGAGACGTGACTACTTCAAAGAGGATGATGTTCTCTTAAATAAGAAGGTTAAGAAGGCAATCGAGGCAGGACTTACTCCAATCCTTTGCTGTGGAGAGACTTTAGAGCAGAGAGAGATGGGTGTAACACTTGACTGGATCAGACTTCAGATCAAATCTGATCTTGCAGGCGTTGCAGCAGCAGACGTTGCAAACATGGTAATCGCTTATGAGCCAATCTGGGCAATCGGAACAGGCAAGACTGCTACATCCGATCAGGCACAGGAAGTCTGTGGCGCAATCCGTGCATGTGTAGCTGAAATCTATGATCAGGCTACTGCTGATTCTGTTCGTATCCAGTACGGCGGATCTGTAAATGCAGGAAATGCAGCAGAGCTGTTCGCAAAGCCGGACATCGATGGTGGTCTGGTTGGCGGAGCATCCCTGAAAGCTGATTTCGGTAAGATTGTAAACTACTAGAATCTGATTTTGTATGGTTATAGGGCTATTCATCTGAATTTCAGGTGAATAGCCTTTGAAATTTTACACATGAAGAAAAAATGTCTGGAATGTGTCGTTCTCTTGTTGTTTATTTTTGCTTTGACACATGGCATCATCCAAAATACACAGCCGCTGAAAGAGACTAAGGAAGTACAAACTGAATATGAGGAAAAAACCTCCCAGGTCACGGAGAAATCACAGGAAACCGAGCCGGAAGTACAGGATCTGGAAAACCAGATTTTAAGGACTGCCTCCGGAAAGTTTTTTCAGAAATATCCGGTGGATGAAGCCTTTATGGGATGGATTGAAACGAAGTATGGGAGCGGTGTGCTGCAGAGTCTGTATACACAGCTGGAAAACGGAAATCAGGACCCGGATCTGTGGTATCGGTTTACCGGAAACAGTATGCATGTTCTGTGGCTTATGTATTGCAGGCAGCAACAGTATATGTCGTATTCGTATGAGGATGTGATCTGGAAAGAAGCATCCGATCCGGCATGCATCCGTCTGGATTTTGTCGGGGATATCTGTCTGGATGAGAATTGGTGTACGGGGAAGACGGCAAAGAATCACATGGCGGATTATTTTTCCGATGAAGTAAAAAGGAACTGATTTCGGCAGATTTTACGATGGCAAACAATGAGTTTGCTTATACAACACGGGGACAGCGGCAGGTTGGCAAAGCATACTGTTTTCGGGCAGATCCCAAAGATCGCCGGATTCCTGCGCACACTGGGAATAGATATGGTCTCTTGAGGACAAATAATCATGTGTTTGATTATGGTGAGCAGGGATTTTTAGATTACGCTGGATGCATTGCATGCAGCGGGAATTCCGTACAGTGGTGGTGGCAGAAATCTGACAGAGGCAAGCGCTGTGCGTTATGTGGTCACAGGTCGGACGAAAGATTGCGATTGTATCTGCAACGGAAATCGAAAGGTTTTATCATTTTACACAGAAAGCCCAGAAGGAGAAACCGGGAGTATTAAAGACCCAGCAGGAAGAGGTATGGAAGAAAGAACTGAAGCGTGCGAAGAAGAACAGTGATTATGTGATCGCGTATGTTCACTGGGGAACAGAAGGAAAGATCCATTATGGGCAGGATCAGACAGAGATTGCAGACCTTTGTGTAAAAGCTGGTGCAGACGCCGTGATTGGTGGACATCCGCACCGTCTGCAGGGCGTTGAGTTTATAAAAAATGTGCCGGTGGCATACAGCGTGGGAAATTTCTGGTTTTCTACCGGAAAACTTTACACAACGATTGCACAGATTCAGATTGATGATTCCGGCAGTCTGAAATTGCGGATGATTCCGTGCATACAGGATTCGCTTACGCCTTCGATTCTGACAGAAAAAAAACCAGATCAAAGCATTTTATCATTATCTGGCAGACATCTCCAATCATGTGGGAATTGATGAGGACGGATTCTTTTATCCGTATAAAAATGTCGAAAAACCGGGAGTTTCTCCTTATGCCTATACGTCCGGAAGGCGTTATGGACAGTATTTTGATGATGTGGATCTGGATTTAAAATCGATAGATATCGTGGGAAATTTGCAGTGAACACTTGCAATCCCGTTCAAATTATGTAATATAATAAGTGTTTGTGTAACAATAATGAAGTACCATAGTATAGGATTGTTACAATGGAAAGAGAGGATGAATTATGAGCAAAAAACCCTGTTGTTTTAATGGTTCTTGACGGTTATGGTCTGAATGACCGTACAGAGGGAAATGCCATTGCGCTGGCAAATACCCCGGTGATGGATAAATTAATGAAGGAATGTCCTTTTGTAAAAGGACAGGCTTCCGGTCTGGCAGTAGGACTTCCGGACGGACAGATGGGTAACTCTGAGGTTGGACATATGAATATCGGTGCCGGTCGCATTATTTACCAGGATCTGACCAGAATTACTAAGGCAATCGAAGACGGTGACTTTTTCGAGAATAAGGCACTGCTTGCAGCCATGGATAATTGTAAGAAAAATGATTCGGACCTGCATCTGTGGGGACTTCTTTCCGATGGTGGTGTGCACAGTCATATTACACATCTTTACGGACTGCTTGAGATGGCAAAGAAGCAGGGACTGAGCAAGGTATATGTTCATGCATTCTTAGACGGACGTGATACACCTCCTGCATCCGGAAAAGAATTTATCGAAGAACTGGAAAAGAAGATGAAAGAGATCGGTGTTGGAAAGATTGCTTCTTTATCCGGACGTTACTATGCAATGGATCGTGATAATAACTGGGATCGTGTACAGAAAGCCTATGATTCCCTGACAAAGGGTGAGGGCGTACAGGCAGAAGATGCGGTTAAGGCAATGGAAGATTCCTATGCAAAGGATGTAACAGACGAGTTCGTACTTCCTACCGTAATTACAGAGAATGGAAAACCGGTCTCTGTTGTAAAAGAGAATGATTCCGTGATCTTCTTTAACTTCCGTCCGGACCGTGCCCGTGAAATGACACGTGCATTCTGTGATGACAAGTTTACCGGATTTGACCGTCCGTTCATTAAGACAACATTTGTCTGCTTTAAGGACTATGATGAGACGATCCCGAACAAGCTGATCGCATTTGAAAAAGAGCATATTGTAAATACATTCGGTGAGTACCTGGCAAAGTGCGGAAAGACACAGCTTCGTCTGGCCGAGACAGAGAAGTATGCACATGTTACATTCTTCTTTAATGGCGGAGTGGAAGAGCCAAACGTTGATGAGGCACGTCTGCTGGTAAATTCCCCGAAGGATGTTGCAACATATGATCTGAAGCCGGAAATGAGTGCTCCGGAGGTTGGTATGGATCTTGTTGAGGCTATCAAGTCAGACAAGTATGATGTGATCGTTATCAACTTTGCAAACCCGGATATGGTTGGACATACAGGTGTGATTCCGGCAGCCATCAAGGCAGTCGAGCGTGTGGACGGACTGGTAGGAGATGCAGTCCAGGCGGTGAAGGATATGGATGGTGTTCTGTTTATCTGTGCAGATCATGGAAATGCAGAGAAAATGATTGACTACGAAACAGGTGAGCCACATACTGCCCATACAACCAATCCGGTACCGTTTATTCTCGTAAATGCGGATCCGAAGTATACACTGCGTGAGGGCGGATGCCTGGCAGATATTGCCCCGACCCTGCTTCAGATTATGGGATTAGAGCAGCCGAAAGAGATGACCGGAAAGAGTTTGTTAATCGAAAAATAAAAGAATAAGGAGAGCGAAAATGAAGGAATTTAAACCATTCAAAGAAGGAAAAGTAAGAGAAGTCTATGATAACGGAGACAGCCTGATCATTGTAGCTACTGACCGTATTTCCGCATTTGACAACATTTTAAAGAACAGGATTACGGACAAGGGCGCAATTCTGACCCAGATGTCAAAGTTCTGGTTTGATTTTACAAAGGATGTTGTTCCGAATCATATGATCTCTGTAGACGTAAAGGATATGCCGGAATTTTTCCAACAGGAGCGTTTTGACGGAAACAGCATGATGTGCAAGAAGCTTGAGATGCTTCCAATCGAGTGTATAGTTCGTGGATATATCACAGGAAGCGGCTGGGCAAGCTACAAAGAAAACGGCACGGTGTGCGGCATTAAGCTTCCAGAAGGACTGGTAGAGTCTGATAAGCTTCCGGAGCCGATTTATACACCGAGTACCAAGGCAGATCTGGGCGATCATGATGAGAATATTTCCTTCGAGCAGTCTGTAGATGTGTTGGAGAAAATTTATCCTGGAAAAGGACTTGATTACGCAACACAGATCAAGGATTGCACCATCGCTCTCTACAAGAAATGTGCAGAGTATGCACTTTCCAAAGGAATTATCATTGCAGATACCAAGTTTGAGTTCGGTCTGGACGAGAACGGTAAAGTCGTTCTCGGTGATGAGATGCTTACACCGGACAGCTCCAGATTCTGGCCACTGGAAGGGTACAAGCCGGGACAGGGACAGCCTTCTTTCGATAAGCAGTATGTCAGAGACTGGCTCAAGGCAAATCCGGACAATGATTTCCTTCTTCCGGAAGAAGTTGTTACAAAGACCGTTGATAAGTACAAAGAAGCATATGAGCTTCTGACAGGTAAGCCTTTTACAAGATAGATATAGGAGATCACAATGATTCAGAATAACAGTTATGATGCGGATACACTTCATGAGGAGTGTGGCGTCTTCGGAATGTATGATTTTGACGGTGCAGATGTAGCATCGACAATATATTATGGACTGTTTGCCCTGCAGCACCGTGGCCAGGAGAGCTGCGGTATTGCAGTCAGCGATACCAGCGGTCCTAAGGGCAAGGTTCTTTCCTACAAGGGAATGGGACTTGTAAATGAAGTGTTCGCACCGGAAAATCTTGAGCAGATGAAGGGGGACATCGGAGTCGGACATGTACGTTACTCAACGGCCGGTTCTTCTACCCGTGAAAATGCCCAGCCACTCGTGTTAAATTATGTCAAAGGTACATTGGCACTTGCCCACAACGGCAATCTGATCAATGCACCACAGCTTCGCAAGGAGCTGGAATATACGGGAGCAATTTTCCAGACCACCATTGATTCTGAGGTGATTGCCTACTATATCGCAAGGGAGCGGTTGAATTCCCAGTCAGCAGAAGAAGCTGTGCGCCGTGCGTGCCAGCGTCTTAAGGGAGCTTACGCACTGGTTGTGGCAAGTCCGCGTAAATTGATCGGGGCGCGTGACCCATACGGCTTTAAGCCGCTTTGTATCGGAAAGCGTGACAATTCTTATATTATCACATCGGAAACCTGTGCACTTGACACCATTGGTGCAACATTTGTGCGTGATGTGCTGCCGGGAGAAGTTGTGACCATTTCTCCGGAAAAAGGTATTGAGTCCGATATGACCATGGCACTTCCGAAAGAAAAGGAAGCACGCTGTATTTTTGAGTACATCTATTTTGCAAGACCGGACAGTCATATTGACGGGGTGAGTGTATATGCAAGCCGGATCAAGGCCGGAAAGTTTCTGGCACAGGATTCGCCGGTAGAGGCAGATCTGGTGACAGGTGTGCCGGAGTCCGGAAATGCTGCAGCACTTGGCTATTCTCTGGCATCCGGGATTCCGTATGGTACAGCCTTTGTCAAGAACGGCTATGTAGGACGTACGTTTATCAAGCCAAAGCAGAGCAGCAGGGAATCCAGCGTACAGGTGAAGCTGAATGTGCTGCGTGAGGCAGTGGCAGGGAAACGTGTCATTATGATCGATGATTCGATTGTAAGAGGTACGACATCGGATCGTATTGTGCGCATGTTAAGGGATGCAGGAGCAACCGAGGTGCATGTACGCATCAGTTCTCCGCCATTTTTATGGCCTTGTTATTTCGGAACCGATATTCCGGCGCGTGAGCAGTTGATTGCCTACAACCGTACGATTGAAGAGATCCGCCAGATTATCGGAGCAGATTCCCTTGGTTATCTCGGAATCGACCGTCTGAAAGAAATGGCGGAAGGACTTCCGATCTGTACCGGCTGTTTTACGGGCAAATACCCGATGAAACCGCCGAAACAGGACATTCGCGGTGAGTATTATGACAAAGAGATTGATCTTGAGCGCAAGATGAGCCGATAAGTTGTTACCAATGTAATCAAATAAAAGGAGAAGAACATGAGCACAGACAGATATACAAGCCCTCTTTCCGAGCGTTATGCCAGCAAGGAAATGCAGTACATTTTTTCCCAGGATATGAAGTTTTCCACATGGAGAAAACTCTGGATCGCACTGGCTGAGACAGAGATGGAACTCGGACTTTCCGAGAATGGAAAGCCGGTCATCACACAGGATATGATTGATGAGATGAGAGAACATGTCAATGATATTAATTATGATGTAGCAGTCGCACGTGAAAAACTGGTGCGTCATGATGTCATGAGTCATGTGTATGCTTATGGACAGCAGTGCCCGAAGGCAGCCGGTATCATTCATCTGGGGGCTACTTCCTGCTATGTCGGAGATAATACAGACATCATCATTATGAATGAGGCATTAAAGCTCGTACATAAAAAACTGGTCAGCGTGATTGCGGAGCTGTCCAATTTTGCAGAAAAATATAAGGATCAGCCGACCCTTGCATTTACGCATTTCCAGCCGGCACAGCCGACAACAGTCGGAAAGCGTGCAACACTCTGGACACAGGAGTTTCTGATGGATCTGGAGGATCTGGAGTATGTACAGAGTACGTTAAAACTGCTCGGATCGAAAGGAACGACTGGTACACAGGCAAGTTTCCTGGAACTTTTTGACGGGGATCAGGAGACGATCGATAAGATTGATCCGATGATCGCAGAGAAAATGGGATTTAAGTCCTGCTATCCGGTTTCCGGACAGACCTATTCCCGTAAAGTGGATACCCGTGTTTTAAATGTTTTAGCAGGGATTGCTGCCAGTGCGCATAAGATGTCTAACGATATCCGTCTTCTGCAGCATTTAAAAGAAGTAGAGGAGCCATTTGAAAAGAACCAGATCGGATCTTCTGCGATGGCATACAAGCGCAACCCGATGCGGAGTGAGCGTATCGCTTCCCTGTCCCGCTATGTGATGGTAGATGCATTAAATCCGGCCATTACTTCTGCAACACAGTGGTTTGAACGTACACTTGATGATTCTGCAAACAAGCGTCTGTCGGTTCCGGAAGGATTCCTTGCAATCGATGGTATCCTGGATCTGTGCTTAAATGTTGTAGATGGCCTGGTGGTATATCCGAAGGTAATTTACAAGCACTTTATGGCAGAGATTCCATTCATGGCAACCGAAAATATTATGATGGATGCCGTAAAAGAGGGTGGAAACCGTCAGGAACTGCACGAGAAAATCCGTCAGCTGTCCATGCAGGCAGGAAAGACCGTCAAGGAAGAGGGTAAGGATAACAATCTGGTAGATCTGATTGCAGCAGATCCGGCTTTTGGTCTGACAAAAGAACAGATCGAGGCAAACTTAAAACCAGAGCTGTATGTGGGTCGTGCACCGCGTCAGGTGGAAGTATTCCTGCGTGATGTGGTTCGTCCAGTGCTGGATGCACACAAAGAGGAACTCGGCGTTACTGCAGAAATTAACGTATAAATGAACCTATAAACAGACCGGTCGGTTATGCTAAGAGACCTCCCATAACATGGGAGGTCTTTCTTTTTCTTTGGATTTGAATAAATTTCTTTCTTTTTCACACAATAATGAAAAAAGGAGGACAATAGGAATGGGTCTGATGATCAAAATTATTGAAATTCATGGAAGGGAAATTCTGGATTCAAGAGGAAATCCTACGGTTGAGGTGGAAGTGACCGCGCAGACAGAGACAACGGGAAAGAAGACTACGGGCAGGGAATCTGTGCCATCCGGAGCCAGTACCGGAAGATTTGAGGCGATTGAGCTGCGGGATGGACAGGAACGTTATTTTGGGCTTGGAGTACAGCGCGTTGTGGATCACATCAACACAAAGATCCGCAGGGAGCTGTTGGGAATGAATGTGCTGGAACAGGTACAGATTGACCGCAAACTTGTGGAACTGGATGGGACAGACAACAAAGGAAATCTGGGGGCCAATGCTTTACTTGGTGTTTCTTTAGCCTGTGCGCGCTGCGCAGCGGCAGCACTGGATATGCCGCTGTACCGTTATCTGGGAGGACCGAATGCAAAAAAATGGCCGATGCCGATGATGAATGTCATAAATGGCGGAGCTCACGCTAAGAATTACCTGGATTTTCAGGAATTTATGATTGTACCGGTCGGAGCCGAGTCGTTTCCGGATGCACTCCGGATGGGTGCGGAAATTTATCATTTTCTGAAAAAAATTTTGCAGAAAGAAGGCAAACTGACGGCAGTGGGGGATGAAGGCGGATTTGCACCGGATTTTTCCAGTGCGGGAGAAGTGTTTGCATGTCTGCAGCGTGCCGTGGAGGAAGCCGGATATAAGGTGGGCAGCGATGTTGCATTTGCCATGGATGCGGCAGCATCCGAGCTGTACAGTGAGGAAGACGGAATGTATCATTTTCCGGGAGAAGCGCAGACACATGCAGAGGTGGATGTCAATCTGCGGCGTCCGGACACGCAGGGCGGTGCCTATACATCTGACGCACAAGTGAAAACGCAGGAGATCACCGAAAAAAAAGAAGTCCTGCGCAGTGCACAGGAAATGATTTCGCTGTATGAAGAACTTACCACGGAATATCCGCTGATTTCTATTGAGGACGGTCTGGATGAAGACGACTGGGAAGGCTGGCAGGAATTGACAAAGCGCATGAAAGAACAGGTGATGCTGGTGGGAGATGATCTGTTTGTCACGAATGTGAAACGAATCCGGTGCGGAATGGATCTTAAGGTGGCAAATGGTGTGCTGATTAAGGTCAATCAGATCGGAACGCTTACGGAAGCCATGGATGCGATTGAACTGGCACAGAAGAACGGCTATAAGGCAATTATTTCACATCGTTCCGGAGAAACGGAAGATTCTTTTATTGCAGATCTCGCGGTGGCGGTAAATGCCGGCTGGATCAAGACAGGCGCTCCGTGCAGAGGAGAGCGCACTGCCAAGTATAACCAGCTTCTGCGGATCAGTGAAACATTATAAGAGATTCAGACGTTTGGACATGATCTCCGGATTGACCGCTTCCGAGATGGTGGTGTGTTTGTCGATCCGTCCGTCTTTATAAAGCTGTAAGATGCTGCTGTCCATGGCGATCATATTTTCTGCGGCAGAAGTGTAGATAATACCGTTGATCTGGCGCAATGCAGCACGAAGTGCCGTCAGATAGCTTGCGGTATCGGTATTGATCTCCCGCTGGGAAACAATGCTTTCCATTTCGCCGGTCCGGGAACCGATTGCAATCCAGCTGGCGTACATCTGGGAAAAGATGCCGGACAGCAGCAGTGCTTTGTCGAATGATTCCCCGTGGCGGATATTCTCGTGACATTTGTCGATAAGTGCCTGCATATGCGGATTATTGACAAGTTCGCGTGCCAGGGTAAGACCGATATTACTGTCGAGTCCGCTGGAGAGAACCAGATACAGGCAGTTTGCAACGCGTCCGGAGGCAACCGTCATGGCAAGTTTCTGTCCGAGGAACAATACGCGCCCGAGATCGGTGTGATATAAAATCATACAGATGATAAGCAATACCAGAAAGGTCATGACTGCAGCGTAATCAAAACAGATTCCTTTCTCAGAGGTGAAAACCTCATCGATATCGGGAAGATATCCGCTTGTTACACTGGAAGCTTTGGAATAATCATAGGTAAAATGTGTAATGATATATTTATATACACTGCTGATGATGTCCAGATCGCTGGAAGCACCGTCTGCAAGTTCTTCGGCCTTGGCCACAGGGAGGGAATCGGCGGTGAAGTTCACGTACTGGTTCGGATACAGATAAGGCTTCAGCGGATCTGTAAGTGTGACAGAAAATGTCTCGGAGAGCAGCGTTGTGTAACGGTCATCGGAAACATTTTCGTAGACACCGACCTGATAGGTTCCATCTCCGGAAGTAAGGGGAAAGGTACTATAATCTTTGTAAAGACTGTATGTATATGTGATGCCGTCTGTCCCGGTCAGCTGCAGTATGGGTTTGGCATTGAAACCGGTGTATTTTGCCATAATATATCCTTCTTGCGTGTGGGAGATATCAATAGCTGCAGTATCTGCTGTAAAAAGTTTTGAGACCGTCTGCCTGCGGGGTAAGCACCTGTGGGGGGTGATCCGTATGGGAGGCAGCTTCTGTGGCCGGGGTCTGGTTGTGCGTGGCAGAGGGCTGATCCTTGTTTTGGGAACATCCACCAGTGAACAGACTGACACACAGTAATATAATCGGAATAAATCTGTACATTTGACAGGATTTCATGGTATACTCCTAATGATACAGTAAGTTCTATATTATCTGTGTTATATTATAAAGTGGAAATGAAAAGGAAATTATGAAATATAAAAAATGTTGAAAAGACTTTTCTTTTATGATATAATTAGTTAGTCGTGAGTTTAGAATTAGGAGGTGGAAATCGTGACCGTTTTAAATACGATTTTAACTATTGTATTTATTATACTGAGTATTGTAATTACAGTGATTATCTTAATGCAGGAGGGGAAATCTGCAGGTCTTGGCGCGATCGCCGGAGCAGCAGATACTTACTGGGGCAAAAATAAGGGACGTTCCATGGAAGGAATGCTTGTAAAGCTTACAAGAATTTTTGTGATTCTGTTCCTTGTCATTGCAATGGTTCTGAATTTGGGAATCTGGTAGAAACCAGAAGCTGTCGATTACATCGGCAGCTTTTTTCATTATATAAGGAGAAGATCTGGGTATGGACGCAAAGTATGAACAGCGGAAAAAAATGATATATGACTTTATGTGCGATGATATGTATGTCCCGATGAAAATCAAGGAACTGGCGATCGTCCTCGGTGTGAAAAAAGATCAGCGCCCACAGTTGGAACAGATTCTGAATGATTTGATGATGGAGGGGTGCATCGTCTGCTCCAAGAGAGGAAAGTTCAGCAAATCGGAAGAGAAAAAGATCGTAGGCACGTTTCAGGCACATCCGAAAGGATTTGGATTTGTCAGCGTGGAGGGGGAAAAGGAAGATATCTTTATTCCGGAATCCGAAACTAACGGTGCGATGCATATGGATACGGTAGAGATTTCCGTATCACCGGCAGTGACCGGACGCCGCAGGGAGGGAAAGGTGCTGCATGTGCTTGAGAGGGGCATGAAGCAGGTGGTGTGCACGTATCAGCTGAATAAAAATTTTGGCTTTGCAGTGCCGGATAATCCAAAGTTTGGTTCGGATATTTTTATTCCGCTGGAGCGTTCGAAAGGAGCTGTAAACGGTCATAAAGTCGTTGTTGAAATCACACAGTACGGGAAAAAGGGAAAGAATCCGGAAGGAAAAGTGGTGGAGATTCTCGGGCATATCAATGATCCGGGGGTGGATATCCTTTCTATTGTGCGCGCTTACGGGCTTCCGGTGGAATTTGATCCGAAGGTCATGACGCAGGTAGAGCATGTGGCAAAGCCGGTATCGGAAGCGGATATGGCAGGACGCATGGATCTGCGCGACTGGCAGATGGTGACCATCGATGGCGAAGATGCCAAGGATCTGGATGATGCGGTGTCACTTACCATGGATCATGAAAATTATATTCTGGGTGTGCATATTGCGGATGTGTCCAATTATGTGCAGGAGCACAGTGCTCTTGACACGGAAGCGTTGAAGAGAGGAACTTCTGTATATCTGGTGGACCGGGTGATTCCGATGCTGCCGCATGCCCTGTCAAACGGAATCTGTTCCCTCAACCAGGGGGAAGAGAGGCTGGCACTCAGCTGCATCATGACGGTCAATCCTAAGGGCGAAATTATCGATCACACAATCACAGAGTCCGTTATCTGCGTGGACCGGCGTATGACGTATACCAATGTGAAAAAAATTCTGGCAGACCATGATCCGGAGGTGATGGCGGAATATGAGCCACTGGTTCCGATGTTTGAAAAGATGGCAGAACTGGCAGCAATTCTTCGCAAAAAGCGTATGAAGCGTGGTTCCATCGACTTTGATTTTCCGGAAACAAAGGTAATACTGGATAAGAATGGAAATCCGGTAGATATCCGTCCGTATGACCGCAATGTGGCAACGAAACTGATCGAGGATTTCATGCTTGCTGCAAACGAGACGGTGGCAGCCGAATATTACTGGAGAGAACTTCCGTTTGTCTATCGTACGCATGAGCAGCCAGATTCGGAAAAAATACAGAAACTATCCACGTTTATCAATAATTTCGGGTACTCTCTCCACATAGGAAGTGATGAGGTGCATCCGAAAGAACTGCAGAAGCTGCTGGAAAAAATCGACGGAACTTCGGAGGAACCGCTGATCAGCCGTCTGACCCTTCGCTCGATGAAGCAGGCACGCTATACGGTGGAAAATACCGGGCATTTTGGTCTGGCAGCGGATTGTTACTGCCATTTTACTTCACCGATCCGCCGGTATCCGGATCTGCAGATCCACCGGATTATCAAGGACAGTCTGCGGGGGCGTCTGGGCGAAAAGCGCATTGGCCACTATACGCAGATACTGCCGGAGGTTGCAAAGCATGCCAGTGAGATGGAACGGCGTGCAGATGAGGCCGAGCGGGAGACAATTAAGCTGAAAAAAGTGCAGTATATGGAAAACCATATCGGAGAAACCTTTGCCGGTGTTATTTCCGGAGTCGCAGAGTACGGATTTTTCGTGGAGCTGGAAAATACTGTGGAGGGTCTGGTACGTGTGACTTCCCTCACCGATGATTTTTATCAGTATTATGAAGAAACTTATGAACTGGTGGGAGAAGCAACGAACCGCAGGTTTAAACTGGGGCAGCAGGTGCGTGTGACGGTGGATAACTGTGACCGGATCATGCGGACGATTGATTTTACACTTGCAGATTCTGACGAAAATTGATGGAATTCTTAAAATTTTCAAAATAAAAGCAGCAGTTTATTGCATTTTGCAGGAAAATCATATACACTGAGTTTACAGAACAAAAAGGAGGGAGCCGGGATGGCGAAACAACCGAAGAAGTTAATAGCCAACAATAAAAAAGTCTATCACGATTATTTTCTCGAAGAGACTTTTGAAGCCGGTATCGCTCTTGCTGGAACCGAAGTAAAGTCCATGCGCATGGGCAAGTGCAGCATCAAGGAATCCTTTATCCATATTGAAAATGGGGAGGTGATCCTCTATGGTATGCATATCAGCCCATATGAGAAGGGAAATATTTTCAACAAAGATCCGCTCCGGCCGCGCAAGCTTCTGATGCACAAGAAAGAGATTCAGAAGATGGTCGGTAAGATCGCGCAGAAAGGATACACGATTGTTCCAGTGGAAGTATACTTCAAAGGAAGTCTTGTAAAAGTGCAGGTTGCTCTGGCAAAAGGAAAGAAGCTTTACGATAAGCGTCAGGACATTGCCAAAAAAGACCAGCGGCGGGAAGCCGAACGGGATTTCAAAGTGCGGAATCTTGGATAGGTGTTTCGCAAAAAACAGGCGGGAGGCAAGAGTTATATTTTTGCTCCGCAAAAACATAACAGGGGCTAGTAATGGTTTCGACAGGGATCATGCAGCTGGAGAAGCGAGTCGTACGGGATACGTTAAATTCCACAATTAAAATTAAACGCTGAAGATAATTTAGCATACGCTGCCTAATGGCAGCAGTCTGACCTAGGGCACTCACACTTTAGGATCCAGGCTTCGACTCTGTGAGAAACGACGCAGGCTAAGCTTTGCACCTGTGGGCGTATCATGAAGCTACTAAAACCGCAAGGATGTTTGTTTTCGTGTGGCGGAGGGAATGTCAAAGAATAAACTACACTCGTAGAAGGACAGGGAATTGGTTTTTGGACACGGGTTCGACTCCCGTCTAGTCCACTAAAAAAGGTGCTTAAATAAGCACCTTTTTATTTTAACAATTCCGTGATATTGATTACAAGATTATCATAAATACATACCTGTATATCATCATCAAAACGGTATTGATCTGACTTTTCTGGTGAATCCGGTTTGGCGGTGCCAAATGAAATTATAGCATAATATCGTGAGTGTTATTTTAGTGGAAAAATTACGAAAAAAGTGATAGCATGATAGCATAGAAAATAACCAAAGATGAAGGAGAAGAAATGTTTCGACTGGTGGCAGATATTACAGAATTAAATATTGATCAGGTAAAGCTTCCGAAGATTCCGGGACTGGGTATGCTTATGAAGCTTCCAAATAAACAAAAAATTTCCATGATTGTCAGTGTTTTAAATGCGCAGAAAGGTCAGTTCCTTCCAAAATGGCAGGAGGCAGTGAATCAGAAGGTGGGGGCAGTTGCTAACTTTTGGATTATCAGGTGGAACAGCCGGGGGACGGAAGCTGTCTGGCGCGCATCCGGATTGATGTGGGAAATGCGGATTACGATAAAGCGATTGATTCGGTCATTCCGCATGTGTTTCAGGAAAAGGATGCCCATACGGTGCTCGGTGGGGATTATGCCGGATCTGGAAACCTGCAGGAAGTGATGCAGTTTATGCACAATGCACCGACGGCGGCAAAGAAGGAATTTTACATTGTAAAGACATTAAGCGTGGAAAAGGAAACAATTGCAAGAAACTTTGAAAACAGTGCGGCTTCCCAGGGAGCGGTACTTCGAATTGGAAGTCTGCGTTTTTTCCTGAAACAATCCTAAAAAGGCAAAGGAACAAAGATGTTAGGAAATACAAAAGGTAAAATGATTAATCAGTATGTGCCGGATTATGTACTCTATGATCTTGAGACAACCGGTACTTCGAGTAAATATGACGAGGTTATTGAAATTTCGGCTGTCAAAGTAAAAAACGGCGTGGTTACAGAAGAGTTCAGTCAGCTTGTGAATCCGGGCAGACCGATTCCCAGCGCGGCAAGTGCAGTAAATCATATCACGGATGATATGGTGGCATTTGCACCAATGTTTGATTCCGTATTGCAGCAATTTCTTGCTTTTATCGGAGATGATGTGCTGGCAGGACATAATATCAATCGTTTTGATATGAAATTTTTGTATCGTGATTGTGAACGGTATTTCGGTCAGACACTAACCAACGATTACATTGACACACTGAAACTGGCACGGCTCTGTCTGCCGGAACTTTCGCATCATCGTCTGGGGGATCTGGCACAATATTACGGGATTTCCACAGCCGGGGCTCACCGTGCATTAAACGACTGCCGAATGAACCAGCAGATTTTTGAAAAGCTGGCAAAGGAGCTGGATGGTACTATCGGGCGGAATATTGAAATAAAAAATTGTCCGGTGTGTGGGCAGCCACTGAAAAAAAGGAACGGAAGGTTCGGAGAGTTTTGGGGATGTACGGGATTTCCGACATGCAGATATACAGAAAATATATGATATATGACGGAAAAACCGTAAGGAGGAGTGTATGAAAACAAGGGAAGAGGCGCTGGCATATGCATTGTCTTTTCCGAAAACCTATCAGGAGGCACCGTTTCATGATAATAACTGGCAGCTTGTGCGGGTAGAGGGAAGCAAAAAGGCGTTTTTATGGACCTATGAGAGGGAAGGATACATTAATTTAAATGTGAAAGCGGATCCGCAGTGGCGTGATTTCTGGAGAAGTACCTATGCATCTGTCATTCCGGGATGGCATCAGAATAAAGATCATTGGAATACCATTATTCTGGATGGTACCGTTCCGGAGCAGGAAATCCAGCGTATGATTGCGGAAAGCTATGATCTGGTTACGGACAGTCCGACCAGACGGATTTATGAAGCGGTTAAAAAAATTCCGCGCGGAAAAGTGGCAACATATGGACAGGTTGCGGAGATGGCCGGAAATAAAAAGATGGCACGCGCCGTGGGAAATGCATTGCATAAAAATCCGGATCCGGAGAAGATTCCCTGTTATCGTGTGGTGAACGCAAAGGGAGAATTAGCTGGAGAATTTGCGTTTGGTGGAGAAGGTGCGCAGGCAAGGCTATTGCAGGCGGATGGAATTGCAGTTGTCGATGGACGTGTTGATTTAAAAATCTATGGTATATAAGTCGTTGTTTTGCTGCGTGTTCCGTTCCTCTTGCAAAAATCAAAAGCCTCAGACCATGCCGTGAATCACCAATTTAGAAAAAATTAGAAAATTGTTAGCAGACGTGCTTGACGAGTGCTAAAAACAATGCTATAACAAAACTGAAGCAAAGATATAAGTACGTCTTAGTGGAAAATGCTCTGACTGAGATGGAATGACAGGAAGTGCATTTTAGAAAGCAGTTCCTGTTTTTGTGATTGGTGAGGTGATAATTATGGCAGCAAAAAGAGATTTTTACGAAGTTTTGGGAATAGATAAAAATGCAGACGAAGCAACGATTAAAAAGGCATATCGAAAACTTGCCAAAAAATATCATCCGGATATGAATAAAGGAAATCCAAATGCGGAAAAGATTTTTCAGGAAGTAACGGAAGCTTACGAAGTGTTGGGAGATCCGAAGAAGCGGAAATTGTATGATGAGTACGGTCCGATTTCGCTGGAGGCAGGTTTTGATCCGGAGAAGATGAAACAGGCACAGTACGGGAATCCATTTGGAAATGGAGGATTTTATCAGTCGTATTCTTCCGGAGAACCGGGCAGCGGATATCAGGAGTTCCATTTTGATGGTTCTTCCGATATGGATGATATTCTTGACAAATTGTTTGGAAAAAAAGGTGGATTCCACGGAACCGGAGGTTTTGGCGGAAGAAGCGGATTTGGAAGTACTGGAGAATTTGGCAGTGGTTTTGGCGGAGTACATGAGGAAAGAGGGCAAAATATCGAGACGGAGGTGCCGATCAGCTTTGAAGAAGCGGTATTTGGCTGTGATAAAAGGTTTACGCTTACTTCTGGTGACGGAAAGAGCCAGAACTTTGAAGTGCATATTCCGGCAGGCATTGCAAACGGGCAGTCTGTGCGTCTGAAAGGGAAAGGACAGAAAGGGTACAATGGAAAAGATGGAGATCTGCTGATCAAAGTCAAAGTCGGAGAAAAATCTGGTTACGAGCGAAAAGGCCAGGATGTTTATACGACGGTGAAAATTCCGTATACAACAGCTGTGCTCGGAGGAGAGATAAAGATCCATACGTTGTATGGAGATGTTGTCTGTAAGATTAAACCGGGTACACAGTCTGGGGCAAAAATCCGATTGAAAGGAAAGGGCGTAGCAGCCATGAATAATCCGGCAGTTCACGGAGATGAATATGCCCAGGTGCAGATAGAGGTTCCGACACATTTGTCGCAGACTGCAAAAGAAAAATTACAGGAATATGCACGGGCATGCAGCTGAATGTGAGGTTACTGTTCGCAGGGTAACCTGTGAACAGTAACATGTGAGTGAATAGTAACGATGAAATAACAGAAGATCCCTTGACAAGAGGAACTTTCCATGCTTAAATAAATTTAGTTATATGACTGACGGATAAGTGGAAGAACCACGTGGAGTATAACAAGAGATATAAAGGTGACAGATCCAAAGATTGCACCGCAGATAGGGCGATACATCACAGATGTACCGCAGATAAGGCGATGCTTCAGAGAAGCACCGCAGGGGCCGACCGTCTGGGCACCGCACATTGCAGGGAAATACATGAAATATGTATTTGATTGAAATGTGGGTTCCCGGATGTGTCGGTTTTTATTTATTTTAGGCGTATTTGCGAAAGGAGAAACAAATGCAGAAGGTAGCACTCAGTAAAGAATTAGGCGCAACAACATATCCGGGACGTGGTATTGTGATCGGACGTTCTAAGGATGGAAAGAAGGCGGTAACTGCTTATTTTATTATGGGAAGAAGCGCAAACAGCCGTAATCGTGTATTTGTAGAGGATGGCGAAGGTATCCGTACACAGGCATTTGATCCGTCAAAGCTGGAAGATCCGAGCCTGATCATTTACGCACCGGTTCGAGTACTTGGCAACAAAACGATTGTGACAAACGGAGATCAGACCGATACGATTTATGAGCTGATGGATAAGCAGCAGACATTTGAGCAGGCGCTGCGCACCAGAGAATTTGAGCCGGACGCACCAAATTATACTCCACGTATTTCCGGTATCATGCACATTGATAAGGGTGAGTTCAATTATGCGATGTCTATCTTAAAGAGCAACAACGGAAATCCGGATGCATGCAACCGTTACACGTTTGCATACAGCAACCCGGTTGCCGGAGAGGGACATTTTATCCATACTTATATGGGAGACGGAAATCCACTGCCGAGTTTCGAGGGTGAACCAACCTGGGTTGATATTGATGGAGATATCGATACGTTTACGAAAATGGTATGGGAGAATTTAAATGAGGATAATAAAGTTTCCCTGTTTGTACGTTTTATTGACATTGAGACCGGAAAC
>ENA-OQNM01000209-OQNM01000209.1-human-gut-metagenome-genome-assembly--contig:-NODE-209-length-21890-cov-4.749115_pt1 | contig 21890 bp, 17 predicted proteins | sample MGYA00242632_ERZ504886 | MGnify/ENA primary metagenome ERZ504886 (study PRJEB26092, sample SAMD00036424) | human gut metagenome | host: Homo sapiens | study: EMG produced TPA metagenomics assembly of... | reverse complement strand
CTGTTCGCCGATTAAAGCGGCACGCGAGCTGGGTTCAGAACGTCGTGAGACAGTTTGGTCTCTATCCTCTGCGCTCGTTGGAATCCTGAGGAGGCCTGCCCATAGTACGAGAGGACCTGGGTGGACGAACCTCTGGTATGCCGGTTGTCGCGCCAGCGGCACGGCCGGTTGGCTACGTTCGGGAGGGATAACCGCTGAAAGCATCTAAGCGGGAAGCCTGCTCCAAGATTAGGATTCCATGGATCTTCGAGATCCTGTAGCCCGCATGTTGAACACGTGTTTGATAGGCCGGAGGTGGAAGCCCCGTGAGGGGTGGAGCCGACCGGTACTAACGGGCGACGGCGACACAACAATTCCGATCCTCTTGTGGAGGGTTGGTTCCGCGTCTTTCCTGTGCTTCGGTCCCAGGCGACAATGAGCGCTTGGTGGTCACGAATACGATTTAAACGATAGGCGTTTGCCTCGCGTCCGCTAGCCGGTTCCCAAACCGCCACGGTTCATAACATAATGGCCGGAATGGCCGCCATGTGTTTTGGCTGTCGTTCCGTGATCGCGGTTTTGCGGTGGTCATAGCCCTGGTGAGACGCCCGGTCCCATTCCGAACCCGGTAGCTAAGGCCAGGCGCGGCGATGGTACTGCACTCGAGAGGGTGTGGGAGAGTAGCACGCCGCCGCTTCACACGTTGGGGGTTCCCGTCGAGCATCCTGCTCCGGGAACCCCATTTTTTATCCCCGAATCTTTTGTTCCTCCTCCCGGTTCTTCCGGCTGACCCCATGCGGGTTCCCGGAAGGGCTTTTTTATTTCCCGTATTTCCTTCTTCCTTCCGGGACTCCCGTGGGGCTTGGCTTCCGGGGACCCCGTCTTTCCATCCTTGATTTCCATCTGATTCCCAGGTCTCCCGCAGGGGCATGGAAATCCTTTCCACTCCTGGTTTTTTCTCTTCGGCGCCGCGGATTCCTGTTAGAAGACCGGAAAAACTATGGTTTTGGGACCTCGTGTGTGTCCCATGCATCAAAGCGCTTAGACTGGTCTTATGGCAAGAGTTACGGTGTATGACGTTGCAGAGAAGGCGGGTGTGTCTACCGCGACGGTCTCCTTCGCCTTCAGGCATCCCGACAAAGTGAAGGATGATACCAAGGCCAAGGTCCTCAGGGTCGCCGAGGAGCTTGGCTACGTTCCCAGCGGCAACGCACGTAGCCTTGCCAAAGGCAGGACGGGCACGTTGGGCATGTACGCGTTCGATATGCTGCTGGAAAGACCTCAGGGAAGCAACCTTGAGGATGATTGGCCTGATGTTTCCCCCAGATCCATCGACGAGCCTCTGGACGGTGACGAACCCAACGTTCTTGTATATCCGTTATACGTTGATGAGGTGCTTCGCGGTTTCGAACTCGAATGCTGGAAGAGTGGCAAGGGAATACTTATGGGAGCCGCCTCGGAAAGGGATGATCACAGATCGGTAACGGATATCGCCGGTCGCGTTGATGGTCTGGCGCTGATGCCAAGTGGATATAACGATACGCTTCCTCTTTCCATGTTGGCGAAGACCATTCCGCTTGTAATGGTGGGTGTGGGCGATGAAAAACTGCCTGCCGCATACCTGCAATGCGATAACGCATCGGGCATGAGGCAGATCGTCGACCATCTTGTCGAAGTCCACCATATCAACGATATGGCATTCGTCGGTGGTGTCAATGGTGGAGCGTGCGCGAGGGGTACCGACGCTGATGACGTCGTCTCGCGCTATGACGCGTTTAAAAAATGCCTCGAGGAACGTGGTCTCGATTCCAGCGACGCGCTGTTGGATGACTCCTTCGCCACGTCCGATGAATACATGGTGGGTTTGTGCGAGGCGATAGGATCCGGCAGACTGCCGCAGGCCTTGGTCTGCGGCACGGACCAGACCGCCTTCGGCGTGATCAGACTCCTCGAGGAGGCCGGTGTCCGGGTTCCCGACGACGTCATCGTCACCGGATTCGACGGAATCCTCGCCGGACGGCTGATGGAACCGCAGCTGACGACCGTCCGCCAGCCCATGGAGGACATGGGGCGCGAGGCGGCTCGCATGCTGCTTTCCAGGAACGGGGAGCCTTGGGAGAAGGCTGAAAGACGAGTACTCCCGGTCCGCCTCATTGTGCGCGGCAGCTGCGGATGCAATCAAAAAATCTAAGCGCATAAATCATATGGGCGTGTCGCCTTGACTTCCTTAAATCTAAGCGCTTAAATTGTAATATCAATCTAAGCGGTTAGATTGATATGAATCAAAGGAGATTTCAATGAGGAAGCCATTTTTCAAAGCGGTCGTGGCCGGCATGGCCAGTGTGGCGATGATTGCCGGTATGTCCGCGTGCGGACGGTCCGCGAACAACGCGGATTCCGATTCCGATGCGGTCAAGACCATCGATTCAAGCAAGGCCACCGGCGACCTGACCATCTGGGCCATGGGCAACGAGGGCGATCTGCTGGGCGATTTCGTCAAGGGATTCGAAAAGGAGAACCCCGACGTCAAGGTCAAGGTCACCGCGATTCCGTGGTCCTCCGCGCACGACAAGCTCCAGACCGCCATCGCCGCGGGCAATGGCCCCGACCTTGCGCAGATGGGCACCACCTGGATGGCCGATTTCTCCAACTCGTTCTCCACCGTGCCTGACAACCTCGACATGTCCGACTTCTCCGACGGGTCTAGGGCTGCCGGCCAGGTCGACGGGAAACAGCTCGGCGTGCCTTGGTACATCGACACCAGAGTGCTGTACTACCGTACCGACATTGCCGGGATGGCTGGTTGGAACAAAGCTCCGAAGACTTGGAATGAGCTTAAGCGGATGGCCAAGGACATGCAGAAGGTCGACGGGGTCAAATATGGCATGAGCCTCAATTCATCTGGCACTGACGCGTTCCTCGGAACTTTGCCGTTCTCCTACTCGGCCGGGCGTCCTTGACTAACGAGGAACAGACGAAATGGACTTTCGAAGATACTGGCATAAAGAAGGGACTGAACTTTACCACCAGTCTCTACAAGGACGGCGTCGCGAACGTCAACGCCGACGTAAGCTCCGGTGCCGACATAGCGAACTTCGTGTCCGGTGACACTCCGATGATGCTGCAGGGGCCGACCGCCGTCAGCCAGATCAACGAATTGGGCGGCGACGGATTCGAATCCAAGTACGCCACCGTCGTCCTGCCGTCGATGGACGAATCCTCGGGTCCCGCCACGTCCTTCGTCGGAGGCTGCGACCTTGTGACGTTCAAGGATTCCAAGAACAAGCAGTCCGCGTGGAAGTTCATCCAGTGGGCCAGCAAACCCGAGGTGCAGGCCGAATGGTACAAGAAGTCCTCCGATCTGCCCGCTTCCCAGAAGGCATGGGACGATGACGCGCTCTCCGGCAACGACAAGCTTTCGGCATTCGGCGACCAGCTGAAGAACACCATGGCTCCGCCGGCGCTGTCCACCTGGGCCCAGGTATCCTCCGCCGCGGATCGTATCCTCGAGCAGATGAACAAGGGACAGGTCACCGTCGACGAGGGGCTGAAGAACCTGCAGTCCGAAGCCGACTCCATCGGAACCGGGAACTGATCCCATGAGCCTCGGAACAAGAAAGACGAAGACGGAGGGCTCGGGCAACGTTCTCCGCCGCCGTCGCACGATTCTCGCATGGGGATTCGCGCTGCCCTTCGTGGTCGTGTTCTGCGTATTCATGCTGATCCCCCTCCTGTCCTCGATGGCGATGTCCTTCACCGACATCACCTCCAAGGACCTCCGCACCCCGTTCAACGTCAACTTCGTCGGACTGGACCAGTACATCGCACTGTTCCACGATCGTCGCTTCCTGCACGCGTTGGGCGTCACCGGAATCTTCGTGCTCGTCGGCCTGCCGATCACCATGGTGATCGCCCTCGCGTTCGCGGTGGCCCTCAACAAGGGATCCAAGCACCTCAACGCGTTCTTCAGGGCGGTGTTCTACGCGCCGGTCGTCGCCAGTGTGGTCGCAGTCTCCGTCGTGTGGAGGTACATCCTCCAGAAGGACGGCCTGCTCAACTCGCTCTTGGCCGTCTTCGGCATTGCCGGACCGGACTGGCTGCACGACACCCGCTACGCACTGCCCGCGCTGATGGTCATGACCATCTGGCGCAACATGGGAACGCTGATGATCATCTTCCTCGCCGGCCTGCAGGCCATCCCCGAGGAGCTGAAGGAGGCCGCGGCCATCGACGGCGCGGGCAAATGGCGCACCTTCCGCAGCATCACGCTTCCGCTGCTCAAGCCCACGCTGCTGCTGGGAGCCGTGCTCCTTTCCGTCGCCTACCTGCAGTTCTTCGAGGAATCCTTCGTGATGACTCAGGGAGGGCCGCTCGACTCGACGCTCTCCGCCGCGTACTACGTGTACCAGAAGTTCGGTTTCGGACAGTACGGAATCGCTTCCGCAGCCAGCTGGGTGCTGTTCATCATCATCGCGCTGGTCAGCGTGCTCCAGTTCCGCATTCTCAAGGAGGATTGAGATGACAGCCACGACAGTCGCGGCCTCGAGGCCGCAAAGCAACAAGCAGTCGCTCTGGCGCCGATTCGTCAAGGGGCGTGGACTCTCCTACTGCGTCCTCGCGGTGATCGGAGTCTTCTGGATCTTCCCGTTCCTGTGGATGGCGCTGGGCTCGTTGAAGACCCAGAGGGAGATCCTCGCCAAACCGCCGAAGCTCCTGCCCGAGCACGCCTCGCTCGCAAACTTCGCGAAATGGTTCGGGGAACTGAACTTCGGCACCTACTTCACCAACAGCATGGTCGTCGCCGTGATCACCGTCCTCGGGAACATGGTGCTCTGCTCCATGGTCGGATACGCCCTGGCGAAGATGGACTTCGCCGGCAAGAACATCTTGTTCGGCGCCGTCATGGTGACGCTCATGGTTCCGAGCGTGGCCACGTTCGTCCCCCTGTTCGTGATCATCTCGAACATGGGACTCGCGAACTCCTACGCGGCGCTCATCCTGCCGTTCCTGTGCCAGCCCATCGGAGTCTTCCTGATGAGACAGTTCATCTCCGGAATCCCCGACGCGCTGATGGAGGCCGCGAGGGTCGACGGCGCCGGTGAGCTGCGCATATTCTTCCAGATCGTCCTGCCCCAGTGCGGGCCGCCGCTGGCGACGCTGTCCATCCTCACGTTCCTGTCCTCCTGGAACAACTTCCTGTGGCCGTTGGTCGCGGCCCAGACCGAGGAGAAGTACACGCTGCCCGTGGCACTGTCCCTCTACTCCACCGGCCAGAACGCCACGAACTACAGCGTCCTGCTCGCCGGAGCGGTACTGGTGGTCACCCCGATCCTCCTCCTGTTCGTATTCCTGCAGCGCTACTTCATCCAGGGCGTCGCCGGAACGGGCATCAAATAGAAAGACATGTCATGAAAGAACAATACGAGTTCCCGCCGGAATTCATCTGGGGCGCGTCCACGGCCGCGCACCAGATCGAAGGGAACAACGTCGCGAGCGACTGGTGGGCCAGGGAGCATGCCGAACGCACGGATCTCAGCGAACCGTCGGGAGACGCGGCCGACAGCTACCACCGCTACGGCGAGGACATCAGAATGCTCGCCGACGCCGGATTGGGCATGTACCGCTTCTCCATCGAATGGGCCCGCATCGAGCCCGCGGAGGGCTGCTTCTCCAAAGCGCAGCTGCTGCACTACCGCCAAATGATCGACGCGTGCCACGAGAACGGCGTCGAGCCCATGGTCACGCTGAACCACATGACACTGCCGCTGTGGCTCGCCACCAAGGGCGGATGGCTCAACGCCGATGCCGTCGACTACTTCGCCCGGTACGTGCGGTACGTGATGCCGATCCTCCACGACGTCACCTGGGTCTGCACCATTAACGAGCCGAACATGGTCGCGCTGACCCGTGGCGGAACCGAAGGCAGCGACTTCGTGGCCGCCTCGCTGCCTGCGCCCGATCCGGACATCTCCGCCACGCTCGTCAAAGCGCACAGGAAAGCCAGGGAAATACTGTCCGAGAACCCGCGTATCAAGTCCGGGTGGACCATCGCCTGCCAGGCGTTCCACGCCATGCCCGGATGCGAACGGGAGATGGAGGAATACCAGTACCCGCGCGAGGACTACTTCACCGAGGCCGCGGCCGGGGATGACTTCATTGGGGTGCAGGCCTATCTGAGGACCTTCATCGGCAAGGATGGCCCCGTACCGATCCCCGAGGACGCGGAACGCACCCTCACCGGCTGGGAGTACTTCCCGCCGGCGCTGGGCATCGCCATCCGCCATACTTGGAACGTCGCCAAACGCACGCCGATAATCGTCACCGAAAATGGCATCGCCACTGCCGATGACCGCCGGAGGATCGACTACACCTTCGGCGCCATAGCCGGCATGCACGACGCGATGGACGACGGCATCGACGTGAGGGGATACCTCCACTGGTCCCTGCTCGACAACTACGAATGGGGCTCGTTCACCCCGACGTTCGGCCTGGCCTCCTGGGACAGGGACACCTTCGAACGCCATCCGAAGCCATCCCTGGACTGGCTGGGATCAATCGCGAGAACGGGGGTCATGGCCAGATAGAAGCCGTTTCCTCTCCATCCATTACATGAAAGGGCGCACGTTTTGAAACGTGCGCCCTTTCGTTTGATTTGGCGGATTCAATAGAAAACGGGTATAGCCCTCGATCTGGAAGAACATGTCCGTCCGGCGGCCGATGCTCGCGGCTGGCATACGCCGAAAACGCAGCACTGCTGTTCCCGTAAGGTCGCATCTCCCTTAACGTGTCAAGCGTCTCCTGATACGTTGCTGTATCGACGCCGGTTTCGTCATTCCTTGCCTTTCCCGAGTGGCCCTGTCGGCCAAGTGCGTTTCAACTCGAGAAAATAGCCGGGTTATGGCGGGCCGGCGGGGAGGGGCGTGCTGGACGCCTGCGCGAACTCGGTCTGACCCGATTCGCTGGATGTCTAGCCACAATGGAATGACTTGATGCGTATTCCAAGCCGGACGGAGGATGGAATGCATCTCCACGCGGATGGCGGCCGAATTCTTAAGTGTTTGCACCAGCGTTACATAAAACGCTTAGCGAACCGAAATGATGTCCGGCGGAACGTGTCCTTGCGCGTCTTGGAAACGGATATCCGTATTCGTTCGAAGGTTTCTCGACCAGGGGATGGGCTTTGCTTTTTCAGATTGACAGTCCGTAATCATTTCGGATATGTCGGAATTTAGACAGGAATCCCTTGGATGCGCCGCGGGCGATAAATACGGGCCGTGGTGCGGGAAGGACCTCGAACATGACGATTCGAAGAACACGGTCGCCTATTTCGGCGAGCGTGCCGCTTCCCACCCTCGGCGAGGTCACGGCCGGCACCGCGAGCCTCAGCCGGTAGGAGCTACCCACAGGATCATTCGTGTTGGTCGGAGTTCTCTCGTTCGGCGACGGAATTGTATCCGTGGGGTACTTCGTCGTTGTTTCTACGGACGGATCCGAGGGTGTCCATCCACCAGTGTTCGCGGTCGATGATCTCTTTGGGTGACTTGTTCATGTCGAAGATCTCCAGGATCGAGTACTGGAAGTTCTTCTCGATGTATCCGGCGCCGAGGTTTCTGAGCTGCTTGTTTCCCCCGGAGTGGTCTCCGGACGCGTATTCCTTCCAACGCGACAGCAGACCGTGCGAGGCTCCTTTCCGTGAGTAGGCGGACCCCACGTAATGCCATCCCGTTCGTCTATCGGTCTGCAGATAGACCGCCTGGACGCTGCCGAGGGCCGCCCGCCATTCCTCGTTGTTCACGGCCGCCACGAGCTGCCGGTGCGTCAACCGAACGTTCTCGTATCCAGAGAACGGTAACGCGGATACGGGGGATTGAGCGATTTTCTCAAGGGTCATCGTCTTGAGAAAATCCCGGCGTCGTTCTTCATTGTTGGACAGGTTAAAGACGACTCCCGTGTAACCCGGATCTCTTTTGTAGTACACTACCGCCCTGGCCTTTAGCGAGGCGTATTCCGGGATCTCATTGTAACGGTATAGAATCTTGCCGTCGTTCTCCGTGTACTCGTCGAGGACGTCGTAGGCTCCGACGAACAGCCATTGTGTGGGGTGGGGATTCTCTGGCTTGAGCTGAATGAACTGGAGGACTTTACGTGTGTGAATCTGCGCTGTTGCCTTATCCTTATCTGGCCATTTCTTCGTGAAAATCCACTTCATCAGGTCATCATAGGAGAAATAGTAGGCGTCGGGAAGATCACTCCATTTGCCCCATTCCGGGTTGCTGCCATTCAGACGAATGCTATAGCCGGCTAGGTCCTCTTCGTCGAGTCCCAATAGTTCGAGGAACCGGATCGGTTCCGTATCCTGGATTCCGTCTTCGATGCGCGTCATTGCCATCGCCTTTCCATTCCCGATTGCCGCCGGACGGTATGATTTTCCGGTTTGTAAGACAGTCTAGCGTCTTGATGATGAGGATTATGGAACCGGCTGGCTCCTTGCCAGGTGGACGTGGAGTCCGACGAAGGGTTGCGGGTCCGGCTGTCTTCGTGGAACGACGACGGTTTGACGTGGCCGGGTGATGGGAATGAGACCGGTCGCGCGGTGTCTGGGCGTTATCTGTTGTCATGTCGCCATGTCGCGAAATCGGTTCGTTGTTGGATGAGTGTGGTCCTGTGAATTCTTAAATGTTGTACCGAATGCAACATGCAACACTTGGTGAATCCGACTAGGACCATCGGAATGCGTCTTGGACCATTTCGAAAACGGACGTTTTCGGAGCGTAAACCGGACTGGGGAGTTGTCTCCGACACTCCGGCGGAAAGTGTCTCAAAACCCGTCCCGTAATCAACGTTCCGAAACTCCATGCCTTTGACGGGTAATGGTACAGTCGGTCAAATTGCGGTGATGATGGGCGTTGGGCAATCCACTGTATATCGGTATCTGAATGAAGCGGATGGCAAGCGCTGAACAGTCGTTTCCTAAAAATATGTTCATATGTCGCCGGCGTTTGGCGAAGGATCGGCCGTGCGGACCATTGTGACCATGGATGGGGACGGCAGGCTCGCCATAGACCTGCGTCACCAAGGTGAGGGCATTGGCGCGATGCTGCTGAAGGGCGCCGCGGAACGAGCCTGACCTCCATTCCGCAAGCCGGCCGGGTCGCCGCGCGACGTTTTACCGTTAATCTGTAGATTCGTCGGAATCGGCGTTTGATGCAGTCGCGCGGTCGGAACAGTGCAGCTCGGTATCCGGAAAAGTGCGGAAATCGGGTAAAACGGGTTTTCAAAAAGTGCGGAAATCGGGAAACCAGGGATGACGGCCATGTTTTGACGGGGTGCGCAATGCCATGCTCGGATGAAGGGGGTGATTTCATGGCGGAATGGCGCCGTTTTTTAAGGGGTGCATAGGGTGCGCAGGTGGCCATGGAAGGGTGGCTCTCCCTCATGAAATGTTACGGAAGGGCAAAAACTCGCTCATAAAAGTGTGAGATGAGGATGCCGGATGTTTCAGAGAAAACGATGGCAAGGTCAGCGATGACCACATCACCGTATCGCCATTCGTCACAGCAGCTCGTCTCTCTTAAGCGCTCCGAACGGGTCTTCCTCCGTCTGATATTCCATTGCATGGTCTTTGAACACGTTTGATATACAGAACATATTTGTTGCGGACTGCAAGTGCGGAACCGGGCTTATAGAGACAAAGTGCGAGCGTATTGGACGGTTCGTTGTCGGACGGCTTGTATTAGAGAGGCAGTTCCCGATAAACCAAATCGTCACGGACTGCAAAGCCCTGCCGTTCCCAGAAATCGTTGCCGGCGTCGTTGTCTGCGGGCACTCCGACAGCGACTTTCGGCAGACCGATCGTACGAAGCGTTTCAACCACACGGCCCACCAACATCGAGCCAATGCCCCTACCGCGCGCGTCGGGGTCAACCGCCGTGTGGTAGATGCGCGACCGTCTTCCGTCGTGGCCGGCAAGAATCGCGCCAATGATTCTTCCTCCATCGTCCTCGGCTACGAAACAGGTGTCGGGATTGCGTTTGAGAAACGTCTTTATTGCATCCTTGCAATCGTCTATATCCCTCATAGTGAAACCTGTGCATCGCGTCCACAGTCCGTATACCAGCGGATAATCCTCGATTTTCATATGGCGTATGGTCAGTGCTGTCGGTTCGGTCATATTTCTTGCCTTTCTTTTTGAACGCCAACTTCGATTCTCGCATCGTTCCGGTATTTTCTGTGCGGGTATGCCATATTTGCGTTGCACGGCCGTTCGTGGCGTGCGTGTCGGGGAAGCCGTGGAAGTGCCTTGAAGGACAATCCGTCGTTTTTCGGGGATACACCGGATGTGAACACATGGCAACGGCACGGTGAACTATGCTTAACTGGAATTATGCATATGAAGAACAGAAGGATCGCGAGAGCGGCGGCTGTGGTAATCGCAACCGCCATATTGTGCGGCATTGTGCCTATGATTGGCGTCGCACTGCGCAATTCGGCAATCGCAACAACGCGTGAAACCAATATTTTGCAGACTTTAGCGACGCTGCCAGAAGGGTTGCGCGACTGCTCCACGGTACTTGCGTACCTATTTTCAACGGTAGGCTGCATCGCAATCGTCGCCGCGCTTGCCGCTGTCGATTTGCGTATTACCGGCAGCAGGCGCGTCGTCATCCGCGATGTCGTCGTGTCGGCGGCGCCAATACTGTACGTAACCGGCGTCAAATGGCTGGTCGAACGTCCTCGTCCGGTCACGTCCGCCGGCAGTGGTCTGTTGCCTGGCGATCCAAGTTTTCCGAGTGGCCACACGGCGGCCGCGGTGATCGTATCGGTCATGATGATTCTTACCGTACGTAATTTCGCGCACAAATGCTTCCCCGACGGAGAAGATGACGGGCGTGCAAACCGAAGACGGGTATTCCTCCGCAGGACGATCATTGGCGCTGTCGCGCTTGTCGTGGCGGTTGCCTGTTCGCGACTACTGCTCGGCTTGCACTATCCGACCGACGTGATTATTTCCGCCACCATCTGCCCACTCATTTCCTACGCCGTGTGGTGTGTATGGAACGCATGCGAAAGCGCGGGGGAGCGGTAAAATCGTACGCTGGGTCGACGTCGTCGATCAGATGCCAATTCCAAACAGAGTGCTATCTGCCATGTGAGTTCCTTTGATTCTGAAATCAGTTTGGGGATATCCGATTTTGCGTGCAAAACGACAGGTTGTGTAATACGGCAGTGGTGGTGTGACAAAAGCTGGTTCAATCAAACTAGCGGCGAAAACCTGCGTGCGGCACGGCACGATGCAGCGCGGTGCGGCAGCGGGAAAATCGCAAGAAAAACCACAGTGAAGCCAAGCAAGACAGACCTGACGAAGCGGGTTTGCGACATACTTAGTGCAAGGGAGAGCCAATGGAACTCGAAGAACTTTCGGTCGTTGAAAAGGCTGCAATGCTTTCCGGTGGGTCCGAATGGGATTCGCGAGGCAACGCCCGCGAAGCTCCGCTTATGGAAGAACTCCTGCTTGAGACGGCCGAAGAACCCCTCCGCGGCCGCGTTGTCCGGAGAACAGCCTTTCGCGCTCATCGAACGCGTCAGACCATGCTCCTTGCAGATGCGGATCCACTCGGGCCACCGGTAGCGGCAGCCACGGTCGGAATGGATGATCGGCTTCTCCCCGTCCCTGAGCGTGGAGCACGCGTCGGCGAGCATGCCGTTGGCCAACGCCGCGTTCGGGCTGGTGCCGATTGTCCACGCGACGGGAAGCCCGTCGTGGCAGTCGATCACGGGCGACAGATAGGCCTTGCCCGCGGGAATCGAGAACCCGGCCGGGTCCGTGATCCACAGCCGGTTCGGACGCTCGGCGTGGAAATCCCTGTCCGCCAGGTTCTTCGGCGCCTTGGCGGGCTCGCCCTTGTATGAGCCGTACCGCTTCGCGCTCTTGAACAGGGGCGCCAGGCCATGCCTGGCCGTCAGCCGCATGACCCGTTTCGCCGATACCCTGACGCCCATGCTTTCCGGCTCCAGGTGGACCCGCTTGTACCCGTACCCGCGCTTGCTGTTCTCGAACGCCTCGCGCACGAGCTCCAGTAGACCGGAGTCCTTGTCGGGACGTTTCATGGCGTTGAGCTGGTAATGGTACGTGCCGCGCGCGATGCCGACCACGGGCAGCAGGCTTCCGGCGGTCACGCCGAGCCTCTCACTGGTCTGTTTGACGAGGACGGCCTTCTCTCGGCTGGCCGGGCTTTTCCGGGACTGCGCCCGGCTCTTTTCCCAACAGCTCCAACGCGCCCTTCCGGATCGCGATCTCGATGTCGAGTTCCCTCTTCTCCCGTCGTTGCCGTTCGACATCGGCGTCCAACTCGTCCAGACGGGTCCGCGTCTCCGCCAGCCTCTTCTCCAGCGCCGCCACCGCGTCCGCCAGGCCGGCCGCGTCCCGCGGGCCGGCGGTCGGCGGCATGGCCTCCGGCGTAGAGGGCTCCACGCTGGTTTTCCCTTCCCCGGCCGTCGGGGGCTTCTCTCCAGGTGTCTTCGTCACGTGCGTCTCCTTGGATCCGGCGAGCATCTGCCGTTTCCAGTTTCCCGACGACGGACGCCTCCACGCCCAGTCCGGCGGCGGCATCGCGTGATTCCGACCTTCCGGACGCGACCGCGACCACCGCCTTCCGCTTCAATTCCTCGGGAACCGGGCCGTGCCTCAGCTTGCGTCGGCCGGGAGCGAGCTCGTCGATCCACGCGGTGAGCAGCTCATGGCTTTTCGGATAGCCGAGCGCGCGCATGGTGCGTTTCAGACGCCTGCCGTGTCCGAGGTAATGGTCCACCGCGGCCCGCTTCTGCTCGTCCGTGTAGCGCCTGTAGCGTTCGCCGCGCCTGGAGGGGACGCCGGTGCGTTCCTCCTCGAGGCGTTCCCGGTACCACACCGGCAGCATCCCTCTGCTGGGATAGCCGAGCTCGCGGATCACGTCCGCGGCGCAGCGCTCGTATCTGACGTACAGGTCCACGGCCCTGTCGCGCTGCTCCCTGCTGCACTTCGCCATAAGGGGGTTCTCCTCCCGGTCGGGAAGTCCAAGAAAACGTCACCATCTCGATGCCTTAAAGAGAAAAGTGTCATGCGGTTCATACGAAATGCGAATGAAAACGTAAATGGGCGGTAGCACTGCTACCGCCCGAAAGATTGAGCTTTATTGTATTTGCTCAAAAGCTTGGAAACTTGCTTGCTGCTATGCGGCCACCTTATTTACATAGGGTTTTAGTGCATGTTCGAACAGTGGTATTTGCAGTTGTACCACTATGCCGAAGCCCAGTATCAGCAATAGATACAATCCTTTGGGAAGCCATTGCAGACTGGCCACTGTTAGTCCGATTGCGATGGCTGGAATGATAAGAGCAGCCAAAGTCGTAAACGGCGATGTGCCACCGAACAGTAGCGCGTTGCGTAAAGTAGCCATCACTGAGTTTTCGAAGCGTGCCGTTAACGGCCAAGCCCAGACCATGATGATGAGCCATAGCAGCGTTAGCATGATTTTCACTATCATCGCAGCCATGCTGGTAGTGAAAAGCCATAAAGCAATGAGCATCAATCCAGTTGCGGCGAGCACTGACCATATGGCCGTTGCAACTGGGAAATTTCTTTTAAATGCCGAGAAATATGTGCGAAGCAGGTATCCTCGACCTTCTTTTGCCGCCCAAGCAGCTTCGTAGGAAGCCGATAGCGCGGCCCCAATGGTGACCAACGGGATGCTGCACACTGCTGTAAGTAGAGTGAGTACCGCGGCGTTGGCCACCATATCAAGGCCTCGCATGAAAACAGAGTCCTTAGCGAACACTGTGTTCATATTGGATCAGCCCTTCACCGCACCGGCGGTGATGCCTTGGATGATGTACTTCTGGCATAGTGCGAAGAAGATGACGATTGGAATAATCGCCAGCACCAGGCATGCCATCAGGGCGCCCATATCGATACTGCCGTAGCCTCCACGCAGATACTGGATCACGATTGGAATGGTCTTGAACCTTTGCAGATCCAAGGTCAGATACGGCAGCAGGTAGTCATTCCAAATCCACATGGTCTGCAGAATCGCCACGGTGATGATAGATGAACGCATCATCGGCACAACGATGGTGAAGAATGTACGCACCGCTCCGGCGCCATCAATCATTGCGGATTCTTCGATTTCCTGCGGAATGGATTTGATCGTACCTGTGAAGATGAATACGGGAAGTCCTGCGCCGAATCCCAGATACACAAGGCAGACGCCCCATGGGGTGTTCAGGCCAAGCATGTCAGCCATCTTCGACAGAGGGAACATCACCATCTGGAATGGAACAATCATGTTCAACAGGAACAACACGTAGATGATTTTCGATGCGACGTTGTTCACTCGCACAATCCACCAAGCGCACATCGAGGTGCAAAGGAGGATGAGAAGCACTGCACCGACCGTAATGACAAGGCTCCACCCAAAGCTGGCAATGAAGTTGGTCTTCTCGATGCCATCCTTGTAGTTGAAGAGTCCCGCAAATTCCTTACCAGTTGGCAAGGAGAAGGTGTCCGCGGAGATGTAGACCTTCTTTTTGAAGGAATTAATCAGCACTAGAGCAAGCGGGAACAACCACGCCAAAGAAATGACCGAGAACAGTCCGGTCCAGAATGGGCCGTGCTTGATGCGCTGGTTCATGCTTGGACCTCCTTACTGGTGGTGAGTTTGTTCTGGATGATGGCAATCAGGGCAACGAGGATGAAGAACATCACTGCCTTTGCCTGGCCTACGCCCTCGAATCCGGCTCGTCCGTAGAACGTGCGGTAGATATTCAAGGCCAGCATTTCCGAGGTGTTACTCGGAGCGCCGTTGGTCAGAGCGAGGTTCTGATCGAAGAGCTTGAATCCATTGGTCACGGTAAGGAACGAGCAGACGGTGATGCTTGGCATCATCAGCGGAATGGTGATGCTCCATAGAATCTGTTTCGGAGTGGCACCATCCACGGAAGCGGCCTCTATCACGTCGCCAGGAACGTTTTGCAGTCCGGCGATGTAAATCACCATCATGTAGCCGATTTGTTGCCAACAAACTAGGATTACCATGCCGATGAATCCGTATTTGGCGTGATATGTCAGCGAGATGTTCCAGTGGGCCAGAACGCCGTTCAACAGCAGCTGCCAGATATAGCCCAGCACGATGCCGCCGATGAGGTTAGGCATAAAGAACACCGAACGGAACAGTTTCGCACCGCGCATCGCCTTCGTGAACATATAAGCGACGAAGAATGCGACGACATTGATCAATATGGTGGTGACGATGGTGAAGGCCAGAGTGAACAGCAGCGCATGCAGGAAGTCGGGATCCTGGAATGCTCTGACATAATTTTTCAAGCCTACGAATTCGGCATCGGTGATCGTGGTGAATTCGGTGAAGCTGAGATAGATACCCATCACCAGCGGCACTACGAAGCCGAGGGCGAAAGCGAAGCATGTCGGTAGTACAAACAGGGGCCACCAGCGCCTGATGGCCCGACCGGTCATAGTGATCATGACAGGGTTTCCTCACTCGCCGTAAGCAAGCTTGTATTCGCTGGCCCAGTCATTGGTGAATACCTTGACAACATCATCCCAGCTGCCATTGCCCTGAGCGTAGTTAAGCTCTGCGGAACCGAGATTCTGCTCCCACTGGTGAGAAACGGTAGGAACGCTGATTACATCGGTCTTTCCGGCCTTCTGGTATTCACGATTGACGACCACCAGCGGATTGGTGACTTGGTACTTCTCGTTGTCGAAGCCCTTGAACGGAGACACCAGTCCCATGTCCTGGGAGATGGCCTTAAGCGCGGTATCGGAAGTGACCAGCCAGTTCAGGAACTTTTCAGTGGCCTGCTGATCCTTTTCGGAGACCTTGGAGTTCACGCACCAGTAATTGCTAATCACCTGATTCAGACCCTGGTTCTCTTCGCCCTTGGCGCCAATGTAGATGGGGAACACTCCCAGATCGTTGTCAGACACGGATTGACCCTTGATCTGGTTGTAGGCCCACACGCCATCCTGGAAGAACACGGCCTGGCCTGTGGCGAATTCGGCGATTGAATCATCCATGGTCTTACCGGACAAGGAGCTGGGCTCGACCGTGGAATCCTTAATGTACAGATCGAAGATGTTCTTCATCTTCTTGACATAGGTGCCCTTGACGCTGGACGGAACCTTGGTCATGTCGACACCGTCATCGGCGTATTCGTAGTACAGCGGCACGCTGGGGAGATGGAAGTTATAGCGGAAAGCCGAGCTGGTGTCGAGACCTGCGGAGCTGAACGCTCCCTTGACGCCAATTTCGTCCTTGTGCGCTTGAATCTCGTCCGCGACGGTCTTCAACGCCTTGAAGTTGTTGATGTCTTCGGCGGACTTCACCGTTGACCAGCTGGCGTCGAAATACTTCTTGAGCAAAGCCTTGTTGTAGATGATGCCATAGCTTTCGGTTGCGTAAGGAATGGCGATTGGCTTGCCCTCATCGTTGGTCAGCACACGATTCTTGTAATTCTTGTCAAGCTGCTTGTAGATGTCGCTGTTGGACAAATCCTTGGCGTACTTGGAGAAGCTGCTCATGAAGCTCGGGCCATCAGCCTGGAACATCGTAGGAGCGGCCTTCTTGGAAAGCTCCGAACGCAACGTCGCATCGTAATCGGTGCCGCCGGTCTGAATCTGAACCGGAATGCCGGTTTCCTTCTCGAATGCCTTGCCGAGCTTAACCCATGTCGACTGCTCTTCGGCTTTCTTGTTGAGATAGTAGACGCGTCCGTTCTTGCTTTCCGCCGAGGAACTGTTGCCGCATGCGGCAAGTCCGCCGAGGCCCAAAGCAAGAGCAGAAATCACGCCGACTGCACGAAGCATCCATTGCTTTGTTTTTCTATTTTCAATCCTCCTTTGTTCCCTGTGATCTACTTCGATTTGCGGGAACAATGTATACGATATCATCAAGTTTTCCAACCGTCAAACATGTATACTGGTTTTAGATGTATACGAGTTCATCTGAGAAACCCCTTCTTGGAGAACGCAGGTGTTATCCTTTGAAAAACACAGAAATGAGGCATCAATTTGAAGCCCACGACGCAAGATGTCGCGAATAAAGCCGGCGTGTCGACGGCCACTGTTTCGAGAACATTCGCTCATCCTGACAAGGTGTTGCAGGAAACGCGTGAAAAGGTTATGACTGCGGCACAGGAGCTTGGATTCACTATCTCGCGTTCCGCTTCGGCGTTGAAATCACAACAATCGTTCCGTATTGCCGTGCTGATTAGCGAGCCGGTGGCCACTTGGTTTAACTCTCACATTTGTGGGGCGTTGAATGATGTGTTGCAGCCGGAGGACTATGACATTTGTACGTATTACATTCCCGATGTAACCAATCGTCGGCAACTGTTTGAGGAGATTCCATTGCGGCACAACGTTGATGCCGTGGTCGTCTCGTCGTTCGGTGTAGACGTGATGGAAATCGAGGATCTTAGACGTCTTGATATACCGTTGATTGGTATCAATGTGCCTGTTACACAGGGTTTTAGCGCCACCATCGGCATTGATGAATATGCCAGTATGCGCTTGGTTGTTAAGCATCTGCATGATCTTGGACACCGCAGAGTTTGTTTTGTATGTTCCGAATTGAAGCATGCACCCTTGCCGTATAGCGCTGATTTACGTTCCGATGCCTTCCTGCGTGCATGCCATGACGTTGGCGAATCCATTGAGCCTTTGTTGATTCATGTGCCACGTGAAGTTGATGAACCGGAGAATTACGCGATATCGCAATTGCTGACATGCTCGCCGCGGCCTACGGCAGTCTGTTGTTTGAGTGATGGGATGGCCATTCCGCTGTTATTCAAGCTGATGCGGAGCGGTATTAAAGTTCCTCAGGACATGTCGCTTGTCGGTTTCGATGACAGCACCTATGCAAAGCAATTCAATCTCACCACCGTTCATCAGGAAGTGGATTTTCTTGGTGCTGAGGCAGGGCGTCTGGTGTTGGATCTTATCCGTGGACAACAGCCTGAAGTTCAGAATAGGGTTTTGGATACATATCTTGCATTGAGGGCTTCAACTGCTCCTCTGTCATAAGTCTGATGGAGAAGTCATGAGATGCCATATGGGTATGTGACGGCGAAATTCTCTGCTCGGATGTGCGTCCTATGCGTATATGCTCCTGATTTTGTCGATGCTTAGGAGAATATGCAGGATGCATAAAAGCAAGGGAAGAGCATCTGAATTTTGAGAAGGCTCGTAGTTGCGGTTCCCCTATTCTTGATTGGCGAATGTCTTGCCTCGCAGATGGGGCTGACCCTTTGTTGTTCCTAAAGAAAAACATCCTGGTGGCGAGGACTTGGGAAAGAGAAGGAAACCAAATACATGTCACCAGGATGAGAGCACGTTCCGATTTCCGGTTATTGATACCGTTTGTCGGAAGGGCTATGGCGGGTTGAGGGGAATGGAATTTTGCCCGCCATCTGTCCACTTATGATGAGTGAAACGTTACATGCTAAGCATGGTAATTAAAGTTCGATCGCCACTCCCTCCCATGGAGCCAGTTCACGCTTCGTAAGCGAAAGTTTGGTGTGAGCTGAATCGTGCGTTGTTATGACGATATGGGATTCGTCGACATCGAGGGGAAGCAAGGCCGCTGTTTCCGACGGAATACGTGCAATCTCTCCCGAGACATTGACCATGACGAGAAGTCGTTTAGCAGCCTGCCCGTCCTTGGACGAAAGAGCGCGGACAAACGAATACACCTGTCGATCCGACGCGTCCAGCAGCTGGAAATCTCCTGCGGCCACGACTGGATTCCTGTGCCTTAGATCTATGAGCTGCTTATAGAAAGCGTGCACGGATTTCGGGTCATCGCATTGCGCTGCGGCGTTGATTTCCACGTGGTTCGGGTTGACGTTGATCCACGGTTCGGTGGCTGCGTCCGGCGCGGTGAAGCCGGCGTACTTGGAGTCGTCCCACTGCATCGGCGTACGCGCGTTGTCTCGGCTGCGTTCTGCGATTCCATGCATCATGGATTCGGAGTCCTGCACTCCGGTTTCGATAACTCTCTGCCTGTAGGCGTTTAGGGATTCGAGGTCGCGGTACTGGTCAAGTTTGGTGAAGTGGGCATTGGTCATGCCCAGTTCCTCGCCTTCGTAGATGTACGGGGTGCCGCGGTGCATGTGCAGCAGCAGGGCAAGCGCCTTCGCCGATGCCTCGCGAGTCTCCTTGGTGGAGTCGTCGCCCCAGCGGGAGACAATGCGCGGCTGGTCATGGTTATCGAAGAACAGGCTGGCCCAGCCGGCTTTGGATACCGCATTCTGTTGGCCGTTGAGAATCTCCTTCAGCTTGGGGAGTTCGAGCTTGGTCGGCTTCCACTTGGTATTGTCCTCGCAATCGGCATCCAGATGCTCAAACAGGAACAGCATGTCTAGTTCGCCGTTTTCTGGGTCAGTGATGTGCTCGTTGCGAGCTGGGGTGATGCCCGGAGCCTCGCCTACAGTCAGGAACCCTTCGCGACCGTCGAAGACCTCGTGACGCATTTCGGCAAGAAACTCGTCCTGCCTTGGGCCGTCCGCGCAGAACGGGTTCGGATTCGAATACCCTTCCTCTCCGACCGGCAGATCGGCGATTTCGGAACCTTCCTCACCCGGCAGACGTCCGTTCTTGTCGACCTTCTTCGAAATGAGGGTGATGACGTCCATGCGGAAGCCGTCGATGCCGCGGTCCATCCACCAGTTCATCATCTTGTAGACGGCCTTGCGCACCTCCGGATTCTCCCAATTCAAATCCGGCTGCTTCTTAGAGAATTGGTGGAAATAGTATTCGCCGCGCTTCGGATCGTACTCCCACGCGGAGCCGCCGAAGTAGGAGCCCCACTGGTTCGGCTCGGCGCCCGGGGTGCCCGGCTCGTGGCCCGGCCTGGCGGGACGCCACCAGTACCAGTCGGCGTGCGGGTCGTCCTTGTCGCGGGAGGCCTGGAACCAGGCGTGCTCGTCGGACGTGTGGTTGACGACCAGGTCCATCACGATCCTCAGGCCGCGCTTGTGCGCCTCGTCGAGAAGCTCGTCCATGTCCTCCAAGGTGCCGAACAGCGGGTCGATGTCCTGGTAGTCGGAGATGTCGTAGCCGTTGTCGTCCTGCGGGGACCTGTACACCGGGGACAGCCACAGCACGTCCACGCCGAGGTCGGCGAGGTAGTCGAGACGGCTGGTGATGCCCTTCAGGTCGCCGATGCCGTCGCCGTTGGAATCCTGGAAGGAACGCGGGTAGATCTGGTAGACCACCGCGTTCGCCCACCACGGATTCGGGGTCGCGCCGTTCGAACGGACGCTGTCGGGAAGCTTGGAACGATTGAAATCAGTCATGAAAGCCTTCTTCTTTGACGTTGCTAGATGCAGTTTGTATGAGAGGTGTTGTTCATCTATGGGCAGCACCTCATGATTGCTGTTGAAATGTGCTGCGATGGCATACATAGGCACCGTTGCCTTAAACAGCTAGGTGGCAGACGGGGTTACCTGCTGTAGATATTGCTGCGTTGTACTGGCTGAAGTAATTGGACGTACATCATTGGCACTGCAGCCGGTTTAGCAAAAATCCCCGTTCTGCATATTTGCTCCTTTCTTTCTTCGTCGAAGTGAGTAGCTCATAAAGCTATCATGTATACGATAACATTATAGTATATAAGTCTCAAAGTCAATATCTAGATTGTTATTTGTAAACGTATACACTTTAGGGTTTTAATGCTTTACCTTTCTCAAGCGAGAGAAGCTGCAACATACCTGTTGTGATTATGGAATTATCGCATTTGCGATGGGCGTGTCATTGATTCTTCTTCGAATCTATGCGGAATGTCGAGTCATACTAATTTCGTACATAAAACAAAACGCGTGTGCGTCCGGGCGGAAACCATCCGGACGCACACGCGTTTTATTTTGAATTATTGCGATGAGGTCAGTTGCGGGTCAGCACTTCGGCCAGGGCCTGGATGACCGGCTGCGGCATGTGGGACTGGTGTTTGGTCTGCGCGCCAACGCCGTGCAGATCCTCCAGCGTGCTCAGTGCCGGCAGCGCATCCTTGCCCAGCTCGCGGATCGCGCGGTATGCGTGCTCCTTGGTCATGTACAGCATCTGCGCATCCTTCAGCACGGCGAACGCGTCGGCTTCAACCGGATCGTCCGCAACGGCAAGACCGTCGGCGAAATCGATGGCGATTGCGGCGCTCGTCGGCACGTCACGCAGCGTGACGGTCAGGCTCAGCGTTTCCGCATCGTACGCGACTTCCGGAGCGGCGGCAGAGCCGTCGACGGTTGCGCGGACGGCGTGCATCGCTTCCGGAGCGATGCCACGGAACGTGACCGTCCAATCGCGGGAAGCCGGAATGACGTCCGTCGCACCTTCCGCAGGGGCGATCGAGAACTGTGCGGAATCGCCCTCAAAACGCAGCGCCATTTCGGTGGATGCCCAACGATCCTTGCTCTGTGCGGCACCGTCATCCTCCCACAGCGTGAAGCTGTTTTCGGCACCCGGGAACACCACTACCTGCAGTGCGCGCGGGTTGGCCACAGAGTTGAGCGCCTCACCCTCGGCGGGCATCTGCAGCGGCACGATCGCGCCGGGCTTAGCGAACACCGGCATGCGGTCGAGATCGCGCCAAGCCTCCAGACGGCGGCCTTCGGCCGGACGAGACGTGTAATGGCGACCGTCGAAGAAATCGAACCATTCGCCCTGCGGCAGCCACACGTCGGCCTTCGCACGCTGCACGGAACGCTCGGCTGGATCGACGATCGGCGCGACCAGCAGCTCGGTGACCGAAACGGAATTCGTCGGTGAGCTTGTATGCGGCTTCGATTTCCGGATAGTCCCAGTACAGCGGCTGCACGAGCGGCTCGTTGTCGAATGCGGCGCGACGGTTCATCGTGTACAG
>ENA-OQNM01000208-OQNM01000208.1-human-gut-metagenome-genome-assembly--contig:-NODE-208-length-21935-cov-3.919066_pt1 | contig 21935 bp, 16 predicted proteins | sample MGYA00242632_ERZ504886 | MGnify/ENA primary metagenome ERZ504886 (study PRJEB26092, sample SAMD00036424) | human gut metagenome | host: Homo sapiens | study: EMG produced TPA metagenomics assembly of... | reverse complement strand
TGACAGTCTCCATTGCACAGATACTTGAAAGCACTAATTCCCGTTCGGTAAGGGTTGACATTTGTTTTTTTTGTAATGGAGCAGGCCTGTCTTCTCCTGTTTTCACACTGTGCTGCGCTTTTCAATCATTTCTTCCATTTCTTCGCTCAGCTGTTCCCCCTCAACTTCCTTTTTTCCCGGTTCCCGCTGCTGCGATCACATATTCCCGATCCGTAATGCAGACCAGAGCCTCTGTGGTCTGTGCCAGTGCCTGTGCATAACTTCGTGCAAACTCGCCCAGTTCCCCAACCGGTGAGTATTTTTTGAGCATAATTTCGCCCTCCCGGCTTGTAAAAATCTCTAGGGGATCCCCCTCCCGGATGCGCAGTGTCCTGCGAATTTCTTTCGGAACCACAATTCTTCCCAGATCATCGATTCTGCGCACAATTCCAGTTGCTTTCATATGATAAATTTCCTCCTGTTTTCCAGATTACTTTCCATATTCATGTTGTATGGGTAGTATGCCGGAATCCCGGAAAAATTATGCACAGAAAACAAAGCATTTTACTTGAAAAAACGTTCATCCCGTCATACAATAGAATTAGCTTTCACATAGGAGAAACGTATTATGGATTATAATGAAAATGAATTTAAGGCCAAGGCCAATATCAAAGCCAGACGCATCTGGCTTGTATTTGCCCTTCTTCTTAGTGCAAACTACGGCACAGATGTATCCCAGGGTGGGTATCCTTCCACAAATTTCATCATTTTTTTAATACTGTGCTGGGTTCCTTTTTTTGCCGGTGATCTTCTTTTGCGCATCAGGGGAAAGGCTGATGACCGCTATCGGTATGCGCTTGTCGTCGGTTACGGTATTTTTTACACGTTCCTGATCTGCACCACCGATTCACCGATTGCCTTTACCTATATTCTTCCGGTTGTCAGTCTTCTGGTTCTTTACAAAGACCGGAAATTTATGGTGGGATGTGCAATCGCCAATATCGCCAGTGTCATTATCAGTGTCATTTATCATCTGGTCGTTCTCGGTCAGAATACTGCAACGGACCAGAAAAATTATCAGCTGCAGATTGCCTGTCTCCTGCTCTGTTATATCGGCTATATCATGTCTATCCGCCATCTCATCGAATCCGATGGTGCCCTGACAAACAGTATCAAAGCCGATTTAAAACGGGTTGTTACAACTGTTGAACAGGTTAAAACCGCCAGCAATACCATCATGGATGGAATCACCGTTGTCCGCGAACTCGCCACGGAAAACAAACATGGTTCTGACATTGTCGTAGACGGAATGAACAAACTGACCGACCATAACGGCCAGCTGCAGTCCCGGACAGCCTCCTCGCAGGAAATGACAGGAGATATTAATTCCCAGGTACAGAATGTTGCTTCCATGATCAATGATATGGTATCCCTGACTGCGGAATCCGGCAAACATGCAAAAACAAGTTCCGTTGATCTGGAGAGTCTGGTACAGACTGCCGGAACGATGGCAGATCTGTCCAATGAGGTAGAACATATTCTGGACGCTTTCAAGGCAGAATTTGAAACCGTAAAACAGGAAACCGGAACCATTGACAGTATTTCCAGCCAGACCAATCTGCTGGCACTTAATGCTTCCATTGAAGCTGCCCGCGCAGGGGAAGCCGGAAAAGGATTCTCCGTCGTTGCGGAACAGATCCGCAAGCTGAGTACCGAAACCAAAGATTCTTCCGGACAGATCAGCGAAGCACTCTCGCGGCTGGATGAAATTTCAGGAAAAATGACTTCTTCCATTGAAGAAACCTTAAAACTTATTCAGGTCACTCTGGAAAAAGTAACCCAGACCGGTGAAAATGTAAATAAAATTACACAGGATTCTTCTCTTCTGGGTGAACACATCCAGACAATTGATTCTGCCATGAAAGAAGTGGAATCTTCCAATCGTCAGCTGGTAGAAAATATGGAACAGGTATCTTCCATCGTGGAAACCATGACCACATGCATCAGTGATTCCGATGAAACAAGCAAACGCATGCTCAGCAAATATGAGGAAAGTGCTTCCAACATCAATAACATAGAAAATGTAATTCAGGAGCTGATGTGTGAACTGGGCATCGGTGGTTTCATGGGTCTGGATGATATTCATGCCGGTATGAAAGCAAAAGTTATTCTTCCAAAACATCTGGAACGCATGGAGTATCACGGAGAAGTCAGATCTGTTGCGGAAAATAGTATTTCCCTGATTTTGTCTGACAATCCACAGTTAAACGGATCCGAAACCTGTAAGGTTCAGGTCACGGTTGACAATGTTCTCTACTGTTGGGATCAGGCGCAGATACAGGCTGACACGGCATCCGGTTCCCATGCCTATGTATTGCAGCTTTCCGCACGTCCGGAGATCAAAAACCGCCGGAAATACCCACGGGCAGATGTGTCCAATCCATGTACCATCACGCTGAAAGATTCCGACACAACGTTCTCCGGTCAGCTTGACAATATCAGTGCCAATGGATTTGCATTTCTGATCCGGGATCCGTTTTTCATGGATCACAAACATGCAGATGTTGCTATCGATATCCAAAATTTTGCCCTTTCGGATCAGTCCCATCTGGAAGGACATGTCATCCGGTGCTCGGATGATGAAGGTGTATATATTGTGGGATGTCAGATGCCGGAAGACAATTATGCAATACGCAATTATGTAGATTCCCTTCTCGGTCAATAAATAAAACAGGGAAAACTTCTCTATGATTCCATAAAAGTTTTCCCTGTTTTCTTATCATTTAAGCTGTCAGCAAAAGTTTTTCAAACTCTTCTTTGGGAAGCGGTCTCGAATAGTAATATCCCTGAATACTGTCACACTTCATCTGTTTGAGGAAATCCACCTGTTCTTCTCTCTCAACACCTTCTGCCGTAACGCACAGTCCAAGTTCCTTTGCAAGTAAAATCGTATGTTCCAGCAATCGTTCCCCACTGAAATCTCCGATGTAATCAATCAGACTTTTGTCAATTTTTAACGTATCGAAACATTTCATGTTCAGTGTTGCAAGGGAAGAATACCCCGATCCAAAATCATCTACAAGCAATGGAAAACCATTGTCATGGAACTTATCTGCCAGCCCCTTGATATTGTCATTGTCAATTGCTGCGCTCTCTGTAATCTCAATCGGAACCAGATGGGTTTTTACTCCGATTTCATCAGCGATCTGCTGATACCGGCTGACCACACTGTCAAAATACAGACTTGCCCTGGACAGATTGATGGATACCGGAATAATCTCCTTTCCCTGTTTCTGCCATTCTAACTGCTGCATACATACTTTTCGGAAAACATACTCATCCAGAACTTTTATCAGTCCGTCTCTCTCAAACAACGGAATGAATTTGCCGGGTGGAATAACATTTCCCTTTTCATCTCTCCAGCGGATCAGACCTTCTGCCCCTACCATCCGCTCTGTTTCCGGATCATATTTCGGCTGATACCACACCTCAAAACAGTTATTTTCCAGAGAATGTTTAAATTCATCCTCCATGGCTTTATCTTCAAGCATGCGGATCGTATCTTCATGGCTGTAAAACTGATAGCTGATATCTTTGCGATCCTTGATCTGATTCTTGGCAAAATTTGCTTCGCTGTATACCTCTTCCACTTTGGAATCCGGTTTCCACTTCGTCACTCCAAAATAAGGGATCAGCTTCGGAACCTTCAGTCTTTCCGACAATTCTGCCAGTATGGTCTCCAGCTGCTGTAACTGCCGGATCGTCTTTTCCTGATCCTTTCCACTACTGTAAATCACAAAACGGTCTGCATTGATATGTCCTGCCAGATCATCTTTTTCCAGTATCCCCTGAATACATTTCCAGATTCCTTTGAGTGTTTCATCCCCTTTGATAATTCCACAGATCGAATTGATAATTTTAAAGGAGTGGATGTCCATGGACACCAGATATCCCGGTTGCCGGAAATCCCGGATTTTCTTCTTAAAACTTTCGTAATTATTTCCACCGGTTACACTGTCCACATATGCCATGCGCTCAAGTTCCCTCTGTTTTTCGGAACTGATATCGGAAAATCCTGCTACCATCCGGTGCAGCTGTCCTCCATCCGATGTATTTACAAATTTTGCACGGCAGTATTTTACTTTCCCATCCCGCACAATCCGGTAATCATACTGATATGCTTTTTTCAGGCTCAGCTGCTTACGGAGATTTTCAATGGAGGTCTCATACAGCATTGTCTCACGATCTTCGGTAAGGACAACCTTCCCCACATATTCTGCCATGATAGCTTCATATCCCGGAATTTCCTTAAGCGTATCATTGAGCACAGAGCGCACTGCGGAGTTCACCTTATATACATATACCTTATCATGATCCACATCTACATAATATACACTGTTAAAATTGCTTCCCAGTGCCTGAATAATCTCATTCTGGCGTGTGTCTGCCCTGATCTGTTCGATCAGACCCAATACATATTCCGGTTGTTTCTGTGAACCGCCCTGAATCCTACCCATAGAGATCTGATATACCATGTCTTTTCCCGAAGACTGAATCTTTGCACTTACCGTCTTTGCGCCATGGTCAATATCCTGAAACAGTTTTAACAGTTTTTCTTTTTCCATAATTCTGTCCATGAGGATACTATGCTCCAGATCCGTAGCATTCTCCACGATTCCCATGTGACGGGCTGCAAACTCTGATGGCCTGATCCTGTGTTCTTTGGGATAATAGTAAAAAAAATACTTTCCCCATTTTGCCAGAATCTCCTGAATCTCTGTTGATATATCCCTGCACTTCTTCTGATCGTTTTTTTCTACCATAGGCCTGCCTTTCCCTGGTAAACTGTAAATATTGTCTGATTATTTCCGTACAAATATACTATAGCACAAACTATTTCCCTCGTAAAGGTAGTAGATTTTCACAAAAACACACGAAAAGCGCATGCAACAGAGATGTCACATGCGCTTTCCAACTACACAGCATTCGCTTATGTTCTATTTTATTTTACGGTTTCTACCTTAATCACATTCGTATTTCCTACTTTGCCATTGATCAGACCACCGGTCAGAACAACAGCATCTCCGCTCTGTAATGAAAATACTTCTTTTGCCTTTTTCATTGCATGGTAGAACATAACTTCCATCGAACTGAATTCCTCGCAGAGAACCGGAGTAACCCCCCAGCTTAAGTTCAATTTCCGCCATACTTTCTCGGAAGTCGTCATTCCGATGATATCTACCGGACAACGGAAACGGCTGACCATACGTGCGGTAGTTCCGCTGAGTGTACTTGCGACAATACATTTTGCCTGGACATCAACTGCCATCGCACAGGTTGCATGCGAAATGGCATCCTGAATGCTTCTTGTCTCAAAATCAGAAGTACGGAAACGCTTGGTATATTTGATCTGGGATTCCGTATACTCAGCAATCTCTGCCATGTTCCGCACAGCATCTACCGGATATTTACCGGCAGCCGATTCTCCGGACAGCATGATCGCGGATGATCCATCGTATACCGCGTTTGCCACATCGGAAAGCTCTGCACGTGTCGGACGCGGATTGTGAATCATGGACTCGAGCATCTCGGTCGCGGTTATGACACGTTTTCCGAGCATACGGCACTTGCTGATCAGATACTTCTGAACCGCAGGCACTTCCATGCCCGGGATTTCGACTCCGAGATCTCCACGGGCAATCATGACACCATTGGCAATCTCACAGATTTCTTCAATGTGCTCCACACCCGAACGGTTCTCAATCTTTGCAATAATATCAATATCTTCGCCGCCGTTCTCGTCAAGGAATTTACGCATATCCTCGACATCTTTCTTTACGGAAACAAAAGATGCCGCAACGAAATCCACGTCGTTTTTGATACCAAACAGCAGATCTTTCTTATCCTGCTCGCTCAAAAATGCATGATCCATGACCTTGTTCGGGAAATTCATGCTCTTTTTATCCGACACCTCGCCTCCGACAAGAACCTTACAGATGGCATCCGGTGCTTTCAGCTTTTCTACTTCCAGAATAATCAGACCATTGTTGATCAGGACATGATCTCCCACCTTCAGATTGTTGATCAGGTTTTTGTAGGTTACGGAAACTCTCTCCTGATTTCCCACAATATCATCCGTTGTCAGTGTAAATGTATCTCCATCTTTTAACGTGATCTTTCCGTTTTCGAAGGTTTTGATCCGGTACTCCGGTCCTTTGGTATCCAGCATGATCGCAATTGGAAGACCTAACGCCTTACGCACTTTTTTGATCGTATCAATCTTCTTCTGATGTTCCTCATGGCTTCCATGGGAAAAGTTTAATCTGGCTACATTCATGCCAGCTTTGCACATCTGTGTCAGTACAGATTCACTCTCACTTGCAGGTCCGATGGTACAAATAATTTTTGTTTTTCTCATAATGCTTGTTCTCCTGTCTCTATCCAAATTTTTGTATCCCCTGAGTTTCATCCTATCACGCACAGACAGGATTTGCGCGGATATACCGCCCGACGATCAGCCGACGCGCCGGTGGAACAAGAAATTTGGGCTTCGAGGTCAGAATTCTCTGTACCAGCAGCCACTGCTGTGTCATATGGCTCACCGGAAGGAAACGAAGCCCGATTCGCCTGACTTGCGGAACAACGGACGGTTTCCCTTCCCTGAGCACTGTCTGGGAAATGCAAAACTCTCCTGCATCATTCAGGTAATCCTCCGCCTGCCGGTTATGCATACTGCTGCTAAGCACATTGACCTTCTGCTGCATTCCACAGGCATCTGCTGCATTCATCTCCACAGGCATGCGAAGCACAAACGCCGCAATGACCACAGCGGAACAGATCAGCACAATATGATGTTTCTTTTTGGTCCGTTTTCCGAAATGCTTATGCATTTGCAATCACATCTGCCAGAGCTTCCATCGCTGGTAGGTCGGACTCTTTCATGGCGGAACGGATCGTTACCATCGGCTCCACAATGGTAATATTTTTCATGGTTTCCAGAATTCCCTTCATCGCTCTTCCGGCCGTCGGTCCCCAGGTACCGTTCTCAATAATACCTACGGTACGGTTCTGGAATGCCTTGGACTGTAAATGATTCAGGAAGTCCTGCATACATGGGAATACCCCGCCATCGTAACTTGCTGCTGCAAGAACCATACGGTCATAACGGAACGCATCTTCCACAACTTCTGCCATATCATCACGGGAAAGATCCATGACAGAAACTTTCTCTACTCCTTTGGCACGCAGCATCTCAGCAAATTTCTGTGCTGCTTTTGCAGTATTTCCATGGATCGATGCATATGCTACAAGAACACCCTTATCCTCCGGCTGATAGCTGCTCCAGGTATCATATAACCCAATGTAATAGCCAAGGTTTTCTTTTAATACCGGACCATGCAGCGGGCAGATCGTCCGGATATCCAGTCCTGCCGCTTTCTTTAACAGTGCCTGTACCGGTGCGCCGTATTTTCCTACAATATTAAAGTAATATCTTCTCGCTTCACAGGCCCATCCTTCCGGATCTTCATAATCCAGTGCACCGAATTTTCCGAATCCGTCTGCCGAGAATAAAATCTTTTCACTGCTCTCGTATGTTACCATAACTTCCGGCCAGTGTACCATCGGTGCCATATAAAAATTCAGCGTATGGGTACCAAGGGACAAAGACTCTCCTTCTGCCACTGTAATTTTATGGTTCTCATCTACCGGAAGCTCGTCAAAAAACTGTGGAAGCATCTGAAATGTCTTGGCATTTCCCACCAGGGTCACTTCCGGGAAAAGCTCTACCAAACGTCCGATACTTCCGGCATGATCCGGCTCCAGATGGGAAACTATCAGATAATCCACTTTCCGTCCGTCTAATGCGGCCAGCAGATTCTTCTCCCACTGCTCCATGCCCCTGGCATCTACCGTATCCATCAAAGCTACCTTTTCATCAAAAATCAGATAAGAATTATAAGATACGCCATGCGGAACCACATACTGGCTCTCGAACAGGTCAATCGTCTTATCATCTACTCCGATATACTTTACTGCTTCAGAAATTGTTACACTCATTTGTTTCTCCCTCTCTTTTTGTTTTTATTTATGTATTATGATGCATACATATCATTTTCCTCTTCACGCTCTAAATCCTCCGGACTCATATAGCGGCGGAACAGGCGCTCTAAAATAAAATCAAATACAATCGATGCAACTGCCGGAATTACCACAAGCAGTACCGGTATAATATAAATCGACAGAGCCGATGCAATCAAAATCACCAGCAGCAACAGTGACCATGGCAGATGTCTTACCATCAGCAGGAATGCATTTTTCAACGTCTGTTTTACGGTATTTTCAAATCTTGCAATATATGGAAATAAAAATGCGCTCCACATAATCGCAACAGCAATCATAACCAGAAAGAAATAGAAAAATGCGCCCTTCATACTGCCGGTTTTTAATACCTGATAGGTGATATAGGCATCACAGCCCAGAACAATCATAACGGCCAGCCATATAAGATATGGCAGTGTTGCAGCCTTAAAGTTGTCCCTGAACGCTCCGAAAAAGGTTCTTGTGGTATATCCGCGGTCACCGCGGATGGATTTATGTACCGTGTAATACAACGCGGTGGTCGATGCCCCGATCGTAAAAACCGGAATGCAGCAGATCACCCATAAAATGCTGACCCACACGCAGTCCACAAGTTTTCCCAGCATCTGAAATACAATATTATCCCAATTAAATTTCACGCTTATTCCTCCAGTCGCCCAATAATTTCTTCTGCGATTTCTTCTTTTGTTTTTCCATCCGTAGCTACGAGAATGTCTGCAGCCGCCTCATACTTTGGCCGGCGTACTTCCATCAGTTCAGAAATGTATGCAACATTCATATGACCGTTTAAAAGTGGACGGTCCGTACTGTTTTTTACACGTTCGTATATGGTCTGCGGTGTTGCCGTAAGAAATACAACGCTTCCCCCATCCCGCATGCAGTCTACATTTTCCTGTCGCATTGCCACACCGCCTCCACAGGATACGATTGTCGGCTCCTGCTGATTTAGTGACTGGATCAGTTTTGTCTCAAGCTCCCGGAAATAAAGTTCTCCGTATGTTTCAAAAATTTTGCTGATCGGCATTCCCTGTTCTTTTACGATACGCTCGTCCATCTCCACAACCGGATAACCCAGCTTTTGCTTTATCGCACGTGCAATCGTGCTTTTACCGGCTCCCATAAAACCGATCAGGAAAATATTTTTCTTTCCTTTATTCATGAAAAAATTTCTCCTTTACTTCTTCTACCGGCATATCCATACCTGTATATAACCGGAATGCGGCCACTCCCTGCCACAGAAGCATTCCCTTGCCTCCAATGCAGGTACATCCTGCTTCTTTTGCTTCCCGCAACAGTTTTGTCTCTGCCGGATTATAAACCGCATCACATACAACCAATCCCGGGCGAAATGCAGATAAATCTTTTACCACACTCTGGTCATCCATCGGTTTCATACCAACGATCGTCGCATTTGCAAAAATGTCACTGGATGTGATCTCCTCTGTCATCTTTGCCGTATCTGCAATGTCATATACATTGACAACAATTCCCGGCACTGCTTTTCGAATCTTTTCTGCGGTCTGAAGAGTACGCTCAAAAAATGCATCCTTAATATTGAAAATCGTGATCTCTCTGGCTCCATCTAATGCACATTGTACCTGAATGGCTGTCGCAGCTCCGCCACCGCCTGCGACCGTGATCTTTTTTCCTTTAATATCTACGCCATGGTCCTTGAGGTTGTGTACAAAGCCTTCTCCGTCCGTGATATATCCGGTCAATCTGCCGTCATCGTTGACAATTGTGTTTACAGCTCCGATAATCTGTGCTGCCGGAGACAGCTCATCCACATACTTTGCCGCCTCGGTCTTATCCGGCATCGTCACATTGATTCCACGCATATGAAACAGTTTCACCGCGTCAAGTGCTTCTTTTACCTGATCTTCTTTTACATCAAATGCAACATATGCATAATCCAGCCCCAGCTTTGCAAAGCTGTAATTGTACATTGCCGGGGAACCGGAATGTCCTACCGGCGAACCGATCAGTGCAAGTAACCCTGTATGTCCTGAAATTCTTTCTTCCATCTTTTTCTCCTGTCCTTGTATGTTGGTTATATGATACCATAACTTTTAAATTAAGTACAACAATTCCAGTGGTCTTTGAATAAGTACCTGTGCTCTGTTTTTACGAAGGAACTCCGCATCGCGGAATCCCCACATGACCGAAACACATGGAAGTCCCGTGTTTTCCGCGGTCTGAATATCCACCTCGGAATCTCCTACATAAATGGCCTTCTTCGTGTCCGTTTTTAAAATTTTCATGGCTTTTTGTACCATATCGGGTGCCGGTTTTTTTGCCACACCTTCCATCTCACCGATTGCCGTAGTCATATACCCCCGGAAAAAACGTTCATCCAATTCTTTTACTGCCGAGTCCAGCTTATTGGATACAATTGCTGTCTTCACTCCGCGCGCCTTTAATTCAGTCAAAAGATGCATGATATCTGGATATGGCTTTGTATGATCCAGACAATGCTCCCCGTAATATTTTTTAAATTCCGCAAATGTCTCTTCAAACTTCGGGTTTTTCTCCCCATCCGGCACGGCACGCACCATCAGCATGCGCACCCCGTTTCCTACATATCTGCGCACCTGATCCAGCGTACAAGTCGGCATATTCTGTGACTCCAATGCCGCGTTGGTAGCGTTTTTTAAATCTTCCAACGAATATAACAAGGTTCCGTCCAGATCAAAGATCACACTTTTTTGCTCTTCCTGCTCACCGGAATCCCGATAGATTTCTTCAAACAGATCTTTACGCATAATCCGGATATTGTTGATCGTATCACTGCTGTCAACCATGTAATCTCCAACCCGGCCAAGTGTATACTGTTCGTTTTCATCTTTATCCCGGAACAGTTTTACCTTGCGCTCCAGCCTGCGTGCACGAACAATTGTAGTTCCCTTTGGCACGCAGACCTTTGCACATTTCATCGGTTCTACGATGATTCCTTTCTCTACATCTTTGATGGTAGGTTCATACTCTGCATTTCTCAGATCAAACTTCCAATCCGTGTAAATCCGGAATTCTTCCATAAAAGCCTCTTCATTACGAAAGAAACATTCCCCTTTCGGTCCAATGATAAAAACAATTCCTGCTTCCACTGTAGCTTTCATATCTCCCTGCAGAGTCCGCACAGTCACCTGCGTTCCCTCCGCAAAGAGATCCGTTGCCCGGACATATCCCCACGGAACGGAGCGTCTGCAGTACGTCTTTGCATCCTCTGCCTCTATTCTGCAATCCTGTGCATACACAATATCGGTATTTCCCATATAGTCCCGCATACGCTGCTCGATAACAGATTTAATACCCGAAGCTGCCGGCTGTTCATGTCTTCCCTGTGCATCATACTCCATGCGTGGTGCAAAATGATGTTCTTTGCAAAACTTTAAATATTCCTGTGTCATCAATTCCATCGGAATCAGGCCACCCGCTTTTTCCAGATGTCCTCCACCGGAACCAATTCCTTTGCACAACTCTGCCGCAAGTTCACTCGCCTTGACTTCTTTCACACAGCTTCTCACTGAAAACTTCACACCTTCTGGTTGCAGATTAAATGCCACACAGATATCAATCGCATCCACTTCCAGTACCAGATCGGAAATCAGTCCGAGAATATTCGGATCACACTGCCCCACTTTTACAATCGCGGCACGAAATTCTTCTACATAATCCGTATGAAGAAGTGCTGCTCCAGCAACTTCCAGTTCTTCCAGCGAAAGATTGGCATTGCGGAGTTTCCTCATGATTGCCGGGTCAAAGTTTGCCTCGTCACGCAGATCCCGGTCTAGCGGATGTACAATTTCCGTCAAACTTCCGGTATCCGTATATAATCCATAATACAGTGCTGTTGACAACTCACGATTACCTCGTACATCAAATCCTTCTATTTTGAGCATATTCCAGACCAGTGTCGAGCACGCGCCCAGATTAGAACGCACCTCGGAAAGCTCTGGTAATTCCGTGCAGATCCGGTGATGGTCAATTACAGCAATATGTTCTGCTTCAAACACTGCAGAATTTCCGGAATGGTACTGACAGTCCACCATCACTAATAACTCTGGTTTGTGCAGATAATCCACATGCTCGATTGGTATTTTCAGATCCCGGATCAGCATCACCAGATTCGTTTTCCGGATCACATTCTGCCCTCCGTAAATCAGACGTGGTTCTTTTCCTTTGGATTTCAAATACAGATAGACCCCAAATCCACATGCAATGGTATCTGCATCCGGATTGTCATGGCACTGTATTACAATATTGTCATACGCTAATAACTCACTCAGTTTCATCTTGATTCCCCTTGCCTGATTGTTCTACTTGCTTTTTAGATTATATGGGAAGAAAAAGCTGCTGCGGTTCTTTTTGTCAAACATCGAATTATATTGCAGCATATGATACTTTTCAATCCATTCTTTTTCTTCTCCCTCGGCCTCATCGATATGCAGGTAGCAGCCTTTACTCTTGGAATAATAGCCTCTGGAATTGATGGCTGGAACAACCTCCTGCATATCTGCCAGAAACTTATTGTATGCCGGAAGCTCAATTCCAGCCCGTTCCAGTGCCATGGTAGACAGATAATCAAGACTGGTAATGTCTACCGTTTCTTCCGGTGTATCATAATTGGTCCAGATAAAAAACGGAACTGTGTACAGTTTTTCCAGCTCATCTTCCGTCAGCCCTGTGAGTCCTTTTCCATTCAGAATCGGATAAAAATTACTGTTTAAGCTTGGCTGATGATCTCCAAAGAAAATGATTTCTACCGGATCATCTACCTTTGAAAAATAACTGATCAGGTTTTTTACTGCCTCATCACTCTCGTGTACCAGGGACAGATACTGGTTGGCATCCGTATAAGAACGTCCAACTTTATAATAATTCTCCGGAAAATTGTCATAGGTTTCCGTATAACCACCGTGGTTCTGCATGGTAATTCCCATAAAGAACAGTTTTTCATTATTTTTACGGTTTTCATAACGCTTGATAATCTTATCATACAGTTCCTGGTCGGTAATATATTCCCGCAGGATCTTTGTCTGGTCAAAATAATCAATAAAGTGCATTTCGTCAAACCCGATATGCGGATACACCAGATTCCGGCTCCATCCGGTTTCATAATATGGATGCATGGCAATGCACGTATACCCGTCATCTTTCAGATTTGACACAATCGTTGTCGGAGTATCACTGATATACTGCTGATAAACAACGGATCCCATCGGAAGAAATGCCATGGAATTTCCGGACATAAATTCCCACTCCGAATTAGGAGTCTTCGCGCCAAATACCGACGAAAGTGCATATCCCTTCGTTGTATTCTCTTTCAAAGAATCGATAAACGGTGTGAGCGGCATGTTGGTCTGCAGATCCCCCAACACACTCAGATCGGAAAACGATTCATTCATAATGGCAATGATCGTCGGATTTTTTGCTTTTTCATTTGTTGTGCTGTAATCCTTTTTATCGGATTGATAGGTTTTCTCCAGTTCTTTGATCTTATCTTTGGAATATCCTTCCGGAGCAGAAATAAAACTGTCACGAACCCCCAGTACGTAATTCAACAGATATCCATTGCGATAAGTTCCCTTCTGTTCCCACGTCTCTGTGTTTACATCATAAGCATTTGCTGCAATGATCACACAACTTAAGGCAATCGCCATCACAGAAATTACCCGCATCTGAATTTTTCCGGTAAACCGGACATGCCATTTGCGGACAAAAGCAATAAACAATGCTGCCAGAAAGATCACATATACTCCACGATCGTTCAATTGCAATTTATAATTTCCCGCCACACTCAGACCGGTTCCAATGGATCTGATATCGGAAAACGTAAATTCATTTCCGCGGAACAGATATACAAAATAGTCTACAAATCCAAACGAAAGCAGCGACACATGGGCAATGATGCAGGTCAGCCCACTGTTGTTTCGTAAAAATCTGCACAACAAAATAGACAATCAGACAGCAAAGCACATTTAAAAAGAAGCTTCTCGTACGTTGTCCTCGTAAAGTTTTCAGGATCAAGCAGCATATACTGTATCGAAAAAGTGGTGAGACAGGAACCTCCGATAAACAGAATCAGTGTCCAGAGCCACGGACACCGGTCATCCAGTTCCAGATGCAGACTTTTTACCAGATAGTACAAAAATCCATATGCGATCAATGCAACGATGGAAAAATCAATGGTCACATACATTACGACTGCCAATATAATTGCAATCGCCGCCCAGATGTTATTTTTTTTATCGTATTGAAGTTTGATTTTAAATTTTGGTTTCATGCCATTACAATACAACAAAATTCCCGGCATGTAAACCGGGAATCCTGTCTGAAATCTTAATTTTGTGTGAATTATTTCTTTTTGAAGTTTGTGTATCCCTTCTGCTTATATGGATGTGCAGCCCAGAGTTTATCTGCTGTTTCTTTCCAATCCTTTGCGTAATCTACGCACTTTCCACACAGATGCTCAACCGGCTCCTCCTGTTCTACATCTGTAGAATGAGCTCCGGTCTCATGAACCATCTTCTGTAAAATCTCCGGATTCTCAAGCATCGGACATGGACGAAGCATGTTTTCGTTGAATGGCTGGTTATCACGGTAAGCCATAAACAACGGCTGCTTCAGACACTCAAGCAGGGATTTCTCGCGGATGTTTGCTCCAGAGTAGTGAATAAATACACATGGCTCTACATCACCCTTCGGGTTGATATGGCAGTAGTTACGTCCTCCGGCGATACATCCTCCAACATATTCACCGTCGTTCTGGAAATCCATAACGAAGATTTCTTTTCCACCTTCAAATCCACGAACTTCACGCAGTCTGTGGTAAATATATTCTCTCTGCTCCTTGGTCGGCATCAGTTCCGGTGAAGCCTTCATTCCTACCGGCATCAGATGAAAATACCATGCGAAACGGCTTCCATGCTCGATCAGAAGATCAAAGAACTCATCACTGGTAACCGCATCCATATTCTTGCTTGTATAACATACACTGTTTCCAAAGATCAGTCCGTTCTCATGTAACAGATCCATTGCGTGAAGGACTTTATTGTATACACCTTCTCCACGTCGGAAATCGTTGGCATCTTCAAATCCCTCAAGGGAAATAGAAAGGGAAAGATTTCCTACACGCTTCATATCCTCGCAAAGCTTCTCATCTACAAGTGTTCCGTTTGTGTAGCAATGGAATGCGCAGTCATTGTGTTTCTCACACAGACGGATAATATCAGCCTTGCGCACCAGTGGTTCTCCACCGGTCATCATATAAAAATATACGCCCAGTTCCTTACCCTGTGTAACAATGTTGTCTAACTCATCAAATGTCAGATTTAATTTATGACCATACTCTGCTGCCCAGCATCCTGTACAATGGAGGTTGCATGCACTGGTCGGGTCCATAAGAATGAGCCACGGAATATTGCAGTTCTCAATTTCTCTCATTTTACGAATCTTCTTGGTTCCTGCAAACGCTGCCTGATATCCAAGATTCAGTGCTGTCATCTTGGCAACATGCGGATCTGTCTCATCCAGAAGACGATTCACATAACGCATCCACTTGCTGTCCGGATTCTGAATCATTTTCTTTGCGCCTTCGTATGCCTCAGAACGGAAATTGCTTCCCATAAACTTCTGTGCGAGGTTTACAATATTGAGCAAACCTTTCTCTCTGTCCTTATTCAGACTCTTTAACGTAGCATCGATAGCGAGCGAAAACGCCTGTCTTTCTGCCGCATCTTTTAAACTTGCCATTTTCTTACTCCTCCGTTTTCTTTCCTGTGTAAATAAATCATAAGATATTTCATCCATTGGAAGTATAGTTGTTTTTCCACCGAATGAACATATTCAATCACAAAACCATGTATGTTTGCAATATACAATCTTCTGAAAATAGTCTAAAAAAACATGATTTGTGCATTTTTCCTAACGATTTTTGGATTATAATTTTTGTTGTCAGACTCAAAACGTAGTTTTGAATACTACGTGACATTATACCACTATCTTATGTAAAGTCAACCTAAAATATTTACTTCTGCCGCAAATTGACCGAAGCAATAAAATATACTATAATGCTGTTGTTTCTTTAAAAAATTGATTATTTACTGAAGATTGGAGTGATTGTATGCCGGGTTTTACCACCCACTATCTGTTTGGCGTAGACGCATGCAGACGTCTGACCTCCACATCCATGCACAATATGATCCGACGCGATCACAGCGCATATGCACTTGGTCTGCAGGGACCTGATCTGTTTTTTTACTATCTTCCCTCTTACCTGATGCATCGAAAAAATATTGGAGATCTGGCACATCGCAAGGATACTGGCCAGTTCTTTGGCAATCTGCTGCAAAGCCGCAAACTTTTTGCAGGGAAAAAACATTCCCTCTCTATTGCAGACGCTTACATCTGTGGATTTATGGGCCATTACACACTGGATTGTACGATTCATCCCTATGTATATGCATTTACAAGCTATAATGCCCAGACCCCACCTTCCAATACGGAATATTTTGGTCAGCATGCTTATTTCGAAACGGAACTCGATTCCGAACTTTTATATGAGAAAAAGCATCTGTATCCTTCCCAGTTTCATCAGAATGCAACCATCCGTCTGACGACACTTCAACGAAAAGTAATTGTACGGATGCTGTGCTATGCTTACCGGAACACCTATCCGGAAATTTCCGTAAGTGAGTTTTCCCTGAGCGGCGCACCGTTCTGGATGAAACTCGGAACACACCTGCTGAATGATCCAAGTGGCCAGAAGAAAGTATTATCCCGTCTGATCGAAAAGATTTTCCTTGGACGTGCTTTTTTATCTCCGATGGTTGCCAGCGATTGTTATCGTTTTATACAGGACCCGATGAACCTCAAACATCACACCTGGATTCATCCATGGACAAAGGAGTCTTCCAATGCCTCTTTTCCGGAGCTCTATGAACAGGCTGAGAAAATTTATCATAAACGTCTGGTTGATTACGCACATCTGCAGCACTCTGGTTTTCCGCAAAAAGAAACCGCACGCTTTCTATCCGCGTACGGTAATCTTTCGTTTCTGAGTGGTCTGCCTTGTGATGAATAAAAGAGTTTCTTCCTATTATATAAGAGACATATGATTATAATATAATCTGATTTTGGAAATCCACAATCTGCTGACAGATAATTTCCATCAAACGCGTGCGTGCTTCCACGCTTGCCCAGCCAATATGAGGAGTGATAATCAGCTTTTCGCTGTCTTTGATTTTGCGAAGCGGATTATCCTTCCGCATTGGTTCTGCGGAAAGGACATCCAGCCCCGCACCCGCGATTTCTCCAGCCTCAAGCGCATCCGCCAGATCCTGTTCCACAACAATCGGTCCTCGTCCAAGATTCAAAAAAACTGCAGACGATTTCATTTCCCGAAATGCTTCCCGGTTCATGAGTCCCCGCGTATTTTTATCAAGAGGTGCATGAACAGAAACAATATCTGATTGTTCCAACAACGCATCAAATTCCACACGTTCATATCCCTGCTGAGAATTCTTACCGGAAGTGGAATAAAAGATCACCCGGCATCCGAATGCCTTTGCAATATCCGCCACACGTCTCCCGATATTTCCCAGACCAATGATTCCCCAGGTTTTTCCGCTCAGCTCATGAAACCTTTTCTCAAAATGGGTAAACATAACATCTCCCACATATTTCTCCGATTTGACATACTGATCATAATACGCAAGCTTTTCCCAAAGATAAAACAGCATGGCAAACGTATGCTGGGCTACGCTTTCCGTGGAGTATCCTGCGACATTACGCCATTCTATGCCACGGCTTTTTAAATATTCCTTATCCAGATTGTTTGTTCCCGTTGCCGTCACACAGACAAGTTTCAGTTTTTTTGCTTTTCCAATCGAATGCTCATTAATCTCCACTTTGTTTAACACGATCACGTCTGCATCCACAGTCCGTTCCAAAGCTTCTTCTGTAGTGGAAAAATTATATGTTACCACCTCTCCCAGTTTTTCAAATGCAGACAGATCAATATCATCTCCAATTGTTTTTGCATCCAAAAATACGATTTTCATTTGATCCTCCTACCCTATTCTGATTCCAAAAGAAAAAGAGGCTGCCTTTTCTAACATCCTCTTCCCCTTTACATCCTGTATTTATATCTATGCAATCGAAAATGCATAGACCGTTTTTGTATCATATGATTTTCCGGCTTCTGTCAATGGTGTTGTAAAATTTGGCTCATTGATGGAATTTGGAAAATACTGTGTTTCCAGACAAAAAGCATCCCGATCTTTGCATACTGCTCCGCCCTGCACTTTCTGTCCCTGAATGAAATTCGCCGTGTAAAGCTGCATCCCGATACAATCTGTGATCACATCCATTTTTATGCCACTCTTTGTACTGTATGCGGTGGCAATCTTTTCAAGTCCGGCGCGTTCCTTATCCAAAACGAAGTTATGATCGTATCCATGACCATAAGACAACTGGTCATTTTCCTGTGCAATATCTCTGCCCATCGGTTTGGCTTCACGGAAATCAAACGGTGTTCCCTCCACTGACGCAATCTCTCCGGTCGGAATCGACTTCGCATCGATTACCGGAGTATAATGGGATGCACGAATCTGCAAAATCTGGTCCATGGCAGTACCGCTGCCTGCCCCATTCAAATTAAAATATGCATGATTTGTCATATTAAAAACAGTTGTTTTGTCCGCAGTTGCATGATATGTAATGGAAAGTTCATCTGCTTCGGTCACCTCATAAGTCACTTTCATAACTGCATTTCCCGGATATCCCTGCTGTCCATCTGCATCTTCGATCACAAATGTAACTTTGTTTGCAGTATGTTCTTCCACATCCCACAGACGTCTGGATGTAGCCTGTGATCCACTGTGCAGATTATTCTCGTTATCATTTCTCTCAAGCTGATATGTCACATCATTGATTACAATCTGAGCATCTGCAATACGATTGCAGTTTCTTCCGACGATTGCTCCAAAACTTGCTGTCTGCTGCTGATATGTCTGTGCATCTTCATAGCCAAGAACCACATCGGTGTCTTTTCCATTCTTATCTTTTACCACAAGCGATACGATCGCCGCTCCGAAATCTGTAATCTGTGCACACATCCCCTTTGTGTTAGAAATAGTATAAAGCGTTGCCCCTTCTCCATCGGCAAGCTTTCCAAACGATTTTTGTTCCATAACTGTAATTGCCTCCTAAAATTTTACTGCTCTGTATCACATCTATAATAAAATATTTTACCCTGTTTGGGTTAAGAAGTAAAGAACAAGTGCCGATGTAAATTGTAGAAATATAGAAATTATAACCTTTTAGTAAAGAAAGGATGTTTATTATGTCCATAAAAGTTTCTTCCGGAATATCATTATCCACGAATTATTTTTTAAGAAATTTCTATACCAACAATCAGAAAGCAGCCAAAACCTCCGGTCGGTCCGGTTACAGTAATGTGGAGCTTTCCTACGAAGACAGCCGTGCTTTAAACAGGGCTGCCAAGCGACTTTCCAAAAGTGATTTTGGTTCTGACACCGATGAGAAAGACGATGATCTCAATAAGACATCACAGGCCGCCATTGAAGCCTTTGTGGATACTTACAATTATACGATCACTTCCGGAAAATCCAGTTCCGACTACGAAACCAAACGTTATGTCAAGCAGCTCAACACGCTGAGTAAAAAACATGCAGATGAACTGTCAGACCTTGGTATCACGGTTAACAGCGACGGAACTTTAGACCTCAACAAGGATCTGCTGAAAACTGCCAATAATTCCAAGGCACGAAAGCTGCTCTCTTCGGATCAGGAATATCCGCAGAAGCTCGTCAAGCTTTCCCGTAAGATGAATTCCGCTGTACAGGAGAACATTATGTCCTTGATCAGCACGCAGAATATGCATATTGACATCTCCTTATAAAATGCCAAACAAAAGCAGGTTTCTTCTTCTTTTTCATTAATCAGAGTCACTGACACCTTCGGCCGCTGCCCTTCTGCCAGTTCCTCACACCCATACTCTCCGTCAAAAATGTGCTTGATCTTCCACATATGACACTCCTTTTTCCAGACATTAAAAGATTTTTCTAAAATCGAACGCTTTCTATTGTACCACATGTTCCTTCACAATCACAGTTGTCAGATATCCTTTTGCCTGTTCCAGTTCATCCAGGCCACAATACACCTGTTCATTCTCCATGCCGCAATTGGATATTCCATAAATGTCCTGGTGCGCTCTGCTCTCTTTATCCTGCATCGATTCCCGGAGCACCCGTAATAACTCTTCGAGTTTTTTCCCGGATTTCATATAAATGCGTGTACCATGAAAACCGAGTGACTCACGCACGTCATACGCCGCCGGAATAATATGGATTTCCTCATCTTTTTCTCCCAGAGAAATCCCCAGTCTTGCCGCTACTGCACAAAACGACGGCACACCACTTACGATCCGCGCCTCCCAGCCGGCATCTGCTGCACATCTGTGCATATACATATAGGTAGAATATATCCCCGGATCTCCAATTGTGAGCATTCCTACCCGCAGTCCCTGTCGGAGATAATCTTCCATGGCATCATAAATCCGTTTGTGTGCCAGTTCCAGTTTCTGCGCATCTTTGATCATCGGAAATGGCATGCAAAGAAGCGGCATATCTGCAATTTCCGGACAAACCTGCTCCACGATCCGATACGCATAACATTCCTCTTTTGACACCGCCGGAAGCACAATAAGATCACAGCTGCGAATCGTTTCCAGTGCCTGTAAGGTCATAAGTTTCGGATCTCCCGGTCCCACACCGATTCCATAAAGGATACCCGGACGATTTTCTGTTGTTAAATCACAAAATAATTTTTGCGTTATTTGCCGCAAATGTGCCAGATACACTTCCCGGACAGCCGGATACTCCCCAATTCCACGAATCACACATTCCGGCCGGTATCCCGCCGCCTGTAATTTTCCGGCAAAGGAATCCGCATCCGGCTGCTCCCCGTCCTGCATGCCGCCTGCCATATCATTATTTGCATGGTCTCCCGCCACCAGCATAAACGGTGTAAGAAGCACTTTCCCGTTCTGTCTGCTCTGCAGCCTGGACTTCATCCGTGCAATCACATCTTCAATGGTAATACTGCCTTCCACCGTTGCAATATAAATTTCATGCTTTGCATAAGCACGCAGCGACTGTTCCATCATCGCATAACTGGCATCTGCCGCATGTTCGGTTCCATGCCCCATCAAAATCAATGGGAAATCTCCCACCTCTTCCTTCAGCGACTCCCACAGTGCTTTTGCCACATCCTCATAATCCTGCGGTTTTGCCAAAAGCGCATCGGCAACTGCAATCTGTTCGAAAGCACCGGCATATTTTTTCGCTGCTTCCTTGAGTCTGTGATTTTCAATTCCGTCAATCACATGGGTAGGAAATACAGCTACATGCGTCACTCCCTGTTTTTTCATGCTTTCGAGAGCTTCCGTCGGACTCTTTGCTTCTATATGCTCGCGCTTTTTCATTGCGTTACGCACAATCGTACTCGAGACAGCTTCCTCTACCACGGCATCCGGATACAATGCCCTGACCTGCCGCGTGATGGCTGCAATATTTTTTTGCCGGGTATCCGGATAGGTTGTTCCAAAACTCACAATTAAAATTGCTTTTTTCATGTTATTTTGCATTCCTCTCTCTGTGATATAAGCGTGCTGCCTGTACAAAGTGTTCCACAAATGCCGGATTGGACGGATAATACAAATGTGGATAACCCCACCAGTTTCTGTCGTCCTCGTGGATACATGTCCAGGATGTTCCGCTTATCGGTTTGTACCGCCACGCAGCTTCTCCATTGTTATCACTGTCATAGTAATG
>ENA-OQNM01000207-OQNM01000207.1-human-gut-metagenome-genome-assembly--contig:-NODE-207-length-21996-cov-4.299831_pt1 | contig 21996 bp, 19 predicted proteins | sample MGYA00242632_ERZ504886 | MGnify/ENA primary metagenome ERZ504886 (study PRJEB26092, sample SAMD00036424) | human gut metagenome | host: Homo sapiens | study: EMG produced TPA metagenomics assembly of... | reverse complement strand
ATTCTTTGGATGGGAGTGCAGCAAGCAAAAATCCAATCGATCAGATTAGCAAGGACGATTTGCTTACCCTTTTGAAAATAGCGATTTCTGAAGAATCCTTTGAAATGGATCCCTACAGCACCGAATCTGTTCATAATGCAGCACACCAAATTATTTACAAAAATATCTATCAGAAATTTGAAGATATTAGATTGCATAGGGTAAGTTTCGAGGATGAAAAGGTAAATCTTTATCGAACTGCGATAAATAAGTACTCTTCTGAGCTTTCTGAAGACAAGTAAGTATAAAAAGACTCGTACCAATCGAGGACGTTAAAATATCCCGCTGTTGCGAGTCTTTTGCTTGTAATAAACATTTATCATTTGACTTTTCGTCTGCTATTACAAGAACTTCCGCTTTTTAATAAATAAAATTGCATCACACAGTTGTTGGCAGAAATATAGCTTTAATGGCCACGCCGTCTTAAAAGTATATCATTACAAAGTTTATATTGTAAAAACACACATTTTTTCTGAAAGTGCATCAAAATTCGTTAATTTCTCTCTGTTTAGTAATTGAAAGAATTCTTTCGACAAAACTAAAACAGGGAGTATTTTTATGCCATTCAAAAGACAGAAATCCAACGTATCCCCGCATTACCACGACACACGGACGCTTTTGAGGAAGTACCGGGATGTCATGTGGAATTTGGAAGTATCCGATCTCGATTTGCAGGAGGAATTCAAGGCCGAGTATGGACTGTCCACGGACGCCCTGTTTGTGGATAACGAAGTCAACAAGGGCGGCAACCGGCTGGAAAACTATGCCCGTGCCTTGGAGCGCAGCAAGAGGATGATGCAGATCATCGACACCGCGATTGACCTGATGCGGCGCAAGCACAAGAAAGGCGAGTTTTATTACTGGATTTTGTACTACGCCTACCTCTCCCCGCAGCAGTGCGAGAATGCGGGTGCAATTTTGCAGTCGCTTGAAAGCAAGGGAATCTCTATTTCTCTGCGCACCTACTATGTCCACCGAGATGAAGCCATCGAAGTTCTCAGTTCGATTTTGTGGGGCTACACTTCCCAGGATTGCGAGAAAATCACCAATCTGCTGACTCCTGATTGACCCTGCACAACATCCGCAATAAATCCGCATAGCCAAACCCTTTTTTCCTGCACAGCCAATTTGATATCATGGTAATGGCCTACTTTTGGCGATTCTTAAAGCATTTTTGCACACAGGAGGTTTCAATGACTAAGAAAAACACACGTTCTTGCTCTCATAAGCGCATAAAAGCAGCCCTTTGCGCTGCCATGTGCAGCGCACTGACCGCGATGCCTGCTTTCGCAACTAACGGAAATAATGCCGCAGCCACAACCGGCACCACCGTCTGGACGAAAGCCAGCGAGATCATGCAGGATGTCTACTCGCAAATCATCTCCATCTCCACCGTCACAGCTGTTGTCTGTGCCGCCGTTGCCCTGCTGCTGATGAACTTTTCCAAGAACGGCAAGACCGTGGATGACTCCCGCGCGTGGCTCAAGCGCATTGCCATCACTTGGGCGATTCTGAACGGTCTTGGCTTCATTATGGCCTACGTCACCCCGTTCTTCCAGGGCGGCACTTGGAATCCGTAAGCCTGCGCGGAATTGCAACAAGGAGGTGAACGCCTTTGGGCATTTTAGACGGCATTGTGGATTGGTTGGCAACGCAGGTGATGAATCTGCTGGATCTGGCATCCACATCGGTACTCGGTGCGCTGGACTGTAATATGGACACGTTCAAGAGATACTTTCCTGCTGCCTCGGCCATGTATGAGATTTTCATCTGGACGGCTATCGGGCTGGTGCTGCTGAACCTTGTGTGGCAGCTTTACCGCTGCTACGGTGCCGGGTTTGACATTGATACCGAGAATCCCACCAATCTGGTGGTGCGCTCTGTAATTTTCCTGTTGCTGATTTGGTACTGCGATGACATCGTCAACCTCGCCTTGCAGATTGGCGGCACACCCTACAACTGGATTCTGGATAGCAACTTGCCCGGCGTGCAGTTCGGAGACTTCAATTCCGTGCTGCTTGTCATTATTGGCGTAATTGCCAACGGTTCTGTGGCCTTGATTGCCCTGATCCTTGTTATGGTTCTTGCATGGAACTACTTAAAGCTGCTTTTGGAAGCTGCCGAGCGATATGTTGTGCTGGGGGTTCTGGTTTTCACCGCGCCACTTGCCTTTGCCATGGGCGCGGCTCGCGGCACAAACAATATTTTCAAAAGCTGGTGCCGGATGTTCGGCGGACAGCTTCTGCTGCTGATTATGAACGCATGGTGCCTAAAGCTGTTCGTCAACATGGTCGGTGAGTTTCTCGCCAATCCGCTGTCCTTATAGGAGATTTTTGCATGAAAAAAACTCTGTTTACCCTATTCACCGCTATTAGCTTTGCCCTCCTGTACTGCCCCGCCGCTCTTGCCTTGACCGAGGATGAGGCTGCTGCGGCCGTGGGCGCACAGGGCAAGGATGCCGTATCCGGCAATCTGTTCCTGTGGCTGCTGTGCGCTATCGCTTTTCTAAAAGTCAGCACCAAACTGGACGGTATTCTGCATTCATTGGGCATCGGCGTTTCGCGTTCGCCCGGCTCAATGCTGTCCGAAGCGTTGCTGGCTTTTCGTGGTTTTGAAATCGGCAAAGCCTTTATGGGGCTGGGCGCTGCAAAAGCTGCTGCTACCACTACTAATACGAAAACTGCCCCCAGCAATACCTTTGCAGGCGGGCTTTCCGGCATGGTAAGTCGTCATGTGCAGCAAAGCGCCGCAAGTTCCATCAGTGGGCAGTCCGGCGGCATCGGAGCATCCTTGGGCAGTGCCATGTACCACAATAGCCTTGGCAAAGATGGTGGGTTTGCCAGTAAGGTCATCGGGTCTATTGCCACCGGGCAGACCGGCGGCAGTATTACAGGCGACAGCGCTGTAGAAGCGCTCAATGGTTATTTTGCAGGCACCAGCGATGCGGAGGCCATGCCCATTCCTGCCACCGGCGAAAATATCCCCACTGCAACGGCAACCGCTGAAAACGATGCCGTGATTGACTCTCCTATCCCCGCCACACCGCTGGCGCTGGAGGGCGATAGCACGGTTAATGTTTCCCCGACAAGAGACAGTGAAATTGCCATGCGTGCTGGCGGTAGTCCTGCCGTTACGGAACAGTCCACCATTCCCACTTCGTCCTCTATCCAACAGGCAGCTATGAACCGCGTGCTGCTGGGACAGATGGGCAACAGCGTCACAGATGTGGAAATTGGCGGCGGCAAGATTCAGGGGCGCGAGATCGTCCCCGGCCGCGGACAGATTCAGTTTGCCATGTACAATGCCCACCAGTACGAAAAGCCGGAGGGGCATTTTACCGAGCAGACTTCCCGCGACGGCGAAAAGTGGTACAAGGTCTACGCCACGACCCGCGTAGAAAAAACGCCCACCGTTCAAGACGAACGCGGGCGTATGCAGTATGATGAGCGCAAGGTTGCTGCTATGCCAAAAGCCCCGGCGCGGAGACATTAAATGATTGAAAATGATAATCAAAATTCCCAGCAGGCGGCCTCAGCAGCAGTTCGTAACGCGCCCAATCTTGCCAAAATCGCACAGGCAGGAGTGCAGGGCGGCCCCGCCGGGGCTGCTGCCGAAGCTGCGGTGCAGTATCGCAAGGAAGTATTGGTCGTTGCCATTGCAGTCATGCTGTTGCCGGTTCTGGTTCTGATCATGCTGCCCGGCGCGATTTTCGGTACGCTAACACAGCCCAGCACTGCGGTCAATGATGATTTGGAAATTGCAGCCAATGTAATCCAGCTTCGCAATGCCGTATCGGATATTTTGCAGGAAGCCTACGAGGATACCCTTGCCGAAATAGAATCCGAGCGTGCAAGCCGCACCTACAGCGACATTGATGATTCCGTGGGCGGTCATGTCTCCTACAACGCCTTTCAGCTCATTTCCATGTACTGCGCCTATCAAGGTGAGGATGACTATACCAAAATCAGTCTGTCCAACCTTTCTGAACAGATACAGGCTCACCGGACAGAATATTATACCTACACCATCTCCGAGGAAGTCCGCACCGAGCCGGTGCAGAAAGAGGTGCGCGGGCAGACCATAACTGTACAGGAAGATCACACCTACACCATTTTCACGCTTTCTTATGTAGGCGATGACTACTTTGCCGACACGGTCTGGCAGCTTGATGACAAGCAGAAAAGCTATGCCGATGCCTATGCGCATAACCTGACCGTCTATCTCCACGAAATAGAAGAACGTGAAGGCATTACGATTCTGGGGCAGATCAACGATTCTCTTATTGATGATAATTCTCCTGCCCCCAGCGGCGGGTTCGGCAATCCGTTCAATGACCCAAACTGGGAGCAGCACATCACTTCTTTCTTTGGCAAACGCGAGGATGTCGGTATTCCCGGCAAGGATACCACCAACCACAATGGTTTGGACATTGCCTATCCCTACGGCACGCCGATTCTTGCGGTGGAGGCTGGCACAGTCATCAAAGCGGGGTATCATGTCAGCTACGGAAATTATCTGGTCATCAATCATGGCGGTGGGTATTGTACGCTCTATGCCCATTGCAGCCAGCTTTTGGCGCAGGTTGGCGATACGGTGAACAAGTACGACACCATTGCCAAGGTTGGTGCTACCGGCGATGTAACCGGAAATCATCTGCATATCTGCGTCATTATCGACGGTGTCTACGTCAACCCAAAAGGGTATCTGCACTAAAACAAAGGGGGGCTGCTTCTGCCAATACGCAGGAGCGGCCCTCTTATTTTTATTTATCCGAACAATACCGACAAGTAATCAGTTCTGCCGTCCAGCACACGGAGAATTTCTACAGTGTCGTTTTCCCCGTCCACACGGTAGAAAATCAGCTGCTTTGACACCACGAAATAGCGCACATCTGTGGCGATTTCAAACTTTTCTGCCAGTGCCGCGCCCATATAAGGATTATCTGCCAGCAAGGATATTGCTTTCAGCAGCGCTGTCATCAGCTTTTTGGCCGCTTTCGGGTTCTTCAGCTGCCCGGCAATATAGTCGCGGGTCGCCTCCATGTCTTTGACCGCGGCTCTCTTATAGCTTACCCTCATTTCTCTACTCCGAACATTTTATACACTTCATCCTCGGAGTAAGAAACCGGATCGTCCTGCGCTTCCTGCAACTGCTTTGTCAGGCGGGAAAGTGCCTTTGCCTTGATGATCTCCGCGTTGTCCTCGGTCACAGAAAAGGGAAAACCGCCCGCGTTCAGCGACTGCTGGAAAAACACATTGATAGCATCGGTCAGAGTAAGACCGTTCTTTGCATACACAGATTCCAGTTCCTGCTTAATTTCCGGGTTGATACGAACGCGAAATACATCCGTTTTAGCCGCCGAAACAATGTTCTCCATAAAATAAACTCCCTTCATGCCGTAGTTTTCTTCTTATCTCCATTATACGTTCACAGCATCCGGTTGTCAATTCATGTAGCCACATTGATGCCACAAAGCTACATTTGAAAATTTATCTGCCGAAATGCAGTAAATCGGCACAACATCCGCACAGCAAAAGTCTTTTTTGCTGCAATATGACTCTGCTATAATAGTATCGTCAAAATTGAACAGAAACGCAAGAGCGCCTTTTTTGAGGGCGCTCTTTTCGTTTATCGGAGGTGGTCGAAATTTCACGCGAAGAGCGGGATGCTTACCTTATTCCGCAGAATTTTGTGGACACCGGCACGATTCTCGGCGGCACGGTCAAGCTGCGCAATGCAGTAGAGGCGGCTGTGCTTGCCGTAGGCAGTGCGATACCGCTGTTTTATCTGCCGATGGCGTTTAACATCCGCCTGATGATCGTTATTGCGGTATCGGTGCCGTTGGGTGTTTTCGGTGTGGTTGGTATCGGCGGTGACAGCCTGACACAGTTTGTGGCGCACTGGTTCCGCTTTATGAAGCGCCGCCGCATCGTCACGCCCACGCCACAGGGCAATCTCGAAGCCAACCGACACCGGCATCTGCGGCTCATCAGCAAACGGTATCGTGTTGTCTACTACGACGATTCGGATACCCTGCCCCACAACGCACAAGTTTTGCAGCGTAAGGCGGACCGCCACGGAAAGCTGGTAAAGCGGCAGACGCTCTACGACCTACTGCCTATCGAGAAAATCGAGAACGGCATCTTGCACACCACAGATGACCGCTATATCAAGATTCTGGAAATCGAGCCCATCAACTTCCTGCTTCGCTCCCCGCGCGAGCAGCGCAGCGTCATCTACTCGTTCGCCAGCCTTTTGAAAGTCAGTCCGGTGCGGCTGCAATTCAAGTCATTCTCCCGCAAGGCGGACGTCAATGCCTATCTGGACAAGCTGCGGCGGGATGCCGCCAACGAGCCGGACGCGGCGGTGCGCAAGCGCCACATGAGCTATATCCGCTTTGTAAAGCGGCTCGGCTCCCGCGATGCCGTCAGCCGCCGTTTCTTCGTGATTTTCCAGTATGAAGCGCCCACGAACGAGCGAAACATCTCCTATGCCGAAATCGTCTCCACGCTCGAAACCACAGCCCGCAATTTCCGCACCTATCTGGCGCAGTGCGGCAATGCCATCGTGGAACATGAGAACGAGGACGAGTTCATTACCGATGTTTTCTATACCTTATTAAATAGGCGGACGGCGGTACAGGTGCCGTTGCAGGAACGCATACAAGACGTGCTTGCCAGCTATCTTGCCCAAAACGATGCCACGGCGCTGGACAAGATACCACCCGCCGCCTTTATGATTCCGCCCTCGCTGGACCTGAAGCACGGCAGATATCTCTACATGGACGGTATCTATCACGCCTACCTGATGATTCCTGCCGACGGCTACCGCGCACAGGTCATAGCCGGATGGATGGCGCTGCTGGTGAACGCCGGCGATGGCATTGATGTGGATCTGTTTCTGGAACGACAGCCCAAAGAGCGCATGATGCAGAAAATCGGGCAGCAGATCCGCATCAACCGCAGCAAAATCAAGGACACCAGCGACACAAACTCGGATTTCGATGACCTCTCCAACGCCATCCGTTCCGGCTACTACCTGAAAGACGGCCTTGCCAACAACGAAGATTTCTACTATGCCGCCATCCTCGTAACGGTCACGGCTGCCAGCGTCAAAGATTTAGAGTGGCGCATCGGGGAGATACGCAAGCTCATGGTCTCGCAGGATATGAATTTGCAGCTGTGCAGTTTCCGGCAGGAGGCAGCCTTTCTCTCTTCCCTGCCGCTTTGCGCCCCGGATACGGCGCTGTTCAAGAAATACCGCCGCAATATTCTTACCTCCACCGCAGCCAGCTTTTATCCGTTCGTCAGCTTTGAGTTGTGCGATACCAACGGCGTACTGCTGGGCGTGAACAAGTACAATAACTCCCTTGTCAGCTTGGACAACTTCAGTACCCGCATCTATAAAAATGCGAATATGGCGATTCTCGGCACCTCCGGCGCAGGCAAAACATTCACTATGCAGCTTATCGCCCGGCGTATGCGGCTGGCAGGAACACCCGTTTACATCATTGCACCGCTGAAGGGTCACGAGTTTTACCGGCAGGCCAAGGCGTTGAACGGCACCAACATCCGCATCGTGCCGGGCAGCCCGGATTGCATCAACGTCATGGAGATTCGCAAAATCGACCACACAAGCAGCGAACTGCTGGACGGCCCTATGCCGGAGCAGTCGGAACTGGCCGCCAAAATCCAGAAGCTGCACATTTTCTTCTCGCTGCTGATTCCCGATTTGAGCAACGAGGAACGCCAGCTGTTGGATGAAGCCATCGTTACGACCTACCGCAATAAGGGCATCACCTACGACAATGCCAGTCTGGATGACCCGGCACACCCCGGCCAGTACCGCGAAATGCCGATTTTGGGCGACCTGCACGCGGTTTTATCGGCCACCCCGGAAACACGGCGCATTGCCAACATCCTAAACCGCCTTGTACACGGCTCGGCCTCCAGCTTCAACCGCCAGACAAACGTGAACCTCGACAACAGCTATGTCGTCATCGACATCAGCGAGCTGTCCGGCGATCTGCTGACCGTGGGAATGTACATCGGGCTGGACTATATGTGGGATAAGGCGAAAGAAGATTTGACCCGCCGTAAACAGATTTTTATAGATGAGGTTTGGCAGATCATCGGTGCATCGTCCAATGCGCTGGCTGCCAACTATGTATTCGAGGCCGTCAAGACGATTCGCGGCTACGGCGGTGGTGTACTGGTTGCCACGCAGGATCTGAACGACTTCTTTTCCTTGGAAGATGGAAAATACGGCCGCGGCATCCTGAACAACTGCAAAATCAAAATCATTCTGAACCTGGAGGAAGAGGAAGCACAGCGCGTGCAGAGCGTCTTGAAGCTGACCGATGCCGAGATCGACAACATCACCCGCTTCGAGCGCGGCAGCGCGTTGATCGTCACAAATTCCAACAATGTCACCGTCGATATGCGTTGCAGCGAGGAAGAAAAGGACCTGATCACCACAGACCGGGACGAGCTGCGCCGCATTGTAGAACGTAAAATGCAAAATCAAACCGAAACGGAGGAATCCTAATGAAGAAACCTGTATCGTCGCCCTGTGCTGCCTGCTGGCACTGAGCACCGGCACCGCAGCCTTTGCCGAGGAGCCCACACCACCCCCGCCCCGGAACTGGTGGAACTGTCGCCGGAAGATCCCGCGCCGCAGTTTTACCCGGACAGCATCTCATGGCAGGAGGACGGCGGGCAGCTGCTTGTCGTCAAGCAGTACAGCGTACCGTATGGCACAGTCGTTGCCGACTTGACCGAAAGCGGTATGCAGTGGGGCGGTTCCGATTACACCTTATGGGGTGTTACACAGTCTGTGGAGGGCGGTGTGACCGAAGAAAAAGAGGTCACACAGGATTTTGAATTGTCCGTGCGGAGCGCCGATGCCGAAACCGCCCGCAATGACGTGAAAGAGTCTGTGGCCTACGACGATGAGTATGGCTTCTCCGGCTCTCTGACCTTGCAGGACATTACGATTGGCGAAACTTTGCAGGCCGACAGCACCTACATGGCAACCGCGCACTACGCCGGAACGGTCACCCGCACCGAGGCTGGAACCGTGCATTACACACTACTGTACGCGCCGATTTCTGTGCCTGTGGTTGTTGCTGCGGCAGAAAGTGGGATTACTCCGGCCTTGCTGATTATGGGCATTGCGTGCGCGCTGCTCTTTATCGCGGTGCTGCTGATTATCACCCATCTTCTGCGCAAAGAGCCTGCTCACGCGGTTGAGCCCGCAAAGACCGCCCCTGCACCGAAAGTCTATGTGCCGTCCGGGGATATTGTCCTCGGCGGCAGAAATGAGGATGACGATGAAGAAAATCTCTGATTGGGCAAAAGCTCTGCTGCCGCTGGTCGGCAGCGGAATGGTTCTGCACTACCTGTTCCTATGGCATGAGCGCCGCCATGCGGTGGCGCTGCACAAAGAAGTCTACCATAATCCACACCATTAAGGAGGAAAACACCATGATTGCACAATGCCTTTACCAGTCCGACCCGAAGAATCTTGCCAGCATGGGCAGGCAGCGTCTTGCTTGTCAGCGCGCCGCCCGCAAATTGCAGTGGGGTGTGCAGAAAGAGCGCATTTCCGAGACAAACGAGCCTGTGCCGCTGCTCATGCGCCCCGCCGTCAAGGAGATTTTACAGGATGCCGAACAGCACCGCTTTGATGTGCTGCTGATCGGAAACCGGGATTCTCTCTGCTGTGATGCCGCTGACATGGAGAGCTTTTTGACCGTGCTGAACTCGTTCAACATCCACATTTTTGCCGGCGGTCAGGGCAGCTGGGTCGAACCGAACGGCCGTCACTACGCGCCCCTGCCCCGCCTGCCGTGGCAGGAGGATGATGTTGCGGAGGTGCCGCAGTGAGAGAAAAATTCAAACACTTTTGCGATACCGCCAATCCCGATTTGCTGCGGCTCGTTATTATTTTTGTTTTGGTCGGGCTACTGTTGGTCGGGTTCCTGCTTTTCGGGCGTTCCGATGAGGGTGCTTCTATCCTGCCTGCATGGGTACAGACCGAGCACGTGGAACCGCCTGACGAACGCCTTACAGTCGCACAGAAAGAAAACCCGGACACTGTGGCGTGGATCACGATTCTCGGCACGAACATCGACGCTCCTGTGCAGCAGTACGGCGACAATGACTACTATCTGCGCCGTGATGAAAAGGGGGCCGAGGATTACCACGGCTGCCTTTATGCCGACTACGCCTGCCGTATGGACAGCAGCGTAAAAGTTTCTCGCAATCTGATTTTTTACGGCCACACCTTTACCGACGAAGATTATACCAGTGGGTTTGAGGATCTGCACAAGTACCGCGTGTTTGAGTTCGGGCAGGAGAACCCGTACATTTATGTTTCGCTGGCGGATGAAAAACTGACGTATCAGATTTTCAGCGTATGGGTCTGCGATGCAAATGCCGATACCGATTGTATTCAGGCTGACCCGGACGATGCAGCATTTCAGCAGATTTTGGACAAGGCTGTTGCCGGCTGTGCGTTCGACTACGGTGTGGACGTGATGACCGATGACCATATCCTGACACTTTCCACCTGCACGGCTGACCCCAACAGCCGCCTGTTGGTCGTTGCCAAGCTGATTGATGGAGGTGGTGTAGATGTAGCATCGTAGTTTTTCGCATTTGATGTAAAGAATAATACGAAGGAGTTATGCAAATGCAATACAAACTCAAACACCGCTTATCTGCGGCACTCATGGCAGGAGCCATGTGCTGCACGATGATCCCCGCTGCCTCGGCCGATGAGATTGCAACGCCGGAGACAGCAGATACGGCTGTTCCCGAAGTTACTGACAGCGCGGCACCGGATATTTCGCAGATCACCGAAAATCTGTACAACGATTTGCCGGATGCACCTACCGGCAGTTACCTCGGCAGCATGGGTCTGCCTGTGGCAACCGGTGAGACGAAAATCAGCATCTCGGCATGGGTGTCTGACCTGTATGATGGTGCCGATGCCCACATAGATGCCGATGCATTGAACGAGGATGAAACAACCATCACTATCGGCAAAAAATCTCGATGCAAATTATGCAATCATTCCTCTTCTGGTTCAGACCGAGTACCCGGCAAATGGCGCAACAGCAGAAGTTGTACTGCCAGAGGGAGTGGAGGTTCTCAGCTACGCATCTACTGATGCAGACCTCATTCCTGCCGGCGATGCCGAGCAGTCCAAAATTCTGTATCAGACTTACGTCGAGCAATCTGCGGCTGCAACCGGCTTTTATGTAAAGGCTTTTTCTGACTTCACAGCGCAGTTTGTTTACGCCAGCCCGGACGGCACAACTTTACAGAAATCTATTCATGTACAATTGTCGGATGAAGCAACTCCTACGCAGCTTTATACCGATAATGGTGTTGCAACCCTCGCAGCCGGTCCTACCCCGCCCTATGCCACCGGCAAAATCACCAGCATCGCCAAAGAGGGCGGCACTTGGCTTATTTGGTTCAACGGCCAAGAAGCCTATTGTTGCAGCCATGGTCTGAACGGTCAGCCCAATGGCTGTCCGACCTACGCTTTTGATCATGTGTCTCGCCTTGAGCCCGGTCAGTACACCCCCGGCAACCATTATGCGAACCAAATCAACATTTGGGGTGGCCTCGGTCAGTTGAGTCTCGATATGCTGGACAGCAAGCCCGCTGTTATGAGCGCAGACAATGAACAGACCGCCCTCATCAGCGAAATCTACGATGAAACCCAGCAGTGGATCATTGCCAACTATCCTGATAGTTATGCTGCACAGACCTATGTCGCTGCCGCTGAAGAATTGGCAAACGGCACGGCAGTTCAGTCCGGCGAAAACGGTTATTACACTTACATTTATAATCCGCCTGCTGGCTACGCATGGCAGATTGTAGCACTGGTTGGTGAGGAAATTGCTGGCGGTACCGAAATCCCGGACGTACCGACTGCTCCTGAGCCGCAGTATTATTCTGCTTCTTGGACCGCTCCTGCACAGAGCGCCAGCGGCAGCTTTGATCTGACGTTCACCGTCAACGCCGACAAATACCAGCTGAACACGCTGGAAAAAGTGGATGGCGCAGTCATTACTATCACGCCCAGTCAGACCAGCGGCAGCGTGGACGGCGGCAGTTGGAAGATGACCCCTGCCGGAGCGCAGACCATTACCACAAGCGGCCACACGCAGGATGATAGCTTCCACCTCAATGGCGGCGATGGTTCTGCTACATGGGCAGTACATTATGAGGTGTCCAAGACCAGCACCAGCACACTCAGCGGGCAGGAAGGACCGTTCACCAGCCAGGCTGAAGCGGATGTCGCTGCCGAGGCTGCCAAAAATGCAGCCATCAACCAACTGAAAAACGAAGCACAAGGTATGGTAGATGCTGCCATCGCCTCGGCGCGGGCACAGCTTGCAAATATTACGTTTAGCTACGATGAAATCACCATTCCGCACGGCTTCGATACCACGCCCGGCGCTTTGGGTAGCCACCAGACGATTACTGTTCCCGCCAACAGTAGCAACGACTACCAGATGCAGAACGATGAATGGTCTGTAAAGGTGTCGATTGATAAGATTGACAGCGAGACCAAGCAGCAGATTTGCGGGGACGCAGAGTTTGCCATTTTCGAGTGGGATACTGTTCTGCAACGGTATATCCCCACTGGCGGGTATAACCAGTACAAGGTTGAACGTCAAGCAGATGGCACCTACAAAGTCATCAACCATAGCGATTACGCAGGCGGGTCAGACAATATTTATTACACTCAGCGCAACGAAGGTCGTTTTGTCATTGTCGAGCGCCGCGCTCCCAGCGGGTACTACGGTGATTGGACGGATGTGACCAATCCCGGCACGGCTGGTTCCGTGCTGGGCAAACGCGCCTACTCCTTTGAAATCACCAAGGCACTGGACGGTCAGACCATATGGCTGGGTAACGCGGATTATAACGCCGACATCACCACGGCCAACAGCGGCGGCACTCTTATCGACACCGGCGAAGGAATCGTTACTATTAGTTTCGATGAGCGCAGCGGAGACAAATCCTATAGCACTGATCCTACCGGAATCGCCAGCAATGAGAAGTCCTATACCATGCGCGCTGATTCCGCCACCATGCAGAACGACCGCGTTCTCGGCAGCATCACGCTCTCCAAAGTAGACTTGGATGCTGCCCGGTATCTGGTTGCGGGCAGCAACGGTGACAGCACACTCGAAGGTGCCGTATACGACCTGTACGCCGCCGAGGACATTCACCACCCGGACGGCGTTTCTGGCATCGTCGATTACTCCAAAATCACAGATGCCAGCGGCACCCCTATCTGGCATACCACTGTGCTTACCAACGGCGCATGGAAATCCGATTATCTCCCGGTGCTGAAAAAAGACCACCTTGTTGCCTCCGCCGCCATCAATGACGGCAAGTTGGCATTTTCTAATCTCTACCTGGGCCGATACTACCTTGTGGAGCGCGCCACCGGCATCGTGATCCCGATGGATTCCAACGAGCAGTATTACCTTTCCGGCCAGTATCCCCTGCTCAACAAAAAGTTGGAGCCCACCGGCAGCTATGCCGCCCTCGCCAGCAACGGAGCGGAGTACACCGACTATGTCTACCGCAACCAGTATTCTGCTGTTGCCGAAAGCCGCGCCTTAGACGGCAGTAAGACCTATGACGGCTACTACTTGTCCTTTGCGAAAGGCTATCTCTGTGATGAAGTCAACCACTACCAATCCCTTACTTATGCAGATGAATCCACTTACGTTATCCGCGCTGGAGACGAAACGCAGGATGAAGTGCTGAAATCCGGATTTTCCCTGCAAAAACTGGTGTCCACCACCGGGCAGCCCTCGACCGCCATCAAGCTGGGTGGTGCCGGGTTTAAAGTGTACCGTATATCGCTGCTGAGCAAGGCAGACCAGTTTACCCAAAATACCGATGGCAGCTACGATGCCGCCAGCATTCTGGATGCCTACCGTAAATCCAGCTACGATCAGGACACCCTGAAATTTGATTTTTCCGCCGAAGAACAGGCTGTCGCCACGATGTACGAGAGCGACACCGCCGCCGTCAACCGCTACAATGCCACCTTGACCGCAGACGGCGATTTTGCCAATGGGCAGGGTCTCGGCTGGGTGCCGACCAACAACGCGCAGGAATACCGCTTATCCGAAATCTTCACGAACGAGGAAGGTATCCTGCGTGTGCAGGGACTTCCCTACGGCCAGTACATCGTCATGGAAACGACGGTGCCAAAAGATGTTTTTCAGGCCGAACCGTTCCTTGTCACCGTCAATGCGTCCAGCCCGCAGAGCAGCTTTACTGTGCCCGCCGGCAGCATCACAACGCCCAGCGGCAGCTACATGACCTACAACATTCTGGACGAAGAGTTGGAGGGCTACTTGCAGCTTGTCAAAATCGACATTGAGACGGGCAAGCCTGTCAAAATTGCCGACACCGCGTTCAACCTTTACTACATTGCCGAGGACGGCCGTGAAACCCTTGTGGAGATGAACGACCCGAAATCTGGTAATGCATGGGCAAAGACCAGCACTTTCTATACAGACTCCAACGGCGAAATGAAGACCCCGGAAAAACTGCCGCTGGGCAAGTACCGCATCGTTGAGGTCGAAGGCCCGCACGGGTATTTCAACGACCGCCAGTACAATGTCGTGTTTGAGTTGACCTCAGATCGTGTGTATCAGGTCAGCGGCGGCAGTGCCGACGGCATGGATGACTATGTCATCACCGAAAACTACTATAACCATGAGACTTTGGGGCAAATCAAGATTCGCAAAATCGGCAACGTGCTGACCGGATACGAGAACGGGCAGTTCGTGTACGAGACGGACAATCTTGCCAATGCCACCTATGAGATCCACGCGCAGGGCGATATTCCTACGCCGGACAATCAAGGCACGCTCTGGTATGCAGACGGTGACCTTGTTGCCACCGTTACCACTGCCGAAGATGGACAGGTGGACGAGGTTCAGTTCAGTCCCACGCGGACAACCGCCACCTATGATTTCTTAAAAGTGACCCACGATGGCACGAAAGGCGAAGTTGCCATTACCCTGCCGCTGGGTACTTACACAATTTCCGAAGTACAGGCTCCTTACGGATATGTCCATACCGACCACACCTATACTGTGGTGCTGGACTGGGATAACCAGTACAACGATCTGGTCCTTGCGAAGACTATCATCGACCACACGCAGGACGGCGATGTTGTGTACAATTACTCTATTATAAATGCAGGCAACGCCAGCGCCGAGCAAATTGAAAAACAGGTTCTTGTCTTTGAAAATTCCCGCGTGCTGCCGGTTGTCGAGGAGGGCAAAGTCGGCGTTGGTCTGTACAAGCTAGACCGCGACACCTGCGACTTGACTGATGAAAAGCCCTATGCAGATGGCTGCAAGACCCGCGCCTCCCTCTTGAACGGTAGCAGCAACCGTGCTGACATTCCGGCTGATGCCAAGATGGTCGCGGGGGCTGTCTATGAGCTGTATACCGCAGACGACATTTACAGTATTTCCGGTGAGCTGCTGGCAGCCGCCGATACGCTGCTGGGGACAGCCACTACCGATGAAAACGGTCTCGCCTATTTTGACGTGGATGTTCCCCTGCGCGGCGAACATTACGGCAGCAGCGATGCCCACGACTGGACGACCAACAGCGGCCGCTACTATCTGCGTGAGGTCAGCGTGCCGGACGGTTACTTGATCGAGCAAAGCGTGATTCCTGTTGAGTTCACCTACGAAAACCAATTTATCGCATGCCAGATTGTTGACTGCCTGCACTCCGACAAGCAGACCACCGTAGAGATCGACAAGCGCGCTTTCACCGCCGATTCCAACGATACCTTTGCCCTGCCCGGTGCCACTTTGACCGTGACCGATTGGAACGGCAATGTGGTGGATAGCTGGGAGTGCGGCGACACGGCCCATGTGATTCGCGAGCTGCATCTTTCCCACGACTTTGCCGGGAACCGCGATACCACCAAAATCTATACCCTGACGGAGACCCGCCCGGCAGACGGCTACGTCACCGCCCGCTCGATTCAGTTCCGCTTGGAGCAGGCCACGGACGACAATGGCTACTTGCAGGAAACAGCGGTCTGGGTGCTGCGCGAATCCGAAGATTCCGAGTACCAATCCGGCAGCATTATCTCCCCCACCGCATTCTCCGATGATACTGTGGCTACGATTCCCGCCAAGCTGCGCGCATTCTGGGATAATCTAATGGGCAAGAATCCCGATGCAGACGGCGTTGTCATTGCCAACTGGTACTGCGTGAACGGCACGCTGGTGGTGAATTTCACCGATGCCGCTAATGACCGCGCCTTTGCCAAGTGCCTGCGGGAGAGCGATTTCTCCGATTTGACGTTTGATACGGTCTATCTGAACGGCGCGGCAGCTCCCGCGTTCTTTGCCGATAAGCAGGTTGCAGAAAAGCCCGCCGATGCCGAAATCACCTACTCTGCAAGCTGGATTCTGCTGAAGGATTCCGATGGGTTCAGCCAGACTGTGACGATGCTGGATGCGCCCACCCACGTAAAAATCAGCAAGGCCGATATTACGACTCACGAAGAAATCCCCGGTGCCACGCTGCGTGTGCTGGATAAGGGCGGCAATGTTGTGGACGAGTGGGTGTCCGAGGACACGCCGCACTACATGGAGGCCGTGCTGGTTGCGGGCGAGACGTATATGCTGGAGGAAACCCTTGTGCCTGATAATTCTGGGTATGTGCCTGCCAATTCCATTCAGTTCACGGTCGAGGATGACGGCAAGGTTCAGCACGTTTTCATGCAGGATGACTACACGAAAGTGCAGATTTCCAAAACCGACATTGCCACCGGCACGGAAATCAGCGGTGCAAAGCCAAAAATCACGGACGCAGACGGCAAGACGGTTGCCGAATGGGTCACGGACGGCACACCCCACTATATGGAGCGCATCCCGATGGGTACGTACACCCTGACTGAGACGATGGCTCCCACTGAGCAAGGCTATGTCCGCGCCGAGAGCGTTACCTTTGAGGTTGGCCCTACGGGGGATATTCAGCGCGTGGAGATGAAAGACGACTTTACCAAGGTTGAAATCTCCAAGGCTGACATGACGGATGGCCGTGAGCTGCCCGGTGCGAAGCTGAAAATCACCGATGCCAACGGAAGCTCCATTGCCGAGTGGGAGACCAACGGCCAGCCCCACCGCATCGAGCGCCTGAAGCCCGGTGAGTACACGCTGACCGAGACGGCTGCCCCGGCCGGGTATCTGCTCAGCGAGGAAGTACGCTTCACCGTGCAGGAGACCGGGGAAATTCAGAAAGTTACGATGTACGATGCCCCGGCGCATTCGCTGATTTTCACGAAGCGAGATATTGCCACCAATGCAAAGCTGGTAGATGCCCGCTTAACGATCCGCGATGCCTACGGCACGACCATTGACCGTTGGACGACCACAGACGGCGACCATGCCATCCGCGTACTGCCGGAGCGTTCTGCCGCCAAAGACCCGCGCAAAAATCTGCTGCTTTTATCTGACGACACCAGCGAACACGTCTACACGATGGTGGAAGAACTGGCCCCGGACGGCTATCTCGTTGCCGAGAGCATTACGTTCAAGGTCATGCAGATGAACGATGCCCTTGTTGTGTTCGTTTGGCAGGATGGCGGCTGGCAGAAATCTTCCGAGGGGTATCTTGCCATGTACGATGAGCGTACTAATACACCCATGCCGCTTATGAAAACTTTCCCGCAAACCGGCAGTATTTCATAAAAAACGGTGCCGAGTTGTTACACTGCGCACAATTTAAGATTGGAGTGATATTTTGTCCGTTTCCTGTTTTACTTCCACCAATTCGCATCTCTGCAAGTTCCTGCGCACCACAGGCCGCGATTGGCGCAATACAATCTACATCGAGTGTGGCGACTGCCAGCGCGCCGTGAGCCGCAGTTGCAAGAATCTGCTCTGTGCCTTTGACACGGCCGGTACGCCGGTAATCGTGCCAGTGCATGACGTAGAGTACCTGTTCAGCACCACTGTGGACAAGTCCGAGTGCCGCGCCATCCTCACGAAAGCCAATTTCTGTGAGCTGTACAAAGGTTGGATCGATGAGCACATCCGCGACCCTCACGCCTGCCCGCTGAATGATTTGTATGTCAACTGGGAGATTCCCGATCCTTGCGCGGCGAGGATTTTTCTGAACCGGTAAATAGGCACTAAATAACAACACCCCAAAGTGACTCTTAGCCATTTTGGGGTGTTGTTTGCGTTATCTGTTTCCAATTTTACTTCCATCAATTTGAATATTTGCAAAAATCTGCGTTGCGACTTCGCTACAATCAGCGTATAATCCCCCACATTTAGGCTTGAAGCTCGCTTCTTCTATAAAACATATTTTGTCTTTTCGATTGTATATCATCATTTTATACTTGACAAAGTCAAGTGTAAAGACTATACTCATTCATCGAAAGGAGATGCTCCATCTGCCATGTATCAAAAGACACTATCCTATTACATCACTATGCTGTACCGCAGTTTCGCAGGCTTCACAGGTGATAAGCTGCAAGAAGTCGGGCTGAATTTCGGGCTTTTGTTTTTTATTGTGTACATTGGGAAAAGGCCGAACTGCACCCCATCGGAATTGACAAAAGAACTATCTCTTGACTGGGGCCACAGTCAAAGATGTATCAACCGCCTTGTAGATGATGGCCTTATTACCAAAGAAAAAAACGGTCGTCATTACATGTTGAATCTGACAGAACGCGGGCAACAAGCATTTACTATCGCTCACCAGGCATTCTTCGACTGGGATGCTGCCTTTATGACAGGACTAACCCCAAAGGAAAAGGCACAGTTGCTGGCTTTACTGGAAAAAGCAGCAGAAAGGATTCCTCATCATGTACGAAACGATCAATAGTCCAATCAATTATGGCGGGCTTGAACTAAAGAATAGAATCATCTTTGCTCCTACGACGTTCGGACTTTCAGATGATGCGTATTTTGAAAAAATCCGCAAAATCGCTGCCGGCGGATGCGCGATGATTATTATCGGAGATGTTCCTGTTGGCAAGAGCCAATTTGAAAAATCTCTGTTTGATAAAAAGGGTTCGCATATTATCAGAAATTGGCTGAGATTGTCCATAGCTATAACTGTCGCATCTGCGCACAGCTGCATTAGTCTGACTCTAACATGCTGGCTATGCTGAAATATGTGCCCGGTGTACTGACAAAGAAAATCTCCATGCAAGAACTTCGACCTCTGCTGAATGCCGAAGTTGCTCCTTACATTACCAAATTGTCAGTCCATAAGATTCATAAAATCATCAATGGTTTTGGAGAGGCTGCTGTCCTTGCCGTTCGTGCCGGGTTCGACATGGTTCAAATCCATGGAGATCGTATGTGTGGCAGTTTCAGCTCATCCGTTTTCAATCACCGCACCGATGAGTACGGCGGCAGCGCAGAAAATCGTGCTCGGTTTGCCGTAGAATCTGTCCGTGCAGTTCGCAGCCGATTGCCGGAACTTCCTATTGATTATAAACTGGCAGTCCGACAAGAGGAGCCCCACTATGGTAACGCTGGTGTGGTCGAATCGGAACTGGAAATTTTTGTGCCAATGCTCGTTGGTGCCGGTGTCACCAGTTTTCATGTAACTTTGGCGAACCATTCCAGTTTGGAAGATGCAATTCCTCCTGCAAACCATCCTTATTTCAAGGAGCAGGGGTGCTTCTTGAAATTCTGCGATGAAGTTCGACAGTATACTGATAAGCCCATCACCGGTGTTGGCGGGCTGACGCAGCCGGATTTTGTAGAGCAGCAATTAGCCAGTGGGCGTATTAGCTGTGCCGCCATGAGCCGTCAGCTTTTAGCTGATCCCGAATGGCCGAACAAAGTTGCAGCAGGACAAATCAAAGATATTCATCGCTGTGTCCGTTGTAACAAAAAGTGCCTTGGCGGCTTGCAGCAGCATCAAGGCACTCATTGTATTTATGAAAAAGGGTGAAGGAAATGAAATACTCTATCGTATTTAGCAGCGTAACCGGCAATACTCGCCAATTGGCCGATGCCATCCTCTCCGTCCTTCCGCAAGAAAACTTACGCTATTTTGGACCTCCGGCCGAAATCGCGCTTGAAGCAGACTGCCTCTATGTTGGTTTTTGGACGGACAAGGGGCATTGTAATAAAGAGATTTCAACTTTTTTGAAAGGCGTAAAGGGCAAAGAAATTTTCCTGTTTGGTACCGCCGGGTTCGGTGGTAGCCAAGAATATTTCGATAAAATTCTTGACTCTGTTCAGAAGCACATCGACCGTAGCAATACTGTAATTGGCACTTTCATGTGCCAGGGCAAAATGCCTGCATCTGTGCGTGAGCGCTATGTGAAAATGAAGAACAGTCCCCTGCCTATCCCGAACATCGACAAGATGATTGAAAACTTTGATAAAGCCATTTCGCATCCGGATTATGAGGACATAGACCGCTTAAAGGGTTCCATCACACAAGTCTAAAAAGTGTTAATGCAAAACGGCTTCTATTTTATTTATTAGCAGCATTTTAAAGGGAAAGAATTCGCTCCAAAATGAGCAGATTCTTTCCCTTTTTATTGAAATTTCTTTTTGTTACGCTTCTTTGGTGTTCAGAGTTTCTGCCTTATCTGCTTTACAACCTCCAAGTGTCTATTTGCATAAAACTTTTTTACGGCATCGTTTGCGTGCTCAGCCTCTGAATGCAGAGCGTTTTCCAATTTCTCAAAGTTTTTCCTTGTGGTTTCTATATCCGTCTCGTCACGTTCTACTACGCCACCCCTAAAAGATATTTCTTTTAATGTGGTTAGCATTTCTTGCTGTTCCGATATATTTGCTTCTTTGTACGCAGAGAGAAATGCAGTAAGTAGTTCGTCATCAAAGCATACAAGTACTATAGATTTTGCTGCAAGACCTTTTTCGTATGTTGGGTTCTTTAAGTAATCCATAAAGAAAATTTCATTCATTAAGTATGGCCACTGATCTTGAAACTTTTCTATTTCCTTATTGAGCGTTTGCTCTTGTGGTGTCAGTCTAGTTTCCTCCTCGTCTCTCATGAGTCTTCGGTGTCCACGTTCTTCACAAATATCTCCCTTTATAATTTTAGCTTTTCTATTATGGAAGCCTTGAATCATTCTTGCATCATCAACGTCACACTGTATAGGAACACCTATTTTGCGGAAATCATCAAGTCTTCCTAAAAGAGCCACATAATCATCCGTTGTTAGCTTTCCATCATATGCCTGCTGTAATACTTGTGGCAGCCCCCGATCGATAATCTCTTGGCTCAACTCCCAGAAAGCTTTATCGAGGACTTCCCTCTCCGGAGCAGTTTCCTTTACGGAAAAGCGTTGTCTCAAAGCAGTTTTTATCCGCTGTTCATCCCACTCGCCTTCAATCATCCAACGAATAAGCGGTTGAATTCGATATTGTGCGTTATATCTTTTATACTTACTATTTTCATCATCTTGTATTGTCTGCCATGGCGGGGATTTCCGTTTTTTATCCTCTGACGTTCTTTCCAAAAAGTTGAAAGTGTATTCATCATATTCGTTCAATTTTTTGTAGTTTCCGCCTTTCACTTCGAAAAGGTATGCAGCAAACACATATAGCGCACCGCCCATACCATCAGTAGGAAGTTTCAGGCGACACCATAATTCATACACACGTTCAAAATCTATCAAACATGATTTGAATGTTCTGAGATTACGGGTCTCGCTTTCTTCGAATACTTGGAATAGCTTTGGGCTTTCCGTTTTTAAAAATTCCGTGTATTCACTTGTTTTCGCCTTGTAGTTTCCAATCATTTCCTGTTGGATTCTTCGATATTCCACATCCAACTTGACTGTTCGTTCTACAACTTTTTCCTTAAAAGTTTTGTAATTTTCCTCGTCTTTTATATTATCCTCTGATGCAATTATTACCGTCTTAAT
>ENA-OQNM01000204-OQNM01000204.1-human-gut-metagenome-genome-assembly--contig:-NODE-204-length-22227-cov-2.545928_pt1 | contig 22227 bp, 22 predicted proteins | sample MGYA00242632_ERZ504886 | MGnify/ENA primary metagenome ERZ504886 (study PRJEB26092, sample SAMD00036424) | human gut metagenome | host: Homo sapiens | study: EMG produced TPA metagenomics assembly of... | reverse complement strand
GACGTCTCGGGGGCGTACGACAAGCTGTACCGTATCAAGCTGGAAGCCGACTATCTGGCAAAATTGGCATTCGACGGTGCCAAGAAACTGTACGGTGATCCCTTGTCCGACGAGGTGAAGGAACGTCTGGTCTTTGAGCTGTACATCATGAAGACGATGGGTTTCCCGGGATACTTCTTGATTGTGCAGGACTTTATCAATGCCGCCCGCACACAGCTGGGCGTTTCGGTAGGACCGGGACGTGGTTCGGCTGCCGGCTCGGCGGTGGCCTATTGCTTGGGCATCACGAAAATAGACCCGATTCAATACGACCTTCTGTTCGAGCGTTTCCTGAATCCCGACCGTATCTCTTTGCCTGATATCGATGTGGACTTCGATGATGACGGACGTGGAGAAGTGCTCCGCTGGGTGACGGAGAAATACGGGCAAGAGAAGGTGGCGCACATCATTACATACGGCACAATGGCGACCAAGATGGCCATCAAGGACGTGGCGCGCGTACAGAAACTGCCTTTGAGCGAATCGGACCGTCTGTGCAAGCTCGTGCCGGATAAGATTCCCGACAAGAAACTCAACCTGCCGAATGCTATCGCGTACGTACCCGAATTGCAGGCTGCGGAAGCTTCACCCGATCCCCTGGTGCGCGATACGATGAAATACGCCAAGATGCTGGAAGGTAATGTGCGCGGTACGGGTGTGCATGCCTGCGGTACTATTATTTGTCGTGACGACATCACGGATTGGGTACCCGTCAGCACGGCGGATGATAAGGAGACGGGCGAGAAGATGCTCGTTACCCAATACGAAGGTTCCGTCATCGAAGATACGGGACTTATCAAGATGGACTTCCTCGGACTGAAAACCTTGTCCATCATTAAGGAAGCCGTTGCCAATGTACGTCTGCACCGCGGCTTGGAACTCGACATCGACAAGATATCCATTTCTGACCCTGCTACCTATAAACTCTATTGCGACGGCCGCACCATCGGTACGTTCCAGTTTGAATCGGCCGGTATGCAGAAGTATCTGCGCGAGTTGCAACCTAGCACTTTCGAGGACTTGATTGCCATGAATGCCCTCTAACCGTCCGGGGGCCTATGGATTATATCCCCGACTTCATCGACCGTAAGTGGGGACGCAAGCCCATCGAGTATGATATTCCCATCATGGAGAAGTATCTGAAGGATACCTACGGCATTACGGTCTACCAGGAGCAGGTCATGCTTCTGTCGCGTTTGCTGGCGGACTTCACCCGTGGTGAGTCCGATGCCTTGCGTAAGGCGATGGGTAAGAAACTGCGTGACAAGCTGGACCACATGAAGCCGAAATTCAGTTTCGGGTGGACAAAAGAACGGCCACGACCCGAAAGTGCTTGAGAAATCTGGGCCGACTGGGAAAAGTTTGCATCCTATGCCTTCAACAAGTCACATGCCACTTGCTATTCGTGGGTGGCCTATCAGACGGCTTTCCTCAAGGCCAACTATCCGGCCGAATACATGGCGGCGGTCATGAGCCGAAGTTTGGCGAATATTACCGATATAACCAAACTGATGGACGAATGCAAGGCAATGGGCATCAATACATTGGGGCCGGATGTGAATGAAAGTAACCTGAAGTTCACCGTGAACAAGGAAGGCAATATCCGTTTTGGTCTTGGCGCGGTGAAAGGGGTAGGCGAGGGTGCTGTGCAGAGCATCATGGAGGAACGCGAGAAGAATGGTCCTTTCAAGGGTATATTTGATTTTGTGCAGCGTGTCAATCTGACAGCCTGCAACAAGAAGAATCTGGAATGTCTTGCTTTGGCGGGCGGGTTCGACAGCTTCCCGGAGCTGAAGCGAGAGCAGTATTTTGCCGTAAATTCCAAGAACGAGGTCTTCCTCGAAACCTTGGTGCGTTATGGTAACCGTTATCAGGCCGATCAGGCTGCGGCTGCAAACTCCCTGTTCGGTGGTGAGAATGTGGTGGATATCGCCACTCCGGAAATACCGGTAGCGGAACGTTGGAGCGACCTCGACCGTTTGAACCGGGAGCGCGATTTGGTAGGTATCTATCTGTCCGCACACCCGTTGGATGAGTATTCCGTAGTTCTGGAGCATGTTTGCAACACTCACATGGCAGAGCTGGAAGATAAGACGGCACTTGTGGGACGCGAAATAACAATGGGTGGCATCGTGACCGCCGTGCGTCGCGGTATCAGTAAAAATGGAAATCCTTACGGCATAGCCAAGATTGAAGACTATTCCGGTTCGGCAGAGCTTCCTTTCTTCGGAAATGATTGGGTGACCTATCAGGGGTATCTGGGTGAACGTACCTTCTTGTTCATCAAAGCCCGTTGCCAGCCCAAGCAATGGCGGCAGGATGAGTTGGAGCTGAAGATAACCTCCATGGAACTGTTGCCTGACGTCAAGGAGAAACTGATTGAGAAGATAACCATTCTCATTCCGCTGAGTGTGCTGAACAAGGCTTTGATAACTGAACTGGCAGAACTGACCAAGGAACGTCCGGGCAGTACGGAGCTTTATTTCAAAGTCAGAGATGAGGATAGCAAGATGACGGTCGATTTGATTTCCCGTCCCGTGAAGCTTTCCGTGGGGCGTGAACTGATTACTTATTTAAAAGAGCGTCCAGACCTTGAGTTCAGGATTAATTAGTTATCTTTGTTGGAAAACGAAGATAGGCTGCACCTCAGCATAAAAAATGAACGAGTTCATTTTATTCTGCATTCGGTTTGCACTATCTTTGCTTCGAAAGCGAAGGTTGATAAAACGCAATTGACAGTAAATTAATAATTATAGTTGACATTTAATATTAAAAGAAATGGCTTTAGAAATTACAGACAGCAATTTTCAAGAAATCCTGGCAGAGGGAAAGCCGGTCGTTATGGATTTCTGGGCACCTTGGTGCGGCCCTTGTAAGATGGTGGGACCAATCATCGATGAATTGGCTACTGAATATGAAGGAAAGGTGATTATTGGCAAATGTGACGTGGATGAGAACGGTGATGTGGCTGCCGAATATGGCATACGCAACATCCCTACAGTCTTGTTCTTCAAGAATGGAGAGCTGGTGGACAAGCAGGTAGGTTCTGCTCCGAAATCTGCTTACGTGGCCAAGATAGAAGCGATATTATAAGGTACTATTTGACGATTTACTATTTACGATTTACCCTTTTGGTCATCATGGCGCCGCCAAATAGTAAATAGTAAATCGTCAAATAGTCAATAACATTAACCCTTTAAGCAATAGTAAGTATGGGAATGGAAGACGATTTTTGCAGAATGATGTCGATGATGAAAAGACCATCGAGTACATCAAGAATTATTTGCCGCAGGAGTTGAAAGAGAAGTTCTCTGACGACGAGTTCTATTATTTTCTCGATTTGATTGACGAGTACTATTCCGAGAGCGGCATCCTTGATGCACAGCCGGATGCGGATGGGTACATCGAGATTGATTTGGGGAAAATCGTGGACTATATTGTCAAGGAAGCCCATAAGGATGAGATGGGTGACTATGATCCGGAAGAAATCCTTTTCATCGTACAAGGTGAGATGGAATATACGGAATCTTTGGACGAAGAATAGTCTGTATCAAAAGTATAGGAAAATCGCGGATGGGCATGGCTTCATCCGCGATTTTTTGTTTTTATGTGACCGGTGGCGTATTCAGAAAAAAGAAGATGGACGTGCCGATGAGAATGACACCCAATACACCGTAGAACAGGCGGGCTTGTCGCCGCCCTTTTTGTACGATAAACTGGGTGTTTCGGGCAGTAAAGAACCAGTTCCAGTCCAATATGGCTGCCAGCAAGGCGATGATGCCTGCGACGGCGAAAATCCCTTGAACGATGTATTGGCTCATCAGAAATAAAAATTAAGAATTAAAAATTAAAGTGGGGGAAAAGCATGCCTTATTCAAAGTTCTCTAACGTGACTTTCCGCTCTCCGTTCTCCACTTCTTCGATGGTGACCTTGATGGTATTACCCGGCAAGAGCTCCTCTACCAGCTCCGGCCATTCTATGAAGCAGAGGGCGCCGCTGTAGAAGTAATCTTCGTACCCCATGTCATACACTTCTTCCAGTTTCTTGATGCGGTAGAAGTCAAAATGGTAAATCAGTTCGCCGGCAGTGTCGGAACGGTATTCGTTGACAATGGCGAAAGTAGGGGAGGTGATGACGTCGGAAACGCCCAACTCCTCGCAAACGGCTTTGATGAAAGTCGTCTTGCCCGCCCCCATTTTTCCATAGAGGGCGAAGACGGTATTGTCGCCCATTTCAGCGATGAACTGGCGGGCGGCTTCATGAATCTGGTCTAATGACTGAATTTTGATTTCCATTGTGTTTATAGATTTCTTTAGCGTTGCAAATATAGCCAAAAACTTTTTCCCGTCTTGCAAATGGCATAGATAATGATGGAAAAGAATATGATGGATGCACCCGAGGGGACATTCAAGTAGAAAGAAATCATCAGCCCGCCCAGGCAACTGAGGTAACCGATGCCGATGGAAAGCCAGATGATGCGGTGGAACCGATGCGAGAACAAGTTGGCGGTCATCTGCGGAACGGTGAGCAGTGAAATAACCAGCACGATGCCCACCATGCGCAGGCATGCCACGATGGTCAGCGCAATGAACATCATCAGTGCATATTCGAATACCTGCACCGGAATGCCTTGCGAGCGGGCAAACTCCCGGTCGAAGGCTACGTAGATGATGGGATGGAGATACAGCGCGAAAAACAGTATCAGCAGCAGGGCAAGCCCTCCCAATAGAGCGATGTCGCTCCAGGTAATCGTGAGAATGTTGCCGAAGAGATAGGCGGACAAGTCGGGTGCGAATCCCGGCGAGAGGAAAGTGAACATGATGCCCAGTGCCATGCCCAATGTCCAGAATACGGCAATGGCGGAGTCTTCCCGCATGTCCTTCCGTTTGCTGAGCCACTCTACACCGAAAGCGGACAAGACTGCAAACAAGGCTGCCGACAGAATGGGAGAAATGCCGGTATACAATCCCAGACCGATACCGCCGAAGGAGGCATGCGTCAATCCGCCGCTGATGAACACCAGTCTCCGGGTGACGATGTATGTGCCTATCAGCCCGCAAGCAATGCTTGCCAGCAGACTGCCGATGAGGGCATGTTGGAAAAAGGTGTATTGCAGTAGCTCCATTTATTCAATTAAAAATTAAGAATTACAAATTAAAAGTTGGATGTGGAGTGTTAGGAATGGGGGGGGAGACGACGTTCGCCGATAATGAGGAATACTTCATCCTTGATATTCTTCGGCAGGGCTATGCCGCGTAATTGCAGGCTGCGCACCCATCCGGCTACGTCCGTGTCTTGCATGGTGTAGAACACGTCGCGGAACTCGTCTTCCTGCTCGGGAGTATAGGCATCGGGAGCGGTGCCGATGTATTTGTCCAGTTCTTCGTCATCGTAATATTCTATTTGCTTGCTGACGGCTGCCAGCAGGCTGTCACGTTCGCAGATTTCATGCTGTCCGCAGCACTCGGCATCCACTTCCTGCACTTCGGGCATGGCGTCCAGTTCGCCGCGGTCTATCTTCTTCTGCAGTTTCCGGTTGCGTATAATTCCGGCTGTGGCTGCCACGAGGGCAAGGGCAATCAGGCTAATAATCAATATCCACATGGGCTTCCTTTTCTTGAAAAACATGTTCCATTAATAGAACGGACAAAGATACATATTGTTTTGTACACGACAAAATAATGAGTCAGATTGCAGGTAGGCAGATTACTTCCACCCGACGCAGGCATTACTTGCTTGGAACGTAGTGTAAAACTACTTTGGATACATCCTAATCTTAGAATGTATCCTTTATTTCTAAGAATAAAGGTTATATTCTTAAGAATAAAGGCTGTATTTCTAAGAATAAAAGCTTTATTCTAAGATTGCATTGCATTTTGGCAGACTTTAAATCCCGCCTTTTGCAAGTCTTCCCAGTAAGCAGGGTAAGATTTGGTAACGACCTGTGGTTCATCTATCTGTATTTGGGGCAGTACAAGGCAGGCGGGGGCAAATGCCATGGCCATACGGTGGTCTTCGTAGGTGGCGATGACGGGGTCAGCGTCTGCCGGGCAGCGTTTGCCATCCCACAACAAGATGCTGTCTTGCTCGGAGCGCACGACGTAACCCAGTTTACGCAGTTCCGTAATGAGGGCGGTGATACGGTCGGTCTCCTTTATTTTAAGGCTTTGCAGTCCGGTGAAGCGGAAAGGGATGTCCATCAGGCAGCAGGTGACGACAAAGGTCTGCGCCAGGTCCGGGATGTCCACCATGTCTTCGTCGAGACGGGTGGCGGGAGTACCCTTACGGATCAGTTTTACTCCCCGGTCTGTATATTCGGTATGGACGCCGAGGCGGGCAAAGACTTCCGCGCCGCGGCTGTCGCCTTGATAGCTGTGGGCGAAGAGACCGAGCAGTTCGATTTCTGCCGTGTGCGCTTCTTCCTTCGTGCTGTCTTCACTTTCTTTCGCGCTACTTCTGTCTCCCCCTTTTATTTTTTCATTTTTAATTCCTTCTATTGCCATCATCTGATACCAGTAAGAGGCGGCGCTCCAATCGCTTTCCACGGTGAAAGGAGTATCTGTGTATCCGCCGGGGCTGACGGTGATGCAATCTTCGGAGACCCAGTCGGCTTGGGCGCCGAAGTCGCGCATCAGTTGCAGGGTCAGGTTGATGTAGGGGCGGGAGATGATGTCACCCGTCAAGTGCAGGCGCAGGCCTTTGGGAAGGACGGCACCAATCATCAGCAGGGCGGATATGTATTGTGAGCTGACATTGCCGGCGAGGGATATTTCGCTGCCGGTCAGTTCTGTTCCGGTGATGCGCAAGGGAGGGAACTCTTCGTTTCCGACGTATTCTATGCGGGCGCCGAGCTCTCGCAGGGCGTCGTACCACGTATGCGGATGGGGCGTTGCTGCATGCGTTGCGTACCGGTGATGATTCGGGTGCCAGGAGTTACGCTGAGGTAGGCGGTGAGGAAACGCATGGCGGTGCCGGCGGCAAGGATATCTATATGTCCGGGATTTCCGTCGAGGGCGCGAGTCATCACTATGGTGTCGTCACAATCGCTCAGATTGCGGGGCAGGATATTGCCGTGGGCAAGGGAGTGGAGGATGAGTGCCCGGTTACTGATACTTTTGGATGCCGGGAGCTGTATGGCTGCGTGCAGTGAGGCAGGAGCGGAAACGGTATATCGCATGGTCGTATTTGTTAAGTTACGGTGGTAAGGAGTTTTTTTATTGTCACTGCAAAAGTAGGATAAATCTTTGGGAAATGGAAAAAAGGAAACTTGTTTCTGTGGTTTCAATCTTTCGTTTATCTTTGCGGAAGTAAGTCCTGCTATCGGGACGGATAGATATAATTAAGCATCATTCTTATGGAAATAGATTTAACCACCCCCGCCTTGCTGTTTTCGGCCATATCGCTGATTATGCTGGCCTATACCAACCGTTTCTTGTCCTATGCCCAACTGGTGCGCACCTTGAAGGAACAGTACATGGAGAACCCGTCTTCGGTGAAGGCGGCGCAGATTGCCAACCTGAGGAAGCGGCTCTACCTGACGCGTGCCATGCAGGTGGCGGGTATCGGAAGCCTGCTGCTGTGTGTGGTCAGCATGTTCTTTGTCTATATCCGTCTCCATCTGCTTTCGGCCTATATCTTCGGTTTAGCGCTGATATTGCTGATTGTTTCGCTGGCCATATCAGTGTACGAAATATATATATCGGTGAAGTCTTTGGAGATACATCTCAACGATATGCACGAGTAGCGGCTCTATGGGATGATGTTCCGTACGGGGAGCTCCAGTTCTCCCCAGTCAATCATGGCATTGAATAGTCTGACGGTAGAGAATGAAGGCAAGTCTTCCGGTCTGATGTCTTTTTCCTGCAAGATTCCTTCTTCCAGCAAGGCTGCCCGTTTGGTTCCTTTCAGCAGGGGATGTGCCGGCGTGTACCAGTGGGTGCCGTCGGAAAGGGCGATGTTGGCGATGGAGGTGTCTGTCAGCAGGCCTTGTTTCACAATCAGAATGTCGTCGCATGCGTCGCGCAGGGCAAAGAGGCGGTTCAGCGGTTCGCGTCCGGCGCTTTTGTAGGTGTAGTCGATGTGGTCTGCCTGTATCAGTGCCAGCGAATGCACGTGCCGCATGGTGTAGGGGGAGTAGCTGACATCTTCAATACCTTTCTCACCATACACTACGCGTGCCTTGACGATACCTGCCTCGCAGCCGAGAGACGACAAATGGTCACGCAGTTGTAGCGGTGTACTTTCCGGCCAGAAGTGGGCGCGGGTATCGTTCAGCCTCCGATTGTGGCGGGAAAGGTTGCAGGCTTTTCCGTGGTCGATGCGTATGGTTTCAATAAATAGGCACATATATTTTCTGTATTACTTCGTTGTATTCGCTTTCCCACCGGCTTTTGGCGGTGATGCCGCCTCCTGCCTTGAAGTGGAGCCGGCCGTTTTCCTGCTCGATGAAGCGTATCATGACTGCGCTGTCCAGCTGTCCATCGGCATAATGCCCCATGATGCCGGTGTAGAAGCCCCGTTCGTAATCTTCGGCTTCGGCAATGATTTCCACGGTTTTGGGCTTGGGGGCACCGGTGATGGAACCGGCGGGAAGCAGGCGGAAGAGGATGTCGCCGATGTGTGCGGTATAATCTTCGGGGAGGGTCCCGCATATTTCGGAGCTGGTCTGGAGGATGGGGCCTTTGTTGGTTTGCAGGCGGTCTATGTATCGGTAGGAGGTTACTTCTACGTGCTCTGACACCATACTTAGGTCGTTGCGTATCAGGTCGACGATGGTGGCATGCTCGGCGGCCTCTTTGGCATCCTGCATCAAAAGCTGTTCCGCATCAGGCAGGGTAGCGTCGATGGTGCCTTTCATGGGGAAGGACTTTATCTTGCCCTTCTCTATGCGGACAAAGATTTCGGGGGAGAAGCAGACGAATCGGTCTTTCAGCCACAGCTTGTACAAGGCTTCGGAGTGGAGGAATATTTCGTCCATTGTCAGATTGGTGCTGACGGGCACCCGGCAGGTGAGGTTTGTCAAGTAGCTGTTGCCCGCCAGTAGATTTTGCTTCACGAGGTCAAACGAGTGTTTGTATGCGGCGGGGGAAGGGGGAGTGATGTCCCACTGAATAAGACCGGCGTATCGGGCGGCTGTTGCAGCTACCCCCACGTTGCCTGCCTTCGGGAATTGGAAAAGGCAAGTGGCGGGATTTATCTGGTCGAGGGGCTCTACGTGCGACTGCTCTTGTGCGTAGTCTACGATGAAGAGGAAGGGCACATTGTCTCCGGCCAGTGCGTTCATGCGGGCGATAGCTTCTGTTCGGTTGTAAGTTTTCATATATCAGTAGACTGCAGAGGATATCACCTGGATTATCAGAATGAGGAATACCATTGCAATGGGATATACCGTGGCATAGGCTACGCTCGGTATGTTGCTGTCCGTCATGGAGTCGGCGGCGGCAAGGCCGGGCGTGCTGGTCATGCCACCGGTGATGGTGCCCAGCAGGTCGAGAATGTTTATCTTGAATACGAACAGTCCGACGATGACGGCCACCAGCATGGGTACCAGCGTGATGGCGGCACCTACGCCGAACAAGAGCCAGCCGCTTTCCTGGAATGTGGCTACCAGGTTCCGTCCTGCCGAGGTTCCCACTTCGGCCAGGAAGAGCAGCAGTCCCAGCTGGCGCAGCAGTTGGTTGGCTGGGCCGGACATAGACCACAGAATGGGACCGGTCTTTCCGATGGCACTGAGGAAGAGGGCCACCATGAGGATGCCTCCCGTCAGTCCCGGTGAGAACGACAGACTGTCCGAGAAGGAGATGTTCAGCTTGCCGAAGAGCACGCCCAGCACGATACCCAGGGCGATGGGAAAGAAGTCGGTGTCGGACAGTTGCTTGTTGTCGTTGCCCAGTAGGCGTGCCACGCCTTTAATACCGTCTTTCTCGCCTACCACCATCAGCTTGTCGCCGAACTTCAGTGCCAGATCTGGCGAGGGGGAGAGGTCGATACCGCTTCGGCGGACGCGGGTGACGGTACAGCCGAAGTTCTTCATCAGGTTGAGGTCGCCCAGCTGCTTGTTTATCATATCCTTCTTGGTGAGCAGCAGGGATTCAATCTCCTGCATGTCTACGAGTGGCAGTTCGCCTTCTTCGCGCTGGCCCACGAGGACGGCGAGCTGGTTCAAGGCCTCTTCGCTGCCCACGGCTTGTATGTAGTCGCCTTCGTGAAGTATGGTCTGGGCGGTGGGGATGGCTATCTGCTCATTGTGCTTATGGCGTGAGATGACAGCTCCGGTCATGGCGCGCGCATTGATTTGCATCAGGCTCCGGTCGAAGACGGCGGGGTTGGTTACACGGAACAGGCAGGTTGTCAGTTCCGGGAACTGGCTGCGGCGTTCCTTCTCCAGTCGGCGCGCCTCCTTGTCGAGGTCGATGCGCATAATGCGGGGCAGCAGCTTGACGAAGAGGATGACGCCGATGACACCGAAGGGATAGGCGATACCGTAGGCGATGGAGGCTAGCGGAGAGTGGGTGCTGTCGATGGCTACGGCGAGTCCCGGCGTACTGGTCAGCGCGCCGGCTATGAGACCGACCACGCTGGGTGTGTCTATATCGAAAGCGTACTTCAATCCTACGGCTGTGAGGGCGGCAGAACAGATGATGAGCAGGGTGATGACGATAAGTGTCTTGCCCTTGCTCCGGAAGGAGTCGAAGAATCCGGGACCGGCCTGGATACCGATGGTGAAGATAAACAGCACCAGTCCGAAGTTGCCTAACTCTTTGGGGATGATGACGCCGAAGTGTCCGAACAGCAGGGCAATGAAGATGACAGCGGAGACGTCGAGTGAAAGCCCTTTAATCTTGATTCTTCCCAACATGAAGCCTAAAGCCACAATAAGAAAGAGCGCGAAATAGGAGGAGTTTAACAAGTCAGCAAACATAATCAGTTAAAGAGTTAGGAGTTTATGCCACAAAGATAGTGCAAAAAAGTGAGATAGAAAAAGGCATTGTTTTCTTGTGGTATATAAAAAAGGAGTTAAACCACGGTTTAACTCCTTAATATATATTGGCCTATATGGCCGGTATTCCTGCGTGGGGCAGGGCGGTACTTATTTTTCGAGTTCCTTCAGCAGTTCCTCTACGGCAGCTTTCAGTTGTGTGTCTTCTCCCTTCACGATGGTCTCGGGTGAATTGGCTACCTTGATGTCCGGCTCCAGCTGCGAGTTCTCCAGATAGCTGCCGTCTGGTAGGCGGTAGCCCACGACGGGGATGCCGAATACCAATGACGGGTCTTGCAGGCGCTCCCACGACACGCTGGTCATGGTTCCCGGCACGGGCATACCTACCAGCTTGCCGATGCCGCGGTGGCTGTATACCCACGGCGTGCCGTGCGCATTGGAGTAGTTGGCCTCGCACATCACCATGATGGAGGGTTTGTTCCAGCGGCGGCTGGGCATGTCGCAGGCTTCGCGGCCGCGAACCACTTGCGTGAAGTATTTCTGGCCGCTGAACAGAATTTCGATGTCCTCGTGCAGGCGTCCGCCGCCATTGAAGCGGGTGTCGATGACGATGCCCTCGCGGTTGTTGTATTTGCCCAAAATGTCCGAGTAGACGGAACGGAAACTGTCATCGCCCATTTGATTCGATATGAACATATCCCAGCCGTCCGCCGGACCATCTGTCCACATCTGCCGCACGTTGTTTCACCCAGCGGGTATAGAGCAGGGTATTCAGCGCGCTGCCGCTTATCGGAATTACCACCTCTTCCCAGCGTTCTTTGGTTTGCGGGTTGTAGAGTGAGACGAGGGTTTTTCTTTTTGGCTTTATCATTTAACAATGTGTAGTAATCCATTTCAGGGGTAATCTCTGTGCCGTCAATCTTTTCAATGATGATGCCTGCCTTTGCTTTGGTTGAGGCGTTATCGAACGGACCTTTCTCTATGACTTCGGCAATGCGCATCCCTTTGTCCCGGTAATTCCAGTCGAAAAGCAGTCCCAGGCTGGCAGTCGGTTCGCTTTGTCCGGAAGCGTAGTAACGGCCGCCGGTGTGCGATACGTTCAGCTCGCCCAGCCATTCGCTCAGCAGTTCGGCAAAGTCATAATTGTTGTCGATATGGGGCAGGAAGCGGCGATAGGCGGCGGTCATCTTCTCCCAGTCCACTCCGTGCATATTGGTATTGTAGAATCGCTTCTGCTGCTGGCGGTACACGTGGTCGAACATGTATTCGCGCTCCGCAGCCAAATCCATCTTGGCATCTACCTGGAAGGTGATGGGGGTCAGCGCATCGGATGAAGTGTCCATTTTCTGCATCTTACGGCTGCCCAGCAGGAAGAGGTTTTTACCGTCCTTGTCCAGCTGCATGTCTGCCCATCCGGCATCCATCTTGTGCAGCAGTTTGGTTTCCTTCTTGCGGAGGTTCATCTTCCAGAGGTCGTAGCCACCTTCGAAGGCTGCCAGGTAGTAGAGTGTCTCGCCATCCTTGGAGATGATGGTGCTGCCCATGTCGGAAGAGTTCGGGGTGAGGCGCACCACACGGTCTTCGATGCCTCGCAGCTCGACGACGATGTCTTTCGGCTGGTCATCTTTTTCGTCAGTATTGCTGTCTTTCTTGTCGTCTTTCTTCTTTTTATCCTTGTTTTTGTCTTGGGGGGTGTCTTTTCCGGCAGACTTCTTCTGTTCCTTCTCCAGCTCCTTGCGCAGTTCGTAGTCTTCCTTGCTCAGGCAGTATTTGTCGTAGGCGTCTTGGTTGAGGAAGACGAGCATGGCGTCGTTCAGCGAGCCCCATGAGGCGTGGGCACGCATGCCGTAGCGTTCGGTGGTGAAGAGGATGGCGTTGCCGTCCAGCGCAAAGCGGGGATAGCCGCTCATGTAGCCGCTATTGGTGAGGTTGATGATGTCTTTGCCTCCCTCTGCGCTGACCAGGCCGATGTCGGAGTAGGGGTCGTGCTTGTTGCCGGTGAACTCAAGTGTAAACCACTTGCCGTCCGGCGACCATGCGTAGTCAAATCCTCCGCCGGTGCTGTACCAGGTGGAGCCGTCCGTAATCTGGCGCACCTTCTTCGTTTCCAGATTGAGCACCATCAGCCGGATGCGGTCTTCGATAAAGGCGAGTTCCTTACCGTCGGGCGAGAATTGCGGATGGGCACGTTCCACGGTGGTGGAGGGCAGCAGCACTTCTTCTTCAATCAGCGTGGCGTTCGGGAAGTTAGGGTCTTCCTTGCGGGCTATCTTGGCAAGGTAGAGCTGCCAGTTGCCGCCTCGCTCGCTGGCGTAGGCCAGGGTGCGGTTGTCTGGCGCAAAGGAGAGGCCCGCTTCGCGTGCCGGTGTGTGCGTCACCTGCTTGGTAGTGGCATAGTCTGCCGAAGTGACAAAGACTTCGCCGCGCAGCGTGAAGGCAATCTGCTTTCCGTCCGGGGACACAACGGCAGAAGTGGCTCCGTCGGAAGACTGCAGGTTGGCGAATTGCGGCCGGTCATCGCGCACAATTTCTATGGCGACTTTCTTCGGGGTGGCATCCGGCTGCTGGGTATAGATTTCGCCGTCGTAACCGTAGCACAACGTCCCGCCGTCACTCATAGAGAGGAAGCGCACGGGATGTGTCTTGAAGCTGGTGATGGGCTTCACCTCTCGGGGCTGTGCCAGTGGGAAGGTATACACATTGAATGAGCCGCCGTTTCTCTCACTCAGAAAGTAAACCGTTCTTCCATCGGGTGACAACACCGGGTTGCGGTCTTCGCCCGCGCGGTCGGTGAGGTTGGTATGGGCGCCCGTCTTTGCATCATACAGCCAGATGTCGCGGGTGATGGAGGAGGTGTGGTGCTTTCTCCATTCATCTTCAAATCCCTTGCGGTCTTGGTAGAGGAACTGCTGGCCCGCCTTGTCGAAGCAGACCGCTTCGGCAGGGGTACCCAGCACTTGTTCCGTACGCCCTCCCGTTGCAGGTACTTTGTAAAGCTCGGTCATGGCCGACGTGGGGAAAAGAGCGCTGCTTGCCGGGTCCTGGATGGAGGCGGAAAACAGGATATACTTTCCGTCCGGAGTGAATGTGGAGGGTATCTCGCCGGTGGAGTGGGTAGTGAGCCGTTGGGCGGTTCCGCCGTCTGCCGGCATCACGAATACGTCGAAGTTGCCGTATCTGTCGCTGGCAAAGGCAATCTGTTTGCCGTCCGGCGACCATATGGGGGTACATTCGTAGCTCTCTTGGGTAGTAAGCTGTGTGGCGGTTCCACCTTTGGCAGGCACCTTGTAGATGTCTCCTTTGTAGCAGAATGCGATTTCCGTACCGTCGGGAGAAATTTGCACATCGCGCATCCAGAGCGGCGTGGCGGCATGTCCGGCAATGGCAGTAAGGCCTAGTGCAAGGATTGCAAGGGTTTTCTTCATAAATGTGTGGGTTGATGTTAATATAGAATGTTTATAAACGTCATGATGCTGTCCACAAGGCAAGGCACGAGGTATGTCATTTCATACCTCGTGCCTTGTATATCTGTTCTTTGGCATTGTTGATGCTTTGGAACTTCTCTTCTGCGGCTTTCTTGATGTCTTCGCCCAGCGTTGCCACCCGGTCGGGATGGTGTTTCAAGGCTAGGCGGCGGTAAGCGGCACGCACTTCGTCATTGGTGGCGGTAGGTTCAATTTCAAGTACTTTATAGGCCTCGTTCAGTGAGCTGCCGCCCAGGTTGAGCATGGATTCCACTTCCTTGACGGATAGTCCCATGTACATGGCCACTTCTTTCAAGGCTTCTATCTCCTCGTTGCAGACGTGTCCGTCGCTTTTGGCAATTTCTACCAAGAATACCAGCAGTTGCAAGCGTTCCTCGTATGTCAGGTTGGCGGCAATCTGCGTTCCGCAGTCACGGATGGTGTTTTTAAATGCCAGTGGGTTTTGTCTGTCCATCTGCTTGCGCTGTTCGAAGAGGTTGAGTAATATCCGTTCTCCCTCGCCCACGGCAGCCTCACCGAATGTGCTTCTCAGAAAGCGGCGGACGAATTCCATTTCACTATGCATGATGCGCCCGTCTGCACGGATAATGTACGAAGCCATCACGAGCATGGAGAAGAGGAAACTGTTCCGTTGCCCGGTATAGGTAGTGCCGTGCGTTGGTTCTTCTCCATAATAACTGCCTGCGTCATTTGAATCGGTGTCGAACAGTGAACCGAATACAAAACCTGCCAAGGCTCCCAGCGGTCCTCCGGCCATGAAACCGATGATGCCGCCTATCCATTTAGCTGCTCCCATAATTTTTCTTGTTTAAAGTGCAAAAATAGAGATTTCTTACGAGAATTCCAGTAATTTGATGGGCTATTCCCACTGAAGCGAATAGCACCGTCTTCTTTTTGTACATATTCAGCATATTTATGGCAGCAAGTCTGTCATTAAGAAATACTATAAAAATTAAGGAGTTAAGTCTTAGACTTAACTCCTTAATGCTCAACAGTCGGGATGACAAGATTCGAACTTGCGACCACACGCCCCCCAGACGCGTACTCTACCGGGCTGAGCTACATCCCGAATTGCGGGTGCAAATGTACGGCTTTATTTTAAAATAGCAAATATTTATAGTGCGTTTTTTTATTGAATGAACCTATTATTTTGCAGTTTCAAGGCTTTCGGTCAACGTGTCCTGCTCTCTTTTTACTTGTATGCCTGCTTCGCAAGGCAATGGCTTTGAGCGGGCAGGCATACTTTGAATGAAGTTATTGCAGGTTTAGGCTGTTTCTTACGGAAGTGACAGCCGGACTTTCGGGCGTTACGGATTCCGGGTACAATAATCGAATTCCGCAGACTTCTCGCCGCTAAATGATTTCCACTTCAGTTTCAATTTAACGGTCTTGCCTTCTGTATCAGGCAGGGCATCCAACTTGAAAGCAACCAGTCCGTCCGCATACCTGCCGTAAATGTCGCCCTTGGCATTGTGGCGGAATTCTACTTCATACGGGTTTTCCGGATTCTCGCTCAGCAGCAGATTGACAAAGTGCTTTGTTTGATAGTCTCCTTGCTGAGTTCTAAAGCGAAGGGTTAGATAACCGTCTTCTGCAATGGTCACCCAATCGTTCACAATTTCCACCGGGTCGGTGCCGTATACGGTATCGTTCTCTTCACCCAAATCCGGGGCGATGGGTTTGGTAAGGATACTGTCTATCCAGTTTATATGTACAGCTTGGGTGTAGATATCGCTGGGCTCGTCCACTTCCTTGTAGTTTACCAAAGCGCGGACTTCCTTTTCGCCATAGGGAGATTTCGTCATGTTGGTAGGCAGCAGAGTGGTCTTGTCATCCAATTGCAGAAAGACTGTCTGGTCTGCATCGGTCTTTACCGTTACCAGGGCATTGGGGAATCTCATGGCATAATTATCATCGTCGTCCAGGCATGATTGGAGGCTTAAGGAACTGATGGTTGCAATAGCGATTAAAATTTTCTTGTTAAAGATTGACTTTATTTTCATAGTGTACTCTTTTAAATTAAACATTCGGAATAGGCTTCACTTTTATAAAAATAGCATATTTGCGAAAACCCTGCATGCGGCATTGTTAATTAATGATAAGAGCCGGAGTAAGCTGGTGCGGAACATTATTCCCCGATACATGAAAGATATTTGTATATCAGGTGGAATATGATTATCTTTGCTGTATGAGATGCACATCTCGCGTGTGTTGAGATGTATGTCTCGAACTGCATGAGATGTGCATCTCGTGCATGTTGGGGAATAGCTGTCCGGCCGTATGGAAACTGGCTTTCTGTTGAGGGGAAGTAAACTTCGGGTGGGGTGGTCGGCAGTCTGGTTGCAGTAAGAAACATTATGTTCATTGTGAAAAGAGTATGAGTATAGTCTATTTGGTTCGAAAGAAGGTTTTCCGCACGGCGGAAGGGGTGAAGCAACTCTATTATGCTGTGCAGCGTGTGTTACAGCGGCGTGGAGGTGTGACGGCAGAGCTGCTGGCGCAGCGTATGGCATCCAGAAAAGGGATGAGTTCGGGAGACGTGCAGAGTGTATTGATAGATTTGCCGAAGTTTATAGAGGAAGCGCTGATGGAGGGAGAGTCGGTGACCATTTAAGGGGCTGGGTTCCTTCCATGTGCGGTGACGAGTGACGGGTTTGAGCATTCCCGACGATGTGATGCCGGGCAAGGTGCGCTTATCTCGTGTCTATTTTCGTCCGGATAAGTCGCTGGTGGCGAGGCTGAACAGCGGGATGGATTTCTACCGTTATCCGCTTAGCCGATATTTCCCTCACGATATGTTGCGGCCGGAAACGCTGCGAAAGGAGCGGGCCGAGGGAAAGACGGGAATTCCGGATGAAGACCCGGTTGGGATGGAAAATGATACGGAGGACTTTTCGGGGGAGGAGTGAGCGATGAATGTGGAAGAATTCAGAGAATACTGTCTCTCCTTGCCGGGAGTGCTATGCTCCCATGCACTCCCTATAAAAGTCGAACATCTCGAAGATAGTATCCTTGTCTGCCGTCTGGTTGAGACAGATGTTACCCACTTCTTTCAATAGGGTGAAGTTGATGACTCCGGCGGTATTCTTCTTGTCATGCTTCATCAGTTCGTACAGCTGGTCGTACTGTTTGCAGTTGAAGGAGAAGCTGCCATAATTCTCTTTGACGAATTGGATGGTCTGGCGCATCTTGTCCTTCGGGAATCCGGTCTTTATATAAGAAAGGTATAGTTCGCAGACCAGCCCCCATGCCACTGCATAGCCGTGCAGCACCGGACGGTTTCGGCAAGGGCGAGGCTTTCGAAGGCGTGTCCCACGGTGTGCCCCAGGTTCAGGGCTTTGCGGATGCCATGTTCCTGCGGGTCTTCTTCTACGATGTGTTCCTTTACCTGCACGGAACGTCCTACCATGGACTTCAGCAAGGCATAATCTATCTTCTCCGTATCGAAGGCCAGCAGTTCCGCCAGATGTTCCGGGGTACTGATGAGGCCGTGCTTCAGCATCTCCGCATAGCCGGAGAAGAAGTTATGGGCATCGAGGCTGCGCAGGAACTCGGTTTCCAGCAGCACGCAGGCGGCAGGAGCAAAGACGCCGATTTCATTCTTCAGACCGTTGAAGTTGATGCCCGTCTTGCCTCCCACGGAAGCGTCGACCATGGCGAGCAGCGTAGTGGGAACGTTGATGTAGGCGATGCCCCGCTTGAAGGTGGAAGCGGCAAAACCGCCAAGGTCGGTCACCATGCCACCGCCCAGGTTGATGAGCAGGGAGTGGCGGCTGGCCCCTTTCTCACTCAGGGCTTGCCATACGGCAGCCAGCGTTTCCAGATTCTTGTGTACGTCTTCTGCACCGATAATAATTTCTTCCGCTTCTTCCAAGGCGGGGATACCGTCCAGATGCGGGCGGCAGAGGCGGTGGGTATGCTCGTCGGTAAGGATGAAAAGCTTGTCATGGGGACACTTCGCTATGGCATGTGTCAGGCTGTTTGCCAGTCCTTCGCAAAGGATTACTTCTTGTTTACTCATCTTGTTAATTACAAATTACGAATTACCAATTACTGATGTTACGGATTATGAAGGAAAGGGGGCCTTCTTCATTATATTGTGGCACAAAGATAGCTCTTTTGGCAATAAAACGTTATCTTTGTCCCGTGAAATTCTATGGGTGGCAAGGTGTTTCCGTCATCTGCCTCCCGCTATTTGTAATTAGTAATTTGTAATTGATTGATAGAAATGAGAGCATTACTTCCCGTTTATTGCCGTCCGCTGGGTTATTTCATCATAGCTCTGGCGTTGTTCCTTCCTTTCATATTCCTATTGTGGGGAAGAGTGACAGATGCCAACTTGCTGTTTTACAAGGAATGCTCCAAACTCCTGATGATGATGGGGGCACTGATGATAATCTTTGCCTTGACGAAGAACGAGAATAAGGAGATAGAGCAGGTGCGCAACAAGGCCACGCGCAATGCCATCTTTCTGACCGTTCTTTTTATCTTCGGCGGTATGCTCTACCGGGTGGCGCAGGGTGACCTCCTTTCGGTCGATTCTTCTTCTTTTCTCATATTTCTTATATTGAATGTGCTTTGCTTGGAATTTGGTATAAAGAAAGCGACAGTTGATAGATTATTTAAGCGGAATAGTCGATAAACGGAGCAAATCGTCATGTGGGGCATTAAACCTTTTGCCCGGAAGTCTGTCAAATGAAACAGTGAATAAAAGGCATTGTTCATTTAAGAATAGACAAAGAATAGACACATGAAGAAAATTATCACGGGGATGGCGTTGCTGTTGGTAACAACGCTGTCTGCATTCTCACAGACCAAAAACATTACGGTATCGGGCCGTGTCGTGGAGGACACCAAGGAGCCCGCGATACAAGCTACCGTGCAGTTGCTTTTGTTGCCAGACAGTGTCCAGGCATCGGGTACGGCTACTACGGCACAAGGTTATTTCACTCTTCCCAAAGTCAGTGCGGGTAAATACGTGCTAAAGGTTTCTTATATCGGGTTCAAGAGCCGGTACATCCCTTTACATCTTTATGCCACGACAACCGCCAAGAACGTGGGTACCCTGACACTGGAAACGGATGCGGTGATGCTGGCCGAGGCTGTGGTTACGGCAGAAGCGCCGCAAGTGCAGGTGGTGGAAGATACATTGGTCTATAATTCCTCTGCTTATCGTACCCCCGAGGGAGCCATGCTCGAAGAGCTGGTGAAGAAGTTGCCCGGTGCGGAGATTGATGACGAGGGGAATGTGAAAATCAACGGTAAGGACTTGTCGAAGATTATGGTCGACGGGAAGGAGTTCTTTGGTGGAGACGTAAAGACCGGTTTGAAGAATCTGCCGGTAGATATGATAGAGAAGCTGAAAACCTACGACAAGAAGTCCGATTTGGCACGTATCACCGGTATTGACGACGGTGAGGAGGAGACGGTGCTCGACCTGACCGTAAAGAAAGGCATGAACCAGGGGTGGTTCGGTAATGCCGATGTGGCCGGAGGTACGGAAGACCGCTACATGGGACGTGTTATGCTGAACCGTCTTGTTGAAAATACTCAAGTTACTCTTATTGGCTCTGCCAATAACGTGAACGACCAAGGCTTTTCAGGCGGTGGCGGTCCTCCGCGCTGGCGCAGGAACAACGGACTTACTGCAACGAAAATGCTGGGTGTAAACTTCGCTACCCAGACCGATAAACTGGAACTGGGTGGTAGTGCACGCTACAACTATCAGGATGGGGACATTGCAAGCATTGGCTCTACCGAGGACTTTCTGCCGGACGGCAACTCTTACTCCAACTCGAACAGCAAGCAACGTAACAAAGCCAAGAATTTCAATGCCGATTTCCGTATGGAGTGGAAGCCGGATTCGATGACGAATATTATTTTCCGCCCCAACTTCTCGTATGGTAAAACGGACAATCTCTCCAATTCTGAGAACGGTACGTTCAATTCCGACCCTTACAGTCTGGTGAGCGACCCCAATAACTGGCTGAATCTGGAGAAGATTCTCAATCCGGACGATGACCCGTTGAGAAGTATCCGTATAAATGCCATCAATAGCGGTTCGCTGAGTGACAATAAGAGTGTGTCTACGGATGCAACCTTGCAGTTGAACAGAAAGCTGAATGACAAAGGACGCAATGTCACGTTCCGTGGAAGGTTCGGTTATACCAATACTGACAACAACCAGTATACGGAGTCGGAAACGCACTACTTCCAGTTGTTGAATGCTTTGGGAGGAGACTCCATCTTGGTACGTAACCAGTACATCACTACTCCTACCAAGAACTACAATTACAGTGCACAGCTGACTTACAGCGAACCGATAGCCCGTGCCACTTTCCTGCAATTCAGCTATCAGTTCCAGTACAAGTACAGTGAGAGTGACAAGACGACGTACGATTTGCAGGGCTTTCCGGATTGGGGATTGTCAACCCAGCTTCCCACGGGATATGAAGAGCATGCGGTGGACAGTCTGGGTAAGTATGCGGAATATCGCTACTACAACCACGATGCATCCGTGTCCTTGCGCTTTATCCGCGAGAAGTATCAGCTGAGCGCAGGTATGTCGTTTCAGCCGCAACATTCTGTGTTGTCCTATAAACGTGGCGACTATATGATTGATACCACCCGCAATGTGTTCAACTTCGCTCCGAACCTGGACTTGCGCCTCCGTTTCTCCAAAGTGAGCCAGCTGCGTATAACATACCGCGGGCGTAGCAGCCAACCGAGTATGGAGAATCTGTTGCCGATTGTGGACAACTCCAATCCGCAGAATGTGCGTATCGGTAATCCGGGCTTGAAGCCTTCCTTCACGCACAGCATGAGATTTTTCTATAATACGTATAATGCCGAAAAGCAACGCGGTATTATGTCGCACGTCAATTTCTCGGCAACGCAGAATAGCATCAGCAACAGCCGTGTGTACAATTCGGAAACCGGTGGATGGACTACAACTCCGAAGAATATCAACGGTAATTGGAATGCGTTCGGCTTGTTCGGCTTCAATACAGCGCTGCCCAATAAGAAGTACACCATCAGTTCTTTCTCCAATGCCAGATATCAGAACAATGTGGCTTATCTGACGTCCGGTAAGGGAGCAGATGCCGTGGAACGGAAGAATACGACCACCAACCTGACGCTGGGCGAACGTCTGAATGCCGCCTATCGTAACGACTGGTTTGAATTCGGCTTGAACGGAAGCATTTCCTATTCAATAGAGAAGGATAAACTGACGCCTGACAATAACCAGGAGCCCTATACCTTCTCCTACGGTGCCAATACGCAGATTTCCATGCCGTGGAACATGACGCTCTCTACCAACATTGCCAATCAGAGCCGTCGCGGATATACGGACAGTAGTATGAACCGTAATGAGCTTATCTGGAATGCGCAGTTGTCGCAGACTTTTCTGAAAGGAAATGCCACTGTCAGCTTCGAGATGTACGACATTCTGAAGAGGCAGAGCAACATCAGTCGTTCGCTGACTGCAAGCGGTCGCTCGGTGTACGAATATAACGGCGTGAACAGCTATTGCATGCTTCACTTCATCTATCGTCTGAATATTTTCGGCAGCAAGGCCGCACGCGACAAGATGCAGGGTCGACGTGGCTTCGGTGGTCCGGGCTTTGGTCCGGGGCATGGTCCTGGCCGTTTCGGAGGGCATAGGCCGTTCTAAAATCCTTTTCTGTATAAGGTTTGTAAAAGACACAGAGGCACAGAGCTTATTCTTTATATTATATAAGCTCTCTGTATCTCTGTGTCTT
>ENA-OQNM01000202-OQNM01000202.1-human-gut-metagenome-genome-assembly--contig:-NODE-202-length-22324-cov-3.099788_pt1 | contig 22324 bp, 25 predicted proteins | sample MGYA00242632_ERZ504886 | MGnify/ENA primary metagenome ERZ504886 (study PRJEB26092, sample SAMD00036424) | human gut metagenome | host: Homo sapiens | study: EMG produced TPA metagenomics assembly of... | reverse complement strand
GACCACGCAAGGTCAGCGACGCCGCCGCCCACGCGGCCCATGGTCTCGGTGAATGGCACACGCAGGGTGTTCCAGTTGAGGTCGAGTTCGCTCGATTCGAACTCGTCATGCTGGCTATGATCCGTAGGGGCCTCAGTTGCGATGGCGTCGGCCGGGGCTTCGACATAACGCTCTCCCCCATGGCCGCCGACCACATACGGCCAGCCATCGCCATCCCACTCGACCTTCTGAATCGAAGTCTCTCGGCCGAGCGTGCACCAGCCGCGCACGCCATGAGCCGGCTCGTTCTCGTGCCGCCAGGGCCTGCCACACAGTGAAGCGTAATACCATTCGCCGCCGGGCGTATCCACGAGTGCTCCATGCCCCTGCTTTTGCAGGTAGGTGCCGGGGGTATCGAAGTTGGAGATGAACGGATTGCTCGGCATGCTTTCGAACGAAAGCTCATCCAAGGTACGCGAACGGGCCACGGACTCCTGATGCTCGTATTGGGTGCCGCCTTCCGCACAAAACAGGTAGTACCAGCCATTGATGGCGTAGAGGTGCGGCCCTTCGACCAATTTCACATCGGTGCCGCGCCAGATGGTGCGGGCTGTTTCCGGCTTCAATTGCATGGTCTTGACATCGAATTCAGTCAAGGTGATGCCGTCGAACGGATGATGATATTCACGGAAGTCCCAGGTTTGCTGCACCAGATACTTGCGTCCATCGGTATCATGGAACAGGCTGGCGTCGAAGCCCACGCCATTGACCCGAATCGGATCGCTCCACGGACCACGAATGTCGTCGGCGGTAACCAGATAGTTCGCGCAATCCTTGAACGCGCCGTTGACGATTTTCACGTCGGTGTAGATAAGCCAGAATTTGCCGTCCGCATAAGACAGGTCCGGTGCCCAGATGCCGCCACCGGAGGGATTGCCCTTCATATCCAGCTGGGAAACGCGGTTTAAGGGCCCGGGCAGCAGATTCCAGTGAACCATGTCGCGGGATTCATGCAAACGGACTCCCGGCCACCAGTCAAATGTGGAATTTGCGATGTAGTAGGTGTCGCCGACGCGAATCATCGAGGGGTCCGCATCGAACCCGGGGAGTACGGGATTGGAGATCTTCATGGTCTTCTCCTCATTGAAAAGAAAGGGGCCGTGGAAAGGAGGAAAGGAAGAGGTTGAAAGGAATCGGCCCAAAGAGCCATGTACCTTTCCACGGCACGGTTATGGTTGCTGCGACTAGCCCTTGACAGCACCGGTCAGGCCGCCAACGATCTTCTTCTGGAAAATGGTGAAGCAGATCAGCGCGGGGATCATCGACAGCGAGGTGAAGGCCAGTACCTGAGCGGTATCGACCGAATGCTGGGAGCTGAACATCTGCACGCCGAGCGGCAAGGTGTACTTGCTGGAATCGTTGAGCAGGAACAGCGGCAGCATGTAGGCGTTCCAGCTGCTCACGAAGCTCAGGATGCCGACGGTGGCCACGCCGGGCCAGCTCAACGGCAGCACCATACGGCCGAAGAAGCCGATGCGAGAACAGCCGTCCAGCTCTGCCGCTTCTTCCAGTTCCTTAGGAATGGACTTGAGGAATGGCACCAGGATGATGATGGCCTGTGGCAGGCCGAATGCTATCTGGGGCAGAATAATGCCCAGATGCGAGTTGATCAGGTGCAGATTGCGCAGCAGCAGATACAACGGGGTGATGGCCACGGTGATGGGGAACATCATGCCGGCGGCGAACAGCGAGTACAGCAGTTTGTTGAATTTGAACTCGTATCGGGCAATGACGAAGCTCACCATCAAGGCCAGCACCACGATGCCCACCATTGTGCCAATGGAGACGATCAGGGAGTTGACGAGTTCCGGCCAGAAGATGTTCGAAGTGAACACCGTCTTGTAATTCTCAAAGTTCCATGGATCGGGCCAGCCGGCCGGGTCCCTCGTAATCTGCGCATTGGTGCGGAAGCCGCCGATAATGATGTACAGCACCGGGCCAACGCACAGCGCCACAAGCAGCAGTGAGAAGAAGTAGACGACCGGGTTGCCCCACGGGGTCTTTGCGGATTTTCTCAATGCATACGGATCATAGGTCTTGTTCTTGCCCTTGCCCACGGACGGGGAGACTGCGGTCGTCATTGTGAAACCACCTCATTTGCAACTGCTGCGGCATTGCCATTGGCCTTGGCAAGCTTGGCCGCTTCCTTCGCCGCACGCTTGGCACGACGCTTGGCATCCTTCTCGTCGGTGAGCGCACCTTCGAGATCTCGGTTAAGTACGAACCGCTGGTAGGTCAAGGCAATGACCAGCGAGATGATGAAGATCACCACGGCCACGGCGGAACCGTAACCATAGTTGTTGGCGAGTCGACCTTCGCGCACCATGTAGGTTGCCATGGTGGACGTTCCTGCGGTAGACGACACGTACTGGCCCCAGATGATGTAGACCAAGTCGAACAGCTGAAGAGAACCGATAATCGACATGAATGCCCAGATACGAATGGTGGGGCCGAGCAGTGGCAGGGTGATGCTCCACTGCTGACGCCAGAATCCAGCACCATCCACCTTCGCGGCTTCATAGAGGTCTTCGGGAATCGACTGCATGCCGGCAATCATCAGGATGACGGCGAAGCCGATGTACTTCCACGAAATGATGAACATCAATGTCCAGATGGCGATTTTCGGATCGGAGATCCAGTCCGCCCCGCCAAGTCCTATTTTCTTGAGTAGCGCGTTCAATGCGCCTGTGGTCTGGAGGATGAGACTCCAGCCGGTGCCAACGATGACTTCGGAAACGACGTACGGCACGAAAATCAGGGTACGAATCAGTGCGCGGCCCTTGAATTTCTGGTTGAGCAGCAGGGCGAAGAGGATGGCCAGCGGCCCCTGGATGACGAGCGAAGCGACGACCACGAATAGCGTGTGTCCCAATGCCTGCTGGAAGTTCGGGTCGGTCAGAATGACCTTGTAGTTTTCAAAACCGATGAACTGGCCGTTGACGGTGGGCTTGCCATAGCCCTTCCACTTGAAGAATCCGTAGTAGCCGGCCATGAACACCGGCAGGATGACGAATCCGAGGAACATGATCAGGGCAGGAAGCGAAAGGATGGTGATTTCGATACGTTTGCGAGCCTTGTCGCTTAAGCCCGACGTGCGGCGCTGTACCCTCGCGCCTGCTGAAACTGACATTGTTGAGGCCTTCCTAAGAAAACAAATTGGGCCGCGGTTGTTGCTGTGCAAGCATTCGCCGCAGCCCGGGAATTACGGTCGGGTCAGAGCGAATCAGCCCTTGGCCGCAGCGGTTTCAACACCCTTGACGATGTCTTGGGCGGAACCTTGACCGGCCATCATGTTGACCACGCCTTCGTTGAGTGCGTTGCCGATGTTCTGACCGAACACGGTGTCGAGCCACATGGACACGGAGGATGCGTCGTTGTAGACGGTCAGCACCTGCTTCAGAGCCTCGTTGGTCACCACATCCTGGGCTTCCTTGTTGGCCGGGATGGTGGAGAACGCCTCAGCGTACTTCTCCTGCCATTCCTTCTCGGAGACGAAGTTGAGGAAGTCCACAGCCTCTTCAGGCGCCCACTCGCCCACGGCCATGCCATCGGAACCACCCATGATGGCAGTTGGATCGCCTTCGCCACCGTCCATGGTCGGGAATGCGAAGTAGCCGAGGTCGGCCATGTCCTTCTTGTCCGGAGTCAGGTCCTTGATCACGCCGGGCTCCCAGCCGCCCATGAGTTCCATAGCTGCCATGTGGTTGGCGAGCAGGCCGGCGGAGGAGCTTGCGCCCTGCTGGGCCGGAGTGGTCAGGAAGCCATCGTTGAAGGCATCGAGGTCGAGCAGCGCCTGCACATCATCACCGGTACGGGTCCAGCACTTATCGCTGAAGTCCTTATCGGACTGGGCCTTGTCGAAGGTGTCAGCAGAGCATTCGCGCAGTGCGAACCAGTACCACCAGTGGGCGGCCGGCCAGGCGTCCTTACCGCCTACGGCAATCGGCGTGATGCCGGCGTCCTTCAGCTTCTGCACCACGGTCTTGAACTCATCCCAGGTCTTCGGAGTTTCAGTAATACCGGCCTTCTCGAACAGATCCTTGGAATACCAGATGCCGCCGGGAAGCACTGACTGCTGCACGCTGTAGATCTTGCCATCGATGGTGCCGGTGGCTTCAGCAGTGGCCATCTGGTTCTTGACGGTGTCGGAGATCTTGTCGGTCAGGTCCATGGCTTGCCCAGCTTCGACCACATCACGTAGCTTCTGGCCACCACGCGCCATAAAGATATCGGGGGCGGAATTCGGGTCCTGCAGAGCGGTCTGCAGCTTGCCGTCCATATCCTCGTTCTGAATGGCTTCGATCTTGATGGTAACGTTCGGGTTTTCCTTCTCGAACGCCTTGGCGGCGGATTCCCAGTATGCCTTGCCGTCGCCAGTGGTGGAGTTGTGCCACATGGTGATTTCCACCTTGCCATCGGCGTTCGTGTCGCCGCCGCTCCCGCAAGCGGCCATGCTGACACAGGTTACCGCCGCCAGAAGTGCGGCGGCCACGGACTTGAACTTCATTATCGTCTCCTTATTGTTCTTGACCAGCATGAAACCGATCCGCGATTTACGAAAGTTTCGAAAGGTATATCAGCCAGTTACATATCTAACAGCTGGTAATTAATGATGTTTTCAGTGAAACTTCGCCGTTTCACCTACCCCATCAGCCTTCTTCAACTTTACCGAAAACTCGCTTTATGTTTTCGATACCTTTATCATAAAGAGCCTTAGTTTGACGGTCAAACGAAATTTATATCGGCTTTTTTACTATCAAAATCGTTGAAATTCCAACCTTTTTTATCTATACATACCATTCTTTATCGTCAAATTAACTTTACGAAAGTTTCGAATATACTGATATCAGCATTCTCTGATGAAGGCGGTCAATGATGGCGTCGGCAGAACAGCGCAAAAGCAACGGCGAGAACAAGGTCAAACTTGCAGACATCGCCAAACAGACTGGCTACTCACTGGCCACCGTGTCCAAAGCCCTGAACGGCAAGGCGGATATTTCGGAGGCGGCCCGGCAGGCCATTGACAAAGCCCTGAAAGACAACGGCTACATTCGCCGCGTCTCCCTCTCCCGTAAACAACGCACCATCGAGGTGGTATTTCGGGATTTTGAGACCATTTGGGCGCTGGAGGTGCTCAGGGGCATCATCACGGAGGCCAAGCCGCACAACATCAATGTCATGGTTGCGGAAAGTGGCGACCGGCAGCACCCCGACTCTTCCTGGGTTGAAGGCATCATCGACCGCCAGCCCATTGGCGCTATTCTGGTGTTCTCCAACTTGACGGACAAGGAACGCAGCATGTTCCAATCACACGGCATTCCTTTCGTCGTCTTCGACCCTTCCGGCAATCCGGCATTAGATGATCTCTCCGTACAGGCGGACAACTGGATGGGCGGCGTCATCGCCACCCGTCATCTGCTGGAACTCGGCCACAAGCGCATCGGCATCATCACCGGACCGGATGAAATGCTCTGCTCACGTGCCCGGCTTGACGGCTATTCGGCGGCCCTCGCCGAACGCAATATCCCCACCTCTCCCGAACTCATCACCGAAGGCGATTTCACCACGCCAGGCGGTTACGAAGGAGCCATGGCGTTACTTGAAGACGAACAAAGTCGCCCGACCGCCATCTTTGCAGGCAATGACCTACAGGCCATGGGCGTTTACGAGGCGGCCCGTCAACTGAAAATCCGTATCCCCGAAGATCTGTCCGTTATCGGATTCGACGATATACAGACCGCCGCGTACATGGGCCCGGCGTTGACCACGGTCCGCCAGCCATTGCAAGACATGGCCGCCACTGCAGCCCGCATGGTCATCGATACCAATGAAGGACGCAAGATTCAGAAGCGCGTGGTTCTTTCTACGTCTTTGGTGGTGCGGGACAGCACGCGGCGGCTCAAATCACGGGATTAGTCCAACCGTCAGAACGACACCGGTTCCTTGCATGCCTCGAGAATCGCTCGGGCATCGTCACGGTGAATCTGCACGAATGAGCCGCCGGCCTCACCGGCATGATCGGCGTACTTGTCGAGAGAGGCGGGATCGTCGGGCACGCCGGCCTCAGAAAGAGTCAGCGGCGCACCTACGCGACGCAGGAAATCGACATAGCGATCAATGCCTTCCTCGGCCACCGTGCGATCGGTTTTGCCGGTGGGCGTCACACCCCACACGTCGACCGCCCAGCGGGCAAAGCGAGCCGTCACCTCATCGTTGACCAAATACACGTATGCCATCCAATGCGGGTGGACCACAGCCAGACCAGCACCGTGAGCGATATCGGTGTATGCGGACAGCGCGTGCTCGATGCCGTGCGTCACCCAATCCTCTTCCTTGCCGCGCGAGATAATGCGGTTCAGAGCCAACGTGGAATCCCACATTGCATTGGAGCGAGCCTCATAATCTTTCGGATCGGACAAGCACGCTCGCCACGAACGCAGAATATGACGTTGGATTCCCTCGGCGATTTCGTCGGAAAGGTTGTCGTCCACCGGATAGGAGAAATACTGCTCACACGTGTGGCAGAACATGTCCTCGAAGCCATACACCGTCTGTTCGGCGGGCAATGTCATCAGGTAGCTTGGATCCAGCACGGAGAACCTGGGCATCAGCGGGAACGACGTATAGCCGAGCTTGCGGTTACGTTCCCAATTGGTAAGCACGGCCGCATCTCCCATTTCCGAGCCCGTTGCCGCGGTGGTGAGCACCACGCCAACCGGAATCAGCCCTTCAGGTGCCGGTTTGCCGGTTTCGATGTAGTCATCCCACAAATCCTCATCGTCACCGATGCCGGAACCCAACGAAATAAATTTCGCGCAGTCGATTACCGAGCCACCGCCAACGGCCAGAATCAGGCCGACGCCATGCTCCTTGACCAGTCGTACGCCTTCCAGCGCTTTGTCCAATCGCGGGTTCGGCGTAACGCCGGGCAGCTCGATGATTTTGCGCCCGGTTCCTGCCAGCGCAGCCATCACATCGTCATAGGCACCGTTGCGTTTAATCGATCCGCCGCCATACACCACCAGAACGGCGCCCTCGACACGCTCCACCTCCTGTGCGATATGGCGCGCCTGCCCTTTGCCGAAGTAGATCTTCACCGGGTTATGGAAAATGAAATCTCGCATGCGTAACTCCTTTGTTGTGCTGAGGTTCCCCTGAGAACAGCTTATCTTCTCCTGCCGCCGATATGTTCACCGTCGCCAACACGTCACCGTCAACGCACCCCTCCGCGAACATGTTCGCCCCACCCCAATCCACCCCCCAGCCCCGCCACAACCAGAAAACCGCCCTTGGCGACGTTGCCTCAGGCGGTTTTTCAGCGGAAGGAGAGAAAGGAGAAAGAAGGAATGGAAAGGTGCCATGCGGGCATAACACAACACCGCACATGGCGAAACTATCGAATCAGCCCATCGGGCGCACTGGCATCATAATTGATGTGTACACGCCCGATGGAGCGAATTCAATCGGTCAGACCGATGGTCACTCGACCTCAGACAGGGCATCAATGATGTAGTTGTTGATCGTGGCCTTGACGGACTCGAGGTGATCGGACTTGGTGGCGGCGATGAGCTCGGACTGCGGCTTGTCGAGGCTGTAGGCTTCGAGGTCGGCCAGGGTCACGTTGCCCTCGTCGATGTCCTTGCCGATGCCGGAATCGTAGGAGCTGTAGCGCTCGGCCATGAGGTCCTGGATGAAGCCGTCCTGGTTCATCTTGTCGGCAACCAGCAGGCCGGCGGCGTAGGTGTCCATGCCGGCGATGTGGGAGCGGAACAGGTCCTCCTCGTAGAAGGAGGTACGGCGCGGCTTGGCGTCGAAGTTCAGACCACCGTGAGGTCCGATGGAGCCGGCCTGCAGGACTTCCCACATGACGGCGACGGTCTCGTACAGATCGGTCGGGAACTCGTCCATATCCCAGCCGATGAGCTTGTCGCCCTGGTTGGCGTCGAGGGAACCGAGGAAGCCGGACTCGCGGGCCACGCGGATCTCGTGCTGGTAGGTGTGGCCGGCCAGGTTGGCGTGGTTGCCTTCCAAGTTCAGCTTGAAGACGTCGGTCAGGTCGTGGTTGCGCAGGAACTCGATGGCGGTGGCGGCATCGAAGTCGTACTGGTGCAGCGTCGGCTCCTTCGGCTTCGGCTCGATCAGGAACTGGGCCTCAAAGCCGATTTCCTTGGCGTAATCTGCGCACATGTGGAAGAACTTGGCGATGTGGTCGGTCTCGCGCTTCATCTCGGTGTTCCACAGGTTCTCGTAGCCTTCGCGGCCACCCCAGAACACGTAGTTCTCGGCGCCCAGGCGCTTGCCGATCTCCAAGCTCTTCTTGAGCTGGCCACCGGCGTAGGCGTAGATGTCGGCGAACGGAGAAGTGGCGGCGCCGGACACGAAGCGCGGGTTGGTGAACAGGGAGGAGGTGTTCCACAGCAGCTTGACACCGGTGGACTTCATATTCTCGTCGATCTTGTCAACGACCTTGTCGAGGTTGGCGTTGGTCTCGCGCAGGGTGTCGCCTTCCGGAGCGATGTCGCGATCATGGAAGCAGAAGTACTCGACGCCGAGCTTCTGGAAGAACTCGAAGGCGTAGTCGACCTTGGCCAGAGCCTGGTCCATCGGATCGGTGTACTTGTAGTACGGGCGGTGCGCGGTGCCGGTGCCGACGGATCACCAGTCCTGTGAGTGTGCACCAGCACGCCGAGCGCAGCCAATCCTTCATCTTCTTGCCGGCACGACCTTGTCGGCATCGTAGTAATGGAAGGCGAAGTCTTCCTTCGGGTCCTTTGGCGTCGGCCGACGTACTCGATCTTCGTCAACATCCCACAGACCCATTTGGGCGCTCCTTTGCAGTAGGCGATATTACGGATTGCAGGACCAATAATAAAACGAACGAACTAAGTTTGTCAAATGATTGAATTAATACGCCGCGTCTCAGCGTGTTGCTAGTCATTGCAATGGTTTTCGAATGCAGTCAAGGCACAGATAGTATGGGCAAGCCAAGAAAGACAACTCAGCCAAGGAAACGAGACTTGATAATTGACGTCACGCAATTCCTCGCCGGCCACCGCTGAGGCCGGCTCCACCACCCCGCCAACTCCAACAGCACCACCCCCGCCAACACCACCGCCATGGTCATCACCCTGATGATCGGCTCGTTTGTGGCCATCCTCAACCAAACGCTGATGATCTCCGCCCTGCCCACGTTGATGCACGAGTTCGACGTGCCCAGCAGCACCGTGCAATGGCTGACCACCGGATTCATGCTTACCAACGGCATCATGATCCCGATCACCGCGTTCCTCATCGAGACCTTCACCACCCGCCAGCTGTTCCTGTACGCGATGGGCATATTTGCAGAATGATCTTGGCGTTAATGCACTGGTGTCCGGTTTGGTGATGATGCCGAGCGGCATCGCCATGGGCATCCTGAACCCGGTGGCAGGCAAGATGTATGACCGTATCGGTGGCCGGCCGCTCGCCTTACTGGGCTTCGCGATCATGACGTCTGCGGCTGTGCTGCTGGTCACCATCATGAACACGCACACCGCGGCGGCCATGCGCACCGGAGTGCCGGAAGCGGCGGCATCGGCCATTGGCGTGCGGGCTTCGTTCCGCACGGTCGCCATTGTGTGCGCGGTCTGTTTGGTTGCGTCACTCTTCATTCGTGATCGCGGCCGCCGACTTGGACAGCAGCGTTAGGCGAATCCTTCACCGATTGCTGGCCTTCTTGATCAGCGCGTCCAAAGTACCGGCTTGGCGCGCGGCTTCCACATCTTCCCAGTCGAGACCGGTGTCTTTGGCCCTCCCGTAGAAAAACCGCACCAGACCGGCAAAGTCCGGTTTATATCCGGTTTCCCGGAATGAACGGGCCAGCGAATCACCGATTTGCGGGTCATCAGGCCTTCGTGCCTCATAGATCGGGATGGAACAGGATCGCCACACGCCTCTCACATGTGCGATGCGATTGACGATCATGCCGCCGTGCGCACCATCGTATTGCGAGGCGGCATGTACGTCCGCCACCTCGTAGACACCACCATGAATGATGTCCTCAACTGTCAGACGACCTTTGACCGCGCTGGCATCGCGAATCCAGAACATCGAAGCGAAATTGGTGTCATCAAGTTCGCGAAAACTCACGTATCTCGCGTGTGCCGATACGTTCGTCCTTGTCATACATGAATTCGGCCAAGGCTAGGAATGGCGAGATACCTGCGCCCGGACCGTACTGCAATTCGATACGTAAATCTTCGGATTCATTGCCGGTCAGTCCAATACCGCTGACGGCGCAGTCATAGGCAAACCAATCCCAGAACCACCATTCGATCCTTTGCAGCACCTGCTTCGGATACTTTTTGCATGGGTTCAGATTCACTTCGCGATAATATATGCGTCTCGCTTCGGCATAGACGGCGAGATTGCAGCGTTTGAACATCTCGGCTACGTCTTTGGTGTCCAGCATTGCTGGCAAACCGGCATTTTCGGCAGTAGTAGTGGTTGCGGTGCTCATGGTGTTTCCCCTTCATGTGATGTGGACGGCGGGCTACGTTGCCCGCCGTGAGGCACACTGTATGACGTTCGTGCGGTGGCTCGCAAGCCCACATGGCGAGATGGTGGATAAGTGGAAAACCCAATGATTCCAAGGGGTATGGAATGTGCATAACAGTGGCTACCGTCGGTGGATAACCGCACTTTCTTGCAGGTTATCCACTGATCGCGCAGCTGTTATCCACCGTCTCTGGGTTATCCACATCGTCTCTGGCGTGTCGTCCACTGTCAGCAGTCGATTTCTGCTTCGTTTGGCGTGTATAAGTGCACGGTGAAGTGTATAACTCCGCGCATTAGGCATATTTGCTACTGAGAAAGGTCCCGAAATCGCCTTCGAACGCATAGCTACACTCAGCAGATGTATTCAGCATGGCAATAGACCCACTTAGGCACCGGCGAATGATTTTCCCTCGCTTATAGAGTCGGCAAAGGCCCAACACCTGTCCCAACGCCGACGCTACTGCACTGGCAGCGTCGGCAGAGGACCACAACTTGGCACAGCAACGACGCTAAAACCGCCCAGCATCGTTACACGTCCAAGTTTTGGCCGCTAACGACGCTTAATGAACGCTTAGCGTCGGCAGCAGGTCACGCACTGGTTCTCCACCGACGGTAACGCTCCTTAGCGAAGCCAGCCCGCCACTCTTTGGCACATCACCGACGCTGAGAGAACCTCCAGCGAAGCCAACCAGCCAACCGCTGGCGACATGACACCACCCACACCCCTCAGCGAAGCCAACCTGCCAGCGCATGGCACCCCAACACCGATGAGAACACCCACCCCACCAGTGCACAAAAAGGACTGGTCATAGCGGTTGCGATGTAATCGCATCGTAATCGCGATGACCAGCCTCGGGAGTTGGGCTGCAATGAGCACCGATATGAATCAGATAATGATGCCGTTGCAGTGATCGACTTCATGCTGGATAATCTGCGCAGTCCAACCGGCGAAGGTGGCGTGGCGGCGCGGAACCGACGGTTCTCGTAGTTGACCTCAATACGTCGATAACGCAGCGTGCGGCGTTCGCCGGTCAGGGACAGGCATCCTTCCTGGGTATCGAAGGCACCGTCCGAAGCGGTGATCACGGGGTTGAGCATCACCGTTATGCGCCCGCCAAGGTCTTCATCCACAAAGACGATGATGCGTTTGCCTACGCCAATCATGTTGGCGGCCATGCCCACGCACCGTGAACGGTTGGCCTCCAGCGTGTCTACGAGGTCTTCGATCACCTGCTCGTCGGCCGGGCCCGGCCGCTTCGGACGGCGTGCGCAAAAACGACCGCGAAGTCATAATAGGGCGTTGCATGTTGGAATCACGCTTCTTCGTGCCAGTGGGGGTTCTGGCCGAAGGTGTGGCCTTCGGGGTTGTCCATCGCGGCGATATCGGCCATGTCCTGATCATCGAGCTCAAAAGCGGTCAGGTCAAGGTTCTGGCGCTGGCGTTCCGGGTTCAGGGACTTCGGGATGGCCACGTCGCCGTATTGGAGGTGCCAGCGCAAAATGGCCTGGACCACGGAAATACCGTGCTTGGCGGCGATACGCTTCAGGTCCGGGTCGCGCAGCATCTGGTTGGCGCGGCCCAGCGGGCTCCATGCCTCGGTGATGATGCCGTGCGCGTTGTCGTAGGCCAGCTGTTCGCGCTGCTGGAAGTACGGGTGCAGCTCAACTTGGTTGACGGCCGGGGTCACGCCCGTATCGCGAATGAGCAGATCAATATGGCCGGGCAAGAAGTTGCTGACGCCGATATGCTTGACCAGCCCACGTTCACGGGCTTCGACCAGCGCCTCCCATGCCTCAACGAACTGGCCTTGGCTCGGGTTCGGCCAGTGGATCAGATAGAGATCGATGTAGTTCGAGGCCCATACGGCACACGCTCTCCTCAATGGTGAGCAGCGCCTCGTCATGGGCGTGGTGGCGGCCGGGCTAGCTTGGACGTGACGATGATGTCTTCGCGCGGCACACCGGATTCGCGGATAGCGCGGCCCACCACGCCTTCATTCTCATAGTTGTAAGGCGGAATCGATGAGTCGGTAGCCCTGATGAATGGCGGACTTGATGGCGTCCACGCCGGCCAGGCCGTTGACCTTGTAGGTGCCGAATCCGGTGGCTGGCAGTTCGAGGCCGTCGTTGGCCTTGCGGATCGGAGTGACCGGTGGTTCAAGCATGATAGTTCTCCTGCTTCTCCTGTGATGGCATATCTGTTCCATCATAAAGCCAACCAATCCGCTGCGGGCATACTATTTGACTTCCCTCATTTCCGGCGGGCGGCGAGTGGAGAATCGGAACATGAGCGAGGCGAGGATCACGCCGAGCACGGCCATGCCGGCGAACACCATCATGCTGCGTGGGAAGGCGATCATATACGAACCGGCGGCGTCTGCCCCATCGTTCGCGGCGATGGCCACCACCCACACATTGCCGGACAGCGTCACGAACACCGCGTCCATGATTACGGTGCCCGCGAAGCCGATGATGATGAACTTGGGCGGGAAGTGGCTCTTCAGCACGCCGCCGAATACCGGGCCGATGGCCGGTGCAGCGCAGGTGACCAGACTGACGATGCCGAGCATCGAGCCGCGCTGTTCAAGCGGCGCTTTTCCAGAATGATGCTGGTGATGAGCGACAAGGAGATGCCGGTGCCGAGCGACATGACCAGTCGGGCGGCGAGCAGCATCGGGAAGTTGACCGCGAGCGCGCCCAGCAGTGTGCCGGCGGCGAAGATCACGACGGCCATGATGAACAGGGTTTTGGTGGCGAACTTGCGCACCATGAACGGCGAGCTCGAAATCGATACTGACAGCAAGAGCAGATAGCCGGTGGTGAGCCACTGCACCACCGAAGCGCCGATGGAGAACTCCTCCATCAGCGTGGAGTAGGCGATGTTCAGTGACGTTTCCGATAGGATGCCGAGGAAGGTCAGGATCGCGAGCGAGACGACCGCGATGACGAGTTTGTTGGAGACCGGTTGCTTGCCGCCGTTAGGCAGCTGTGTTGCGGAATGAGTCACGATCTTGTTCTCTCCTCCATTCATTCAGATATTCTGACTACGACGTTGGAAGTCTTCCTGCATGAGTCGCAGAGCCTCGGTCAAGGTGCGTACCGTGGTTTCGCACTGGTCCGAGGTCAATCCGCCCAGCAGTTGGCTCAAATGCGCGTGATATTCCTCCACATAGATACGGCGGATATCCAAGCCGCGTTCGGTGAGCGTGAGCGTCACCGCACGCCGATCGGCGGCATCGGCGTGTTTGACGACGAGTCCGAGGTCGGCCATTTCGCCGACGAGCTTGGTGATGCTCGGCGTAGTGACGCCGAGGAATGCGCTGACGTCGCCCACGCGCGCGGTGCCGGTATCTTGCCCATTCGGTTCGTTGATATGCCAGACGGCGTCGATCACGTGGACATAGCGCGGTTTCATACCTTTCGGCAATGCCGGCATCAGTTCGGTGATGGTCTTGGCCTTCCAGCAGACATCCAGGAGGCTCCGCACCTCATTCACCGGAAGCAAGCCGGTCTTGGTATCGGTTCGGGAATCGCACATCGCTGGCCCAACCTCCAATTAGTTACCAATAGTCATTACCATAAGTAACTATATGCAGGCTCTAGACAAACCCAACGGCCTGCGCGCCCGTGTCGAGTTCCGTTTCGACATAAAAAAGCCAGGGAATCCCTGGCTTGCAATGCACATATCGCTGCAGATTTGCCGGGACCTATATGTCCCCGGCAACAACAGCCGTATATACGCTACCGATCAGTGCTGCCCTCATCATCCTTGGCACCTGCCGTGGCGGCCTCAGTCTCCTTGGCGTTCCACCCGGCAACGGCATTCCAACCACTCCATCCGATGACCACTAGCAAGCACAGCGAGAAGACAATAGTGGCCCAATTGAACAGCGAGCCATCGTTATTGGCCTCGACCAGTGACTGCCAGAGCCAGATAACGCAGGCCAAGCAGGTCAATGCATACATACGGGAGGTGGAGCGCGCGGTGAGTTTCATGGCGGAAAAAGTCCTTTGATTACAAGAATGACGGCAGATAACAGTGTGGGATCCGCACCAGCGGCACCGGCACGAATCCCACATCGAGGAGGAGAAAGGGGAAGGTCAGCTCTTCTTGCGCTTGGACATGATGTCCACGGCGACGGCCAGCAGGAGCACGAGGCCCTTGATGGTCTTCACCACGGCGGTGTCAACACCCATGATCGACAGACCCTGGTTGATAACACCCATCACGAATGCACCGATCACAGCGCCCGGGATGGTACCAATACCACCGGTAACGGCCGTGCCACCGATGAAGCAGGCGGCGATGGCGTCCATCTCGAACTCCATACCGGCCTGAGCAGTTGCGGAAGCCAGACGGGAGAGCATGCAGACAGCGGCCACTGCGGACAGGAAGCCCATGTGGACGAACAGCAGGAAGTCCACGCGGCGGGTGTTGATACCGGAGAGGATGGCGGCCTTGCGGTTGCCACCAACGGCGTACACGTGGCGACCGAACACGGTCTTGGTCAGGATGAAGTTGTAGATGAAGACCAGCACACCGACGATCACCAGCATGATCGGGGTACCACCCTGATCAGCGTTACCGGAGGAAGCCAGCAGGTAGGTGACGAAGGCGATGACGACCGCGGCAAGCACAATTTTGAGGACGGTCAGGCTCATCGGCTCGGGCACCAGGCCGACCTTGGCCACACGGGCGCGCTTGCGCAGCTGGCTCCAGGCAAAGCCGACGATGCACAGGATGCCGAGCACAATGGTCAGACCATCGAACGGACCCCACCAGCCAAGGATGTTGGGCAGGTAGTTACGGGCAATGCCACGGAATTCGAGGGAGGTAATCGGCACGGATTCGCCGACGATCACGGTGGCGAGACCACGGAAGATCAACATGCCGGCCAGAGTGGTAATGAAGCCCGGGATGCCGATGACGGCGACCCAGAAGCCCTGCCAGACGCCGACGATCAGGCCGACGACCAGAGCGATGACGATGGCGAGCATCCAGTTGACTCCGGCGCGTTCCATCAGCAGTGCACACACACCACCGATGAAGGCTACCAAGGAACCAACCGAAAGGTCGATGTGGGTGGCGATGATGACCATCACCATACCAATGGCCAGGATGATCACGTAAGCGTTCTGCTGAATCAGGGACACGAAGGAGTTCGGCTTCAGCAGCACGCCTCCGGTCAGGACCTCGAAGGCCACGACGATGACCAGCAGTGCGCCGACAATACCGTATTGACGGGCATTGTTGGCAACCGTGGCCAGCAGGCCGGTCTTTTCTTCTTTCTTTGCAGGTGTTGCAGTTGCGGCGCTCATCAGGCTGCCACCTCCCTTTCCTTGGTCATACCCTTCATCAGGTATTCCTGGGTAAATCCATTCTTCTCAACATTGTCGGTGACGACACCGTAGGACACCGTGTAAATGCGGTCACAGATACCGATGAGCTCGGGCAGCTCGGAGGAAATCACGATGACGGCCTTGCCTGCATCGGCAAGCTTATCGATGATTTCGTAGATCTCATACTTGGCGCCGACGTCGATGCCTCGGGTCGGCTCATCGAGGATGAGGATGTCCGGCTGCGAGATAACCCACTTGGCGAGCAGCACTTTCTGCTGGTTACCACCGGAGAGGGTGGAGACATTCACATCGATGTCATGGCACTTGATGTTGAAGTCCTTGCGGTACTGTTCAACTTCCTTGCGCTCAAGGTTGTCGTCCACAACCCCGCCCTTGCTGATCTTGGTCAGGGAGGCCAGGGACGCGTTCTCTCGGATGTTCTGCAGCAGGTTCAGACCGTTGCCCTTACGATCCTCGGTGGCGTAGGCGAGACCTGCGTCAATCGCGGACTGCACGTTGGGCATCTTGACTTCCTTGCCCTTGACGAACACCTTGCCGGAGATGTTGGAACCGTAAGAGTGGCCGAAGATGGACATGGCCATCTCGGTACGACCCGCACCCATCAGACCCGCCAGACCGACGATCTCGCCGGCATGCACGTTGATGTTCGCATGGTCTACGATCACGCGCTCCGCGTCGAGCGGATGATGCACGGTCCAATCCTCGACACGCAGGTATTCCTCGCCCGGGGTATTGGAGGGGTGGTTCGGGTACAGGTTGTGCAGCGGACGACCCACCATCTTGCGGATGAGTTCTTCCTGGTCGAGCGGCGTCTCCGGCGTCACGTACATCACACCGACGGTCGAACCGTCTCGAATGATGGTGACATTGTCGGCGATGGCGGCGACCTCGTTGAGTTTATGAGTGATGATGATGCTGGTCACGCCCTGCTCGTCACGTAGCTGACGAACCAGGTCAAGCAGGTGGGCGGAATCCTCATCGTTCAGTGCAGCGGTCGGCTCATCGAGGATGAGCAGCTTCACGTCCTTGGACAATGCCTTGGCGATTTCGACGAGCTGCTGCTTGCCGACGCCGATGTCCATAACCTTGGTATCCGGGTCTTCGGGAAGTCCCACACGATCGAGCAGCTTCTTCGCCTCGGCACGGGTCTTGTCCCAGTCGATTACGCCACCCTTGGCCTGCTCGTTGCCGATGAAGATGTTCTCCGCAATGGACAGAACGGGCTCAACGCCAGTTCCTGATGAATGATTACGATGCCGTCGGCCTCGGAACTCATTAATAGTATGGTATTTGCATTCCTTGCCATCAAAGGTGATTTTGCCGGTAATAGCTACCGTATGGGTACACACCCGAAAGCACGTTCATCAGGGTCGATTTACCTGCACCGTTCTCGCGCAGATGGCGTGGATCTCGCCGCGATCGGACGAAAGATTCACATCGGTGAGGGCTTTGACCGGACCGAACGTCTCGTGATGTTTTCCATACGTCAAGATGGTGTCATTTGATGACATGTCACCACTCCTCGTCACAGTTCTGTGTTCATGGACATGCGGCGCATATCGGCTATGCGCCGCATGTCATTGTGTTTGTTTACGGATTGCCTGATGAGGACTACTTAGTCAGCTCGTCGAAGCGATCCTGGGTGATGTAGTTGGCCGTGACCAGATCCTGGAGGTTGTCCTTGGTGATGTTCTGGGGGTCAAGCAGCTTGGACGGGACGTCGATGTTGTTGTTGTTGAACTTGCCGTTCAGGCCGGAGACTTCCTTGCCCTCGGCGATCTCGACGACCATGTCGTACACGGCGTCAGCCAGCTTGTTCACGTCCTTGAACACGGTCTCGCCCTGCTTATCCTTGGCGATGTTGGCAACTGCGATCTCCATGGCGTCCTGACCGGTGATATACGGCCAGGAGTCGGTGCCCGGCTTCATGTCGGGACGCTTGGATTCGATGGCGTTGATCACACCCTGGGCGATGCCGTCGTACGGAGTGAGGACCGCGTCGAGCTTCTCGCCGTGGGCGTAGGTGGAGTCAAGGATGGATTCCATGTCCTTCTGCGCCTGCTCGGTCTTCCAGCTCATCACGGAGATCTTCTGCCAATCCTCAACGGTGAAGTCCTTGGTCACGCCACCCTGACCGTGCTGGGACGGGGAGACGAGCACGCCCTTCTCGAAGTACGGCTGCAGCAGATCCCAAGCGCCCTTGAAGAAGTACTTGGCGTTGTTGTCATCCGGGGAACCGGTGAACAGCTCGATATTGAACGGGCCGGTGGCGCCATCCTTAAGCTTGAGCTGGTCAATGAGCCACGTGGCCTCGAGCACGCCGACCTGCTCCAGCTGGAAGGTGGCGTAGTAGTCGACGGCGTCGGTGTTCATGATCAGTCGATCGTAGGCGATGACCTTGGCGCCTGCATCGCGGGCCTTCTCAACGGCGGGGCCCACTGCGGTGCCATCCTTGGAGGCGACCACGACGATCTTGGCGTCGTTGTTGACCATGTTCTCGATGTCAGCGTTCTGCTGGGCCGGCTTATCGTCGGCGAAAGACAGGATGACCTTGTATCCGGCCTTCTCCAGCTTGGCCTTCAGGTTGTTGCCGTCCTTGTTCCAACGCTCTTCGGACTTGGTCGGCATCGAAATGCCGATAGTGGCACCCTTTTCGATCTTGGCATCACCGCCAGTTGCCTGGCCGCTACGGCTGCCACCACAGGCCGCGAGGCCCGCGCACATGGCAACGCCTGCCACCACGGCGACGATCTTCTTAGTGAACTTCATTTGCTCTCCTTCATCTTCGAGGGGATGGCGAACCCTCCTTGGTCGCCCGAACCTGAGAATAACCTCAGGTTCATCTCATAGAATACCGTATTAAGTTAAGTTGTCAAACTCAAGAAAGCGAACTTCCTGTCGTTTGCGTTCGACCAATGAACGCAATGGCGATTTTTTCGCGCATCACAAGGTGGCACGCCGAAAAATCCACGCTCTGCGCCTCGCTGTGCCTCATGCCGGTAACGACTACACTGGATTCTTATGGCAACAAGGCTTTTCGGTTCGCAGACCTCGCTTCGCGAGGCAAACCGCGCCAACTTGCTGGCCAGCATCCACAAGTTCGGCGCCATGACACAGGTCGAACTCGCAGAGGTGACAGGACTGTCCACTGCGACCGTGTCCACGCTCGTCCATCAGCTCGTCGACGAAGACCAGCTGGAGACCAAAAGCACCGTTCGCAACGGTCGCAGAGCCACTCTGGTGACCCTTGCACGGCATCAGGGCCTCGGCGTCGGGCTTTGGATCGCGCGACGTCATCTTACGCTTTCTATCGTTGACTTCTCGAAGTCAATCATCGCTGAGCACACGCTCCCCCTGCCGTTGGGCCACAAGGCGGACACAACGCTGGAACGCGCCATGCTGCTCATCAATGAGACCCTGAGCAGCATCGACGCCGAAGCCAGCGAGCTGGTCGGCATCGGCGTGGCCGTGGCCGCACCGGTGGCCGACCAGCGACCACACCGACTAGCGATTCCCGGCATTCTGCCCGGATGGGACGGCGTCGATATCACGTCCCCGTTGCGCACGGCGTTCAACGTTCCCGTATACGTCGATAATGACGCGAATTTCGCGGCATACGGCGAATCCCGTATGGGCGTGGCGGCAGGCAAAACGCAATTTCGTATATATCTCAGCCAGCGACGGGGTTGGCGCAGGCATCGTCATCAACGGCGAAATCATGCATGGCGTGACCGGCCTGGCCGGTGAAATCGGCCATATCCAGGTCGACCCGCTGGGTGCCATCTGTTCGTGCGGCAACCGCGGCTGCCTTGACACCGTCGTGGCGGAAAACAGGCTGGTGCAGTTGCTCAGCGTCACACACGGCAATATGACGCTGGATGATCTGGTGTCCTTTGCCAACGAAGGCGACCCCGGTTGCCGTCGCATCATCGCCGACGCGGCCGTGCGTATCGGTCAGGTGGCGGCTGATCTGTGCATCAGCGTGGATCCGGAGGTCATTGTGCTCGGCGGCAAGCTGGCCATGACCGGCGACGTATTCATCCAACCGTTCAATGAAGCGTTGCAGCGCATGCTGTTCCCTGATGCCGTGACACCCATCGATGTACTCGTGTCATCCCACCCGGACGACAATTGCGCGCTAGGCGGCGCATTATGCGCCATCGAGTTCTCGGTTCGCAATGACGTCAGCCAGTGACCGGTACCAGGAGAAGAGTGATAAGAAGGAACACACCATGAGGAATTCGAGCACACCTCCTCTGCTGCGGCTGGAGGACATCTGTGTGAAGTTCGGCTTCGTCGAGGCGTTGAAATCGGTGAATCTGTCCATCCAGCGCCAGGAGGTCATCGCCATCGTGGGCGATAACGGCGCAGGAAAGTCCACTCTGATCAAGGTCATCGCGGGATTTCTGCAGCCGGGATTCGGCCATATTTATCTCAACGGCGAACAGGTGACCATTCCCTCGATCAGGGAGGCGGACCGCATGGGCATCGCATCGGTGTTCCAGGGGGCAGGAGTTTCTGCGACAACCGTGGACGTGGCCTCGAACCTGTTCCTCGGCAAGGAGATCAATCAGATTGGCATACGCGATGACGATTCGATGAACTCGCGTGCCCGTCCGTGCTGAAGACCCTGAGCTCGGCGATTCGGGTCGGCTCCCCTATCGCATCCTTATCCGTCGGCCAGCGCCAGACCGTGGCCATAGCGCGCACGCTGCTCAATGACCCGCAGCTTATTCTGCTGGACGAACCGACCGCCGCACTGTCGGTGATGCAGTCGGCGGAAGTGCTCGCATATATCAAGCGACTGCGCTCCGAAGGCCGGTCCGTGGTGATGGTCTGCCACGATCTGCCGGATGTGTTCGCGGTATCCGACCGCATTGTCGTGATACGTCAGGGGCACGTCACCGGCGTGCATCGAACCGTCGAAACGTCCTATGAGGAGATTATCGCCGAAATCGCCGGCGTGACCACCGAACACGAGTATGAGGAAATCGCCGAGAACCCGAAATTCGATTCCATGGTCAGGCAGCGGAAACTCATCGACCGCACTATCAGCGCGGCAGTGAGCCATGGCACCGGCCATGACTCACCATTAGACTAACGCCCCGTTGCCGGAGCGGCATCGTCAGCGCAGAGCCAGGTTGGCGGCACCGATGAGGCCGGCGTCTTGGCCGGCGGTGGCGGCGACGATCTTGGCATGGCCGCGGTAGGCGCTGCCTTCCAGGAAACGCTGGTAGTTGTAGCGGGCCGGCTCCAGCAGAATGTCGCCGACGGCCACCACACCGCCGCCGATCACAAACAGGTCCGGATCGAGCACGGCGGAGACTGCGGCCATCGTGCGGCCAAGCCATTCGCCGATCTTGCCGAATGCGTACAGGCCGAGCACGTCGCCTTCCTGGGCGGCCTGGGAGACCATCGGGCCTTCCAGCTTGGAGATGTCGCCGCCACACAGCTCCATGAGACGCTTGGCATCCTGCGGACGACGGCGCACGGCGGACTTGGCGAAGTTCTCCAGCGAAGTGCCCGAGGTGTAGCGCTCGGCGCAGCCGCGCAGGCCGCAGCCGCAGTGTCGGCCTCCGGGGACCATCGGCAGGTGGCCGGATTCGGGCGGCCATGCCGAAGGAGCCGCGGTACAGCTGACCGTTGATCACGATGGCGCCGCCGAGGCCGGTGCCCACGGTCAGGGCGACCATGTTGGAGCTGCCCTGGCCGGCACCGTGCACGTATTCGCCCCAGCCGGCGCAGTTGGCGTCGTTCTCGACAACGACCGGCACGGCATGGTCGATCAGCGCGCCGACGTGCTCGGACAGGTCGTAGTTGATCCAGGCCGGGATGTTGGCGGAGAAGGTGAGCGTCTTGCGGTCGGCGCTCACGTTGCCGGCGGCGGAGATGCCGATGGCCTCGATATCGGTGTGTCCGGCGGCCACAGCCTCGCGGTACACCTCGGCGATGTGCTGGTTGATGGCGTCGGCATCTATCGGCGTGGGGACGCGCCAGCGCTGGATGATGCTATCGTTTTCATCGCAGACGGCGGCGGCGATCTTAGTTCCTCCGATATCAATGGCGAGCGTGGTCATGGCTTACTCCTTGAAGGCTTGTGTGGCGTACGAGACAGCGAAAATAGTAACGAGTTGCCATGACCTCCCATAGCGTATTTTTCATGATTTGTCATATCTCGCGCACGTTCTGCCAATGTGACCCTGCACACGTTTTTCACCATTTATAAGCACTGTTAACGCTAACGTTGTCATTCAATAGCAAACGTTGTCATTCAGACTATCGGCGTGTCGAGCAGAGCCCCAAGGCCAGCACGAAACCTTCGGTATTTCCATGCGATACGGCATCGGCATCGACTGAAACAGCTTCCATGCCAGAGTCGAATGGCCAT
>ENA-OQNM01000197-OQNM01000197.1-human-gut-metagenome-genome-assembly--contig:-NODE-197-length-22425-cov-3.087900_pt1 | contig 22425 bp, 22 predicted proteins | sample MGYA00242632_ERZ504886 | MGnify/ENA primary metagenome ERZ504886 (study PRJEB26092, sample SAMD00036424) | human gut metagenome | host: Homo sapiens | study: EMG produced TPA metagenomics assembly of... | reverse complement strand
GAGGAGACGGATATTACATATACAGAGACGTATACGGGTTCGAACGTAAAGACGTTCCTATATGCCCGTGCCATCCAGGAAACGCTACCGGCAGGCTCCGGCACCCACAACACGCAGTGCAGAACCCCTGATGAGAGGCAAAGCCTTGAAGGTCCCTGCCATCTACCGACGAGGACATGAAGGCATGATTAAGTTGCCGGAATAATGGCAATACACAATATTCTTGGAAAAGCCGGTGAAGACGCCGCTGCCAAATATTTGGAACAGAACGGTTACACCATACGTGACCGTAACTGGCGGAAGAATCACCTTGAGCTGGATATTGTAGCCGACAAAGATAAGGAACTGATTATTGTGGAAGTGAAAACCCGTAGCAATACGGACTACATCGAGCCGCAGAATGCCGTGAACTGGCAGAAAATACGACGTATTGTCGTAGCGGCCGATGCCTATATCAAGCACTTCTGTTTGGATGCACCCGTCCGCTTCGACATCATAACTGCTGTAGGCGAACCGGGAGCATTCAGGATAGAGCACATGAAGGATGCCTTCTATCCACCCATATTTTGATAATTGACAATTGATAAGTGAGAGTTATTTCAATCGTAAATCGTAGATTATAAATTGTAAACCGTAAATACCATCATGGACATAGAAACCGCCCGCGAATATTGCCTCAGCAAAAAGGCCGTCACGGAATGCCTTCCGTTCGACGAATACTCGCTCGTGATGAAAGTCATGGATAAAATGTTTGCACTTATCGACCTGGAAAGCGCCAACAAGATTTGTCTGAAATGCGACCCCGAATATGCACTCGAACTGCGGGAGCACTATGCTGCCATCGAAGGTGCCTATCACTTCAACAAAAAGTACTGGAACCAGGTGTTCCTTGACGGTGACGTCGACGACAAACTGTTGAAGCAACTGATAGACCACTCTATGGAAGAAGTATTGAAGAAGTTCACCAAAAAAATGCGTACCGAATATGAAGCCCTGCCCTGACACATTCCCGTTCCCGCTGGTAGCATTGGACGAAACGGCATCGACCAACCAATACCTCAGCCAGCTTTGCAACCAGTTGCAAGAATCCGTTGCCGAACTAACAACCGTGACTGCCGAGTTCCAAACCGCCGGTAAAGGCCAGCGCGGCAACACCTGGGAAGCTGAAGAAGGCAAGAACCTGCTTTTCAGCTTTGTACTCTACCCTTCTTTTCTGGAAGCCCGCCGACAGTTCATCCTTTCACAAATCGTTTCCCTCGCCATTAAGGAAGAACTGAGCAGATGGTCTGATGAAATCACCATCAAATGGCCGAACGACATTTATTGGAAAGACAAGAAAATCTGCGGTATACTGATAGAGAACGACCTTTCCGGACATCATATCAGGCGCAGCATTGCCGGAATCGGCATCAACATCAACCAGGAAGTCTTCAACAGTGATGCTCCCAACCCCGTCTCACTGAAACAAATCACCGGAAAGGAGCACGACCGTTATGAAATCCTTGCCCATATCCTGAGACGTGTACAAATCTACTACAACAGCCTCCAAATGGAGGACTTCGCCGTCTACTCCGACGAGATATCCACACGGTATGCCCGCTCCCTTTTCCGTCGCCGGGGATTGCACCCTTATGAAGATGCCAACGGCAAGTTCCTTGCCCGGTTGCTGCGTGTAGAGCAAGACGGACGGTTCGTGCTGGAGGATGAAGGAGGAAGTGAACGGGAATATCTGTTCAAGGAAGTGCAATACATTCTGTAAAGGAGATTCATCCCTATCACAAAGTTTATTTTGAAATTCATCTGTCACGCTATCACGTCACAAGGGAGGAACCATCTATGCCAAACAAGTTGCCTATCGCAAACTTTTGGAACTCACCATCGAACAAGCGACACAGACGGAAACCATCCACCGGATGCACTTCCCTCTACAACTATCAACTGCGTGAAAAAGAGAACAACCGGCTGAAAGCGACAACTTAGAGTTGCTCAACCACATCTTGCAACAAAAAGCGATAGAAAACGAGCAGGAGCAGGAGGGCCAAGAGTATCTGCTTGGTTCCAATATATAGCAGAAACTATAAGAACGGGCAAACTTCGCTCGTGGCGAGGCATACATCACCCCTGAAGAATGGGAAATACTGAAAGAACTGATGTCTCCTGTCTGCCCCAACTTCTTTGAAAAGCTGCATTCACTGCACAATCCCAACGAAAACGAACTGCACGTATGTATGCTTATCAAGCTCCAATTCCGCCAAACAGACATCGCACGGTTGATGCACCCAAGCCGGAAAGCATTTCTTCCATCCGAAGACGACTTTATCAGAAAGTGACCGGAGAAAAAGGGACACCGGAAATGTGAGAATGAAAATTATGAAATTTCTTTAGCTCTACTTTCTTTTGTTTTGATTACAAAAGTAACAAAATATGCTGGCAAAAAGTGAATTTGTTCTTTTTGCCAGCATCACTTAATTGGTATCTAAAATTCTTAAACGATAGAACCTTCTATGTATAACAACCATTAACTAAAGAGTGAAAAGGCTCCAATAGACCCAACGACGAACACAGCGACAATCACCCATATAAATGAGATAATGAAACCTGCAATGGCGCAGCCGCGCGGACTTTTGAATAAGCCGATGAAACTAAAAAGCGCACCGAGGAACCAGATAATCCACCCAAGAATAGGTATCCACCCAAGAAAGATTCCAAGAATGGCGAATACCAGCCCAGTAGTGCCGATACCATTGGATTGCTTACCTGGAACATTTACGTAAACCGACTGTTGCGTAGCATTTGTGTTCTGCTGGAACGGCTGCTGGGCTGTTTGAGGTTGAACCTGAGGTTGTCCTGCTTGCAGGACTGCATTACAATGAGGGCAGGTGGTAGCTTTGTCCGAAACCTGCTTTCCACAATGGGAACAAAAATGAGTGCCATAATACAAAATATATTAGCGTTAATAAATAAAAAACTATTCTAGGTGAGTATGTTGTTTGGAAACATACAGTACAAGTCCCTTATAATCAACCTTATAAAAGTCTCCTACTTCTCCTAAATAAGGAAACCGTTCACCTTTCTCCGGGTGACGGTTGGTTCCGTCAGCCCACTTGTATGTTTCTGCATCCGACGATGGTGCATACCGTAAACGTAGGTTGACACCATCAATCACTACTTGCCGCGAAGTACCTACGACAGATTTCAATGTGTTGGTCTTATCCTTAAAATAATCGGTCGTATAATAAAATATACCGAAACTTACTAACAGCACCAATACAATACCACCAATAAACCAATATAAAGCCCTACTCCTTGGGGGAAGGGAAAGTTCCTGCTCTTCAACCTCTATAGGAGATGCTGTCTGTGTAATGGATACCGGAGGGATAGATGAAGCGGCAATCGGCGTAGCTGGTACAACGGGACATCCGCATTGCGGACAAACGTATACGGAATCAGCCAGCTCAGCACCACATTCATGGCAATGGCGATTTTTCGTGGCAGATATGGGGCACCCGCATGTGGGGCACGATGTTACACCGTTAGGGATTTCAGTTCCACATTCACTACAAACAATAAACTGTTCCTCTTCTGCACAACGTTCACTGATGTTACCACACTTCGGACAGAAACATTCCTTTTGATAAGCATCATGTTCAAATATGTGTTGGCATGAAGTACACTTGAATTTCATTTTCGTACTCATAAATAGTTATTTTTAGTTGTTGAAATACTCAAGGGATTGTGTCTCGATACGTTCCGGTTCTGTTTTGGTAGAGAATGACTCACCATTCTCCTTATACTCTTTCACCTGATTGGTGCGGGTAACTTTTCGCTTCAACCAATTCCCATGCTCGTCCACTTCCAGATACTCATATCTATCTGTGGTAAGGTAATCTCCGGTTTCATCGTAATCGTGTACACTTTTACTATCAGGAAGAAGGTTCACACCGGTGTAAGTGAATGTTTCTGTGAGGTAAATCATTCTTACCTGACTTTTACGTTCTATGATTCTGTCCTGCTCGTCAAAAAGATATTCTACAGAACCTTCCATATCGGATTCATTCTTACTCATATCGCTCCGCTTATGGTCGCTGTATGTGATGGTGTAAGAGCCCCAATCGCTTCGGCTGTATTCTGTACGGTTGTCATTGTACTTATAAATCAGGGAATATTCTTCCCCTTTACTGATTTCCAGTATATTCCCAACCTTGTCAAACCGAGTGGTTTCCCCTTCACTATTGGTCAGACTTTCTACGCTCCCATATAGGCCGAGACCTTTACGTGCCGACAAAGGATGAGGAGTTTCAGTTTCTTTATTAACGGGAGCCGCATTCAAAATGCCATCAACATCTGAAGTCTTAAATAGTGCCCCTTCAAAGATGAATCCTCCCTCAACGGGCGAATAATATGCGGTATAAGGCTTTACTTCCTCCATCTCCTCCGGAGTAACGTCTTCCAGCAGTCCCCTAAAGGATTCCAAGTGACGTGTGAAGACCAGCCGATTTCCTTCTATCTTTCCATAATAGACCGTTGCCCCTTGGTAGACCGAATTCCAAAGATTTCCATCCTCTGGCACAGAATTATAACCCCTCGCCATAAATACGTTGTTTCCATCCAGTCTGAAAGATAGGGCACCGTATTGTACTCTCTGCTCTGCCAAAGGACAATACGCTTCAAAAGCCTTCTTCGGAATAGAATCATGGGATAGCACTTTGGAAAATTCGCTGTTGACATAGCCCTCTTCACCTGTACGTAACCGAACTTTATACCATCCGTTGACCGAATCTACCAGTTCGCACATTTCTCCACGTTCAACAACCCCTACCAGTTTGCCTTCCACCGATTCCTTTTTGACGCTAATGTCCGACTTTATTGCAATTACATACGTGTGGTTTGGATTCTTTGAGGCAGAAAGAGACTTTTGCTTGGGAGAGTCTTTGCAGGCCATGAATAACAAAAACGTACCGCATAAAATGAATAGGTGACGTGCATTCATAATATTTAAATAATTAATCTCCCTCAGTCTCTCCCGGGAACCATTCAACATAAAAGCGTGAGACTGCAATGCCACGTTCTGGTTGGAGGTCCTAGGAAAACCTTGTACACGGATATGGTTATAGCAGCCCACGCTATATGCGTGAGAACCACTATGCTATCCTTGTGTACAATTGCGAATTTCCTAGGTTCCCAACCACAAGATAAGCATAACGCTTCTTCAAATTCTAAAATGTCTTGGAGAGAACTCCTCTCTCCAAATGCAAAAATATGAAAAATGTAGGAAGCGCAATAACATTTCCTGCATTTTTTATGTTGGCGCATAAATATCTCAAAGACGGATATGCAACGGTGCTCAATATAAAACTCAAAAAAAGGAGCTAGACTTACCAGCTGCTAAATCTGAACAATGACGTCCATCCGGGAATGTTGACAAATTCTCATAGTGGAAGTTTTGAAACCGGGAACGATAAATTCTCTTTCTACACCATCTTTTCCTGGGCGGGAAACAACCGTGAAAAAGGAACTGAATACGGAGAACAGCACTACTCCGGAACAGAAAAATACTACAATACAGAAACCTGAAACTATTTGCGCAATGCCGCCTTTTACATGGGAGGAGACTTTGTGCCTAACCTTAAGAACAACAACAAAACCTACCAGTTCATCACCGCCATGCAGGGGATAAAGCTGCAAGACTGCGAGCAACGCCGCCGCTGGGAGTGGGAAGACGTGCAGGCCGAACTTTTCGAAGCCAACATGAAGAACCTGAAACTGCAACAGACACAAGAAGCAGGCAGCATCTTCATCAACGAAATAAAGAACAGGAAGCGGAAAGACGACCATCATCAAATTGCTGTTGGGCTACTACAAGGCATTGGGCGGAGAAATCTCCATCGGCGACACAGATCTCAACCAGTTCAACCTAAAATAGACAAGGAACGGCTGGCAGAGGCTGCCCGGATTGCCAATATAAACGACTACATCATGCGCCTCCCCCTGAAATACAACACTCTGATAGGGCAAGACGGTGTGGGTCTGAGTCAAGGGCAGAAACAACGGATACTGATTGCCCAAGCCGTCTACAAGAATCCGCAGTACATCTTTCTGGACGAAGCCACCAATGCGCTGGATGCCAACAACGAGCGGATAATTGTAGAGAACCTGACGGAGTTCTACAAAGGGAAAACGGTGATCGTGGTGGCCCATCGCCTAAGCACTGTAAAGAACGCCGACCGGATAGTAGTGATAGACAAAGGGAAAATCATAGAAGCCGGAAAGCATCAGGAACTGATAGCCAGCCGGGGAGCTTATTATAATCTTGTGAAGAATCAATTGGAATTGGGCAGTTAGCATATGGAAAGCAAGGATATAGAACTCAGAAGCAAACAGGTACGGAAAATCATCGGGCAGATTCCTCCGCTGCTGGTACGTAGCGGAATCGGCATCATCGGAATAATTATAGCTTTGCTGCTGGCTGTAGCCGCATTTGTCCCCTATCCCGAAACAACGGAATGCAACATCACCCTGACGGACATTCAGCAAGGAGAAGTGTCAGCTACCGGAGAACTGCCGTATGCCTGCATCACACAAGTAAGTACCGGCATGAAAGCAGAAATTGAACTGGAAGGATATACAAGCAAGGAATACGGCTATCTGCAAGGAACTGTCACAACCGTTTCTACACGGATAATCAGCCGCAACGGGCACAACTATTTCTGTTTTATACTGTCACTGAAAGAAGTCCCTTTCATGCAGAAAGGCATGAAAGGAAAGGCATCCATCATCTTGTCGGAGAAGACGCTGCTCGGAAGAATATGGGAGTGAACAGCTATGCCTCGCCAAACAAGTCTTCCCGCACAACACCTCGCTTCGCACCCGCGATGAATAAGCGTTAGAAATCTATTACTTGCGCAATCCGTATCTCAAAAAGGAGATTGAGCTACTATTAACGCATCTCCGCCTCCATCTTCTTTATTCTTTCCAGCGTATTGCCTGCCTCCATGGAAGGAAATACCTGGAGCACCCGTTGCAGATAGGTCTTTGCCTTGCTATAGCTATTGGTAAGCACGTCCGAACAAACCGTTACGATAACGGGCATACTGCATCCGCGTAGGGAAGTTATCTTCTTAAAGTCATCATCGAGCTTCTTCCTTTCCTTTTCTGCCTGAAGATAGAAATAATTCCCCAAGAAGATATTTGCCTGCAGGTTATCACCGTCGAGCATCAGCACCTTCTCGTAGGTTTTCAGAGCATCCTTCTCTTTTCCCCGCATCATTTCCATCTCGGCACAAGAAACAAGGGCAGGCACATCTTCGGGATGGCGTTGCAAGAACTCCTTATAGAAGAGATAGGCCTTGTCGTAATTCCGCATTTCCTTGTAATGGGCAGCCAGCTCATTGGCCAAACGGGAAGCTACCACAGTGTTCTTGTCAACATTGGCCCAATAGAACATTTCCGCCTGGTCCACACCGGCATCTGCCGACTGACGAAACAGACTTACGGCATAATCGTCCTTGCCTTCGGACAACGCTTCGGAAACTTTCTGTAACAATTCACCCGCCGACTGAGCGAAAACTGACAGAGGCAACATCAGAAACAAAGAGAAAAATAAAGTTAAGGATTTCATTTTTAAAGTATATAATAGTTTAACAGCCTGAATCATCTCCATAGAAATTCACCTACAAATTTACACACTTTCACTGCAAACATCAACAAAATATAGTTAATCTTTCCCACTATTTTCCCCTTTTCTGCGTAACTTTGCCAATCTTATGAAATAAGCGTTACCAATGAAGCTCAGAGACAAGCAAATCTTGCAAATAGCACTGCCTTCCATCGTATCAAACATCACCGTTCCTTTGCTCGGACTGATTGATGTAGCCATTGTCGGACACTTAGGCTCACCGGCCTATATCGGAGCCATTGCCGTAGGCGGGATGCTGTTCAACATCATCTACTGGATTTTCGGTTTCCTGCGCATGGGGACCAGCGGAATGACTTCACAAGCATACGGAAAACGGGATTTGCCGGAAGTTGTACGCCTATTAGTGCGCTCCGTCGGCATAGGGCTGGCTGTCGCGTCCTGCCTCATAGCATTGCAAGTCCCCATCAGACAAGGCGCATTCCTGCTGATTCATCCTACAGACGAGGTCAAAGAGATGGCAACGCTTTATTTCCACATCTGCATCTGGGGTGCACCCGCCATGCTGGGACTATACGGGCTCACGGGATGGTTCATCGGCATGCAGAATTCACGCATTCCCATGTATATAGCCATCACACAGAATATAGTCAATATCATTGCCAGCCTCTGCCTGGTCTATCTATGCGGAATGAAAGTCGAAGGAGTTGCCCTGGGGACGCTGATAGCCCAGTACGCCGGTTTCCTGATGGGGCTGATGCTCTGGATACGCAATTATGGAAAGTTGCAGAGATACTGGGAAATTAAAAATTATAAATTGGAAATTAAAGGGGAAGAAAGAAAAGGTATCTGGGAGAAGGAGACAATGCTAAAATTCTTCCAAGTGAACAGGGACATTTTTCTGCGCACCCTTTGCCTGGTAGTGGTTACTCTGTTCTTTACTTCAGCAGGAGCCTCGCAGGGCGAAATCATTTTGGCTGTCAACACGCTGCTGATGCAGCTCTTCACTTTGTTCTCGTATGTAATGGATGGTTTTGCCTACGCAGGCGAGGCCCTGAGCGGCAGATACATAGGCGCACACAACCGGGAAGCCTTTACAGACACCGTCCGACATCTCTTTGGATGGGGAGCGGTAATGGCAGTTCTCTTTACGTTGACCTATGCACTGGGAGGTAATGCCTTCCTCGGGCTATTGACGGATGACAAAGAAGTGATAGCGGTTGCCGACACCTATTTCTACTGGGCGCTTGCCGTTCCTGCCGTTGGTATAGCCGCCTTCATTTGGGACGGCATTTTTATAGGTGCCACAGCCACGCGCGGCATGCTGCTGTCCATGACTGCAGCAGCCGTCAGCTTCTTTGTCTTGTATTATGGCCTACATCCCGTCCTGGCAAACCATGCTTTATGGCTTGCCTTCCTCACCTACCTCCTGATGCGGGGAGCGGTGCAGACGGGATTGAGTCGGGGAGTCATTAAAAAAGCATTCCCCAGTGAGAAGTAGTCTATTTATTGCGATTTTAAGCGATGAACATTTCAAGGGGAAAAAGCATTATCTTTGTATCGCTATGATTTATACATAACTCAAGTTTCGCAAGTTCAAGAACTTACGGAATTTAAATACATAATTGTTATGACAGACAAGAATATTGTTCAAGAGACATTTCCCGTATTGGGAATGAGCTGTGCATCATGTGCCGCACGGATAGAAAAGACGCTGAACCGGCAGTCCGGTGTCAAGATAGCAGCCGTAAACTACGCTTCGGCAACGGCAACCGTAGAATATGATCCCAAGAACTGTTCTTCCGAGGCATTGCAGCAAGCCGTGCAGGCCGCTGGATATGACTTGCTGATAAATCGGGACGGCAATACGCTCGAAGAAGCGGAAGAGGCCCACAACAAAAAATTCACTACACTGAAACTCCGCACTGTCTGGGCCGTTATTCTATCCTTACCTGTTATCATAATAGGTATGTTTTTCATGGATATGCCCTATGCCAATCCTATCATGTGGACACTATCCACTCCTATTGTATTTTGGCTGGGACGGGGATTCTTCAGCAGTGCCTGGAAACAGTTGAGACATGGCAGCGCCAATATGGATACACTGGTAGCCATCAGCACCGGAACAGCCTATCTGTTCAGTCTGTTCAACATGTTATTTCCGGACTTCTGGCTGTCCAGGGGCATCCACCCGCATGTGTATTTTGAAGCGGCAAGTGTCATCATAGCTTTTATCCTGCTGGGGCGCCTGCTGGAAGAAAAGGCGAAAGGAAACACTTCAACAGCCATCAAGAAGCTGATGGGACTCCAACCCAAGACCGTGACCGTCGTTGGGAATGAGGAACGCATTGTCCCTATTGAGCAGATTCGCCCCGGCGACATCATACTGGTGAAGCCCGGCGAACGGATTGCAGTGGACGGCATCGTGACGGAAGGTTCTTCGTACGTAGACGAAAGTATGCTGAGCGGCGAACCGGTAGCAGTGTCCAAGCAAAAAGATGCCAAAGTCTTCGCAGGTACCATCAACCAGAAGGGGAGTTTCCGCTTCCGGGCAGAGAAAGTCGGCACAGATACACTGCTGGCAAAGATTATACACATGGTGCAAGACGCACAAGGGAGCAAAGCACCGGTACAGCAACTGGTCGACAAGATAGCAGGGATATTCGTGCCTACCATTATCGGCATTGCAGTGCTCGCCTTCATCGTATGGATGATGCTGGACGGAACCGACGGATTCACCCACGGATTATTGGCATTTGTCACAGTGATTATCATCGCCTGCCCGTGTGCGCTGGGGCTAGCCACTCCTACAGCCATCATGGTAGGCATCGGCAAGGGAGCCGAAAGGGGGATACTGATAAAAGATGCCGAGAGCCTGGAGATTGCCAAAAAGGTAAATACCGTAGTACTCGACAAAACCGGAACCGTAACCGAAGGAAAACCGGTAGTCAGTAAGCTGGTATGGAATACGCCGACAACTACTCCCAATCCAAGCATTTCCTCAAAAGATGTCTTGCCGGACATTTTCTACAGTCTGGAAAAGTTATCGGAACATCCATTGGCAGACGCCGTAGTGAATCACCTCAAGGAATCGGCTTCCATAGACGACATCCAAGATTTCGAAACCATCACCGGAAAAGGTGTAAAAGGGCGGACACAAGGCCGGATTTACTTTGCCGGAAACCTGAAACTACTGGAAGAGAACCGGATTGCCATCAGCCGGTCTCTTCGGGAAGAAGCCACCCGACTGACAGCGAAAGCACAAACCGTCATCTGGTTTGCCGACGAAGAAAACGCACTGGCAATAGCCGGAATCACGGACCGGATAAAGGAAACTTCCATTCGTGCCGTCGACGAGCTGCGTGCCACCGGTATCGAAGTCCACATGCTGACCGGAGACAATGAAACCACCGCCCGCGAAATTGCCCGCAAAGCAGGTATTGCGCATTATCAAGCGAGCGTACTGCCGCAGGACAAGGCAGCCTTTATCAGCCGGTTACAAGCAGAAGGACGGAAAGTGGCGATGGTGGGCGATGGCATCAACGACAGCGCGCCCTTGCCCAAGCCGACTTGAGTATCGCTATGGGCGGAGGTAGTGACATCGCCATGGACGTAGCCAAAATGACTATCATCTCCTCCGATTTGACAAAAATTCCGGAAGCCCTCCGGCTGTCCCGTCTGACAGTCCGGACCATCCGGCAGAATCTGTTCTGGGCGTTTATATACAATATAGTAGGTGTGCCCATTGCAGCCGGAATACTCTATCCCATCAACGGCTTCCTGTTGAATCCGATGATAGCCGGCGCAGCCATGGCATTCAGCAGTGTCAGTGTGGTGAGCAACAGCTTGCTGCTAAAACGGAAAAAGATACATGAAAGGGAAGAAAACAAAAAAGTTGAACCATCAACAGAAACAATCATGAAAAAAGAATTCAAGATAGAAGGTATGATGTGCAACCATTGCCGCATGCACGTAGAGAAAGCATTAAATAGTATGGAGGGTGTACATGCCACCGTAACCCTGAACCCTCCGGTGGCCATCGTAGAGCTTTCAGACGGAGAAAAGACACTCGAAGAATTGCAGAAGGCAGTGACAGAAGAAGCCGGTGACTACACACTGAAGGTATAAGGGTAAAATTCATACGGTTTTCATACAGAAAAGAAAGAGGAAATCAAAGTAAATATCTACCTTTGCACGCTAATCTACAGATAAAGATATGAATGCAAAAGCTAAAGGATATATTTTGGGTTCTATCGCCGCAGCCTCCTACGGTATGAATCCATTGTTTGCCCTCCCGTTGTACAAAGCCGGCATGGATCCGGACTCGGTACTCTTTTTCAGATACCTTTTTGCCATCCCATTGCTGGGTATTATGATAAAAGCGAGAGGGCGGACATTCAAGATACAACGGAAAGAAACATTTCCGCTCATCATCATGGGATTACTCGTAGCCCTCTCCTCACTGACGCTTTTTCTGAGTTATAATTATATGGCCGCCGGCATAGCGTCGACACTGCTGTTCATCTACCCCATTATGGTGGCTCTTATTATGGCTATGGTCTTCAAAGAGAAGCTGGCACTGCAAACCATCGTCTGCATGCTGCTTGCACTGGGAGGCATCGGGCTGCTCTATAAAAGTGAGGACGGCAGTACGCTGAGCCTGATAGGGACATTGCTGGTTTTCGCTTCCTCCCTTTCCTATGCCATATACATTGTGGGCATCAACCAGACGTCATTGAAAAATGTAGCTACACTCAAAGTCACCTTCTATGTCCTTCTCTTCGGCTTATCGCTCTTCGTAGCACGCCTGCTCTATTCCGGAGTACTGAACACACCGGACCAGTGGTATCTGTGGGGCAATTTGCTTGCACTGGCTGTCTTTCCCACCGCCATATCCTTCCTCTGCACTACTGGAGCCATCCAATACATCGGCTCCACCCCGACCGCTATTCTCGGTGCATTGGAACCCGTGACAGCCATCTTCTTCGGAATAGCTGTCTTTGGAGAAAGCTTGACTGTCAGAGAAAGCATCGGACTGGTGATGATTATTGTAGCCGTAACGCTCGTCATCGCAGGGGGAAACATTACAGGCCAACTGGTTCGTTTCAGGAAACTGTTTCCAAGACTCCCGATAAAGAGCAAGAAAAACAACTAATTCTATAAACCATCATCAACCATGAAAAAAAATCTCTACCTGCTTTTAGTTCTGTTATTCCCTATCGGCCTACAAGCTCAGTCCGAGGTGATCGTACTCCGTCCGGATGAAGACAAAGCCGAAGTGAACGAAGCTGAATATACCAAAATTTTCCTGGCTGGGACCATTGACATGGGCAAGAGCATAGACTGGCAAAAGGCAACCTGCGACTGGTTCCGAGCACGTCCCGAAGGCAAATATCTCCTATACAACCCCCGAAGGGACAAGGGGTTGAGCGGTGAAATGTCCGACTTTGAACATCAAGTGAACTGGGAACTGGAACATCTGGAAAAAGCCGACCTGATAATCATGAATATCCTGGCAAGCAGTAAGTCTCCCATCACTCTGCTGGAGATGGGGCTGCACATGCGTTCCGGCAAACTGCACGTCATCTGCGAGCCCGGCTTCTACCGCTACGACAATGTGCGAATTACTTGTAACCATTATGGTATTCCGTTATATCACAGCATGGACGAGTTCCTAAAGACAATACGTTAGGCAACTATCCTACCTCATTCTGCAGCACTTTTCAGTTTTATTCTTTATCTTTGCTGCAAAGAAATATAACAAAACTATATATTATGACAACCTATAAAAGAATCTTATTGAAGCTCAGCGGCGAGAGCCTGATGGGTGAAAAGCAATACGGCATTGACGAAAAACGCCTTGCCGAGTACGCAGCTCAAATCAAAGAAATCCACGAATTGGGAGTACAAATAGGCATCGTGATAGGCGGTGGAAACATTTTTCGCGGATTGAACGGTGCCCACAAAGGATTCGACCGCGTGAAAGGCGACCAGATGGGAATGCTGGCAACCGTCATCAACAGCCTTGCCCTCAGTTCAGCTCTGGCAGCTACCGGCGTGAAGGTCCGCGTGCTGACTGCCGTACGTATGGAACCCATCGGTGAATTCTACAATAAATGGCGTGCCATCGAATGTATGGAAGCAGGCGAAGTAGTCATCATGTCCGCCGGTACAGGCAATCCGTTCTTCACTACCGATACCGGTTCCAGTCTGCGCGGCATCGAGATTGAGGCAGATGTCATGTTGAAAGGTACCCGTGTGGATGGCATCTATACCGCCGATCCGGAGAAGGACCCGACAGCCACGAAATTCCACGACATCACTTACGACGAAGTACTGAAGCGCGGTCTGAAAGTGATGGACCTCACCGCCACCTGCATGTGCAAGGAGAACAACCTACCCATCATCGTTTTTGACATGGATACAGTGGGGAATCTGAAAAGAGTGATGCAAGGAGAAGAAATCGGTACACTGGTACATAATTGAATTAAAAACGGAAACGAAGAATTGAGAATAAAAAATGAATGTTATTTAATTCTTAATTCTCAATTCCCGATTTAATAATTATATTTGCAAAGTTTCAAATTAAAGCTATTCCAAAAACGAAAATAATATGAGAGACGTAAAAGACATCTTAGACGAAGCGCAAGAAAGTATGGACATGGCCATCATGTATCTGGACGAGGCATTGGCTCATATCCGCGCCGGAAAAGCTGATATCCGTTTGCTGGATGGTATCCGTGTGGATTCTTACGGAAGTATGGTTCCTATCAACAATGTGGCAGCCGTAACCACTCCGGACGCACGCAGCATTGCCATCAAGCCATGGGATAAGAGCATGTTCCGCGTCATTGAAAAGGCCATCATTGACTCCAGTCTCGGCATCATGCCCGAAAACAACGGTGAAATTATCCGTATCGGCATCCCACCGCTGACGGAAGAACGCCGGAAGCAGCTTGCCAAACAATGCAAGGGAGAAGGAGAAACAGCCAAAGTAAGTGTACGTAATGCACGCCGTGATGCCATCGACGCCTTGAAGAAATCCGTAAAGGACGGACTGGCAGAAGACGCCCAGAAAGGCGGTGAAGAAAAGCTGCAGAAGATTCACGACAAGTTCATCAAGCGGATTGATGACATGCTGGCTGCAAAGGATAAAGAAATCATGACCGTTTAATGAATTGATAATTGATGATTGACAGTTGATAATTATCATGTGTAATAATACCTATAGTTAATTATCCAGCAATCAATTATCAATTATCAATTATCAATTATCAATTATTTTGAGGGGACTCGTTATAAAAAACACCGGAAGCTGGTACTTGGTACGGACTGACGACGGAAGGGAGATTGAATGTAAAATCAAAGGGAACTTCCGGTTGAAAGGCATACGAAGCACCAATCCCGTGGCTGTAGGCGATTACGTGAACATCATACTGAACCAGGAAGGTACGGCCTTTATCAGCGAGATAGAGGACCGGAAGAATTACATCATCCGCCGTGCCTCCAACCTTTCCAAGCAATCACATATTCTTGCCGCCAACCTCGACCAGTGCATGCTCATAGTGACGGTGAACTATCCCGAAACCTCCACCACATTTATAGACCGTTTTCTCGCCTCTGCCGAGGCATACCGTGTTCCCGTCAAGATTATATTCAACAAAGTGGATGCCTACAACGAAGAGGAACTGCACTATCTGAACAGTCTCATCAACCTTTATACCACCATCGGTTATCCATGTTTCAAGGTTTCTGCCAAAAAAGAGGAAGGCATCGATATTATCGAGGAAGAGCTCAAAGGACGTATAACCCTCTTTTCCGGACATTCCGGAGTAGGGAAATCGACACTCATCAAGGCAATACTGCCCGATATAGAGATTAAAACCGGAGAGATATCCACCTATCATAATAAAGGTATGCACACCACTACCTTCTCAGAAATGTTCCCGGTTCCCGGTGACGGATATATCATTGACACTCCGGGCATCAAAGGTTTCGGAACATTCGATATGGAAGAAGAAGAAATAGGCCACTATTTCCCGGAAATATTCAAGGTATCTGCCAACTGCCGTTACGGCAACTGTACCCACCGCCACGAACCCGAATGCGCTGTACGCGAGGCTGTCGAGAAGCACTATATCAGCGAATCCCGTTACGCTTCTTATCTGAACATGCTGGAGGACAAGGAGGAGGGAAAATACCGGGCTGCTTACTGATTTGTCATTTTATCACCTTTCCAATCCATATTCTTACACTTTTTAACTCTTTATCTTTTAAACTATTCTCTTTTCCCGTAGTCTAATCTAAGGCTGATTTTATTACTACTAATACTACAACATGAATAAGAGAGTTAAATGGGGCATCATTATCGTGATTGGTGCCGGACTGATTGGAGGAGGAATCTACTCCCAATTACCTAAAGAGAATGAAGAATTAGCCGCTGCAGACAAGGTGATGACCGGTCAACGTAGCGGTAAGAAAATTCTAAACGTAAACGCAAAAATAATCAAACCGCAATTGCTGAAGGATGAAATACAAATCAGCGGCAGCCTGCTGCCGGATGAGGAAGTGGACCTTTCTTTCGAGACATCCGGCAAAATCATAGAGATAAATTTTGAAGAAGGCAGTTTCGTCAAGAAAGGACAATTACTTGCCAAAGTTAATGACCGGCCGCTGCAAGCACAATTGCAACGCCTCGTCTCCCAATTAAAGTTGGCAGAAGACCGCGTGTTTCGCCAGAACGCCCTGTTGGAAAGGGATGCGGTCAGTAAAGAAGCCTACGAACAAGTAAAGACCGAGCTGGCCACCCTGAATGCCGACATTGACTTGATAGAATCGAACATCGCACAAACCGAGCTGCGTGCCCCTTTCGACGGTGTCATCGGTCTACGCCAAGTCAGTGTGGGTACTTACGCTTCCCCTACAACCATTGTAGCCAAGCTCACCAAGATTTCACCGTTGAAGGTGGAATTTGCCGTACCCGAGCGGTATGCCAATGACGTAAAGACCGGCGCCGGACTGGACTTCACTCTCGAAGGAAAACTAAACACCTTCCACGCCACGGTTTATGCACGCGAATCAAAGATAGACCCCACGACCCATACACTGACTATCCGTGCGCTCTATCCCAATGCCAACAGCGCCGTACTGCCGGCCGTTATGCCAGTATCAAGCTGAATAGGACGAAATACAAAACGCACTTGCCGTACCTCCGAGGCCATCGTCGGAAATGGCAGATAGATTTCCTTATAATCAGGAAAAGCACAACCGGTAGAGATTACTACCGGCATTCGGACGGAAGCCGAAGTGCAAGTATTGCAAGGCCTGAACATAGGCGATACAATCATTACTTCGGGAACCTTGCAGCTCCGCACAGGACTGCCCGTGACATTGGACAACATTAACTGAGTACGAAATTTTATAAAGTATAAGGTATAAAGTATGAGCTATGGCAAGTCTATGCCGGCATATGTAACTCATAATCCGTACATTATACTTTATATTCCAGACTTTGCACTTTATACCTTAATACTTCATACTTTACGCTTCATATCATGAATATATCCGAATTAAGTATACGGCGACCGGTACTCTCGACAGTACTTACCCTGATAATCCTGCTGTTTGGCTTCATCGGCTACAATTATCTGGGTGTACGCGAATACCCGTCTGTAGATAATCCCATCATATCAGTATCCTGCTCCTATCCGGGTGCCAACGCCGATGTCATCGAGAACCAGATAACGGAGCCTCTGGAGCAGAACATCAACGGTATTCCCGGCATACGCTCCCTCTCCAGTGTCAGCCAGCAAGGTTCATCACGCATTACAGTAGAGTTTGAGCTTTCCGTTGACTTGGAAACCGCCGCCAACGACGTACGTGATAAAGTGTCGCGTGCACAGCGCTATCTGCCTCGTGACTGTGATCCGCCTACCGTATCAAAAGCCGATGCGGACGCCACCCCTATCCTGATGGTTGCCCTCCAAAGTGACAAACGTTCCCTACTGGAGCTCAGTGAAATAGCCGACCTAACTGTCAAGGAGCAGCTTCAGACTATTTCAGATGTAAGTAGTGTAAGCATCTGGGGAGAAAAGCGCTATTCCATGCGGCTTTGGCTGGACCCCATCAAGATGTCCGGCTATGGAATCACTCCCCTGGATGTAAAGAATGCGGTGGACAACGAAAACGTAGAGCTCCCTTCCGGAAGTATCGAAGGAAACACTACCGAGCTCACCATCCGCACGTTGGGGCTGATGCATACAGCCGAAGAGTTCAACAATCTTATCCTGAAGGAAGACGGTAACCGTATTGTCCGTTTCAGCGACATTGGACGTGCCGAACTGGGACCAGCCGACATCAAAAGTTATATGAAGATGAACGGTGTGCCCATGGTAGGTGTCGTAGTAATTCCGCAGCCGGGTGCCAACCACATTGAAATAGCCAACGCCGTATATGACCGCATGGAGAAGATGAAGAAAGACCTTCCCGAAGATGTTCATTTACAACTACGGTTTTTGACAATACCAAGTTTTATCCGCGCTTCTATCGACGAGGTGAAGCAGACGGTGTATGAGGCCTTTGTACTGGTTATCATCATCATTTTTCCTCTTCTTGCGCGATTGGCGTGTGACGCTTGTGCCATGTATTGTAATCCCCGTTTCGCTGATTGGAGCTTTCTTCGTCATGTATCTGGCCGGTTTCTCCATCAATGTGCTCTCCATGCTTGCCGTGGTGCTTGCCGTGGGCTTGGTGGTGGACGACGCCATCGTGATGACGGAGAACATTTATGTCCGCATCGAGAAAGGGATGCCACCGAAAGAAGCCGGCATAGAAGGAGCCAAGGAGATTTTCTTTGCCGTCATTTCCACTACCATTACGCTGGTGGCGGTATTCTTCCCTATTGTATTCATGGACGGGACGACGGGACGACTGTTCCGCGAATTCAGTATTGTGGTCTCCGGTTCGGTGATTATCTCCTCCTTCGCCGCATTGACTTTTACGCCGATGCTTGCCACCAAACTTTTAATCAAAAGGGAACAGCAGAGCTGGTTCTATCGCAAGACCGAACCTTTCTTCGAAGGGATGAACCGGGTATACAGCCAGTCACTGGCCGCCTTCCTGAAACGGCGCTGGATTGCCTTGCCCTTCACCATCGTCACCATTCTGCTTATCGGAGTCCTTTGGAATACTATCCCGGCTGAAATGGCGCCATTGGAGGACCGTTCGCAAATCAGTATCAATACAATGGGTGCCGAAGGAGTGACTTACGAATATATCCGCGACTATACCGAAGACATCAATCATCTGGTGGACTCCATTATCCCGGATGCAGAAGCGGTAACAGCGCGTGTGTCCAGTGGTAGCGGTAACGTACGTATCACACTGAAAGACATGAAAGACCGTGACTATACCCAAATGGAAGTTGCCGAAAAGTTGTCGAAGGCAGTGCAGAAAAAGACAATGGCACGCTCTTTCGTACAGCAGTCCTCCTCATTCGGAGGACGGCGCGGCGGTATGCCCGTGCAGTATGTATTGCAGGCAACCAATATCGAGAAATTGCAGGAGGTGCTCCCCAAGTTCATGACGAAGGTCTACGAAAATCCGGTATTCCAGATGGCAGACGTAAACCTGAAGTTCAGCAAGCCCGAAGCGCGCATCAACATCAACCGTGACAAGGCGAGCATCATGGGCGTAAGCACCAAGAACATTGCCCAAACCCTGCAATACGGCTTGAGCGGACAGCGCATGGGCTACTTCTACATGAACGGAAAGCAATACGAGATATTGGGCGAAATCAACCGCCAGCAACGCAACAAGCCTGCCGACCTGAAAGGCATCTATATCCGTAGCGACAATGGAACCATGGTGCAGCTGGACAACCTGATTGAACTGACCGGCGGTATCGCCCCTCCGAAGTTGTACCGTTACAACCGTTTCGTTTCCGCCACCATCTCCGCGGGACTGGCGGACGGCAAGACCATCGGACAAGGTCTGGATGAAATGGACAAGATTGCCAAAGAGACACTGGACGAGACCTTCCGCACCGCACTGACCGGAGACTCCAAAGAGTATCGGGAAAGTTCCTCCAGTCTGATGTTCGCCTTCATCCTGGCCATTGTGCTGATTTACCTGATTCTTGCCGCCCAGTTCGAAAGTTTCAAGGACCCGCTGGTTATCATGCTGACGGTGCCTCTCGCCATTGCCGGTGCACTGGTATTCATGTATTTCGGGGGAATTACAATGAATATATTCAGCCAGATTGGTATTATCATGCTGATTGGTCTGGTGGCAAAGAACGGTATCCTGATTGTGGAATTTGCCAATCAGAAGCAGGAAGCGGGTGAAGACAAGATGCGAGCCATCAAGGACGCCTCCCTGCAACGTCTGCGCCCCATCCTGATGACGAGTGCCTCCACCATCCTGGGACTGATACCGCTTGCCTACGCCACCGGCGAAGGTTGCAACCAACGCATCGCCATGGGTACTGCCGTCGTAGGCGGCATGCTCATCTCCACACTACTGACGATGTACATCGTGCCTGCCATATATAGTTATGTATCAACGAACCGAAGTAAACTGAAGACCGAATGAAACGCATTGTTTTAATTTTCATAGCCACTGCCTGCACAGCGCTGGGCCTTTACGCACAGCCTGCGCCTACCTACACCTTGAAGTCCTGCCTGGAGCAGGGATTGCTGAACAACTACTCCCTGCGCATTGTCCGCAATGAAGAGCAGGTCAGCAAGAACAACGCCACACTGGGCAATGCGGGCTACCTGCCCACACTGGGCCTCTCCGCCGGCTACAAGGGAACCATAGACAATACCGAGACCAAAGCCCGAGCCACCGGAGAGACAACCAAGGACAACGGAGTGTTTGACCAAACTCTCGATGCAGGCATCAACCTGAACTGGACCATCTTCGACGGTTTCAACATTACCGCCAACTACCAACGGCTCAAGGAGCTGGAACGCCAAGGCGAGACCAATACGCGCATCGCCATCGAGGACCTGATAGCCAACATAGCCGCCGAATACTATAACTATGTTCAGCAAAAAATCCGCTTGAAGAACTTCCGTTATGCCGTATCGCTATCCAAAGAGCGCCTGCGCATTGTGGAAGAGCGTTACCACATCGGTAACTTCTCGCGCCTGGACTACCAGCAGGCCAAAGTAGACTTCAATGCCGACAGTGCGCAATACATGAAACAACAGGAATTACTGCATACCTCGCGTATCCAACTGAACGAGCTGATGGCAAGTGAAGACGTAGACCGCCTTTCATCGTTGAAGACAGCCTCATCAACGTCAGCGCAAACTGAATTCGATGAGCTCTGGAATGCCACCTTGCAAGCCAACGCCGCCTTACTGAAAGCCGAACAGAACAATACGCTGGCACGGCTGGACTATAAAAAAGCCAGTTCCCGCGACTACCCGTACATAAAGATGAATGGCGGCTACGGCTATACCCTCAACAAATATGATATTTCCGCCAACAGCTGCCGCAGCAACCTCGGGCTGAACTTCGGCGTCACCGTAGGTTTCAATCTCTTTGACGGCAACCGCCGCCGCGAACTCCGCAATGCACGCATTGCCGTACAAAAACGCCCGTTTGGAACGCGAGCAACTGGAACAAGCCCTGCGCGCCGACTTGAGCAACCTATGGCAAGCCTACCAGAACAATCTCCAGATGCTGAAGCTGGAACGACAGAACCTCGTTGCAGCCAAAGAGAACCATGAGATTGCCATGGAACGCTATATGCTCGGCAACCTCTCCGGTATCGAGATGCGCGAAGCGCAAAAGAGCTGCTGGATGCCGAGGAGCGTATCCTATCGGCAGAGTACGACACCAAATTGTGCGAAATATCCCTGCTGCAAATCAGCGGAAGAGTAGAACAGTATTTGGAATAGACATACCGTATAAATCACAATTTTTACTACCCTTAAAAACAAATATTGCCATCTTCTCTTCAAACTTTTCCCTACTTTTGTTCGTAAAGAGAAACCAAAAACAATACCAATATGAAACGAACAATCTTTTTCTGTGCATTGCTTGCCTTGTTTACAGGCGCCAATGCACAGAAAATAACCGACTACAAAGAGAAACATCCTTATAAGGATTGGGTAAAACTGGCCCCTAAATTGGACGATGCCTTCTTCACGACTCCCGAAGCTGTCCGTATTGCCGACAACGTACTGCTCTACCAGCAAACAACCGGCGGCTGGCCCAAAAACATCTATATGCCCGCCGAACTGACAGCCGATGAGTACCAGAAAGCCCTTGCCGACAAAGATAACGTCAACCAAAGCACCATCGACAACAATGCCACAAGCACAGAGATACGCTACCTTTCCCGCATCTACCTTGCCACCGGCATAGAGAAATACAAAGACGCTGCCTTAGAAGGCATACGCTACATACTGAAAGCGCAATACCCCAACGGCGGCTGGCCTCAGTTCTGGCCGCGCCCCAAAGGTTATTATACCCACATTACCTACAACGACAATGCAATGGTGAACGTCATGAACCTGTTGCGTGATGTGTACAGCAAGAAAGCCCCGTACACCTATGTACCGGATACCCTTTGCCAACGCGCCCGTATCGCATTCGACAAAGGTGTGGAGTGCATTCTTAACACTCAGGTAAAACAAAACGGCAAACTGACTGTGTGGTGCGCCCAGCACGATGAACACACCCTTGCCCCTGCCAAGGCACGCGCCTACGAACTTCCCTCGCTCAGCGGCGCCGAATCGGACAATATCGTCCTGCTGCTGATGTCCATCCCCGACCCC
>ENA-OQNM01000192-OQNM01000192.1-human-gut-metagenome-genome-assembly--contig:-NODE-192-length-22690-cov-3.769800_pt1 | contig 22690 bp, 11 predicted proteins | sample MGYA00242632_ERZ504886 | MGnify/ENA primary metagenome ERZ504886 (study PRJEB26092, sample SAMD00036424) | human gut metagenome | host: Homo sapiens | study: EMG produced TPA metagenomics assembly of... | reverse complement strand
GAACCGAAATCAGGCGGGGTGGCACTATAGCTCAACCGCTCCGGATAGTTGACCAAATGCCAGCCGAAATAACCCAAATCGATACTGGATTCGGTGTCCTCGATCACCGTGCGATCCTGAATATACGTTTTCACCGTGCGCGTGCCCTCAGTCGACACCACGCAGATATCGTCGAGCGCGGCCTTGCGGATCACCGCGTTCGCACCTACCCAGAACGTGGCGTCATAGTAGGTCATGCCCTGATGCAGCATGTGCTGAATGTCGGTGGTGGCGGCCGCGATGCGTTCGATTCGCGTCGGCGCGCCACGATACGAGGAATACGGGGTTTGGATCACGGCCACGCGCTCATTGCCGGGCTGTTCCATCTGGTACACCAAGCGCAGGCAGTAGTCGCGCAACAGCATGGAATCGGCGTCCAACGTCAGCACGTATTCGGAATTGCGCATCACGAAATCGGGAGATTCCCCCTCGCGCACGTCACGCAGAATCACCCCGTCCGACGTTTCCACGCGCTTGAGCGAGTGCCCCATCAATCCGATGAACGAATTCAGATTCATGGCTTTGTTGCCTTCACGGGAGGTCGACGCATACAGCTTGCGTTCGAACGACCATCCTTTTGCGGTGAAAATGCGTACCAAACGTTCGTACAGTTGCAGAATGCGATTCGCGTCGACATGCTGCTGCAGGGTGATCGATTCGTTCAACGCCTGTTCCGTCAAACGCAGGTCGCGTGCAAGACCGCGCAATACCTGGTCGCAGAAGAAATCGTCGGTATGATCTTCGACCAGCCATGTGTCGGCCTTATGCTCCAACCATTGCGCGGCCGCACGATAGTCTTCCGCACAGCGTGCGACCACACTACGCCTTGCGTCCATCTGATCGGCGAGCGCCGCAACGGTTTCGTCGCGCGCTTTGGTGAAACGTTCCGCAGGTGCCGCCAATTCGGCCAATACTTTCGGCATGAGTTCGCGGCTTGCTTTGAGAATCGCTCGCGCTTCGTCATTGTTAGGATGCGGAGGATCGTCGATTAGGAGTACGACTGCAAGGTCGGGAAATTCCTGCAATGCCGCCGACCAGATCGTTTTTTCGACGACTTTCGGCTGTTCCACGTACGAAGGAATCAGCACTGTGATTCCCTTATCGTAGTTGTGCGCGAAATGGTCGTCGAGCATCGCCCGAGGCACGCGTTCATGCCGGATGAAACGGTATAGCGCCCCTTGCCGTGTGGTCAAGTAGACGAGCGCGCTGAAAATCAGCGTGGTCACAATCGTCATGTACAGCACGCCTTCAACCACGAAACGTAACGTGAGTGAAGGATTGTTGACGAACAACGACAGAATCATCGTGATCATGTAGATCAGCCATGAAACAACCGTGCAGATGATGGCAACGTAACCACGCACAACGCGCGTTGGCGAAGGCTTGGCATGCATGATCGCAAGCGGTTGCGTGGAGGTTTCAGCACCCCACTGGTGCCTGCGGTCATCGCCGTCAAAATCCCCTACTTTTTGTCCACCATATACCCCTTTGCATTATCAGCGCTGCTTCACCTGCATAAACCATACATCACTGTTGAAATCGTCGTACTAGCCACAGACTACACTCCCTAACTGTAAGCGAGATATAAGAAAAACAGCGCACGAGAGGAAAGCTTAATCCCCCGTAAAATCTCCCGCATATGCACCGAAGCCCAGCGGGACACAGCCTGCTAGACACCCCAATGTCCCCATCGGCATTGGTGACCTGACGATTTCGAAAGGGAATGATGAAACCCCTGTTTCCAGGAAGACGATTTTCCTTCCTCCGACTGTTCATAGCGATACTGTGCATCGCGCTCGTCGCGGCCGGCACATGGTCGTGGATCACGTTCACGCGAACGGCGGCTAAGAAATTGCCGGAACCCTGGTTCGGTGGCTATGTGGACGTGACCGCGACACCCTCATACGAGTTTGAATCCAAAGTGGGCAACGTCTACCGGAATGTGATTCTCGGATTCGTCACCGCCGGCGACGGCTGCCAGCCAAGCTGGGGCGGCTACTACACGCTCGACGAAGCGGCCTCCACGCTCGATCTCGACAGCCGTATCGCGCAAACCTACAAAACCGATCGCACGGTAACCGTCAGCTTCGGCGGGCAGAACGGCACCGAACTTGCCAGCGCATGTTCCGACGTCGATTCCCTTGCCGACGCATACCAGCAGGTGATCGACCGCTATCACATCACCTCGCTCGACTTCGACATCGAAAACTCGAATCTCGACGGGTACAGCGAAACCGCAACCCGGCGAGCGCAAGCCGTGGCAAAACTCATCGCCAACGAAAAAGCCAAAAACAAAGGGAAAGACGATACCAGTCACGATCTGATCATCAGTTTGACGCTTCCAGCCGACGCGAAAGGTCTTACAACGCAAGGAATGCAAACCGTGAACGCGTTTCTGGATGCCGGCGTGACGCTATCCACCGTGAATCTCATGACCATGGATTTCAACGTGGCGTCCACGTCGATCACGCAATCCACGCTGATCAAAAGTTCGCTGAACGCGGCCCACGCGCAATACAAAACGTTGCTGTACAGTCGCGGCAAACTCTTCAGCGACCATCAGATCTGGGAGCTGTTGGGAGCCACCGTGCTCATCGGCCAGAACGATACCAAAAACGAGTATTTCACGCTCGACAATGCGCGCGAAATCAACACGTTCGCACTGGAAACAAGCCTGGGCCACTTAAGCATGTGGTCGCTGAACCGCGACCAGCAATGCGGCGAAAACTATACGAACACCAACACGCTCAAAACGTTCTGCAGCGGCATGAAACAGACGGACGGCGAATTCGCCACCACATTGGGGTCAGGATTCCGAGGCACGCCGGGCACGCTCGTCGACTTCGACAATGCCAGCTGGAATTCCTCGCAGCAGGCCTACCCCACGTGGGAGCCAGACGTACTGTACAAGCAAGGCGACAAGGTGATCTGGAACGGCAATATCTACGAATCGTTGGGCAACAATGAAAACGAGCAGCCGGACAGCGCCGAGGAAGGCACGAACGCACCGTGGCGCATCATCGGACCGGTGCTATAAACGCTTGCCGCAGCGAGACGCGACCACAGACACAATACAAGGCAGGAACACAAGGCAGTCGCTACTTTTCAGTAAAAGTGGCACGCAACAGGGGAACGAAATCAGGCAATCATGACATCGAAGCAATCAAAGCATCAGGCAGCCACCGGCAGCCAGCCAAAAGACGGCATCAGAAAACCAGCCAGACTCACCATTCTGGCCATCATCTATGCGTTGTGCATTGCGGCCGCAATCGCATTCCATGCACAGGAAGGCGTGCAGCAACTTATGGAAGACCCTGCGCGCATCTGCATATGGTCGCTGTGTTTTCTGCCGTGCCTGATCTACCACAAAAAGCGTTCGTCGTATCGCGTTGCCGCCGAACACACCGTGCTGCCACCGTTGACCGTCATACTGCTGGTAACCGGCTATTTTCCCGACGTGGCCATGTTCCTGATCATCGTTACCATCATCACGTCGATCATCACCGCACGCAGTCTGAAAATCGGCATTCTTCGCGCCGGAACCACGCTTGCGCCAATCCCACTGATCAAAATATTATTTGCGAACACTTCTCACGTACTGTCAATTATCATCAGCCAGAATTCCGTCAATGCTGCGATTAATCCTTATCAATTCCAGCATTGGTTGCTGCCATTACTGATTATGACTGTTGCAGTGCCGATTATTCGATTGATTTGTGATATTGTAACGTTCTTTTTTGTACAAATTCCGATTCGTAAAGCCATGCGCGAGTATTCGCTGTCTCACATTCTTGCCATGGCTTTGGCTGATTTGATGGCGATTGTGTGGATTCCTGAAATTCTGGAGTTCGCCAATATTGGCTCGGATACTGCCACCGTGCTTTCCGTGTTCATGCTGGCACTGATCGCCTACTCGCTGTTGCTGATGACGGTCGATACGATGAGCCGGCTCACGCGATCCCGAAGTGCGTTGAAATGCATAGCGAATGTAAGCGACGCGCTGCCGTTGCCGAATCAAGTGCCGGAAGAGACCGTCGTAAGACGCATCAATCGTGGCCTCACCCGCATGCGCTGTTTCATCAGCAATGCAAACAATCTTGATAAAAGAGGGTATTCCTACCGCTATTCCGCGCCTATTTCCACCGGCTCGCGACAGTATTATCTCGCGATGGAACGCAGTATTTGGAATCGTCCGTTCATGTCGACCGACGAGACGATATTGCTCACCTGCGGCGAAGTGCTTACCGAATCGTTACGCGTGAACAAGGAAGTGACGCTGCTACGCACCGAATCGGAAACGGATACGCTGACCGGCGCACTCACGTATCGTGCGTTCATCGGACATTTGAAGAGTCTGCAGACCGAGAATGTGCATAATCTAGTTGCCGTGGTGTATTTCGGCGTGGAGCATTTGCGCACCGTCAACGAACATTATGGACGCAAAATCGGCAATGCCGTGCTGCGATCCGTGGGCATGCGTTTAAGCCAGCTGCTGCCGGGAAACGCCACGCTTTCGCGCGTGAACGGCGCGGAATTCGCCATGATCGTAACCGATGTGACGTCAACCAGCGATGTGGAGGAGTTGGCCACGCGCATGCGCAATCTTGCCGTCATGCCGGTATACACCGAAGAAGGCGAGGTTTCCGTGGACGTATCGAGCAGCATTTCGTTCTCGAACGCGACAGACGGCTTCTCCGTGCTCCTCGCCGATGCGAGCGCGCACATCTACGAGTCGGAGAGCTCCAATCTGCCCGTAGTCGACGGCATGACGTCCACGCTCGCCGCGCAGAATGGTTCGGGAGACTATTTCAACGCTTCCGACGTGCTTCGCCATGCGATCGAAGACAATACGATTTCCGTGCTCTACCAGCCGATTTTCGATGTGAATACGAAACGTATCACTTCGCTGGATACGATTGTGCGCGTGCATGACGCGAAGGGCCGTACGCTGGCACCGTATTTCGTAACGGCTGAAGCGCATCGTCTCAACATGAGCGTGCAGCTGACGCTCGACGTGCTGGAAACCTGCGTGAAAGACATGACCGCATTCCGCAAGGTGGCACCCGAATTGGATATTGTGGACATTTGCATGAATGGTTCGGAATTAGGCGCGTCCATCTTCCACGAGCGCTTGGAGCAGTTGACTCATGAGCAGCCACAGCTGCGTTTCGGCCTGCAGCTGGGATCGCACGCCATTCATGTGGTGCATGATGAAGTTGATGATGAGGTTGCCGCTCTTGCCGCTTTGCCGAACGTCGAGTTGGGTTTGACCAATGCTGGCACCACGTATTCGGAGGTTGCCGCATTCGCGCATCTGCCATTGGATTTCGCACGATTCGACAAGACGGTGGTTCGCGATTTCCGTACGCCTCGCGCAAAGCAGATCATGCAGCGCACGCTCGAGATTTCGCGCGATAACGATGCGTTCCATGTGGTGTTCGATGGCGTGGAGTCCCTGGACCAGGTTGAGTTCATCCGTTCCATCGGAGGCACGCTCGCCGAGGGCACGCTGTTGAGCAACGCCATGAGCGCCAACGAGTTCCTCATGCGCCTCGAAACCATGGGCACTTCATTGCCCGAAGCCGCCCCGAGGCAAGCTGAGTAAAGAGGAGTCTCGTTTGTCGCACGATTGCTTCATCTCGTGAAACGCTTGGAGGAAATATGGCGAGATGGGAGCATGTGTGCTAAATTAATTAGTAAACGTGTTTAGCCAACGATGGCTTTGAGGAGGATTCACATGGCCACTATCAGAGAGATAGCGAAACGGGTAGGTTTCTCCCAAGCCACTGTTTCCAGGGTTTTGAAGGACGATCCCACTTTTTCGGTGAAGGATTCCACCCGCGAGAAGATTCTAAACGCCAGTCTGGAAATGGGATACAAGAACGTACCGCAATACCAGCGCATCACCATTCCGCAGGATGTTGCGATTCTCGACAATGTCGTACCCGACAAGGGCTTGCAGGACGCGTATTTCGACGAGCTGCGCGAAGTGCTCGTCAAGCATGCCGAAGAGCAGCGTATGAACGTGACCATGCACGAGGACGTGGATTCGCTGATCGCCGATGCCGATAAATACGCGGGATTTATTTCGATCGGCCCGTCCCCACTAAATCACAAGACGCTTCACCGCTTGCATAAGAAGCTCTCCCACGGCGTATTCATCGACATCAATCCTGCGCCGGCATTGTTCGATTCGGTACAGCCGGATTTGGAACAAACCATATTGGATGCGATCGACGCGCTTATGGGGTCGGGTTGCTCTCGGATCGGCTTCATTGGCGGCTTGGGCAACATTATGGGCAAGCATGAATATCCGGAAGATATTCGTACGTTCGCATTCCGCAATTGGGCGTTGCGCTTGGGATTGGATGCGCAAGGATTGGTGTATGCGGACGGCCCGTTCACTGTGGAAAACGGCCGTTTGCAGGGGCGTCAGTTGGTGCAGGATCATGCGGACGATCTGCCCGACGCGGTAATCGTCGCAGCCGATCCGTTGGCGGTTGGCGTGCTGCAGGCATTTGCCACCGAAAATGTGATGGTGCCGCGAGATATCAAAGTGATCAGCATCAACAATCAGGAGATCGCAAAATACACGTCTCCCGCATTGTCGTCGTACGACATTAGCCAGGACGAGCTTGCGAAAGCCGCGGTGCTTATGCTTGCCGAAGCGCTGACCGCCGACCGCAAAATCAGCCAGCATATGCGAATCTCCACCAGTCTCGTCGCACGCGACAGCTTCACCCCGCAAGACTAAATATAAAAACTTGAGATACGGCAAGGGCCGGCATCCTATTGCGGAGCCGGCCCTGCAATTGTGCTTCAGTAATCTCGCTTCAGTAATCTCGCTTTAGCGGAGAGGGCGAGCGTCACACCAGACGTGGGTGACGGACCAGGTGGCGGGATCGAGCAGAAGCACGTCGGCAGCGTAGCCGGGAGCAAGCAGACCGAGAGGTTGCTTGGTGACCGGGTTCGCGCGGTCGAAACCGAATGCTTTGGCCGGAGTCAACGTGGCGGCCTCCACCGCGTCGGCGGGCGTGAATCCCAATTCGAGCACCGCACGCTGAACAGCCTTTTCCAACGTCAGCGTGGAACCGGCAATCGCACCATTCGACACGAGCCGAGCGTGACCATCGATCACATCCACATCCAACGCACCCAGCAGATAATGACCGTCCGGGCAGTCGGTAGCAGCCATGGCATCAGTCACGAATGCCGTGCGATGCGGTGCGAAACCAAATCCCAAACGCACCATCGGATTCTGCACATGAAAACCATCATTGATCAACTCGATAGTGACGCGTGGATCCTCAACAGCAGCCGGAATTGGACCAGGCTCGCGATGATGCAAGCCATTCATCGCATTGAACATGTGCGTCATAATGCCCGCGCCCGCGTCGAAACCCTTGCGAGCGGTCGCATAATCGGCATCGCAATGTCCTACCGCAGGAACCACTCCGGCCGCCGCGAAGCGACGAATCGCATCAATGCCGTGCGGCAATTCGGGGGCGATGGTGATCTGACGCAGACAGCCGCCTGCCGCTTGCAAAAGCCGATCAACATATTCGGGAACCGGATCCTTCAAGCATTCCGGATCATGCGCACCTTTGCGAGACAACGCGAGGAACGGTCCTTCCAAATGCGCGCCAAGAATGTCAGGGCGAGCATTCATCATGCCACGCACGGTTTGAAGATTGGCGCACATCACGTCAAGCGGATTGGTGATCAAACTGAGCACTTGGCGAGTGGTGCCGTGCATCATATGACCTGCGCGAGCCGTGCGTATGCCTTGCACGCCATCATCGAAGGAGCTCCCCCACGAACCGTGCGCATGAATGTCGACGTAACCGGGAGTCATCATGCAGCCTGCAGCGTCGGTTACGGAACCGGTCGAACCGGTCATGGAATTTCCGGAACCAGCCGAACTGACCGAACCGGAATCAGCATCGGCACCAACTGCAGCATCCGCATCCAAACCGACGCTTGAGCAAGCCGCAGCAAAATCATCGTCCCGATTCCCAGTCGCAATAATCGCGCTACCATCGGAAACCAGCCAATAATGTTCCGCAACACCTCGCGCATCGACTTTGCGCGCATTGTGAATCGCAAACGGGCGGGCCGACTGCGCCAACGCAATGTCCACCTCATTCGCAAACCGCTCACGAGACTGTTCCATCTTCATACCTTCCAATTCACTCCCAGCCATATTCCTCAATTAGCATCCAATTCTTCCAGTCAGTGGAAGAATTACCCCGCCGACAAGCCCATCAGCGTCCAAAAACCTCCAGTCGGTGGAGAAATCCTCCCGCTAACAGCCACTTCAGAGTCCCAATTCCTCCAGTCACTGGAAGAATCCGGACGGCGAAATACCCTCGTACTGTCCAAAAACTTCCAGTGAGTGGAAGAATCATCCCGATGACAGGCCGAAAAGCGTCCAGAATGTTCCAGCGAATGGAAGAATCCGGACGCTAGCGGACACCGACTGCAGAGCAGCAATCAGATGTGCTGCCAGGCGGGCTTGTGGGCGTAGGCGTAACGGTAGTAGTCCTTGTGACGCAGGCGGCTCGCGGCCTCCTCGTCCACAATGATGGTGGCGTGCGGGTGCATTTGCAGCGCGGACGCCGGGCAGAACGCACTCACACCGCCCTCCGACCGTTTCGGCCCACAGCCTCGGCCTTGCCCGAACCGAAGGCAAGCAGCACCAAGTGGCGGGCTTTGAGAATCGTGCCGATACCCTGCGTGATGCAATGCGTAGGCACCTTGTCGATGTCGTCGTCAAAGAATCGGGCGTTATCGATGCGCGTCTGCTCAACCAACGTTTTGACGCGCGTGCCGGAAGCAAGTGACGATCCCGGCTCATTGAAGCCCACATGCCCATCCGTGCCAATGCCCAGAATCTGCACATCTATGCCACCGGCCTCTTCGATTGCCTTATCGTAGGCGGGGCCGGCAGCCGCAATGCGTTCGCCGTCGCTCAGCGGCGCCCCGTCGAGCACGTCACCAGGCACGTGCACCAAATCAGGGTTCAGTCCAAGCGGTTCCACAACCGTGCGGTGAATGGTGGAATGATATGACTGCGGGTGATCAAGCGGCAATCCCAAATATTCGTCCAATGCGAAACCACGCACCTGCGATACGTCAATATGCTCGCTGTGCACAATGCGTGCGAGCGACTGGTATGCGGCGAGCGGACTGGATCCGGTTGCCAGTCCCAGCACCGCATTCGGCTTGGTTTTGATGAGATCGGCGACTGAACGGCCGTAAATATCGCCTGCTTCGCGCTCGTTTTTCACGATGATGACTTCGGTCATGATGTTCCTTTCATTGGCATTGGATTGACGTTTTTCGTTTTGCTGATTTCTTGAGGATTTGTTTGATGATTTATTTGCTGATTCGGCGAAGCTCGTCGGCTGCTTTCCACACGGTTTCCTGAATGCGATGCAGTTCCGACGGTTGGCTTGTCGCGTTCCATTCCTTCGCATAGGCCTCGCACCAGCATTCGAGCTCGCGTGCCAGCGCACGATAATCGGAAGGCCGCCAATCGCCAGCGTCATGCGCATCACGCACGTCATGCGCTTCGGCGAGCGCGAATCCCACTCGATTGAGCAGCAGCTGCCCTTCCATGGCGATGCGTACGGCAGCAGTAATGCCCGGATTTCCCATATGTGCCGCAATCGGCGCGATGTCGACCATGCATTGTTGCAATGCACGATTGGCTTGCGGAATTCGTTCGATTGTCGTTGCCATATTGCGCATCATGCGATTGCGTGCTTCACGCACAGTCATTGCGTTTCCATAGTCAGATAAATGATCAACCAAGCGATCGGCCAGGCAGGGAATGGTTTGCGCAACATCGGTATTGCAGTTTCCCGTGCCGTCATCCAATTCGAGATATTCCACAAGCTCACGCCAAGTGAATACGGCTTGCGCGGAAGCGTTACGAAGCAATGCAACGAATCGTGCGCTGCAATCGCCATATTCGACGCGCGAAATACGCTCAAGCAAATCATTTTCGGCAGTATCTCCGGCAGGATTCCACGCATATTGCGCACCGAATATCATGCCGGGCACGGCCATGCGCGGATCGTTGACATGCCCAAAATCTCCCCAATCGGTGACGAGCATGCCTTCCGCACCGCAGTCGATGCCGTAGCGCGCGATGCGTGCGATGTTGTTCCACGCATCGTCGATGCGCGGCAGCAGCGCATTCCACCCCCATACGGCCGGGCATACGATTTGTTTGGCTCCGGCTTGCGCCACGAGTTGGATTTTTTCGTCGGTCGCTTCCGGTTCGTACTGCCAGTTCAGCAGGGTGACATTGTTCGGCAGGGTTTCGAGGATTTCCGGCATTTCGATGGCGATGTCTCCCCAGAACATGGGTTCGCGGCCCTGCTTAGACAGGTGTTCGCAGAGTTTGCCCACGTATGTTGCGTACAGCGCTGCGACGCCCACGCGTTGCGCTTCCTGCTTCGACTTGCCTTTGCCGAGGTCGAAGGTTTCGTCGGCGCAGATGTTGAATCGCTTCGAACGGAAAAGTTGCAGATACGAGTCGACCAGTTGCGCAGAGAATGCGAAGGCTCGATCGTCGGCGACGTTGAGCGTGTGGTGCCTCATGCGTTCGATGAAGCTGAACGGCCGGTCTGCGTCTTCGGGGAATTCGCCGAGTTCACGCAGTTCCTGCGTGCGCATCGCCACATAGTTGGTGTCCGAATGTGGAGACTGACGGCACGAGTTCGATGCCAAGGTTCGCGCAGTATTGGTCGAATTCGAGTGTGTCTGCCGCGTGAGCGGGCTTGATCCGCGCCATGTTTCGCTCATACCGTCGAATGCGAACGTATGCTCGATGTACAGCTGCAATTGGTTGTATTTGTAGAGGCAGAGTTTGTCGGCCCACTGTTTGAGCCATGCGAGCGTTGGCACGCGGCCGCGCGTCGCGTCCAAATAATATCCCCTGATTTGGCATGCGGGGGCATCTGCAATCTGCAGTTCCGGCAGTACGGCACCGTTTTGCCGTATGAGTTGACGCAGGGTCTGCACGCCGTTGCGCACACCCTCGAAATCGCAACCGGTAATCGTAATGCCGTCAGTGTTGATAGTCAGCGTGTATGCGCCGGCGGTACCGCCATCCTGCGAATCGAAATCCCACGAATCCGCAATACGCAATCTGATGAAGCCCGACCACATATCGCCCGTCGCAATATCCCAATCAGTGCCTGTCGCGGAACGTATGTCGGCAACAAGCTGATGCGCAAGCAGGAAATCGCCATCGCCAATCGCAATGGATTCGTTCACGCGCCCCGCATAGGGCAACAGCACCGTGCCTTCGCCGACCGTCATGCTGTTCGGTTCGGGAATGATCGCCCATTTGCGGGTGTTCTCGCTTGCCATCGATTCGCCTTTCGATTGTCGATTATCGATTTCAATTCTCGATTGTGATTCTCGGATTGCCGGGATTGCCGGGATTGCCGGATCTGGATTTCCGGAATTGTTGCGCTTGTTCCAGTCTGCCTGAAGTATCACGCATTCACGATTGCGGTTGCGCTCGTTTTGCCGCGAGCGCCGCGCCGATTGCGCCGATTGGTTGGTCAATGGCTGCGATTCTGATGTTCGATGCGATGTCGAGTGTGGTCAGGAATCGGCATCCTTCGGCTCTGCGGCTCAGTTCGGCTTGGATGACTTCGATGAGTGCGTCACCGGTTTTCGCCATGCCTCCGCCAATGATGATGCGTTGCGGATCGTAGGCTTGCGCGACGATTTGGATGGTGTCGCCCATGGCGTGGGCCACCATGGCGAGCACGTCGTTGGCATGCCCGTCTCCTTGCCGCGCTTTGCGGATGAGATCAGGCATGGGCGGGTTTGCGGAGGGCCAAAGTTTTGCCACGGCCCCGCCGGATGCCACGGTTTCCAAGCATCCACGCTGCCCGCATGGGCATTCGAATCCGTTGGGGTCGATGGGTAGGTGCCCGATTTCGCCGATGGATCCGCTGTACCCGTGTTCGGCTTGCCCGCCGCGCACGAGTCCTGCGGCCAGTCCCGTGCCGAAGTTGAGGAATACGACGGTTGCGTTGCCGTCGACTTGTTCCACGAATTCCGCGGCTCCGACCGCAGCCGCGTTCACATCGTTTTCCACGTGCACCGGAGCGTGCATGATTGCGCTGACGCGTTCGCCAAGTTCCAACGTTTCAATATCAAGATTGACGACGTTGCTCACTTGCCCGGTCGCGCAGTTCACCTGCCCTGGAATGCCAATGCCGATGGGCAGCGCTTCGTTGGACAGTATGCGGGCGACGCGCACGATGTCGGTTACGACATTGCTTTCACCGGAGTGCGATGGCATACGGCAGACGTCGATGACGCGGTCTGTTGCGTCGAGCAGCACGCCTTCGATTTTCGTTCCGCCGATGTCGATGCCGACGCATCCTTGCGAACGGCCGTTATGGTGCAGTCTTGCGTTCATTGCATGTACCTGCCTGAAATAGTGAGGCCCGGATTACGGTTGTTCGGTTGATCCAACTCCATGCGTGGCGTTTGCATGCCACGCATGGAGTTGGATGGATGCCCGTCAACCCTTGACCGCGCCTGCCGCAAGACCTGCCTGCCAGTAGCGCTGCAAGCCGAGGAAGAGCACGATCACCGGCAGTACGCCGAGCAGTGCGCCCATCATCAGCGATCCACGATCGTTGAAGGTTGCGAGCGATACCATGCCATACAGGCCGAGCGTGACCGGCTTGAGGGTGTCGGAGGAAACCATCATCAACGGCAGCAGGAAGTTGTTCCACGTTCCCACGAAGAGGAACAGGAAGATGGTCACCATGGCTGGTGCGAGCAGTCGGAGCACGATGGTGAAGAAGATTCTCGCTTCACCGGCGCCGTCGATGCGGGCCGCTTCCAGCAGTTCGTTCGGTACGGAGGTTTGCGCGTACACGCGTCCGAGGAAGAAGCCGAATGGCGAAACGCAGCACGGGATGATGATCGCCAGCATGGTGTTGGTCAGGTGCAGTGCGTGGAAGATGGAGTACTGCGGAATGGTGAGCAGTGCGACCGGCATCAGCATGCATCCCATGACCACGCCGATGGCGATGGCCTTGCCACGGAAGTTGAATTTTGCGGTGGCATAGCCTGCCATCACCGAAATGATGGTGCCGATCAGTGCGGAAACCCCGGAGTAGATCAGGGAATTCAGCACCCAACGCCAGAATTGGCCACGGGTCCACCCCATAAGCTTCGAATAGTTGGTTGCGATGGCGTCGGGAATCTGGTCAAGTCCGACGGCGAACCACAATCCGTTGCTGCTGGTCAGCTGCGATGGTGTTTTGGTGGATGCGATGATGGCCCAATAGATTGGGAAGAGGAAGAGATCAGCGCTACGACGAGCACGATCACGGTAATGGTTTTGGTGATCGGCGATGGGCGCATGGAGCGCGGCAGATCGTGTTCGGCCGCTTACGCGTTGCTTTTCCATCATGCGTTCCGCTTTTCTGCGGGCGCGTTCGTCTTTTCTTGCTGCGACTGCGTTGCTCATTGTTCGTTCGCCTTCCTCTCGACCAGTGCGTAGATCATGGCGAGAACGCCTGCGATCAGTGCCATGACGATGGCGACCGCCGATGCGGGTCCGTCACCGCCCGGACGTCAACGTGCCTTGGGAAGTGTTCATGGCCATCATCATTGGCGTATAGGTTTTGGAGATGCCCGGATCGGCGGTCTGCATGATCTGCGGTTCGTTGAATAGCTGGATTGTGCCGACGATGGACAGCAACATGGACAGCAGCGCCGCGGAACGCACGTTCGGCAGTTTGATGCGCATGGAGATCTGCCATCCACTTGCGCCATCAATGTGTGCGGCTTCGTACAGTTCGTGCGGAATCGCCTGCAGTGCGGCCAAGAAAATCAGCATGTTGTAGCCGGTGAACGTCCATGTGGTGATGTTTGCCATGGAAGCGAGCACAACGTTCTTGCCGAAGAAATCAACGTTTATTCCGATGGCCGCAAGACCTTTGACGATCGGCGAAATCTGACCGTTATACAGGTACACCCAAATGATGGATGCGACCACACCTGGAATGGCGTACGGCAGGAAGTAGCCGAGACGGAAACCCGTGATGTGCTTGACCACGAACGAATCGATGACCATCGCCAAAGCCAACGCGATGATGATCATCAGCGGCACCTGAATGAGGGTGTAAATCAGCACCCTGCCCACACCGGACCAGAAATTGCCGGACGTAAGCACGTACTCGAAATTCTGGAATCCTACGAATTTATTCACCAATTCGCCGCCGCCGTACGCGCCGCCGCCCTCGGTGACCTGACGGAAGAAACTGGAATAGATGGCATAGAAAATCGGGATGATGAATACGATGGCGAACAGTATGCCGAATGGCGCCATGAACGCCCATCCTGTTCGATTCTCGCGGCGTTGCGCATCAGTGCGCTTTGGTTTCGCCGCATGCGTTGTTGCAGTCATGATGTACCTATCTTTCGCATCGGATGCCACTCATCATTGGTGGCATCTTTCACAGTTCGAATCGCCGTATCCAAATCTTCGTCACGGGAGAGGAGTGCCGGTTTCAGCCGCTCCGTCGAATCAGCTAGATCGATTCATAGGGAATATTCACAAGGAATATTTTCATAAGGAACGGTGTGGAGCCGTGTGTTGCGTTGGCTCCACACCGTCGTTGGAGGGGTTATGGAATCAGAGCGGGTGATCCCTGGTTCCATACGTCGATCACTTCGCTACGGACAGACCGTAGTTCTTGAGGGTGTCGATGGAGGTCTGCTGTGCCACAGGGAACACGTCCGCCACCTTGCCGGAACCGTCGGTTGCCTTGTCGGCGGCTTCCTTCATGGCTGAGGCGACCGCGGAGTAACCTGGCATGTAGTTGAATGCGACCATGTTGTCGTTGGCGGTGGCGAATTCCTTCATCACGTCCTGACCACCGTAGAATTCGCTCCAGGATTCAGGGGTCTTCGCGGTTTCGGTGTTGGCAGCCACAATCAGACCCTGGGATGTCAGATCCTCAACCTGAGTGTTGAACCAGTCGAGGAATTCCATGGCTTCGGCCTTGTGCTCACAACCCTTGAGCACTGCGACGCCGGAACCACCGTCAGGGCCGGTGCTGGTGCCATTGCCGAACCAGTCACCGATCTGGGTGACACGCCAGTCACCCTTGCCGGTGTCTCCTGCGGAGTCCTTGAATAGCGGAGCCTCCCAAGCGGCGCCGATGTTGCCGATCAGCGTGCCATCCTGCAGGGATGCGTCGAACGACGGCACCCAACGCGGGTTGGTCAGCGTGGCCTTGTTGTCGATCAGTTCCTGGAAGGTTTCAGCAAAAGCCTGCGAACCGCTGCCGTTGGTGTTGACCACCCAAGCGTCGTTCTTGACGGTGTACCACGGGTCGGAAGCATTTGCCAAACCTGCGAAGATGTTGCCGGCCTCATCGGCTTCGTAATCCATAATGTACTTGCCGGACGCGGCGGCGGTCTTTGCCGCTTCGATCAGCTCATCCTTGGTTTTGGGAACCTTGATGCCCAGCTCATCGAAAGCCTTCTGGTTGTAGAAGTACACAAGCGGGCCGGTATCTTGCGGCAGGCCGTAGGTCTTGCCATCAACCTGCATCATGGAATATGGGCCTTCGGCGAAGTCACTCTTGTACTTCGCGGCCTCTTCGGTCACGTCTTCGAGCAAGCCCTTGGTGAACACCTCAGGCACTTCGGCGTAGCCGACCTGTGCAAGATCCGGAGCATTGCCGGCCTTGACGTCGGTTTCCAGCTTCTTGATCATATCTTGTGCGGCACCATCGAACTTGGTGGCCTTGACCTGAATGTTCGGATGATCCTTGTTCCACTTGGCAACAATGTCTTTGACCAAGGTCATGCCTTCGGAATCCGGAAGACGGTGCATGTACGTGAGGTTGACGACCTCCCCGGAATCCCCGCCGGTGCTGGCCGTATTGGAACCGCATCCTGCAAGACCCATGCACAGAGCCGCGAAGAAGCTGCGCAAACCATCAAACGCTGAGTGTGGGATCGCATATCTCTCTCCTTCGTGAGATTATTCCGGCACCTCCTTGCACCGGATAGTCACAGCATACCTACGTAATCCTTTTTTGTCAAGTTTCCTTACATTTAAATCCGGCACGCGATTGCTATTCCACAAAAAAGCTGAAATTCCGCCATTTAGTGACAATCGTAAAGCAATCGCAATTCGAGGAAAAATGCCGTATACTCTTGTTTAGTACTCTTTATTGCCAATAAAAATTACATAACGCACTTGTATCGCCACAAACTACAATATGTATCGGCTCCACACAAGAAAGCGAGGACATCGTGAGCGGTACCCAAGCAAAGGCATCACCTTCCGACATTCGAATCAGCAATATCACCGCCGCATTCGAGCAGCTTTTCCCCGCAACGCAAATGTCGCGAGCCAATATCGGCAAACTCATCGGACTTTCGCGCTTCACCACCAGCGAAGTGACCGGCGAAATGGTCGACAATCGCATTCTGCGCGAACTCGGCCCCGACAATCGCGAAGGGCGCGGTAAACGTTCACAAGTGCTCGCCATCGACACCGATTTCTGGCGAATCGTCTCCGTCGACCTGTCGAATCCGATGCTCGTCAAAGGAGCGCTGGCGGATCTTTCCGGCAGAATCGTGGACCGCACCGAGCTTCCCGTCGACCATGGCTGCAGCGTCAATGACGTGATCGACCTCTGCAGGCAGCTCATCAGCTCAACGCCACTGCCGACCCTTGGCATCGGCATCGCGGTGACCGGCATTGTGGAACCCAACGGCGTGGTGCGCAAATCCGTGCACTTGGGGTGGAGCGAACTGCCGCTGAAAACCGAAGTGGAAAACGCCACCGGAGTGCCCGTGATCGTAGGCAACGACACCAATGCGGCACTTGTGGCGGAACGATTCTTCGGCGACTGCTCCCCCAATTCCATGCTCATCTCCATCGGGCGGGGCGTCGGCGCGGCATTATGCCTCAACGACGTCATCATCGAAGGAAGTTCCTTCACTGCCGGAGAAATCGCACACGTGGTGGTCGACCCGAACGGGCCAATCTGCGAATGCGGCAAACAGGGATGTCTCGAATCATTCGTTTCCGGTGACAGGTTGCAGCAACGCATCTCGCAGGATCCCGCCGCGCGTACGCATATTCTCACCGAAGCGGGCGCGTTGCTCGGGCGCGTCATGGCCATACCGGCAGGATTGTTGGATCTGCGCGACATTTCGGTATATGGTGCGCCGGAAATCGTCAATACTCAATTCATCGACGCGATGGAAAACGAAATCAGCCGCACCGTGACCACGGATTATCAGGAGGCGCCGCAAATTCACCGTTGCAGGCAAGGCGAAGATCTCACCCTGCGCGGACAGGCCACCATCGTGATCCGCACACTGGTGCCGACGATCCACGAACGCGGCTCCCTCATCGGCGAAGCATAGCTCCGGACGCCTTAGCGACCCAAAACCTCCAGTCGGTGGAGGAAGCTACCCGCTAACAGACCTGCTAACGTCCAAAAACCTCCAGCCACCGGAAGAATCGCCCCGTCTGCAACTCTCCAAGCATCCATATTCCTCCAGTCGCTGGAAGAATCCGGACCGCAAAACACCCCCGTACTGTCCAAAAACCTCCAGTGAGCGGAGGAATCCTCCCGCTGACAGGCCTTTTATCGTCCAGATTGTTCCAGTGAGTGGAGGAACCCGGACGGGATGAGAGGCATGGAGACGAAAAGAATGAAAGGCCGCCTGCAGCGGATGGAGTGCTTCAGGCGGCCCTGGTTGTCGGAAAGGAAGGGGAAGTTCAGTTATCGGGATTCAGGTTGGCCCGCCGGAGTCGCGGTTCCAGCAGTTCCAGCGGTTTCAGCCACGGCAACCGCCTCGACGGCTTCCACGGTCTGAGCGTCGTCGGCTTCGATCTCACCGTTGGCGAGCTTCACTTCGAGCTCCTTGACGATCTCATCGTGCATCTTCTCAGTGATCTTCACCTTGAACAGAAACACGATCAGGCTCAGGATGATGAGCACGAGCGGAATGTAGAAGGCGCAGATCTTGAAGATGTGGATGTTGGATGCGGTCATGTCGGCTGCGGTCGCATTGCCGGTCATGCCAGCGGCCACGGCGATGATGCCGACGATGCCGTTGGACATGGCGCCACCGATCTTGTCGAGCATCGGGCGGACGGACAGGGTGACGGCCTCGTTGCGCTTGCCGTTCTTCAGCTGGCCGTATTCGATGGAGTCGGTCAGCGACAGGATGGCGGTCATCTGAATGAGCGTACCCGGCACGTAGAAAAAGCACCAGAGCCACGAACACCATGATGATGTTGTCGGAGAAGATGCCGAGCATCACATAGCCGGCGATCATGGAGATCATGCCGCCGATGTACAGGTAGCGGCGCGGAATGCGCTTGTTCAGGATCGGGTACAGCGGAGCCATAACCAAGCCTGCGACCAGTGCGATCACGCCGGTGAGGGAGTATGCGGCCTGGTTGTCGAGGATGAACTTGAACAGGAAGATCAGCACGCCGGTGGTGGCCACGTTGGCGATGGCGTACAGCAGGTAGCTCAAGGCAACCCACAGCAGCTGGTCGTTCTGAAAGATGGCCTTGAAGGCTTCGATCGGGTTGCCGTTCTTCTGGGCCTTGGAGCGCAGGGCGCTCTCGTTCTCCTTGGTGCCGAAGGCAACGGTCCATGCGGTCAAGAGGCCGAGCAGGCCGACGATAATACCGAAGCAGGTCCAGCCGGACTGGCTTTCGACGTACTTGCCGGTGAACACCCAGCTGAAGTAGGTGACGATCGGGATGACCACGACGGTGATGCCGTTGTAGCCGATGGAGCCGGTGAAGGAGCCGAGTGCGGTGTAGGTGGAGCGCTCGTGGGAGTCGGAACTCAATGCAGGGATCATACCCCAGTAGGAGATGTCACGCAGGGAGTAGAACACGTCGAGCACGATGAAGGTGATGACGAACAGTACGATGAACCACGTGGTGTTCACGTTCACCAAGCCGAACAGGCCGGTGTACACTAGCACGATCAGCACGGACGAAATCGCGCCGGCGAGGAACTGCCATGGGCGGAAACGGCCCCACTTGGTGGTGGTGTTGTCGATGATGTTGCCCAGCAGCGGGTCGATGAAGATCTCCGCGATACGGATCACCACGACCAGGCCGGTGATGACGCCGATCAGCTTGGTGGCGACGCCTTTATCGACACCAGCGAACAAGGAGCTCGTCACATAGACGACGAAGTAGGTGCTCAGTGCGTTATAGAACGTGGACTGGCCAAGGTTGCCGCACGCGTACGCTACGCGCTGGCCGAGCTTTCCGCGACGAGCCGTGCCGTTCGCAGTAGTGGTCGTATTGCTCATTATCTCTTCTCCTTAGAAGATTTTGATGAGATCACCCGTTGACCTCGAAAATTAAGTATACGATGCTTACTATCGAAAGTAAAATTCCTTAGTAAACAAAGCCCCCAAACGGCGTGTCGCAATCGCAGTTCTTACGATTATCAAATACCGACATCTGCAATCATGATTACTACCGCCATTTGCCGTCACCTATCGCCATATAAGTAAATTCAGTTGCAAATAACGCAACACGCAGATTTGCAATTTAAGTAAACAACGTTTACCATGCTAGTAAAAGAGTTTATTACTCTGAGTACACAAAAGTACACACCAACTAAACCTACATCAACAACGAAGTTATGTTTCGGAAACGAGGAAATCATGGCAGATAAGATCACCACCGCATCCGCCGCGTGGCTCACCGACCCCACGGTGTTCGCAGTGAATCGCACGCCGGCACATTCCAATCACGTGACCTTTTCTCACATTCCCGCGATCGGCGAGCCGAGCGATTTGAAGCAAAGCCTCGACGGCGAATGGCGCGTGGAAATGGTGCAGGCCTCCGACATCGATCTTGAGGAAGAGCCGTTCGCAGCCGAGGATTTCGACGATTCCGCTTTCGGCCGCATCGACGTGCCCTCCCACCTGCAGAACGCGGGATATATGAACCACAAGTACGTGAATATTCAGTACCCGTGGGACGGCCATGAGAATCCGCAGGAGCCGAACGTTCCCGAAACCAACCATGTGGCACTGTATCGCCGCACGTTCACCGTCGCCGAGCGTCTTGATGCGGCCCGTCAAAATGGCGGCACCGTCAGCATCACGTTCCACGGCATGGCCACCGCGATCTACGTGTGGGTCAACGGCGTATTCGTCGGCTACGGCGAAGACGGCTACACCCCGAACGAATTCGATATCACCGAAGCGTTGCACGACGGCGAAAACGTCGTGGCCGTCGCCTGCTACGAATACGCAAGCGCATCCTGGCTGGAAGATCAGGATTTCTGGCGTTTGCATGGCCTGTTCCGTTCCGTGGAACTCGCCGCACAGCCGCATGTGCACATTGAAGATATGAAGGTCGAAGCGGATTGGAATCCGGAAACCGCCACCGGTTCGCTCGACGCGCTACTCGCGGTGCGCAATGCGAAGAATGCCGCCACCGTGTCGGCGACGCTGAAGGATTTGAGTGGCAATGTGGTGTGGGAAACCGCATTGGCCGCATCCGACGAAACCGGCATCGTTTCCGGCTCGTTGGACGTCAAGCCGTGGAGCGCCGAGAGCCCGGCACTGTACGAACTTCAAGTTGTGGTGATCGGCCATGATGGCGCGATCGTTGAAACCGCAACGCAGCGCGTCGGCTTCCGTCGCTTCCGCATCGAAGACGGCATCATGAAGCTCAACGGCAAGCGCGTGGTCTTCAAGGGCGCCGACCGCCACGAATTCGACGCGAAGCGCGGCCGTGCCATCACCAGGCAAGACATGATCGACGACATCATGTTCTGCAAGAGGCACAACATCAACGCCATCCGCACCTCGCACTACCCCAACCAGGAATACTGGTACGACCTGTGCGACGAATACGGCATCTACCTGATCGACGAAACCAATCTTGAAACGCACGGCAGCTGGTGCCTGCCGGGAGACGTGGTCACCGAGGATTCCGCCGTTCCGGGCAGCAAGCCCGAATGGGAGGGCGCGTGCGTGGACCGTGTGAACAGCATGATGAAGCGCGACTACAACCATGCTTCCGTAGTCATCTGGTCGCTTGGCAACGAATCGTATGCGGGAGACGTGTTCCGCGCGATGAGCGTCCACGTGCACGAACTCGACCCGAACCGACCAGTGCACTACGAGGGCGTGACCCACAATCGCAAGTATGACGACGTGACCGATATCGAAAGCCGCATGTACGCGCACGCCGACGAAATCGAGGAATACCTCAAGTCCAACCCGAAGAAGCCGTATATTTCCTGCGAATACATGCACGCCATGGGCAATTCCGTCGGAAATATGGACGAATACACGGCTTTGGAACGCTACCCGCAATATCAGGGCGGATTTATTTGGGATTTCATTGATCAGGCGATTCTTGTGCGCTTGCCCGATGGCGATGAACGTCTCTGCTACGGCGGCGATTTCGGCGATCGTCCGAGCGATTACGAGTTTGCCGGAGACGGTATTGTGTTCGCCGATCGCACGCCGTCGCCAAAGGCGCAAGACGTCAAGCAGCTGTATGCCAACGTGCGCATTGTGCCGGGTGAAACCGGCGTTGAGATCGCGAATGACAATCTGTTCGTTTCCACCGCCGACTATGTGTTCGTTACGCGCGTACTTGCGGATGGCGAGCCGGTATGGCAGGCCGAACAGCGTTTTGATGTGCCGGCTGGCGAAACCAAGCACTTCGATATTGAATGGCCGTTGGAGGCCTACCGAGGCCAAGCCAACGAGCTCACGCTCGAAGTGAGCCAACGCCTTGCCGCCGCGGAAGAGTGGGCGCCGAAGGGCTACGAGCTGTCGTTCGGCCAGACCGTGGTTGCAGGCTCCAAGCCGGTTGCTGCCAGCGAGGCGAAGCCTGTTGACGGCATTGTGACCGTTGGCCGTTGGAATGCTGGCGTGCAGGGATCCGGTCGTGAGATTCTGCTGTCGCGTACGCAGGGCGGCATTGTTTCGTACACGCTTGACGGCCGTGAATTCGTGCTGCGCAGGCCCACGCTCACCACGTTCCGCGCGCTGACCGACAACGATCGCGGTGCAGGCCACGGTTACGACCGCGCGCAGTGGGTCGGCGCAGGCCGTTACGCCAAGTGCGTCAACAACACCATCGAACAGGTCAATGACGATACGCTGAAAGCCGTATACGAGTACGAGCTCGCCACTCCGCAGCGCACGCACGTCACCATCACGTATGTGGCAGACACCACCGGCAAGCTGCACTTGAGCGTCGACTATCCGGGTGAAACTCAGGAAGCCCCGACCATTCCGGCTTTCGGTTTGGAATGGACGCTGCCGGTCGAATACTCCAACCTGCGCTTCTACGGCCCCGGACCCGACGAAACCTACGCCGACCGCAAGCATGCCAAGCTGGGCATTTGGAACACCAACGCTTACGACGATCATGCGCCGTACCTCATGCCGCAGGAGACGGGCAACCATGAGGATGTGCGTTGGGCTGAGATCACGGATGATGCCGGTCATGGCATGCGTGTGAGCCGTCACGGCGAATCAGCGTTCGCGCTCAGCCTGCAGCCGTACAGCGCATTCATGTTGGAAGAAGCCCAGCATCAGGACGAACTGCCCG
>ENA-OQNM01000187-OQNM01000187.1-human-gut-metagenome-genome-assembly--contig:-NODE-187-length-23022-cov-7.030967_pt1 | contig 23022 bp, 18 predicted proteins | sample MGYA00242632_ERZ504886 | MGnify/ENA primary metagenome ERZ504886 (study PRJEB26092, sample SAMD00036424) | human gut metagenome | host: Homo sapiens | study: EMG produced TPA metagenomics assembly of... | reverse complement strand
GTCAAGGCCGAACTGCTTCGCTACTCCGGGCAGGCGACAGCGTAGTCTTTGCCCGGAGTAGCCCAGACGGTTAAGCCTTGAACTTTTGGTTACTTTTCTTTCAAGAGAAAAGTAACACACCGATTATCTTTTTGGAACTTCCGGCTCACCTTCAGTAAATTTGCCGTAAAAGATACCACATTCTGCGCTTCCTGTACCATATTTAGGTAGACCATGCTGACCTTCGTACTACCGCTCTGTCCTTGGATACGTTTCAGTTCCTCCTTCTTCAGAAGCGTCAGTTTAGCCGTCAGATCGACCGATTCGGCAATCAGGTCATCCATACGATGGTAATCATTGCTTTCGATCATAACCGAACTGCGGTTCAGGAAAGAAACGATCTCATCGGTCATCTTTCCGAAATCCTCCTTCTGTACTTCACAAAGCGGGCTAAAATGATTGTCGACATGCTCTTTGCCTGGCTCCGTCAGACGACGGATACTGAACACGATCTCGCTGGCAAAATCATTCCCCTGATAATAGTACAAACCTTTATCGATCGCAATATCATGCTCCAACTGGGTAACGCCCAACGTGCCGACACGTTTGACCTGTTTCAAGTAACTCTTCTTTTCCTCAATCGCGCTCATAACCTTGCGAAGTTCGCGCAGGTTTTCATCCATAAAGCCATGAACAGAGCGGTTGAAAGTGTCGGAAGCGAAGTTCAGCACGTCGCAAAGCTCGTCGCGACTATGTTCACGGAACAGCGAAAGAGCTTCACGTTTGTCCTTTGTCTCACGTAGTTTGGAAATCGTGGAATCAACTTCTTCCTGCATGGCTTCCTTCTTCATCTTCTTTTTATACAGAATCTGGTTACGGATCAGCATATAGATCGCCAGCCCCACCATCGCCGCCATTGCCGCAATACCACCGACATGGATCAACAGAGCAACCAGGAAACAGATCGTAAAGGCTGCACCTGCCGTAATAAACCAACCACCGATCACGGAGAGCACACCGGTGATACGGTAAACTGCGCTTTCACGCCCCCAAGCACGGTCGGCCAGAGAACTACCCATCGCCACCATAAAAGCGACATAAGTCGTAGACAACGGCAACTTCAACGAAGTACCCAACGCAATCAACAGACCGGAAAGCACGACATTCACCGAAGCACGCACCAAGTCGAAACTGGCCTTATCTTCAAGTATTATCTCGTTATTATTGAAACGGCTGTCAATCCAGTCCTTCACTCGCAAAGGCACCACGCTCAATATCGTATTGGAGGCATTGTTGCACGTACGCACCAGAACACGTGCAACGGGCGATGTTCCGAAATTTTCATTTCCATCCGACTGCCGGGCCAAGTCTACAGACGTTTTGATCACCGCCTGCGCCTTTTTCGAAGTAGCCAAGGCAATCACCATGACCAAGCCGGAACCAACAAGGAAGTACCACGGGGTTTTGGCCGGTTCAAGCAACGACTCCATCAGGAAAGTGTCGGTTGTAGTCGTGCCTCCCTGCGCCATCAAAATCCATATAAGAAGAATAGCCTGCCAACGGAACACCGATAAAGTTTACCAAGTCATTACCGGCAAACGCCAAAGCCAAGGCAAACGTTCCCAGCAAGATCACCACTTTAAAAAACGTTCACCTTCAACCAGTGAAGAACCTGCATCAATAAAGTGAAAAAGATAAGTGCTCCCCACACGATCGTGTCCGTATTGCTATAAATCATCGTTTTAAGATCACTTCCATAAAGGAACTTTCTTTCAAACCTTTTATCAACATGAAATACAAGATGGAAGTGGCAGCCAAACCACCGAACAAGCCGATAAAATAGTTCATGTGTTTCTTGTAGTTGAAAGTAAAAATCAAGCGAGAAATGTATTGAACAATGGCCCCGAAAAAGAAAGCGATCGCCACTGAAAGAAAAATGGCAAGTATCACCGTAAAAGCCTTATCCGTGTTCAGCAGGTCACCCAACTGGAGTGCACCATTAGAATTGGCAATCTTGATTAATGAAATTGCAACCGTACCGCCCAACAATTCGAATACCAGCGAAACGGTAGTCGAAGTAGGCATCCCCAGAGAGTTAAAAATATCCAGCAACACCACATCGGTGAGCATGACAGCCAGCAAAATACACATAATTTCTGAAAAATAGAAATGTTGCGGCTGGTAAATTCCGTGCCTGGCAATATCCATCATTCCGTTGGATAGCGAAGCACCGACAAAGATGCCGATCGCGGCAATCACCATTATTACTTTAAAAGATGCAGCTTTCGATCCTATTGCCGAATTCATAAAATTGACTGCATCGTTACTAACTCCGACTGACAGGTCAAACACCGCCAGCACAAAGAGGAAAATGATCAGAAAGAGATAGAATGTCTCCATAATTGCTTGTTATGTATTTGGTTGCAAAGGTCTGAAACAAATATTACGCAAAAATGACATAGATATTACAAACATGTTACAAGTCAAACCATACATCCACAGAAACAGTTGAATAAAAAAACTAATGTTACCGGACTAAGGGATTTTCGCTATATTCGCGACTTTTATTATCCTCAAATCCGCAACTAAGCCCTTCAACGTCCTTCTTGCGTGTACATGTCCTCTCTTACTGAATTAGCAGATAAATTGAGGTAGAAATCCCCACTGCAACCCTCAATATTCCCTTACCCCACAATGCGACTTGAGGCAATACGCAGTATCATACCCATAAGTTGTAGGCGTTATCCAAAATCAGTCTGAAAAATGTCTGCGTAAGCATTATTACAGGTATAGATATTCAGCACATACCGCCTTGATGTCCTGATCCACTTGGCTGGTACAGAGATAAACCTGAAGACAAACGCTTTTATGCGACTTGTTGCATTGAGTCCGAACCTCTTTACGTCAAGTCTTTGGATAATGGCCTTGTAGAAGTTACGGATAAGTGCTGTAAGAAGAAGGAGCACAGTGTTTTCTGCCATGAAGGATTTGGGCAATCTGTTCCACCCGAAACCATTGTTCATATCATCGAAGATACGTTCCTTTCCTCCACGAAGGTTATAGAACTCGACTATTTTTCTTACGGAAGATTCATAGTCGTTGGTCAGGATACAACGGTATGTGTATTTTCCTTCCCAAAGATCCTGCATACCATCCATCCGTTTCTGTCTTTGAATCACAAGTCGGTATGCTTTACCCTTCCACTTCTCAACAAGGATAGAGTTCAATTCGAACTCAATGCCATTGATTTCCTCAGTCTTCCATCCTCTGAGAGCAAAGATGTCATTGTAGAGCGAACTGCAGCGGTTTGCGCGGATATAGAAGGACTTGCAGTGTTTCTCTATTTCCTCCACGATTTCCTCGGAACATGATCCGCAGTCAGCTCTGAAACGATTGATAGTAAGGCCGTTCTGCTCAAATTTCTCAAAGAATCTCTTCAGCGTTTCCTTCTGATGGAAACGAACATTTGTGTTACCATCGCTATTCTCTATGCCAACAATCAAGTCGCCAATAACCGCCACACCAGGGCGATAACCGGAGAACTTCTTGTATGTAGGCTTTGCATCATACTTTTCAGTCTCTATGAACTGATGGTCGAAATCAACATCATACATCTCACCATCTTTCAGTTGGCCAGATGCAAACATACAATTGAGCAGTAAAGTATTGAGGACGTCAGCCGTATTGAAATCGTAGTTCTTACCCGTATCTGATGTATATGAGATGTTTTCTTGCGTCAGTTCCTTTATCGCTCTGAGGATAGTATCAGAACTACAAGTGCGAAGTGTCGGATGAAGCGAGAGATGGTTCATCAAATGAGTAGTGACATCCTCAATACATGAGCCACCACAGAAGTAGATACTCATGAGAGAACGGATGATTTCGCTGTACTGATAACCTAACGATCTACACCTTAGACCGAGGGTTGAGTCGATTACAGATGAGAGTCTGGAGTCAAATTGCTCCATCATTGCAAATATTCCTCCAAAAGGAGTGAGTTTCTCGGATTTAATTGCTACCTTTGCCATGTCTGTCGGGTTTGATACATATTTTGATTTGCAACACTAAGATAGGTGAAAAATCTGACATGGCAAATTCCTGAGCAACTTTTTGTTGCTCAGGTACTTAAAAAGTTATATTTGTAATAGTGTTGCGGAATTAAGGAATAAATAAACCTTGATAAGTTAACCTTAAACTGAATGCCTATGCGAAAAACTATCAAATCAAACCTATTGGGTAAACATGCCCAATTATCAACAAACCTATTATTTAATCTGAAAACAAAAATCTAATAAAGAACGAACCTCAAAATCTAACCTTATGAGACGAATTTTTACTTTTTTCCTGACATTCCTATTGGGAGTGTTTGTAACAGCATTGTATGCACAAACGCATACAGTCAGCGGTACTGTAATAGATAAAGACGCTAACGAACCTCTGATCGGCGCAAACGTATTAATTAAAGGTACAACTATCGGAACAGTGACTGACCTCGACGGAAAGTATACCCTGCAAGCCGGTGACAAAGACATTCTGGTATTCTCCTATTTAAGTATGAAAACCATAGAGGAACCTGTAAACGGACGTACAGTAATCAACGTAAAAATGGCATCGGATACAGAAACACTGGGTGAAGTCGTAGTAACGGCAATGGGTATTAAACGCCAATCCGAAACACTGACCTATTCTGCGCAAACAGTAGGAGGTAAAGACGTTAATGACATCAAGAGCGTCAATATGATTAACTCCCTGCAAGGTAAAAGTGCCGGTATGATGATCACACCGAACTCAACCGGAGCCGGCGGTTCTTCCAAGATTCTGTTCCGTGGCAATAAGTCCATCAGCGGTAACAACCAACCGTTAGTAGTAGTAGACGGAGTTCCTGTCATGATGAATATCACCAACTCACAAGTAGACAGCAACTACGGAGGCCAGCGAGACGGTGGTGACGCCATGTCTACAATCAATCCGGACGACATCGCCCAAATCACTTTGCTGAAAGGTGCATCGGCAGCAGCGCTTTATGGTGCGGTAGCAGCCAATGGCGCCATTATGATTACCACCAAATCAGCACAGTCGGGTAAAGTTTCCGTTAATGTATCCAGCAACACCACGATGGAGAGCCCAATGGTGCTACCCGAATTCCAGACTACTTATGGAATGAGCGACAACGGTACTTTCAGCTGGGGTGAGAAACTAAGCAGCAAAGCTCCAAACTATGCAAAAAAATTCTTCCGTACCGGATTTACAACGAATAACTCCATCTCCTTAAGCGGAGGCAATGAAAATATCCAATCTTATTTTTCCTATGCCAATGTCTATTCACAAGGCATCACTCCCCAGAATGACTACCGAAGCCACAATTTGAATTCAAAAGTAGGTTTCAATATTCTGAAAGACATTCATATTGATTTCACGGCCAAGTTTACCAACCAGCACATCACCAATCAGGCAGCTGCCGGTTACTTATGGAATCCGCTGACCGGTGTTTATCTCTTCCCTAGAGGAGAAGACTGGAATGGCTATAAAGAGAACTTCGAGGTATATGATCCCGCAAGAGGCTGCTATGTCCAAAACTGGACAAATACACAACAACAGCAATTCGGTAATCCATATTGGATGTTGAACAGACAGACCCCTATCACCGACCGTAACCGCTATGAATTCGGCGGAAGCATCAAATGGAACATTACTCCGGATCTGAATATCCAAGGACGTATGCGTTACGAAAGAGGAGAAGAACACTGGGTACACAATGCTTACGCATCCAGCGTAGGAAACCTTTATCCGATGGGACGCATGAAAGACAACCGCTATTTCAGCGACCAACTTTATGGCGATGTTTTAGTAAGCTACAACCATACATTCAATGATTTTTCTCTATCCGCTACCGCAGGTTCCAGTTTTACAAAAACCAAAACCTCTCATGTAGACCTATGGGGCGAGGGTTCCCAGTTCTCACAGCCCGGTTCCGGAAACATTTTTTATCCGAACATCTTTACTCCGAACAACTATTATGGCAATATGTCCACCGTGGGCAAAGATGACAACTGGATGACCCAAAAACGGCTGAACTCAGTATTCGCCACCGCACAACTCGGTTACCGTGAAGGCATATTCCTTGATATATCAGCACGTAATGACTGGTCTTCGGCATTGGCTTTCACAGAAAGCTGTTCATTCTTTTATCCCTCTTTTGGCGGTAGTGTCCTGCTGAACAAATTTGTAGATATGGGTAAGAACATTGATTTGTTCAAATTCCGTGCAAGCTATTCTATCGTAGGTAATGACGTACCTGTATTCATGAGTAATCTACTCTATTCTCTAGGTTCTCAAGGTGCCATCACTCCCCCCGACAAAGCTCCATTCAGAACATTGAAGCCGGAAAAAACCCATTCTTTAGAAATTGGTTTTGACGGTACATTCTTACAGAACCGACTGAATATCAACCTGACTTATTATAAAACCAACACTAAAAATCAGTTCTTCTCCGTTGCGGCTCCTTACGAATCAGGCTTGAGAAACCGTTATGTAAACGCCGGTAATGTAGAAAACAAAGGCTTTGAATTCAATATCGGATGGTACGAGCAGTTCACTGACAACTTCAGCTGGAGTACCAACCTGAACTTCTCTTATAATGATAATAAAATCAAAGAATTGGTAGATGACCTTCCCAACGGACTGACATTGACCGATTTCGGAGGTGCAAAAGTTATATTGAAAGAAGGCGGCCACTACGGAGATCTGTATGTACGTCATCTGATGCGTGATGAGAACGGCAAACCCTTGCAAAACGAAAAAGGAGAGCCTATCGTAAGTGGTGATTCTATGGACGAACTGGAATACGCAGGCAATATGAATGCCAAAGTAAATATGGGATGGACAAACACATTCCGCTACAAAGACTTCTCACTATCGTTCCTGATTGATGCTAAATTCGGTGGAAAAGTGATTAGTATGACCGAAGCCGCCTTGGACGGATGGGGCGTATCGAAACGTTCAGGTGAAGCCCGTGATGCCGGCGGTATTACAGTGGACGGAGTAAAATTTGATGCCGACAAGTACTATCGTACCACCGGTAACAACAACTTCAACAGTCCATACGCTGTGGAGAACTATGTTTATGATGCTACCAATATACGTCTTCGTGAAGTGACTTTCGGTTATACCTTCCGTAACTTGCTGGGTGCAGGCAAGAACCTGACAGCAGCCATCATCGGCCGCAACCTGTTTTTCTTCCATAAAGACGCCCCGATGGATCCGGATGTATCGGCAGGTACAGGTAATGGAATACAAGGTGTAGATATGTTTGCACTGCCTACCTCACGCAGCTTTGGTCTTAATTTAAAACTTAACTTCTAATGCTTGAAACTATGAAACGGAATAAGATATTAACATACGCCTTCTTAATGGCAATCCCCATGACTACAGGAAACATCTTTTCTTCCTGTACAGACGACTTCGAGAAATTGAATACCAGTAACATACAGGTAGATCCGGCAGACCTTCCTTTTGCCGCACAATGTACCGAACCGATGACCTACTGTTATCCTCCTCAGCAAAATATGTTCCAGTTTTGGACCAACCTGACTATTGACCTTTATGGAGGTTATTTTATGACTCCCAACGGTAACTTCACCAACGGTGATATGGGAGAGAACCGGGGACATAGCGGTGGTATGTACGAAAACTATTATCTCCATATTTTCAATAACACCCGCCGCATCATCGCACAATGTGACGCCAGTGGTGAAAGAGGCCTGTCAGGCGTGATGCGTATCGTACAGGCTTACGGAACATTGATGACCACAGATGCCTACGGACCGATACCTTACAGCTCCATCCTATCGGGAGAAAACGAAGTGTATTTCGAGTTCGACAGCCAGAAAGACCTGTATAAAGCCATGCTTGAAGATCTGAGTACAGCCATTACTGACATCAGTGCCATGGGAGCAGATGAAATAGCCAAATTGAAATCCTTTGACTGTTGGTGCAACGGCGACAAAGACCTATGGGTAAAAATAGCCAATACGATGAAACTACGCATGGCGTTACGCCTGTCCAAACGGGAAACCGAAGCCGGCAACGCCGGAATGAACCTTAAGGCAATCGCTACCGAGGCTGCCCAAAACACTTTGGCAACAGTCAACAAGGATATTCTGATCGATAAAAGTCTTGAGAATGAAATGTGGCTGATGTTCAATTGGGGTGATTGTGGGTTCAATGCCAATCTGGTAACTATTATGAGTGGAACCAAAGATCCGCGCCAACCGTTATATATGACCCTGAATACCGGAGATATCAAAAACGAAGCCGGTACTACCACAGTAGCTGCCAATAGTCAATACCTGGGTATCCGTTTTGCCAGTGGCCTGCCTGCCAAACCAAACAGTTGGGGTAACTTCTCCGGTTGGATTCAAGGAAACAACGGTTCCTCTTATTCCATGCCACTGCCCATCATGAAAGCAGCGGAAGCCTATTTCCTACTGGCTGAAGCAAAATTAAGATGGGATATTGGCAGTGAAAGTGTAAAGAACCTATATGAAAATGGAATCCGTGTTTCCATGACTAATGAATTAGCTTATCGGGGGGCTTATGCCGGAATCAAAGAATATCCGGAAGGAGCAGTAGATGCCTACATCAACGGAACAAGCACCCAAATAGACTATACAGATCCCATCAAAGCCGAATTAAGCACTCCGGCTGTAAATAAATTAAGTGTAAAATGGGATGAGAGCGCAAGCAACGAAGAAAAGCTGGAAAGAATCATCACCCAAAAATGGCTCGCCCTATTCCCTCTATCCACCGAAGGCTGGGCAGAACAACGCCGCACCGGCTATCCACGCTTCTTCCCTGCATTCGTCAATGAAAGTAATGGAGCCGTAAACACAGAAGAAGGTGTGCGCCGCGTAATTTATAGCAGCCAGGCTTATGATGCCAACGCTAAGGGAGTAGAAGGCGGAATCAAGCTTCTGGACGAAGAAAATTCCAGCAAATTCGGTATTTCCGGCGACAAAGGCGGTACACATCTTTGGTGGGATAATGCTGATAAAGGAAACTTTTAAAGGCAATATTTTAAGGTAAAGACTGTGATTTTTGTTTCAATAGGTATTCCATATTAAAGTTTCGGATAGGGTAGACCGTGAGGTTTGCCCTATTTTATGACTACCTCCGAAAAGCCGATACAATAACCTCCCGCACCCGAATTGTTATCATTACTAAATGAAATTAAAGACTTTTTCATCTCTTGTTGCTTGGCAAATAAAAGAAAAGCCGTAAGTTTGCTTTCCAAAAAAGAATAAAACACAGGATGCAATTATCACCCAAGGAATTTGAATACCAATTTCGCTGTCTTTACCGTCCGCTGAATATGTATGCCCTGCGCTATACTGAAAATCTGGATGACGCAGAAGACATCGTCCAACAAGCCTTCTCTGATGTATGGGAGAAGCTTGTCGGAGGCACATCTATTCAAAACCTGAAAGCTTATATGTACCAAACTGTACGTAACCGCTCACTCACACTGATAACCAACCGACAAACACACTGTGAAACAACCGAACTGACAGACTTGGAAGATTTAACAGAAGAAGAACGCATCATCCGGTCAGAACGTGACGCGCGTTTATGGACAGCCATCGACCACCTTCCTACCGAACGGAAAAAGATCTTTCTGCTTTCCAAACGTGACGGCCTTACTTATCAGGAAATTGCCACCGAACTGGGTATTTCTATAAAAACTGTCGAACATCAAATCAGTAAGGCACTGAAAACATTACGAGAAACAGCCATTAAAATATATACTTTTTTCTTCGGATAAAAAAATCGGCAAGCGAATAGGGGGATTTTGTCTTTTCCCTGTCTTAACAATAAAAAGAAAGAAGATCGCATGGAGAAAGAAGAGAAAGATATTCGTTTTGTAGCCCGGTTCTATCGGGAAAACAGGCTGGACACAACACAAGCCTGGCAAAAACTAGGTATCGGCAAACAAAGAAATAACTCTATCTTATTATATAGACTGATAACTATCGCTGCTGTCACTTTCCTGATAGCCGGATTCAGTTGGTGGTGGATATACGACAGGCAAGACTGGATTGTCATTGCCTCATCCGCACACGCTGTCAAAGAAGTCACGCTTCCGGACAACAGCCATATTACGCTGGCAGAGAATTCGGCCTTACAGTATGACCGCTTGGCATACGGTAAAAAAAACAGGAACGTCACTTTAAATGGAAAAGCATATTTTTCAGTCACACATCAAGAACAATGTCCTTTCAGGGTACAGACCGAACTGGCAAACATACAAGTACTGGGTACACAATTCCAAGTAACGGCAAATGCAAATCAGACTTCGGCAACCGTAGAGTCTGGAAAAGTCCGTTTTTATAACAAAGAACAAAAAGAGGCTATTCTGACAAAAGGCATGTATGCCTTCATTAACCAAAAAGGACAAATGCAAATAAACAAACAAAGTGACCCCAACACTTTTGCATGGAAGACCCACGTGTTTGTTTATAATGAAGCCCCCTTGAAAAAGGTAGTAAAAGAATTAGAAGAAGTCTATAAGGTCCATATCGGCGGAATTCCACAAAAAGAGTACTATCTGACCACGACCTTTGACAATACTCCGATAGAAGACATAATTGAAATCATAAACCAAACACTAGATACGAAACTAGACATAACCCAATGATGCAATTCCATTCTAAATTTTCTTTTCTTCTGCTCCTTTGCCTCATGCACATTTGTATTGAGGCAAAAGGAACAGAACATGATGAGCCCCTCGTAACATTAGATATGAAACAAACCCCCATCCGTAAAGTTTTGGCAGAAATCACCCGGCAGACAGGTGTAACCTTTTCGTATGAGTCCTCCTTAACAAAACATCTGTTACCGATAGATATAACAATAACCGCCCAGCCGTTATCCCACTGTTTGCGCATTCTGTTTCAAAAACTGCCCGTAGAATATATACAATCAGGCAAATACATCATCCTCAAGAAAAAACAGAAAAACATTGTAATCAGCGGCTTCATACGAGACAAATCCTCCTCAGAGTCCCTTATAGGCGCCTCCATCTATGATGCCAAAAGCCATCAAGGAACAACCAGCAACGCCGACGGCTTTTTCAGTCTGACTCTGGAAGCCGGAAACGATGTATACCTGAACATCTCCTATGTAGGTTATGACAGTTTCCACCGTTCATTCACACAATTGGAACAAGACACGCTGCTTCCGGTTCTGCTGAACAGCCACCAGCAATTAGCCGAAGTGGTAGTGACCGGAGAATATACCTCTTCTCCATTAGTCCAAACATCCGATATGGGACATACCCGTCTCAACAAAGACCTGATCCAACAAACCCCGGTATTATTCGGAGAAGCTGATATTATAAAAACTCTACAGACCTTGCCGGGTGTATCGGCAGGCACAGCCGGATTGGCAGGAATGTATGTGCGGGGCGGTAATGGAGACGACAATCTTTATATGATAGAAGGGAATCCGTTATACCAGATCAACCATGTGGGCGGTCTGTTTTCCTCCTTCAACGCCGAAGCCGTAAAGGATGTAGAATTCTTTAAGTCCGCCTTCCCCGCCCGTTACGGAGGAAGACTGTCCAGCGTAGTCGATATCCATACAAAGGATGGCAACATGAAAGAATATCACGGAAGCGCCATGCTGGGACTGACCTCAGGCAGCCTGAATCTGGAAGGTCCGTTGGTCAAAGACCGGACCTCATTCAACTTTGCATTACGCCGTTCATGGATTGACGCGCTTTCGGCCCCAACCATCGCCATCTGGAACGCTACCAGAAATAAAGGAGAAACCCAAATAGTGGCACGATACGCTTTTACCGACATGAACTTTAAACTCAACCACCAGTTCAATGACCGCAGCCGCGGATATGCCGGTCTTTACTGGGGAAACGATTTTTTGAAGGGAGGAGAAAAAAGAGAAGGTGACAATGGATATGAAAGCAGAAACACCGGCAGACTGCGATGGGGAAACATCATGGCATTTACCGGCTGGTCATACGTATTCAACAACCAACTCTTCGGTAATGTGAATGCCGCCTTTACCCACTATTCTTCCACCTTGAAAGGAGACTACTACCAAGGAACAGAAGCCAACTACGTATCACAGGAAAGTTCAACCCGGAACCGCATTGACGACCTCAGCATACGAGCCAATTTCGATTTCCGCCCCAATGCTTCCCACCAGTTGCATTTCGGCACTCATTATATTTACCACCGTTTTCATCCCGTAGACGAAAAATCGCATTTTTCCAATGGCATGACCACCCAGACCAGACAAAACAACGACACTGCCCTACCTGCACATGAATTAGGCATATATATGGAAGAAGACTGGAAAATGAACAAAAGAATACGTTTGAACGCTGGGGTTCACCTCGGACTATACACCATTGACGGGAAAACGTACACTTCCCTGGAACCCCGTTTTTCCAGTCGTTTCCTGATCAATCCGCAACTCAGCCTCAAAGCCTCTTATACCCGGATGAGCCAATATGTACATCAAGTCAATGAAAGCTACATCAACCTGCCCACAGACACATGGATACCGGTCAGCCGCAAGCTGAAACCGATGCAGAGCGACCAACTGGCTGTAGGAGCTTATTACACCACCGGCAACAAAATCTACTCTTTCTCCATAGAAGGATATTATAAATGGATGAAACATCTGATGGACTATAAAGACAACTACCAGTTTCTCCCTCCTTCCACCAGCTGGGAAGACAAACTGACTCAAGGAAAAGGACGTTCTTACGGCGTAGAACTTATTGCCCGCAAAGAAAAAGGGAAAATAACCGGATGGGCAGGCTATACTCTAAGCTGGAATGACAGACAGTTCACTGAGATAAATAAAGGCAAGCGTTTTCCTGCCAAATTCGATAACCGGCATAAATTCAATATAATAGCCAATTGGAAAATCAAGCCCAAACTGGAGTTGACCGGAAGCTGGACCTACGCAACCGGTAACCGGCTCACGGTTTCTTTCGAAAACTACCAGGCCGTTTCTCCCCAACATCCGTTTCCGGGAGGCAGCCTGGTTCCTCCTTATATAGATTCAGGCGGATTAGACTATTATACGGAACGTAATAATTTCCAACTTCCCGCCTATCACAGACTCGACTTGGGCATCAATATTTACCGGCCAAAGAAAAAGAACCGGATGGGAATATGGAATATCAGCATCTACAATGTCTATTCCTACATGGCACCCGTCAGCATACGCAAAGGATGGTGGTATAATAACGACTGCTTCTATACCCTGGGCATAGTTCCCATTATACCATCAGTTTCTTACACTTATAAATTTTAAATGATTATGAAACATCTGCTATATACATTACTTCTAGGAGTGTTCCTTACCTCCTGTTATCGAAAAATAGATTTGAACGAATATCGCACTACGCCCAAAATGGTAATAAACAGTGTAGTATCCCCCGACACAGTGGTAATGGCCTCCATCACCCGGACCTGGTTCTATCCAGACAAGAAGCCTTATGTCAATCTCCCTCACGCCCATGTGGAGCTCTATATCAACAATCAATACATAGAAACCATGCAATGGAAAACACTGAATAATCCCCGGAACCCAGACCAGCCGGATACCTTATTCCTTTCAAATACAATCCCGGCAGAAGGAGACCGGATAAAAATTGTTGCATCCACCCCCGAATATGGTACGGTAACGGCAGAAGATATCATACCAAAGAAAGTAGCTATAAAAAACGCCAGTCATACAATTAAAAAAGGTAACGGAGTTTATCAAGGAACAATTTCCGACTATTTTGAAATATACTATGAAGTCACGTTTGATGAATTTCCGGAAAAGAACAATTATTATCTGGCCAAAATCACACAAATAAAAACGGGCTATTACGGTTACTACGAAACAGAAATAGATTATATAGATCCTGTATTCAAGGAACAGGATGCCATATTGGACGAAAGTATGGCATTCAACGGATTGGAAAAAAGAGGAGGAGCCCTCTTTACCGACCAAAGCATTAACGGACAAACCTATACTTTACAAATAAAAGAGACAACGGCAGAGTTAGACGAAACAGAACAAAGAATCATTTCCATCTATTCCCTTTCCGAATCCTACTTTTTATACCTGTTGTCCTTACAAAAAATTGCCGGAAGCACGTTAGAAGGAGGCTTGGGTAACATTGGACTAGCCGAACCTCTACGGGTTTACAGCAATGTGGAGGGAGGAACAGGTATTCTGGGCGGCAACCAACATTCGGAAACAACTATAACATTGAATAACCCATCTAAAAAATAATTGATTATGGATACATTACAACAAGCTCCCGCCTTATGGTATTGGAGCGAACCCGCATCGGGATACAGCATTGAAGATTGCGAACAGATTGTAGCAGAAGAGATGCAAACAGCAAAAGCAGACTAAAAGTTCTGGCCACCGTAGGGGTACATTGAAATGTCCCCCTACGGTAAAAAAGAAATTTCACGCCTCAATGGATAATTCCCCCGCAAATGTTCAAATTCTTCGGGATGCCGTTTCAATGCATCACTGTCACGAGTCGGATCATACACCTGTAGAAAAGCCTCTTCCGGATCAGAAGAATAATCCATATACGGCAAAGCGGGCGGTACTATTTTAAAATCAGCCTGTATATGGAAGAAGTTACAAAGCTCCTCCAATGCCATCCGTGTAGCATTCGACTTTCCGTCAGCTGAATACCCTGCTATATGAGGGGTTCCCAAAAAAACTTTCTGCAACAAATCCGGGTGAATATCCGGTTCATTTTCCCACGTATCAATAACCGCATCACGTATCCGGCCTGTCTTCAGCGCATCAAGCAAAGCCAATGTCTCTATTACTTCTCCACGAGAAGTATTCACAATAAAAGGTTTCCGTTGCAAACCGGCAAAGAAATCCGCATCCGCCAGATGGAACGTTTTATATTTCCCATTCCTGTTCAGCGGAGTATGAAAGGTTATTATATCACATTCCCTTGCCAGTACAGACAAATCCACAAATTCCGTTTCCCCCCGGTCCGCACGTGGAGGATCATTCAGCAAGACCCGCATCCCCAATGCCTCCGCCATACGTTGGATACGGCTTCCCACATGTCCTACCCCAACAATCCCCAGACAGCTTTCTTCCAATCTCACCCCCTTCCGGCGTTTCAACAATAATAATACCGAATGCAGGTACTGCTCCACACTGCCGGCATTACAACCGGGACAATTTTTCCATACAATTCCCGCCTCATCACAATAGTCCACATCAATATGATCAAAACCGATGGTCGCAGTAGCAATGAATTTCACCTTGCTTCCTTCCAGCAGTTCACGGTTACAACGGGTACGGGTACGGATCACCAATGCGTCAGCATCCCGTACATCCCCGGCGGTAAAACCACTGCCGGGCAAATACACCACTTCATCGGCTATCTGTTCGACAGCTTCATGTATATAAGGTATTTTATTATCTACAATTATTTTCATCTTTCAAAAACTTGCTTGGGAACAAAGGTAGACACTTTTACCGAATAATAATTGGCTGATTAGAAAACTTTGCATAGATTTGTACATTCAATAAAACAGCTGTTATGTCCAAGATTCTTGTAATCTGCTTTTCATCCATCAATAATGTGGCAATGGCAATCCCGGTCATTCACTCATTGGCTACGCAATATGCCCAGCATCAAATCATGGTGCTGAGCATAGACACATTCTCCCCCTTATTCGAGAATGTGCCGGACAATGTTATTTTCCGTGGGGCAGATTTCAGAGGAGAACATGCCGGATTAATGGGTCTGGGATGGCTGTACAATGATTTAAAAGAAGAAAAATTTGATGCCGTAGCCGCTTTCCAGCCCACATTCCGCAGCCGTTTTCTTTGCTGGCGTTTTCGTCTGGCAGGCATAAAAGCAGCCCACATCAAGCAGAACAGGCGGGAACTGCAAAAACTGATACGGCGGAAACATAAAATATATACAGAGCAAGACTCCTTTTTTCAGCGCTGTGCCCATACGCTCAGTCAGATAGGTTACCCCATCCGGTTAAGTTTCCTCTCCCTTTTCGGAAAGAATAAAGGCAATATTTCCAGCCTGGCTCCGTTAACCGGTGAAAAGAACCAAGAAACATGGATTGGAATCGCTCCCTTTGCAACACATGTAGGCAAAATCTATCCGTTGTCAAAGCAAGAGCAGATCCTCAAACATCTATCTGCACGCGACCATACAAAAATCTTCTTATTCGGAGGCGGGAAAAAAGAAATCAAAGTATTGGAAGAATGGGCCCAACATTTCCCCAATGTCATCTCAACAGCCGGCAAACTAACCATAAATATGGAATTGGCCCTCATGAGCAATATGGACGTCATGCTGGTAATGGATGCCGCCAATATGCACCTTGCATCATTAGTGAACATCCCGGTTGTGTCCATTTGGGGGGCAACGCATCCCTGTGCAGGCTTTGCAGGATGGAATCAGTCTGCGGCAAACACAATACAGATAGACCTGCCCTGCCGTCCTTGTTCCTTATCCGGAGAAAAGCACTGTTATAGAAAAGATTATGCCTGTCTGCAAGGCATAACTCCCGAAATGGTAATAGAACACATAAACAAAGTCATCAGTTAAATGAAACAAATAAATCTCATATATTATTCCGTTTTCTTCTTGTGGTATTTGCTTTCGCTTCTACCCTTGCGATTCTTATATTTCATATCCGATCTTCTTTTTTATCCGCTCTATTATTGCATCCGCTACAGACGTAAAATCATACGCAATAATTTATCAAACTCATTCCCCGAGAAAGATTTAAAAGAGATTGTCCAAATCGAGAAACAATTTTTACTCTTTCTTTTGCGACTATATAGTAGAAACGCTCAAGTTATTCTCCAATTTCAAAAAAACAACTGATGAGAAGAATGACTTTTGAAGGACTGGACGAGATAGTGGAAAGCATGAACAAAAAGAACAAAGACTTCTGTTTTATCTATTTAGGGCATTATTGCAACTGGGAATGGATTGCATCCTTGCCTTATTGGATTTCCAAAGACATATCCTGCGGACAAATCTATCATCCACTGTACAATCAGGCTTTCGACAAACTATTTCTAAGATTACGCAACCAGTTCGGAGGCGAATGCATCCCCATGAAAACGACTTTGCGCCGCATCATTGAATTGAAACGGACAAAGCAAAAGGCAATTATCGGATTTATTTCGGACCAAGCACCCAAGTGGAACAGCATACATCACTGGACTGAATTTCTAAACCAAGAAACACCGGTTTTCATCGGTACGGAGAAAATAGGCAAACAAGTGGACGCCTTGATTTATTATGCTGACGTAACACGGGTCAAAAGAGGATACTACCACTGCCGGCTCAAACCATTGTGCGACACCCCCCGGCAAGTACCCGATTTTGAATTGACCGATTTGTTTACCCGAGAATTGGAACAAACAATAAAAGCGCATCCCCAATATTGGCTCTGGAGCCATAACCGCTGGAAAAGAACCAAAGAAGAGTGGCTGCGCAGACAACAGGAAGAAACTAAGTGATTATGGAAAAATATGATTATTTGATAGTAGGTGCCGGTTTGTTCGGCGCCGTTTTTGCCCACGAGGCAAAACGAGTAGGTAAACATTGCCTGGTAATTGACAAGCGCAATCATCGCGGAGGCAATATCTACTGTGAAGATATAGAGGGCATCCATGTACATAAATATGGTGCACATATCTTCCATACCGACAATAAAGAAGTGTGGGACTATGTAAACAGCTTTGTCGAATTCAACCGATACACCAACTCCCCTTTGGCTTACTTTGACGGGAAATTATACAATCTTCCCTTCAACATGAACACTTTTTATCAGCTGTGGGGAGTAAAGACTCCAGCGGAAGCCAAGGCCAAGATAGAAGAGCAACGTAAAGAATTTGACCATATCGCCACCCCCGCCAACCTGGAGGAGCAAGCATTAAAGCTATGTGGAAAAGACATTTACCATCGCCTTATCAAAGGTTATACAGAGAAACAATGGGGACGTTCCGCCAAAGAATTACCGGCATTCATCATCAAACGTATTCCTTTCCGTTTCATTTATGACAACAACTATTTCAATGACAGCTACCAAGGAATCCCCAAAGGCGGATACAACGCCCTTATCGATGCGTTACTGGAAGGAACCGAGGTTCGTCTCAACACCAATTATTTCAACAACCGCAATGAACTGGACGCATTGGCAAACAATATCCTGTTCACCGGATGCATAGACCAGTTCTTCGATTACCAATGCGGACATCTGGAATACAGAAGCCTGCGCTTTGAACATAAACAGCTGGAAACAGAGGATTTCCAAGGCAACGCAGTAGTCAATTATACAGAACGTGAGGTACCCTATACCCGAATCATTGAGCACAAACACTTTGAATTCGGCACACAGCCCACCACTGTAATCACGTATGAATATCCCGATGATTTCGCGCCGGGCAAAGAACCTTACTATCCGATAAACGACAAGCGGAACACCGAAATGATGAGCCAATATAAAAAACTGGCCTCTGAGCGGAAAGACGTTTTATTCGGAGGCCGTCTGGCACAATACGCATACGCCGACATGGACGATACCGTAGCCGCCGCCCTCGCCTTATGCAAAAAGACATTTAAATAAAAGGAAATCCTTGGACTCCCCAAGGTTTTCCGCTAAATTTGCATGATATTCCTAAATTGACAAACAACATAGATAACAAACCAATGAAGTGCCTTCATATCATAACACCCGTAAAAGATTCGATTGACTCCACGCTTGAAACCGTAAAAGCAATCATGGAATCGGATATTTTGGTTCCTTTCACTTATACTGTCTATAACGATTTCAGCACGGAAGAAAATACCCATCGGCTGGAAGAGGCCGCCCGTCAATGGAATTTTCGTCTGGTCAACTTATCAGACCTGACCGACCACCCCTCTCCCAACTATCTACTGGTGTTACAAACAGCACAAAAAGAAGCCATCGAAGCAGATGCAGGATTACTGATTGTGGAATCGGATGTTATTGTCAAAAAAAACACATTGCAATCACTATACAATGGAGCATTGCAACAGAAACAATGCGGAATTGCAGCCGCTGTGACAACCGATGAAAAAGGCGTAATCAATTACCCCTACCTACACGCCAAAGGACACGAGAATCAAGTGTACCCGGAAAAAAAGCATTGCAGCTTCTGCTGTTCACTACTCACCCCCGGACTGCTGAAAGCATTTGACTTTCAGACATTAGACCCAAGCAAGAACTGGTATGATGTGACCATCTCGCACGAGTCACTGAAACGAGGTTTCCAAAACTACCTGTTCACCACGTTGCCCGTATGGCACAGGCCCCATAGCAGCCGTCCGTGGAAACAACTGAAATACAAGAATCCTTTAAAATATTACTGGTTGAAATATACCAAAGGACTAGACAAAATTTAACACTATTATAATGATATGAGCAAGACAGAGCGTTTGTTTCATCCCCGCACCTTAGTGATTCACCCTGATTTCAAAAATCTGGAAGAATTTATAGTATCCATTCCCGAACGTTTCCAAAGGAATGAAGGTACTGTTATTCACCAAGGGCGCAATGAATTGCGGAAAATGGAATACAATGGCAAAGAATATGTTATCAAATCCTTTCACAGCCCCCACCTTATCAACCGGTTTGTATATGGCATATTTCGTCCATCCAAGGCAAAACGCTCTTACGACCATGCAGAAATGCTGCTGAAAATAGGTGTAGGCACTCCGCAACCGGTGGGATATATGAATATACGTTCAGGGCTGCTGTTCGATAAAAGTTATTATATCAGCCTCCTCTCCACCTGCCCCTACATTTACGACAACCTGTTCACACAGCAATTCGACTACGCCGAGGAAGTATTCCGCGCCATAGGCAAAGTGACCGCCCGTCTTCACGAACACGGATACGCCCACAAAGACTACGGACGTGCCAACATCCTGTTTCAGAAAACTCCCAATGGCATAACAATAGAAATTGTCGATTTGAACCGGATGTACATCGGCCCCATAGATATGAATACCGGCTGCAAAAACTTTGAACGCCTGCCGGCAACTCCACAAATGCACCGATGGATGGCAGAAGAATACGCCAAGGCACGGAACTTTGATGTGGAAAAATGCTTTGAGCTCATGAGAGCCTATAGAAGCGTACAGCCGGGAAAAATAGATAACCTTTACTAAAAACTAAATGCATCATGAACATTATAGCCGTAGTTGTAACCTACAACCGAATGGAACTTCTGAAAAGAAATATTCGTTGTCTGCAACAAAACAAGCCGATATCTTCCATTGTAATAGTAAATAACGGAAGCACGGACGGTACAACGGAATGGCTTGCCGCACAGGAAGGGCTGACAGTAATCAATCAGACCAATGTGGGCGGTGCGGGAGGATTCTATACAGGCATACAATACGCTTATCAGGCGGGTGCCGACTGGATTTGGTGCATGGATGACGATGTATTTCCGCGGGCCGACTGTCTGGAACAACTCTTGCCGTATACCGGCAAGAAAGATATCGGCATACTGGCCCCTCGCAGGTTGCTCGAAGGAGAAATATTCACCCATGACTTCCAGGCATACAACCTGAGCAATCCTTTTGTATCCATGTACAGCAAGAAACTGGCAGGACGGCACATCACCTCACCGACAGAAATTATGGGAACAGCTTTCGAAGGTCCGTTCATCCGCCGCGAAGTCGTTGAGAAGATAGGTCTTCCCAATAAAGACCTTTTCATTTTCTGTGATGATACAGATTACTGTCTCCGCACCATACGGGCAGGGTACAAAATACTCTATATACCTGATGCCCTGATGGATAAAGAGAAATTCTTCTCCAACGACACATGGAATGAGCGAAGCAAGAAGAAAAAGTGGAAACGCTTTTATCAGATCCGTAATTCAACTTATTTAAACCATCACTACGGACGCAACATAGCAGTGAAATATCTTCGCGGCTTCAACGGAGTAATGGGATATATTTTCATCGCGTTGTTCACCAGTCCGTTTGCAAAAGCCTATCAATGGAAAGATATACCCCGATTATGGAAAGCCTATTGCGACGGAATACATGAAAAACTTGGAATTATGAGCTAAAAAACGGCAACACTCTTACAAGTTAATGTTTCATAATAAACTAGCATTTATATACTATATTTACAGAAAAAGAGTAAATTTGTTATATAATTAGATATCAGAATATTATGAGAAAACTAAGGATTACGTTATCTATTATAATGAGTTCAGAATAAAACAAATTCTTTTGACAATAGTATTAATTATCTCTAATATGACAGGTAGAAATCAATAATCATTGGTTATTTATGAGCAATTTATTACTATCCAAAATAGGGCACGTTATATCCGAATTTCCTTTGGCTTTTAAACAAACGAAAGAAGTCAAATTATTCATGACATTGCTGGTAAAAAACGAAGAAGGGATGCTGGAAGAGAATTTACAGTTCCATAAAGCGATGGGAGTGGACGGGTTTATCATTACTGATAATAACTCCACAGACTCAACTCCGGACATTATCCGTAAATACAAACAAAAAGGGTGGATTAAAGAAGTGATAGAAGAAAAGGCTACCAACTATGAACAAAAGGACTGGGTAGACCGTATGATTTGGAAAGCCAAAACCATTTATAAGGCCGACTGGATTATCAATGCCGATGCCGACGAATTATGGTATGCCCCTACCGGCAATTTGAAAGATGAATTATATGCCACCAATGCCAATGTGCTGAATTGTGAAATGAGAAGTGTCTATCCTGAAGAAGAAAAGCCCTTTTGGCAATGGGATAAGACTGTAAAAGCGGTAACCGAACCTGAAAAATATGACTTGTCACTCTATTCGCTGTTTGAGCGTCAGAACAAAAAAGTCATTCACCGGACTGCCGGTTACCTGCAAATTTCAATGGGAAACCATAAAGTAACCATGTTCCCACAAAACTCTGCCGACAGCCATATCCATGTATATCATTACAATATACGCGGCAAGCAGCAGTTTATGGAAAAGATGATAAATGGCGGCAAGCAACTGGAGCAACACAAGGGCAGACACGGAGGTCGCCACTGGCGCTACTTCTATCAGTTACATAAAGAAGGAAAACTAGAGGCTGAATATGAACGTGTTATCGGCAGTGCTTATTTTGAAGCACTTCGCAAAGACGGATTCATTATTCCGGATGTAACGATTCCTAATTTCTTTAAAAGATTAAAACCTGATATATAATGAAACATGCATTTCTGATTATCGCCCACAATGAATATCCGGTACTGGAGGTACTACTTTCCATGTTGGACGATGAACGTAATGACATTTATTTGCATATTGACAAACGGGCTACAGAACTGTTTCAGCAAATAAAAAAAGTCAAAATGCAGAAAGCCGGCTTTTATTTAATAGAAAATCCCATCAAAGTATATTGGGGTGATATCAGCCAAGTACAAGTAGAATATCTTCTCTTTGAAACGGCCTTATCACACGGTCCCTATGCTTATTATCATTTATTATCCGGAACGGATTTGCCCATAAAAAGCCAAGATTACATTCATGCTTTTTTCCAGCAGAATGCCGGTAAAGAATTTGTAGGCTTTTGGCAGGATGCCGCTCATCAGCGTGATTTGGAGCGCAAAGTATTCCGATACTATTTTTTTACAAAAAGGTTAAAAGATAAGGAACATCTGTTACATGGAATTACAGCATTAATCCGAAACCTCATATTAGCAGTACAGAAAATAAGCCATTATCGCAGAAAACAAACTTTTGAATTCAAAAAAGGAGGAAATTGGATAAGTATTACCGAAAACGCAGTCAAGTATCTATTACAATACAAAGAGATTGTATTAAATCGTATGAAATATACACTTTGCGCAGATGAAATATTCATTCAAACTATTTTATGGAACTCTCCTTTTCGAGAAAGAATGCATTGTACGAACAATGCCAATACCGGTAGTATGCGGGAAATTGACTG